>Ga0100402_1005770_pt1 | contig 12529 bp, 14 predicted proteins | sample CryGeyme20150102_FD_80419 | JGI IMG/M metagenome (GOLD analysis project Ga0100402, IMG submission 80419) | Groundwater microbial communities from Crystal Geyser aquifers in Utah, USA - Crystal Geyser metaG 2015-0102 | ecosystem: Environmental > Aquatic > Deep subsurface > Groundwater | place...
AGCTGATGTTCCCATGGACCTCAACTGCTTCAAATATTTCGCCCAAATGGAGCATGACTGCTGGCCTTGCATTTGCTGGGTTGCCCAACAACAGCACTGGCACATCAAGGGATGCTGATCTTCCCCCATATATCCACACTATTTATCATATATCTACAATCATATACATGACCTTCCGACCCTCTCCAATCACAGGCAGGTACAGTGCAAACAATCTTGAACCTTTTTAACCATTAGATAGAGATTTAAACTCTTCCATTTTTAATAATTATTTTATTCAACATGAAAACTATGATCTTAGTGCTCACTTTCCTGGTTCTCACATTGAGTTTCACTTCTAAAACAGTGGAGTAGTGTCCAAATGATCTGTAAGTCAGCTGTGTTGATGATATCTTAAAAGCCTATCCGTATTGTGAAAATGCATCGAGAATCGGTCCAATACAGCCAAAGGCTGATCTAAATTGCATGAAGTATCAAGCCTACATGAAAAAAGATTGCTGGCCTTGCATTTGTCCAGTAGCTGCTGATCAGAAATTGGTGGTTGTCGGTTGCCCTCAGCCAGCACAATGATTTCATCACATTGAATAACCAGTCCATCAAATGTTTAAAAACCACATTTTTTTTTTCAGACCTCTCATCCGACATACAATGCCAGACTGTTAAATAGAGTATGCTATATCTTCATATTAATTTAACATGAAAATTCTGATATTTTTATTGTTCCTCGTGGCTTTCTTTGGTTTCTCTGCCAAAGCAGATCAATGTCCGAAGGATTTGCATGATCAATGCATTGATGATATCAACAAAGTACATCTCAGACACTGACCCCCGAATGTTGGCCCTGCATTTGTCTTGTCGTTGCTGAAAACAACTGGGTGGTCAAAGGCTGTCCTGAGCAGGAAAAATGATTAAATCCCATTTGATAAAATAATCCTACAATACATACAATTTAGCTTCTTATTTGATAATTGTGCCTGCTCAGTCACTCATTTATGATGATATACTTAATAATAATTTTATTCTAGAATGAAAATTCTGGCAATCACATTGATGATCCTGACTGTTTACACAGTTTTATCGATCAAAGTAGCAGATGAATGCCCTCACGATCTCAAAGTGCGTTGTAATGACGAAATCAACAAAGCTTACCCAGTTTGTAACAAAGCAATCGGTCCGATAGATCCGCCCAGTCTTTAATGTATGAAGTATTATGCAGCCATGGAGCGTGATTGCTGGCCCTGCATTTGTCCTGTAGCTGCTGAAAATAACTGGGATGTCGAAGGATGCTGATTTTCTTTGATTTATCTCCTAAATTCTGAGGATATTAAATTTCAAGACTAAACACGATGGTGCCTGTTGATGTGTATAAATAGTAAAAAATATCAACAAGATGAGTCAATCGGGAAGTAGTATCATCAATATTTGTTACCCCATCGAAACGGCCCTCAAGTTCTTCTTCATTGTGCTATGTCCCTTCCCTGTTCCCTACGTCCTCATCCTCGCTTTCTTGGCATCTCTCTTTGCCATTTTCAGAGTATGCAAGACTCCTCAATTTAACAAAGAATACCTCGCGAAGGTCCTCATGAATAATCACGGTCAAAACCTTCTTTATATTACTTTCGGAGCCATAGGTTTCACTAACTATCTGTACTACTCCCCAATGGTTCTCTTCTTCGGGTTCAACATAATCGAGTTCATCAAGCTAAAAATGCCCCAATTAGCAATCAATAAGTACGGTGATCTGATCAGATTCAACAAATGGTGGGTTTATGAAGGTAAAAGTCGTTTGGAGATCTTTTTCTTCTTATATCTGATTTTTAGTCTGCCCTTTGATTTCATGAGCAGGGGTATCAAGTGCTTCATGATGGGTCAGTTCCTCATGGTCAAGTATAGAATCAACCAGGAAATGAGATACAGTTGCACTTTGATCAACACTTGGATTGAAGAAAAAACCTCGAAGATTGGCCCCGTTAATGCTCTTTACAAGAAGATAGCAGGATGGATCCACTCATATGCTAACAGAGATATCAGCCCTCAGCAGCAATCTCAGCAACAACCTGAGCAACCTGCTCAAAACTGATAGTTCGCTGTGTCCTATTGTACTCATATTTACATATTCAAATCTATAAAACTGATAAAAAAGCATAAATTATGCATTTCTTCCTGAACCGTTTTCATTTGAGCAAACTCTCAAACTCTCTGTTCATGCCGCTGACATCCATCCGATATTAATCCAGCATACCAGACTGGAACAAATCATTGATTTATTATCCTATTCCATGTAGGCTCTCTTTGAGTCTTTTTATCTTCAACTGTTAGAGTTCCATGAATTTTTCCTCATCTAACAGAATGTTGTTTTTGCCAAAATTATTAGGATCTGTGTCATTTTGGAGGATCATCTGGACTATGTGATTTTTGTTGGATGTTGTTTTGTTGGGGAAGTAGCTGTTGATACCGATAGTTTTGGTGAAGGTGGTTTTGGCTTGTGTGTGTAAACTAGTGCTGTTGAGGATTGTCACATTTCGACGGTCAGAGTTGTCGCTGTTGTCCGCCTGTTTTGATGAGTTGAGAGTTGTCTTGTTTTTTATCTTTTCTTTTATACTCTCCATGGCTGCCATTCTGACGCTATTCAATAAAGCTGTCGATATAATTTGTTGAGGTTCGCTTCCTTGATCGGGCGAACGAGGTCGAGGGATGAACTTGGTGGAGCCATCGCTATCCTTTGGATCGCTGGTGACCATACGAGGAGTCTAGTACCGTCGTTTGGCTGCTGGGTGATCGAGGTTAACAGATGTGCTGCGGTTGGCTGCAACTTGAGTGGTTATCTTGGGTCTGAATAGTTGAAAAGGTCTATTTTTTGCTGGTTGCAGTTTAGCCAGCATTTCAGAGAGGTGATTAGCCTGTCCAAGGAGGGAGAAGTCACATCGCAGCCACAATTTGACAAAGCTGACTATACTTCTAATCATAGTCTTTTCACCTTCAGCATTAGGCGGTACATATATTTTGACCTTGTTTTCGAGATAGTTTGGGTTGATCCAGACAAAGATTTATTGCTGCCCGTTGTCGAAGATCATATTTTCATTGATCATGAAAAACCCATAAATAGGTGCTAGTTTCGTACATGCGTTGATGATGGTCTGTGCATATGCGAATGCCTGTGCATTTGAGTTAAGTTCTTTCAGCTGAGCCAGTGAAGTCTTCGAGAGAGGTTCAGTAAAGACCGATATGTGGGTGGCGTCGTGCTGACTGACGGCCAATCTCGGGGTACCCGGGATAGGATATTAGACACGTTGCTGCAAGAGCAACATCTCTTTTTCTGATTTAAGCTGCAGTGAGTGGCATAATGTAAGCGAGTTGTACATATTAAATAAAATGCTATATTAGGACCAGATAAATCACCCCTATCCTAACCTCTTGACCTCCTAATTCCGCCAAAAGAAAGGTTATAGGTCGTGTCTTCAGATTAAACCTTATCTATAAATATTATATAATTTTGTGAGAAAAGAGGTGAAACTCCCATTCACTGGAACTCACTTCCCTGAATCCATAGTTATACTGTAGTGATGATACGAACTGATAGAAAGGAAGAAGAGGAATTGTAGAAAAATATATCACTTTAAGGCAGAAACCATCCTCATCACTGTTTCAGCTCGGCTAGTAATTGCTAAGGTATCCACAATCTATATCCAGAGTTGAAGAAATCCTTGAAAGTGACCATTTGGGATGCTTAGACACCGACTACCTGAATAACAGTATTGTTGAGGTTACGCATGTGGCCAATTTACTGTTTCCTAATATTGATGTATTTATTCAAACTGTGCATATTAATCGATTTTCTCTCTTTCATTTATCGGCCCATAGCTCTGGTGGCCTTGGCCATCAATAATTGCTCATATTACTAGTTTTTCTCTGTCTTTGTTTTGTTGTATATGAGTTTCTGCAATTTGTAGAATTCATTATCACGAGTCACCAGGACAAATAATTGACGATTTTTTGTCAAATGGATCATAGAGGCTAATCTTTTGGTGGGTTGAATGTGATTGAATATTTAGTCGGTGACCTCTAGGAGTTGTTGATTGGCCAGCAAAGCAAAAATGTCTTTAAAACTGAGTTAGGAAATCTTATTGTATGATCCTATTAGCTTAGCGATAGCTTTAACCAACACTCCAAACCAGATGAACTGCTAAACGCTACCAAAAAGAGGATAGTAATTGTGATCGAAGGGTAAAACACCATCAACTGACACCATTTATCTTTATCCACCTTCATACAACAAAACATCATAAAGATGTTTACTACTATTAGCAAATATTTGTCTAATGAGGGCGGGTTGTACCTTCAATAGAAAATTCAACATATTGACTAGTTCAGCATTTTTGAAGCGAGAAGATGGATCTGGATTGATTCTGATGTATATAGGTAGCTTTGTGTTAGAGGGAAAGAGAGCAGTTTGGTTACTCTTCTTGATTTCGATTAATGTAATATTGGACTAAGGAGTAAAGATTTATTTGAGGTTGAATGTCGAATCTGATTGAGGATGGCAGTGGAAAGAAGGTGGGCCTGGCATTGGAGTTGATAGCAAAGGAGGGTTGTTGATATCAAGAGAACCACATTGTTTTTCACTGTATTATGTTGTAATTATGCGCTATCTTTTATTTTCCTGATTCAGCTATGCCTTTTCTTATTCTTCAGCTTTGGGATCAACTTAAGATATTTTGCTACTTCGAGCTTACTTTTGGATACTTTTCTACTTAGATTCTCTTCTTGATGAACTTCCAAACCTTGATTTGTTGATTGTCTATCTTTTATCCAACAATTATAAAGGAAGTGACATTTTTCTCAAAAAATCATCGTTTTCTTCTGATTTAGGTCTTGGCGACTCTTGTTCAGCAGAGCCGGCCATTTAAGGTTTATTAACAAGCATAGGTGGTTCTTTGAGTTCATATTATCCCCACTCGGGAAAATCTTCATATGGATTAAGACTCATGGGAGGCATCATGTAATTGGGATCAATCACATTGACAGAATCAAGATATTCCACAACTTGATAATTATTCTGGAAATATGTAAGAGAAGTCGCTTGGGAAACTTCAGTTAGAAGATGTTCTTTCTTGTTGTTTGATTACTTGATACTTTTTGAACTTTTGATGCTTTTGATGCTTTTGATGCTTTTATTTGAGACAGGTTTACTTTTCTTGAGGCTAGTCTTGAGTGGTGAACCTTTTCTGCGACTTGTTTGAGAACTCTGAGCTGATAGACTAGATTTTGAGGGGCTGTGTTTAGGTTTACTCTTAGAGTTTGGCAATTCTAAGTAATTTTATTTACTGTTGTTTTTGCCGCTATTCTCACTTTTCATTCGATTTTTATCCTTAAATGTCACTTTGCTAATATTAATTCTCTGCATTTGAGATTGTCTTTTTGAAGAATTCTCTTTTTACTTTGGAGATCGCTCGGCATTATTGACGAAATAGGGAGTTTGATTTTCCTTGGCAGTTAAAATCCTTTACTTGACTCCTTTGCCTTTGAAAAATGAAGATGCAGTGCCGTTCATTCTTCCGGTGTGAACATTACTTTGTTTGTGTCTGCCCATTTTGCTAAAAGTAGTCATAGGTCTTGGACAACTGATTGGTTATGGTTTGTAGCTCTCATCGAAGATGATCCATTTGTTATCTTTGAGGCAGAGTTCCTGGACCTGACAAAAAGCAAAACTGGCACTATTATTGTTGAGAGATGATTGACTTCGATTGCTGAGTTTGAACTGACTGCTTGAAAAAGGGGTCGATTTATTGATTTATGTGCTGTTGGAATTTTTATTCCTACAAAGACGATAGCGTTTTGAGCTTTACAAATTACGAGATAAGGAGGGAAGCGTCCTTTCCATATGCCCTTTCTATTATATTTTCCAATTCCAAACGATAATCACAAAGCACTATCTTCTTATCTGCAAAAGCAAGCCCTTATTTTGAGGAGGGAAATACGGGTATAAAGAAATAGATGATTTTATGTCCTTTTATTTATTTTTTTAGGAAGACCTTCATATCCCCCATTTATCATTCCCTCTTTAAATTGAGCAAATGTAGCAAGAATCAGAGTCACCCTTGAAGCAAGATCTATAAGGAACATAGCAGTCCATCAAACCTTCAGACTATATACTGGACAAAAGCGAGATTGATTTCTTAGCCGAATGTATCGCCAAGACTATCGTGAGTGATACACTAATACAGCAAATACCAATAGGAGATGCAAATGCAGCCATGTTGCATGAAAAGTAAGATGAAACAGATAATATATTGAATGGAGTGTTGGAGAGTAATTGTGTCAAACAGGAGTAAGTATCCCCTGAGTAGCAAGAAATGGTCGATGAAATTAAATAGCTCACTTTTCGAAGTTTGAATTTCAACAGAAAAAGAGCTAGATAAATTTTAGATCAATGTGAAAATGGGGCTCTTGAAAACTAAGAAATGTTTGAGCTTGATTGGGTCGAACTAGATAAACTTCCTCTTTACTAAGTTCACAACACAGCCAATGAGTTTAAAATATACCCTATTCTCAGTCAACGCCTCAAACTGGAGGCAGTCATCGCTGCTCATTACCATCAAAGTTCAGGTATACCTTTATCAGCTTACAGCACAGGAGTAAATTTACCAACTCATGAGTTTACTTCTTCATAACTACAGCACACAGTCTGTGCTGTGCTTCTTACAGCCTACAGGCATTTGGAGTCCTACGTGAGAATAAAATTAAGATCGGATATTGTCAGAATCGAAGGTGAGGATATTGCTGAAGTACTGAGAATGTTGGTTAGAGTGGGTAAATGGAAGACAAAAAAATGTGCTGAGACTTGGCTGAAGTTCGTTCTTTATGCCTACGACATCAATGAGCAGGCAGGGGATGAGGAAGACATAAAGAATTTGTATATGTATATCCAGGCTGACTCCAGCGACAAAGAATACAAAAATAGAGCTGTTCTAGTCAAGTAAGCATCGGTCAACGAGATATGGACCATCTAGCTTTCATTATGTCAATTATTTCTACAAAAGCGATCGTTTCCTGGTGCAGCTCAATAGTTCAACACCCGCTACGATAAAAACATTTCTCAACTTGAACTACGTCATATTTTTGAGAATGTTCTCCTAAAAACATTCAAAATATTGATCAATGTGCTAGAAACATGGTAGCTGTGTGAGTTTCTGCCTCCGATTTTCAATAACATCACCAAAAGAACACTTTTAAGGCATCCTTCTGGCCAATAACTTCGAATCAAACTTGTCGCGATGTATATAGCAGAGAACACATCAACAAATGAAATTACGTCGATTGTCGATGCTTTGAGAGTTTTTCTTCAGAATATCGATAAACAATAACCCACTAAAATGGTATCAAACAAACACAAAGGGAAGTAGCCTATCTAGGAAGAGTCGGAAAGAGAAACTAAGAGTCGCCAGGTGAACCAGACAGCCATGAAGAATCGTGTAGGTAGACCGAGGTTGGCAGGAATGTTGGATGAGTAATATGACATTGAGAATTAGGTAGATTTGAATCGAGATCATAAAGGTCGATTCATGGGGAAAAAATCAACAAATCAAACCAACGGCGTTCTATTCCCAAAACAGAAAGTTCTACACTTCGGTCAGGACCCTTCCAATAGAAATCGACTAAAATTGATGTACAGATATGAGTGATTAGTCAGCACTTGTAATTCTATTATTGTTTTGTCTGGTTATAATGCTACATACTAATATAAAATTTAACTTTAGGAAATGAAAGCTATCCAACAGCGACCTACAATTGGTTTCAGCAAAAAGGTGCCTCCTAAGACTGCCTGTAGAATCAGCAAAATTGTTGGCCTTCTCAACCAAGCTATTTAGGAGGTGCATACCACCTCTAAAAAAAGCCCATCCAAGTCACTGAGCAAAAGAATGAGCTAGGAAAGTTCAGAAGCTTAAACCATAAATTAGGTGTTGGGTAACCTCAAAAAGGGATATTTGATGATCAAACACAGCTAGAACACTTCCTCACCTCATGACAAGTTTGTCTATCTATCAACTGACGACCGCTACCTGTGCTGGAAATCAGTTGACAAAGAAGACTAAAAGAAAATGGAGATTGCCAGCATCGAAAGGGTCATCAAAGAAGGCGCAGAGTTCTATATCAAGAGCAACGGAATTCAGAACATAAACCGATGTTTGGTGATTATCAGCTCGGAAAGGAGGTTACAGCTAGAGACGGCTTCAGACATATAGGCCGAGTACTTCAGGTACGAACTTAACAGGGTGGTAAAATATTGGAAAGGAATGCGTCTCAACTACAAATACAATAAAATTTGCTGAAAGACCCATAAAACCACACATGATATTTCTTTTACTTTATACCAGAAAAAATAAAGATTAGCGGATATTGAACAAATCAAGAAGATTAAGAGACTTGTGAGAGTGGTGCATGTTCTTACTTGAGTGAGGGTGGTTCTTACTTGAGTGAGGGTGGTGGATGTTCTTACTTGACGAGGATATTTTTTAGTTTGGAGAGGTCTATCTTATGGAGGATGGAAGCTTTAGGGCTATTTGTGTTTTTTTGGTCAGAATGTTTGGGTTACTTTTGTTTTGAGTATGACTGTTTGATGGGTGTCTACTTGACAGGGGTTTGTTTAAGAGGGGTCTGCTTTTTTATTTATTTATGTTGTTAGTGCTTTTTATTGGATGAATCCTAGACTACTTTGGGTTTCTTCTAACTACTTTCAGGATTCTTTTCTTCTTTTACCTGATTTTTCTTCTATTGGAATTCTTTTTTCTTTTTCTGCTTCTCAGCTTTTTGCTTTTTCTTGCCACCTTCACCTACAATCTCACAAAGAACTTCATCATTATCTACAAACACATCACCGATTGTTTCGCTATTGGCAATGTAATAATCTTCCTTTTTGACCCTGACAGCTCGAATGAAGGTTTGTCGACTGTGCTCATCATCCCCCTGTTATTCCTTGACCTCACGATAGGCCTATTAGAAATGTGGCAGCCACTAGGATATCCTTTGACCTTTGAGTGCAGTACACAGAATGTTAATACCTGTTGTCGTCAATACTTTTAGCTTGATACGACTGTTTTCCTAATGATTCATATGTTGGTGAATCGTCGATAAATAATACCAAGAATGGTCTGATTAGTATTATTTGAATAGAATGGGAAGAAGGTATGTAAATGAGATATTTGAATCATTTGGTATTGGAGGCCTCAGTAAGGGCGAAGTAATGCTCAACAGCTGTTGACACTTGCATTTTGATTTATTTATTAACATCACGTCTGAGCTTCTTTCTATAGAAATAAATGACGGCTCCTGCTGCAGCCACCAGGGTGATGCCCAGCAAGATGTAGAAAATTATGCTGGTGCTGTTGGAAGTGGTTTCGTATACATCAATGACTATACCACAATCGTACGAGTCGTAGAGTTGCATTTTCTGGCAAATGATAGTGTTGAACTCTTCTTGAGTCTTGTAGTTAATCTGAATAAGGATATTTTTACAATTTATTTGTTGATGAGGACCAGAGGGTATCGCCCATAGTTTCTGAACACTTTTTGATCTGTGAGTAAAGTACTGTAGATCTCGCTTTATTTGGTATATTTCTCTTAGGAGTTAGAACATTGCTAGAGGAATTGACTGGCTATTTCATTGATGCTGAAGCTATCAATGCCTAATTTATCCATAATGCGGGTTGAACACTCAGTGATGTATTTTTCAGTTTGATATTTTTCCAGACAAGTAGCAGCGAATTACTTGGCGTAGTGAAGATAGCGGGTTCCGTATTGTTTGAAGACCAGCATTTGCCTTATGTCCTCTTGAATTATGGGAGCAGGTGTGCTTTCACGGGCTTAAGGGGAGCAGAATTGACCACGACAGGCACATGAGGCAATGAAATCACTTTCCTGACAGGTTGATAATGACTGGCCATGACTGCAATCGAAAGAAGCAAATCTGGGAACCCAAGTGATTTTTTTGTCAAGCAAAGGCATATTATGCTCGGCTTGATTGAGGTATTCTAGAGTGTCATAGCTCGGTTTGCTGAGTGAACTCACCCATATTTCCAGTAGTTTGAGATCTGTATTCTTCAGGCTGATTGATACAATACCCGACAATTTGAATGATTCATCACCAGCTCCCGCATTTTGGTATCCTTGCAGAAGAGTGTAATTGCTAGAGTCCATAACGCCTGTGAAGAAGGTGCTATCGTCATACATCTTGCAATGATTTTTAAGAAAACCAGGCTCATCGATTACCAACAAAAAGCCTTGATAACTTGCGCTTCTCAAATTGCGTATTTTGTTTGTGATTCCGCAAGTGGGTCGGACTATGGTGGCGAGATCGATGATCGCAAATTTGGGTGATTCGGTGGAATCTTGGAAATCGAGGGGTTGGCAACTGGCCTACTCGGTGAGGGGAACAATTTAGATTACTTTTCCCTTGAAATTTGCAATTTTAGGTTACTAGTTTAATGGCTGGAAATCTGACTAAAGGTACACTTACAGATTTGGGTTGAGGTTGTATACTTGCCATAAGGCATGAGAGATATTTTGCCCTGATATGGTGATTCTGAAGCGAAGGTGAAAGTCAGCAAAAGGAGTGCTAGGACTGCTGATAGTTGCATAGATTTTAAATTTCAGTGAATAATCATATTGGATCAGCACGATTCTTATAAGCTCCGATATAAAACAAAATAATTCATTTTTCTTGTTTATTGGTCTGGTGGAGGTTAGTGAGATAGAAGGTCGGCATATAGGAAAATGTATATTTTTAGTAATATTCGATTATGGTAATATTCTCCCCTCTTTATAATATTCTCCATCAACAATGTAGGAGTAAGCTTCTTTCTAGACCCATCTTCATGACTACCCTGCTCTTCTTGCAGGATTGCAAAAACTCGGGATTGTTGTGCCCACCGACTTCCAGCACCAACTTCTCGAAGTTTCTGGCAACATGGACCATCTGATCATCACTGCACCGGAAGGGGTGGGAAAAAGAGTGGGACTTGTTTTACATGCTCTACGAAAATTCAGCAATGAGGAAGAAGGTTTGTTGATTGTTTTGGCTCATTCAAAGGAGTTATCACAGGAAGTGCATCACATGCTAACTGTCTGCATGGGTTCTCCTGTGGTCAATTTATACATGCAAGATATTGGCCAACTTCCTCAAAAAGCAGCGATCGTTGGTAGCCCTCTACAGGTCAATAATTTATGGAAAAAATAAAAAGATAAAATCGTCTCCATTGTCATCCCATAAGCTGACCTTCTTCTAGGTTTCGGGTATGGGTAAGCACTGTAGTTGCTCGCTGGCAGTCTCAATGCATCGAAAGTTGCCTATAAGTTATCATGCGTCTCACGGGGTAGTTAGATCGAAAAATTCAAAAGAGAATGGATGCATAAAGCTAGCAGAGTTGATTATCAACCTCCAGAAGGTGTTGAGTAATAACAACCTAAATAGTAACAAATTACACATTTCTATGGTGTTGGGGATAAGATGAGCATTCCAATTACTCTGTACCTCACGCTCAAGTTCAGCTTGGTCAATCCTAAGATCTTGATCTTAGTCTAGAATCTCAGAGAGGTCTATCGGTATGCTCTCTTTCTCTAACGCACTCGTATCAATCAAGTAGCGGTATACAACCACTAGGACCCTGTAAATTTGAGATTTTATGTTTTGTCAGTGTGGCTTAATGGCAGCACGGGCATCCTTATTGCCACTCCTCAACTTCTTGAGGAAATCAAGTCGGATGTGTTCAAGCGTCAAAGCAGAAAAAAGTTTAAAAGAGACCACGTCGACCTGGTCAACATGTCAGCTATGTTGGTTCTAGGATTGGGTCATCTCAACGATAACTACAAGCAACTAATCGAGGCCTTCCACGTGAAACCATTCATCATGACCTTCCTCGAAAACACAGCTAGCTAGATTGATAAACTTCACGAACTGATCGCTTTCGAGAAAGCAAGATTTGAACATGCGGTCACCAAGTAATTGCCAATCACCAGAAAAGAAATATAGGGCTTCAGGTACAGAGTTGAAGATGTATGGTCAGGACTCACAAATCACAGAGCCGACTTGTTTAGACAGTTGGATTTCAAGAAGAAACTGCTCAAGACCCCAGAACTGAAAGAACAGTTCGAGGCCAATGGAAAAGAAAGAGAGGTGCTTGTGAAGGCCATCAACGACATCAGGAAGAAAATCGACCACAACAAGGTTACCATCTCATAGTACATTCCTGAATACTTGGTCCCCGAGTGTCTCAAGGCAAGCTACGAATAGAAAATGAGACTGGTCAAAGCCAAAGAGGAGGAAGTACCCGAGTACCATCAGAAGGTCAAGAAGGTGCTGAGGTATGTCAATCTGGACGAGGAGAATCCTGAGACCACAGACGTGAGCAGGCTGAAGCTGATTTCTGCTCGTAAGAGATGGAAGCTGCTTCACGGTTTCAAGCTGAAAAAGCGGAACAGGAAGCTGGAGCAGAAAGGTGTTTTCGATGCGTGATCACTATTTAAACTCATCTAT
>Ga0100402_1005773_pt1 | contig 12525 bp, 7 predicted proteins | sample CryGeyme20150102_FD_80419 | JGI IMG/M metagenome (GOLD analysis project Ga0100402, IMG submission 80419) | Groundwater microbial communities from Crystal Geyser aquifers in Utah, USA - Crystal Geyser metaG 2015-0102 | ecosystem: Environmental > Aquatic > Deep subsurface > Groundwater | place...
ATTAAGCCCAGGTGGACTACGGCAGTTTACCTTGTCTCCTGTTAGGGACGATGATAGGACTCAGGAGTTAGGTCTTACTCTATTAGGTCGTGTGCCTATGCTTGCTCTGTATCCACACACTAGCCTAGTCCAGTAGTCCAGTCTATCCATAATATTCAATATTTACTCTAATATTCATGTAGTCTCCACACTAGCTTTTTACGGGTAGCTACTAGCTAGAGTAGTTCTAGTAGTAGTAGTAGACATGAGACCGTTGAGAAGAGGGCACCTATGCGTCCTAGCATAGGAAAGGTCTTTCTGTTGTTGAACTGCCACATGCCAAAACTGCTCTCAACTCTCAACACAATTCGTAACAAGAGCGAATAGTAAAAAGTAAATGACCAGAGGCAAGGCTATTTCAAAAGATTTGCAACGAACGTAACCAAAGACAAGGAGAAAAGAGCTACTTTAGATGCCACAGGAAGAGACAGGCCATAAAGTAGAAGGTAGCGCTAAACAAAACAAGATATTTTTATTTTTCTAACACCAATACGACAAACGACAAAGAACGGTTTGGTTCTATCATGTCCTTGATTCAACCGACGATAAGACGGTTTCCCAAGACGGCGGAAGTTCTGGCCTCCTCCAATCTCCCTTTTTCGTGTGTCATTACCCCCATGAACGAAGCTACGGGTGATGTCGCCGCTACCACCAGCACCAGTACCAGCACCAGTACCAGTACCAGCACCAGTAGTAGCACTGGTAATAGTAGTAGAAAAAGCAGCACCAGTCATGATGAACTCTCCACGAACAACAACAACCGCCAATATCCTATCTTGTCTTCCATTCCGAGATGTACGCATTGTGGAGCACCTCATCCCACTAAGGAAACGCATTTTTGGCCGTATCCTTACAGCATGTCATCCGAAGCGGCACCATCCTATTTGATATGTTACTTATGTGAAGGACGAACCAACAATGATAAATTACCGCCACCACCACCGCAGCCATCTAACTTTTCCAACAATACCAATAAAAATGCAACTCCCCAGATATTCCGAATGCCACTGGCGTCCAATTCAGAAAGAACGTATTGGTCCATGCCAGCTATGCAATGTCCACCTGTTTGTTGGTTTCTTTTGGATGGTTCCTGTCCTCACAAATCGTACTGGAATGCAATCTCTTGGCAACTGCTGCACTTACTGCACGATATTCCACCGTACGTTCACGTGGGCATTCTATTGGCCGCGACTGTTCCATCGTCATCTACCTTGGAGGCTACAACGACGATTTCGTACGTGGATTTGACCAGTCCCACTCCTCATGTACTGCAATTCGTACAGTATGCTGCCGAAGAAGATGAGAGCAACAATATGAGCAGTAGTTACAACAACAATCCATCTGCCGCCGGAGGTGGTGGCGGTGGATTTAATGGACTTTTGGACAAAATGGCTTTGGTACCTGCCAATTCGTTGTATTTGCCCAATTTACACGCGGCCATTCGTTCGCTGGTAGATTACGATCCAGCTCAATATTACATCATGGCGAATCATGCCGAACACCAACATGCCTACCAAATGAGCATGCCATTGGGAATATGCATTGAACGAGTGTTAGATTTTATGGATGAAGCACATCATCCGGGAGAACCCAATGCCGTCCTCGGAAATTCCACCAAGAGTAGTAGTAACAACATCAGCGGCAGCAGCACCGGCAGTATAGAAGATCAGGTGTGGTATGCGGGAGGAAAAATCATGACCTTTCTCGCAAGTTGTCCAACTGAGTTGCGAGGAGACGATTGGCGACCATTGACGCAAAAGTCGTTGCCCCACACTACGGTGGGACTCGGTGGATTTGGAGGAAGAGTACAAATTACAGCAGTGACATCCACGACAACACCAACACCATCAGTATCTGTCGCCACGTCATCTTCTGTGGACGAAGAAACGGGTGGGTTTGCTGTTGTAGGAAATGGGAATGGTACCACGACTCAAGAAATTCTAGATACCGACATGACACCTTCGAGTCTGTTGGACTACTATCGAGCTCCCGAACACGTCGAAGCCTATTTTAGTGAACTTGGGGCGCAATGTGCAGAAGCTGCCTTTGGCGTCGACATTTTCGTTCTAGTCCAACCCAAAGATGAGTTCCAAAATGACACAACCGAGGTAGATGTTGGATTGCCCTTTTTGCGGGGATTGGCAGACCGCAGCGGAGCGCCGGGTCCCTTGATATTTCCACTTCATCAAGGATACGACACCCCGATCGCCAGCAATCCTAATATGCAACGATTTCGACGGGAAGTCATGGCTCGGGTTCCTTGGGGTGCCAGTACGAGTACGAGTGACAATGGAGCAACTGGTACTAGCACGAACATAATTAGCAAGCCTCAAGGCATGGCTTTTGGAGGTGAATTACGCCTCCGACTTCCTCCCAGTTACAAAGTTGACACAACACCTGTAGACGAAGTCGACAAAGGACCACAATTGGCACCTCTGTATTCAAGCGGGGGTATCATGGGACCAGCGACGGAGGAGGACTCGAGCGGGAATCTGTGGCGTTTGGGAACGTGCGATCCTTTTACGTCCGTCACTGTGGATCTCGATATGAAAGATAAAACTGCCAAAGATGAAATTGGAGTGGATGGCATTGGGAAGATCAAGTGGATACCCGTCATACAAACGTGCTTTGCCTATACAACTATTGTGCGAGATCCAGAGAATCTAGGGGAGTATGTGACCGTGCGGCACATGAGAATAGCAAGCAACCGTGTACCATTGACCGACAGTGTTGAAACGCTCTATTCCTCGATTGACCCCGAAGTCATTGGAAATGTTTTATTTCACAAGCTGACAATGACCTTGCTTCGAGACGGACTTTCCATGGCACAGACGATCGGAGAAGACTGGTTGAAATCTCTTCTCGTTTGTGTCTATCATTCTGCCGAAATCGAAGAAAATCGACAAAGAAACCAGGCAGAGCATGGTTTGTCGGAACAATGTCAAAGTAATGAAAACGGACACACACGTCTTACATTCTACGCCAACGAAAGGTTGTTGGATCGCGAAGGCGAATTGTCAGCAGAAGACGTACTTTTGGCGCAAGGTCACGAGCTACTCAAAGCGCTGCCTCTAATTGTTTATTCGCTCTTACAATGTGATGCTATACGGCCTTCTTCTCTCTCAGAGGGGTTTTGCCCCTCAATGGATGCTCGATGTGCGGCTGGGGGGCAAATGTCTTCGATGCTACCAAGAGCTCTAGCCTCGTGTATCGGCCCACGGCTGCAGTTATGGTCGTGCAGCGAAGGTCTCATATTGGATATGATTGACCTGCAAATGCTAGCTATCCAAATTGCAGTTGAGGAATTCGGCAACGACCCAAGGACTGGCAAAACGCGGACAGACTTGGTGCTGTTCCTAGATGCCCCCGATTGTATTGTTGTGTGCACAGCGCAGTACTTTAGTAACAACCAGAAACCTCCACGGACAAGAAAAAAGAAAACTGCGATTGGTCCCGATCTACAAAAGTCTATTGATGCGGCTGTGCGTAGTCATCGTTCAGCACCGATTGTCATTTATGACTTTGGCGAAGAGGCTGGGCGAGATGGAGCCGATGCTATTCAGCCTAAGCAAGGATATTTTCGAATTTTGGCGTCCCTCATCGAAGATCGCCCGGGAAAAGGCGACACAAAGAATTACAAAGACTGGGGCGATATCCTGGCAGCGGACGTTCATGCGTAAGTCTTGATGTAGTTTTGCTTTAAAACAGTACGTGCAGTGTCGATCATCTTACCTTTCCTCTACCCTCAACTGTGCTTATAACAGGGATCTCGAAAGGAAAGATTAGATTTTAAGAATGACTGGCAAAGTTCCATTAAGCAAAATACACAAGCATGTAGCTAACACATAGATAAGGACATCAGATAAAAAAAATGTCATAGAGTGCACTTTACTAGGGCATAGCAAGCCAAGACACTGCTTTAGTTGACCGAACTTTAGACACAGCACTCAAAAAGAAATCTTTGCCTTCTTTCAAAGTGTGGCTAGTGCCATCCACCGAGAAGGTGAAGTCCTGGCCTACCTTCAAATCATTCGGTTCGAGTGTTTGGAAGACACCCAGGGCTGCCCCCGGAACAGAGTCTGCAACAGCTACGGATGGTCTGCAGATAGCTACCTCAACAGGAGAGCCACCAACGTCAACAATATCAGACTTGATTACAACAGCCCAGTCAGGAGCAAAGCGCTTAGGAAGAGGAATGGCACCCTTGAACTTTGCTTCAAAAACGGCGACATTGGCAGCAACAGCATCTTCGACAATCGTAACTCCTTCCTCTTCACAGAAAAACACTTCGACCATGTCTTGCAACTCCAGACCAGCACCTTTGCGAAGCTGCTGGATGTGATTGATGAGCTCGCGAGATTTTCCGGCAGAAAGAATGGCCTCGTCTTGCGTACAGTCAAGAGCGACAACGAGGGAGCCATCCTGAGTGCTCTGTGCTTCCCAGTTGTCGCCCTCTTTGGAGAAGGACAACTTGGATTCAATCTCGGTCTCAGTATCCAAAGTGACACCTGAAACTTCCAGCTTGCCTTCCTCCAAGCATTTCACAGCGTCCTGTGGTTCCAGAAGTGATCTCGTAAAGTAAGAAATTGCAACACCCGTAGAAAACAATTGCGTAGAACGTCAACTACGAATAGAGACTTACCTCGTGCGAAAGACCCCTGACTGCGTCACCAACTTCCTTCATTTTCTTGCCGAGTTTCTTACCAAGCACAGGAAAGTTTGGCGTAAGAGACAGTGTCACCCAATCATGCTCTTGCTCTTTTGGAACAATCTGGAATTCCCATGCATTCAGCTCCGAAAGAATGTATTTTTTAAGAGGGCCAGTCACACCGGCGACCACGTGTGCTGGGGGATTGCGCAAGACGGCAACGATGGATTTGATAGGAGTTCTGAGACTGATATTTCGCTTCTCGCGGCAAACGCGACCTTGCTCAACAATGGCTTGAAGAGCTTCCATTGCTTCGACGGCCTCGTGGTTCAGACGACTCTCGTCGTAGGAAGGAAGTCTGAGAAAATGAACAGAGTCACTCTTTCCAGGCATGACAGGATTGCTCTTGCCACCTCCATTGGCTGCATCCTTATAAGATGGTTGCAGCTTTCGCAAGTGTTGATAGAAGTACTCGGTAATAAATGGAGTGAATGGAGCCATCATGATGGTCACATCCAAAAGGACATCATACAGGACCTGCAAGCCAGTCTCGGCTTCATCCTCGGCATTTCCCTCCTCGAGTCCCTTCAGACGATCGCGATTCAACCGGACATACCAGTTTGTGAGTTGTGTCACGAATTTGACAAGAGCAGGCATTACTGTGTAGAGTCTGTATCCTGCCATCTCGCCATGTACGTATTGAATGAGCTCTTGCGTAGCAGCACTAATCCAGATATCGGTGGCATTCGTTGTCGCCTTCACTTTCTCCGAAGATGGTACAAATTTCTTTCCGCCAAGCTCCCACCGATCGAGATTCTGAAGGAAGAAGCGCACAGCATTGTACCAAGGCAGGAAGACTTCCTTTACGACACCCAAAACGCCATTTTCTTGGAACTTGAGTGATTCCGCTCGTACAACAGGTGAATTGATTAAATACATTCGCAATGCATCAGCTCCATACTTATTGATTACAAGGCCAGGATCAGGATAATTCTTGAGGCGCTTCGACATTTTCTTTCCGTCTCCAGCCAAAACGAGACCATTCACAATCAAATTTTTGAAGGCAGGAACGCCAAAGAGAGCAGTAGACAAAACCATCAAGGTATAGAACCATCCACGAGTTTGATCTAATCCCTCAGCAATAAAGTCTGCGGGAAAGGTACTCTCAAACGCCTCCTTGTTCTCGAAGGGATAGTGCTTTTGCGCGTACGGCATGGACCCTGATTCAAACCAACAGTCAAAGACCTCATCCACGCGTTTGAGAACAGTTCCTGGATATTTTTTCGACGGAATAGTAATTTTATCGACGACGTCCTTATGCAAGTCATCAACGCGAACTCCTGATAATTCTTCTAATTGGTCGATGCTGCCAATACAGATGACTTCCGTCAAATCCTCGTTGGCCCAAATGGGAATGGGTGTTCCCCAGAACCGGTTTCGGGAGACGGCCCAATCTCGGGCATCCGACAACCAATTATGGAACCGGACCTCCTGCACGTGGCTTGGGACCCAGCGAGTCTTTTTGTTGTTTTCGACAAGTTCATCGCGGAGCTGTTCCACCTTGATGAACCACGAGGGCACGGCCTTGTAAATGAGTGGAGTATCCGAACGCCAGCAAAATGGGTAGGAATGAAATAAATCGCCTTTTTGAACAAGCCGTCCGTTCTCCTTGATGATTTTCATGAGAATTTCATCCGCCTTTTTCACGTTCAAACCTTTCACGGGCGTAATGTTCTCCGTAAACATACCACTCGCATCGACCGGACACGGGATCTCTTGTCCCTTGACGATAATTCCATTTGCAATGCACACGCGGTAATCGTCCTCTCCGAAAGCTGGGGCTTGGTGGACCACGCCGGTACCAGCATCATCTGTCACATATGTGTCGGAGACAACCTGCCAATAATTTTTGGCCTCGGGTGTGGCGGCAAAGAAATCAAAGAGTGGTTTGTATCGCTTACCAACTAATTCCTGACCCTTCATTTCTGCCTGGATTTCATAAATTTCGTCCGCCATAGCTGGCTTCCACTTCTTCTTGTTCATTTCGGGAAAGAGTTGAGAAAGCCGGGCCTTTGCCATAATGTACGTCTTTTCTGCCTTTTTATCGAGCACCTTGATGTAGTCCATCGTCGGATGGACGCACAACGCCAGGTTGGAAGGAAGGGTCCAAGGAGTAGTGGTCCAAGCAATGAACGATACATCCTCGTCACCAACAATGGGAAAGCTGACCACAATGGCCGGGTCGTGAACATCTTGGTAGTTTAAATTGGCTTCAAAGTTACTCAATGGAGTCGAACAGGCCATACTGTACGGCATAATCTTGAATCCTTGGTATACCAGATTCTTTTCGAACAGCTGTTGAAAGACCCACCAAACACTTTCCATAAACGAAGCATCCATGGTCTTGTAATCATTCTTGAAGTCAATCCAGCGACCCAGTCTGGTAATGGTGGTTTCCCACTCTTTGGTGTACCGGGTGACGATGCCACGGCAAGTATCATTGTACTTGTCGACACCCATCTCCAGTACTTGGTCGCGATGAGTAATGTTCAACTTTTGATCGATCTCGTACTCGACAGGGAGGCCGTGACAATCCCAACCCGCCCGTCGTTCGACGTGCTTTCCATTCATCGCAGCATAACGGGTGACAGTATCTTTAATAGTTCCAGCAAGAATGTGCCCGTAGTGAGGCAATCCAGTAGCAAACGGAGGTCCATCGTAGAACGTGTATTCCTGCATTGCATTTGGGAGGTGAAAACAACGTTGAGTTGTAGTATTCAAAACAGTGGCATCTCGTTTCGCATACTTTGTTGATTGACTGATCACTGATTTGCAGCAGCATTTCTAAACTTACATCATCACCACGTTCGAGACTCAGCTTGTCCTGGGTCTTGAAGGTCTCCTCTTGAGCCCACTTTTCGCAGATCTCTTCCTCAGCGTTTGCAAAGTTCAAATTGGGTGGCAAAGAACTCATCTTTCGGTTTAGTTATTTTTTGCACTGCTACTCTATGTCTGGCGCTACAACGAATGAAATTCCAAACACAGACACAAACAATGAAAGCAGGTTTGATGATTATTAGGGGAGGTTCGAGAAAAATTATTTTGATGGTGAGTAGTCTACTGCTACAACTGTACTGTACTAGCAACCAGCTAGTAGTAGTGTAGTCGTCTAAGAAGTACTAGTGGTAGCTAGCTAGAGTACTATTAGTAATGGAAGGCAGCACTTGTTGCTTTACTACTTGTTGGTACAGAACAATGGTGGAATAAAACTACTAGTACTAGCTACTCGTAGTAGACTACAGTAGTAGACTAGCTACTACTAGCTAGCTAGTAATAATAATGAGGTCGAAGATACTCCACGCGGAATGATAGATAAAAAATAGCCCGGGATGAACTACAATTATTTTTACTTTTGATCACCATGATCAACAATTCACCCGGCTTTGTCGATTTCAGTCTGTTAATCTGTCCAAAGCTCAGTCGTTCGTGATAAAATTTCGACATGAGCTGCTGGCTCTCGTTCTTCGTGGAACCTCACTCAATGACGAACCAATGAGAGTGATGATGACCACTGGCTGCGATCAGGCTCTCATCAGGTTCTCCACCTGGTGGCGATTGAACCCTTGAAATTTTCAGTTACTACAAGTACTACTGTACCAGACTACTACTCCAACAACTACGACTCTAGTAGTCTACTGCTACGACGAATCTACCTCTTCCGAGCTTCCGGATATAACTTCTTTTTATTAAGGTAGTTTCCTCCGAGGTTTGTTAGGTTGGCAGTCTACTACTACGGGTACTCTACTACGCAGCAGTTAGTTCCATTACTACTATTATCGATCGTACATTCGTACCATGAGTGCCTACGGTCGTCGATCTGCCAAGCGGAGACGCCAGGGGAGGAGGCACCACCAGCAGAGTGGTACCTATCACTCCAGTGCGGAAGAGCAGCGGTTTCTACAGCAGACAATTCAAACCTCCAAACTTAATCAGCTGTTGTCTCCGTCATCGACGAAAGGAACGAACCATCGTCGCGATGGCGCGTTAGATGTTCCGTGGGCCCCTACCTTTTATCCAACGGTAGAGGAAATGGAGGGCAATCCCCTCCATTTTGTGGAAAAAATACGACCCCAAGCCGAAAGATATGGCATTTGCAAAATTGTGCCTCCCAAGGGTTGGCATCCTCCATGTTGTAAGTTGTTAAGTGGAGGACTGTTGTAGTTATTGTTGAGAATGATTGCTTTTTGGTTGCTTGTTTCCGAGTGTTGATTGTAGTAGCAGAAAGAAGGAGCGAGAGTTGAAAGAAAGGTCACCATGGTACTCGTAGGAGAGATCTTGATTGGAAGTTCTTTAGGTGTGCTTTATTTTTAGGGGACGAGTTCGCATTCGTTTAGCACACGTAGATTTCCTACCAGGTACCAAGAAGGAAATTGATGTCCACAAAAAATCTTTGGCCATTTTTCTTGTTCCGAGATTCTGAGATGAACACATCAACACATCATTCATCATAGTTATTGTATTTATTTGTTGTTCTGGATTGACTAGAGAGAATAAAGGAAAAGACAGACAATATCTTCACTTCCAAGCCGATCATGACTGTCTCATTTATTAACCCGAGTTCTTTTGTTTTTTATCCTCTACTTGAAATAATTATCTTTACAAAGGCGTTGACATGAAATCTCCAAAGAAATTCCAAACCAAACAACAATGGTTGCATCGGATTCAAGAAGGGATCACTTTTGGTGATGGTACCAATTACTCGGCTGTGGACTATCAGCGCATGGCAAGCCAGAGGGCTAAAGATTTCAAGACCAAGTATTATCCGGATCATGATCGAATGACCCATTTGGTCATGACGTCCATGGATCAAACCGACAGTGGGACGGTTTCGAAAGAAAACGTTGGAACGAAGCCGGATGATGCCACTCAAGAAGACCGAAATCGTCGCAGGTTTATTCCAGAAAATCTGGAACGCGATTATTGGGATATCATTGAAAGTCACGCACGAGAAATGGTCGTCGAATATGGCAATGATGTGAACACGGACGAGTTTTCGTCAGGCTTTCCCCTCTCGGAACGTGGTCGCTCCATTTACGGAAGAATTGATACCGACAAAATTGGAACCGAAGAGCCAAAATTTGGCACTGAAGACTACTACAGGGAAACATGGTGGAACCTTAATAACATTCCTTGCGCTCCCGACAGTGTATTGCGCCACGTCAAGGTTGGAATCAATGGCATTAACGTGCCTTGGATGTATTTTGGCAGTCTCTTTAGTACCTTCTGCTGGCACAATGAGGATAATTACCTCTACAGTATCAACTACCACCACAAGGGTGCTCCCAAGCAGTGGTATGGAGTTCCTGGCAATACGGAAGCAGCTGAAGGACTGGAGAAGGTCTTTAAGGAATATCTTTCCATGAAGATGAGAGATGTTCCCGATTTGCTTCACCACATTACCACCATGTTCTCGCCTCGTTTGCTGGATAATGCTGGGGTGCCTTCCTACAAGTTGCTGCAGCACGAAGGAGAATACGTCATTACATTTCCGATGGCATTTCACGGTGGTTTCAGTCTCGGACCCAACATTGGAGAGGCGGTGAATTTTGCCACCCATGATTGGATCGCGTACGGATCCGATGCCAACGAGAGGTATCGCAGCTTTGCGCGACCAGCTGTCTTTAGCCATGATCGTCTTACATTCACCATGGCCAACCACCTGAACGAGCAAAAGGCCTACTCGACGTGCAGGCTGCTGTTGGACGAAATTGAAAGAGTCGTCGAGGAGGAGCTTCGTCTTCGTCGAAAACTTGCGGACAAGGGCGTCCGCGATGTCTCGGATATGATCACGCTCCCACAGAATCGATTGGATCAGTTGGACACGGAAAGTGCTGACTATGACGATAAGCGTCTGTGTCACGCCTGCAAGCATGTGTGCTTCTTTTCGGCGGTCGCTTGCGAGTGCTCTCAGTCCAAGGTCAGCTGTCTTCGACACAGTCACTACATGTGTCGCTGTCCTACTGAGCGTAAATACTTTATGACTTGGAGCACAGAAGATGAACTCAAGAGGACCTTGCAGCGGGTCCGAGAGCATTGTGCTTCTTTGAAGAAAGTCGAGGAAGACGTCCCCCCTAACGAAAACAGCATCGCCGAGGAAAAGGTGTTGTCATGTCTTGCTCCTGGTGTTGCCAAGGACTTGGAAGCTCACAAACTTGACGATATCAACCTGGATCCAGTAATCGATGTCTGTACTGCTCCTGTAAAGTACAATCACGGCCATATTTCTTTGCGCAACAAGACGAGCATGGGTGGCGGGGAGGTCTCGATGACTCGTCATGTGAGTGAGGACCCCCCAACAATTGATATTTCTTCGGATGACGAGGTTGAATTTGTGAGAGTTAAACCATCCGAATAAGCTTGTTTCTATTGCTTTGCCTCGGAGTCCTTTTGGTAGACAGCTGGCTAGCTGTGCTTATTGTAGCTGACAGCGGCAGCAAAATTGTTGTCGAATAAACTTATAATAGCATGCATGTTTAATCATAAGGTTCAGAAAGGATGCCATGGGAGGAGTCTCCCCGTGTCGAATACATACTGTCGTGTGCAGCCCGTGTGATTCACAACATACTGTAGGCTTCCTCGTTTATGCATAAAAACAAGGTATCATCTAGTATCTAGTATATAATATTATATTAACACAATTTATCAATTTGACAGTGTACGCCGCCGTGGATGGATTCATCTTGGGTTTGCAGATCATCAAAGTTTGCTCGACTTTTCTTCCTGTTATCAATTTCGTATTGTGATGGTTCACATTTTTGAGGTGCAGACACGAGGATGGATATTGTTACTGGTCCGAATATGTCAACAATGAAACATTCTTTGGTCTTGAGTCTGAACCTGAAAGAGCAAAACTTGAATCAAACCAATGGAACAAAAACCAAGTCCAAAAGAATCAAAATGAATCGGATGAACAGACATCAGAGTCTGCTCTTTAGGAGTCTTCCGAACTAAAAACGCCTTCTTGGAAACCCCGAAGGGAACGTTGGTCGAAGTGTATCTTCGTCCACTGTTCTTGCAGTAAGAGATAATGCCGACTGACACGGTTTCTGCCATTTCTCGTAGAGAAGGATTCGTGCAGTTTCCACACTCCAAAGCAAGCACAAATGATTAACGCCACTACGGCAGCACACCGCCGTCCTCGAGATTCTTGTGCTATGGACATGATGATGAAGATGATGATGATGGATGAGTCGTAGTTTATTTATTTGGAAAGCAAATTGGTGCGAAAGAATAAGAATTAGTACTACTCGTAGGTGGTTGCGCTTTAGTAGTAGTAGACTAGGCCTTGTGAATCAAGGAAGTAAAACAGGCGAGAGATATGTTGTGGTCTCGTTTGGTAGACTTTGGATGTTTATTATTTCTACTACTACTCCAAAAACACGAGTGGAGAGTAAACTTCTTAATTACTCTATTTTATTTCATTGTATGTTGTGTCATCGCAGATATGCTGCAATTTTCGTTTGATCTTTGGCCTTCTTTATTGGCGTCATACTCGCGTCTTCGGCTGAATGTACCAGTATTTCAACAGTAAAAAACCGCCAAGTCTCGATCATGACGTCAACATTAAAAAAATTAGTAATGATCTAGTCTAGCTTAGTTCCACGTGGAATTCTGAACGGATAGGATGCGTTGGCCTTCGTAAGTTTTTTTTTTATTATCTGTTGTCACCAATCGAGGGATATCCCTACCCCGGGAATTGCAGAATTACCCCGGGATAGGGAAAAACACATTCCCGGGGTTGTTTTTGGAAGTAGCATTTGTTGGGCTTAAGTAATATC
>Ga0100402_1005774_pt1 | contig 12524 bp, 19 predicted proteins | sample CryGeyme20150102_FD_80419 | JGI IMG/M metagenome (GOLD analysis project Ga0100402, IMG submission 80419) | Groundwater microbial communities from Crystal Geyser aquifers in Utah, USA - Crystal Geyser metaG 2015-0102 | ecosystem: Environmental > Aquatic > Deep subsurface > Groundwater | place...
CTGTATGCTTTGGCATTTCCTATTGTGAAAATTATTTGTTGCATATTTTACATACTCTTCTAACCTTTGGACACTTCCTTAAGTGTTTTTCCATTTCTCCCAACTAAACTTTTTGCTCACAGTGCTCGCAAGGAATTCGTATCTCTGAAATAACTTTTCTAGCAATTCTGGAAGGAGAGTAAGTCATGGATGTGCTTCGACAACAAGGGCACTGACCGTACTTTTTGAAGGATCCTTCAATACAGCTCAAGCAGTATATTTTGGTACAGCATGAGCTTTAGACAGCCTATTTGGCAAGCTATAAGCATAGAGGACAGGTGAAATTTTCTTGCATGTCCATTCTGACTATATAAGTAGCCCCAGTAATTGACTATTGATAATAAAATTGAGCAACAATGAAGGCTGATTATGAAGACGAATAAAAATAGTTGGCAATGATGCGAGAAAAACAAAAAGCTAATTCAAATATCTTAGACTTGCATGAGCCATTGCTTGGCCATGAGTAGGAGTTTGTGCAAAATGAGGAGGATTTGTTAAAGAAGCCTCAAACATAATAGTAGGCTTTTTAGCATCAAAAAAAGGTACAGGAGTATTAGATGAGACTGCATGCTTTTCAAAAGAGGTTTGTAGAGACTGCTGTTGATTTCAAAGTTGATCGAGAAAACGTTTTCAAAATAGTCGATGCTAGGCTAAGTGAGCTTCAAATATTGGTCAATTTGTGGTCATCTCGACAGATCAAAACTGACAGGTACATATTGACACTAGAACTTGAATAGTGCAAACTGGACAAAGAGAAGATTAAAAATTTTTTTAAGCCACTTCCAAGTATTCAGGTAGTTTTCAATGGGGAGAAACTTGCAAGAGAAGGAATTCTCAAAATGAAAGGAGATGCATTCTATGAAGGTAAATAAGTTAAAATTTAGGAACTGAGGATTATATGGTTATTTTATCAAACTAATACATCTATCTCGGGCAGGTACAAAATGACTTGTTCCATGGAAAGGGCAGACTTCAGGATCTAGACAAAAAAAATGGATTCGTTTATGAAGGCTAATTTCAAAATGGAAAAAGGCATGGGAAAGGAGAAATGCATCAAAAAGGAGTTTAATATATTGGGGAGTTTGAAAATAACTTCAAGCATGGAGAAGGTCAATAAGTTACCTATAAATTGTCAAAAAAGACTGTCCCTGGTCAAGGACCGAAAGCGAAAATCAAGGCAAGTTTTAAGGGAGAGTTCAAAGAAGGATACAGAAACGGTTACGGTGTTGAATAGACAAGTCATGGTGTTTATGAAGGTGAATGGATGGATGATCTAAAACACGGCTAGGGATAAATGAAGTACAAGAACGGAGACCACTACAAAGGAAGCTGGGAAAAAGGATAGTTCAGTGGTCAAGGATAGTATTGTGAGTTAGATAATTGTACCTACACGGGAGATTTCAAGAACGGCTTCTACCACGGCAATGGAAAAATGTAATACGATAATGGAGATGTCTACGAAGGACAATTCTAGTTCAATAAGAAGCATGGACAAGGAAAATACGACTATGTGGATGGAGACTATTACGATGGCTAGTGGAAGAATGATAGTGCCGAAGGACAGGGAACCAGCATGATGGGCTAGGACTTCTTCGTGGGAGAGTTTAAAAATGGGAAGAAGCACGGATAGGGAGAGCTGACTAACGGTGAAGGAGATGTGACTCATGGCATTTGGTAAAATAACGAATTAGTGAAGACTCTTGAATTCAATGGATAGCCTGTATAGGAAGACTGATCATTTATAGTGTAACAATTCAACTATTTCAGGTATATATCATGACTTGGAAAATGATGAGCGTTTAGATATCTTCGATCCTTTGCTGAAGTTACTCCTCTTGCTATTGTTGAATTTGCTGTTTTTGCTATTAGAAATTGTTCTTTTCCCGTCTTCATCGTACTCATCAACTAAGTTGTTATTCTCTCCTTCACTGTCAGTCTCAGCTTCGATCAGCTCCGATTTGTGGATCCTTCTATCCACAAACTACTCTTCAGGCAGATGCTTCTTGAAGATATTGTATTTTTCTTCAACGTCAAGTCCATACAAGCTTTATGCAAAGACCATCTCTTCACCTGAAAGGCTGGATCCGTCCAGGAGTTGCAGCATGGGAAGCTTGTATACGATTTGAAGTCGATAGTACTTACGTTCCTGAAGAGGATTGTAACAAAGGTCTAGGTTGTTGAGGTACATCAAATTTTAGAGGTAGTTTATTTGTCTCACGTGACGAATGTTGTTCTTTGAAAGATTAAGTTCTCTGAGAGAAACAAGATTCATCAACCCTCCTAACTTCCGTATTTTGTTCAGAGACAAATTCAAAATTCTTAAATGTTCAAGCTTGGAGAGACCCTTCCCAGACTCAATTTGATTGCTAGAGAGATAGAGCTATCTGAGCCCCAAGTTATCCAGTCCTGTGATCTACTCAATAACATTTTCTGAAAGATCTAGTACTCGAAGAGCTTTGTTCTTTGATAGTCCTTTTATTGATGTTATTTTATTGGAATTTAACTTGAGGACCCTCAGAAATTTATGTCGCCCCAGCTCAGAAATGTTGGAGATCCGATTGCTACTAAGGTCGAGGTAGTCGAGACTTAGAGGTGCTTCTTTAATATCGAGAACATTTGTCAGTTGATTATTGGCTGCCTTGATGCTTGTGAGAAATTTCAGACCATTCAAGTGTTTGAGAGTATTGAGGCAGTTGTAGGAAAGATCTACCCTTTCTAAAAACTTGAATTCCGCAATTTTCTGAGTGACCAAAGATATACATGCAAAGCTGGCAATCTTTTGTGAGTACAGATGAAATCTCGGAAGGCAAAAGTGGTCCCACAGCTGCTTTTTCCCAAGTTTGATAGATGTTCTCTCAGGTTAAGCTGTTATTATCTGAGTGGAATGTTGATTACTCAGGAGTGATGACAGGCTCGTCCGTGTCTGATTCGATGGCGTCTGCTTGGCTGGGATACAGGGTAGTGGTGCCCTTGATGATATGATTAGAGGTGCGGCTGAGTCTTTATTTATAGTAACTATCTTTCAGAATGTTTCCCTTGACCTTCGACTACATATGTAACTTCTAATAAGCAACAAAAAATCAGCATATACTATATACTTGCTCCTCCTCCATGCTCAGAATATCAGTTGGCCTGTACAATCTCAGCTTGATGTTCTTTCTATTTTTCTGTCTTTTGACCCATCCAACAGCCATGCTATAAAGCACAGAACCTCGATCTTCTTCATGACTTTCTGATATTTACAGAAGTTCTTTATCTCCCTTAAAGGCTCGATAAAATTGCTCCACTTCTTCTTTGGGTACGATTGTATCATTCTCACTGCATATGAACATCACAGAAAGAGATGAGCATATTCTTTTGAAGAGTAGGAGATAGTCCTCATCGAAGAGAGGAAATTTTAGCTTTTACTCTATCTACTTGGACATGAAATAGGTCAGCATATTTACCAAGACTCTAGGCATTCCAGTTTATTGGACAATAACCCTCTTCACAACCGATTATAAATATCTGAAGGGACTGTCAAGAATGAGCTTATCGACAACTTTCGGGTTTTTTACTGCGAAATTGATAGCTGTGACTGCTCCCATGCTCCTTCCCCACACTGTTAGTCTATCAACGTTTATGTGCTTATAAGCCTACCTTAGCACTATCTCGGCATCTGCTGCCTCGTTGACTCCATAGGTCAAATAACCCTTATCGCTATTACCACAGCCTACAAAATCAAAAGCTATCAGGGCAATACCTTGGTTAATGAGATGAGGGACAACTCCTAAAATCTATATTTTGGTGCCTCCGTTCCCGTGAAAGTACAAGATGGCATCCGAAATGTGTTGTTATTTGGGTTTAAGGAGAAGAGCACTGATATGTTTGCCCTCATCATTGAGGACTACCAGATCTATTCGTTGGAGTGAGTAGAGCTGCGGGTGTTACTCTGGGCTAAGGAGAGAACTGAGATGGTACCTGTACTGATTGGGACTGATGACACCCCTCCAAGCTCGCTCAAAGTGCTGCCTGATGACTTCCATAATAAGAAATAATGATAAAATTATGATTGCTTCAATAAAACTATCTAATTTGCGATCATTGGAGTTCTGTACTCGAATTATTATCTGAGACAGATTTGATGATTCATGGTAAGTTTCATTGCAATAATAGAAGAATAAGTCATAGAATATAATTCGATAATGACAGAAGTACTCGTGGAGGAGGAACTCGAGCTGACCAACGTTGTGGAGATTGTCCAAACAAAGTTGACGAACAACTTTACCATTGTCCTCAAAAAAATCAGCAGAAATTAACAAAAACTCTAACAATATGCTCAGCAGTCAGCATTGTCTTATGCATAAACCAACAAAACTCTTGAACAGTTGCAGGCACAGCTCACCAAACAGGCAGAATAACACAAAAATGCGATTGCGGAGCTGACCTAGAAGATCGCTGGACTTGAGGCTGCCCAAAAAAAAACCGATGAAGAAGTAAAGCAACTTCCCCTCAGCATCAAAAGATTGAATGATGAGCTATTCAACACCCAACTTCAGTTTGAGGAGAAGAGCAAAACCAAAGACAACTAGTTTTAATAAATACTCAACCATATCAATACTCTTGCTCTTGAGCAAAATCGGCTAAACGAATAAATCAGCAAAAAAGAGAGTAAAGTTTAGGCCGAAAAGATCTTCAAGGAAACCGAAACCCTCAAGGACAAAAATACTCATTTTGAGAATGAGCTCAAACTAGCCACACACAAGATTGAAAAAATAGAGATTCTCAACGAAAAAGCAGAAAGGCTTCAAGCTAAAAAGGATTTGGATTTCATAAAGGAAATTGAAGAAAAAGTCAAAAAGGAACTCAAGTTCAGTATCAGTGGAACAGGAGGTCGGCAATCAATCAATCAAACTCGTGGCTTTGCACAGGGACTTGGTAGTCCTTCCAGCAACTCATCAACCCACACTCCGACTCAATTTCCTCAACTTAATAAGACATAATCCATATAAGTTGGTTCTCTGGCATTGAAAAATATTCACAGCATTGGGAGTGAATAACAGCTTCTCAACACCACCAATTTGTGCAATGAAACATTAGTTAGATCAGAGGTCGAGCATGTTGTCGGCAGATGGGGAGACAAGATAAAAAACTTTGAAGTTCAACTCAGAGAAATCAATGAGAATTTGAAGGTTTTGAACAGAGGCACAACTCACAAGAAGACAGAATTTCAAAACAAAGAGAACAATGAAGTGATAAAGGATAAGGTAAATGAAATAAAGCCCGAGCTGGTGAAGTTATGGGCAAAAATAGATACTATTGAGGATCGTTTGAGCTTCAGTGAGAGAAAGACTGAGGAAAAGTTGAAAGGAGTCAACTAACTGGCATCTCTTGTTAAGGAAAACAGCCTATCCAGGCTTGATGACAAGATGAAGGGTCTTCAAACCGAAATATTCACTAGTCTGAAGGAGATCAAGACCAAACTGGAGGGAAAGGTCAGCCAAAACGACTACGATAAGTACAGGCAACATATGGAGGACAAGATCAGCCAGATCAATGACCTGATTTACCTCAAGAGTGACAAGCTGGAGGTCAAGAAGGCCCTTCTTTTCTTAGAGTCAAAAATCAAGGAAATTATATTGGTTATTTCATAGGATGAAGAAAACGAGAAGGATGCTCTATTGACCAAGAAGCAGCTGAAGTGCATTTCGTGTGATAAGGAACTCGATAAATTCTCAGGAGTGGTTTCAAGTCCCAAAGGCAACTGGGATTCACTTCCATACAAGGACCATCCACCTGAAATTCTAGGCAGGTTCGGAATGACAAGTTTCGGCTCACTGGCCAAAAAAATTAAAAAACTAGAGAGTAAGGACTTACCATTGTTGAACAAGAGAGGTGCCAATCAAAGTTTCCAGAATAGCTGATGATAAATGATAAGACTACTTCTTTATTATTGCTTTATCTCAATTGTTATAGCCCTGACAACAGTAAGTCGATAATACCTGAGTGTCTGAGCAATTAGCGAGTCGGAATAGGAGAGGTGAGTCATGAAGGATGGATGTGAATTTGTATTAGATATTTTTGTGGGAATCGGGAGGGTTAGTTAGACAGTCCGAGTGGCTCAATGGTAGAGCATTAGACTTCTAATCTAAGGGTTGTGGGTTCGAGTCCCATCTCGGATGCTTTTTTATTTTTACCTCTTATTATAACATCTATATAAAGACCTAAGCTTTACACACCACCAGAACGCACAAAGATAGTTTAATTACTCCATCTTTTATTAATCATACTTATAAATTGAAAAGATTTTGAATGGAGGGTGATAAGACTTAAAAGACTGAATACTAAAAGCAATTGGAGCTGCACATGCAACAGCAGGAAGGTATCAGACAATAGATCGAAGCATAATCTGCTCTCATCAGCGAGTTGAGGCCCATTTCTCTCATGTTGGATGAGTTCGAAAACAATGAGGGATTCTACATCAAAGTGCAGAAGCTTTGCCAAACATACGCCAGCTATCGCAAGACCAGAAGGGATGGAAGTTGCTTCTATAGAGCCCTGACCTTTTCTATCTTTGAAAATATTTACGTCAAAAAGAACAAGGAACTTAAGGAAAAGGTCCTCAAAAAATTGAAGGAGGCAAAACCTTTCCTGATCAAGGCTGGTTTCGAAGGTATGGTGTTCGAAGATATGCTCGAGATGCTGCTTCAGAAAATAGACGATCCAAAGATAACAACCATTGATGAAGTCGTTAGTATTTTCTGTGATGCTGAGACCTCTAACTACATCATTCTATTGATGAGGTTCCTTACATCTGGCGAACTCAAGAACAATTCGATCCTCTACGAAACATTCATTGATAATGGACTTCCCATCGAGTATTTCTGCCAAACTGAAGTGGAGCCTCTTGACAAGGAGGCTGATCAGATTCAAATCATGGCCCTATTGAACTATCTAGAAGTTGCGATCAAGATTTTGTATCTAGATTCCAACGTTAATAGCAAAGAAGCGACTACCATGCTTTTACCTGAGAGCGCCAAACCTGAATAGGTGACAGGGACTCTGTTGTACAGGCCAGGGCACTACGACATTCTTTACCAGTGATTGAGCTAATTGTATATAGGAATCAATATCAATCTTACAAATATGCATAGAATGATGAGAGGTCATTTTTTGTCTTTGATGGGGGGTGGAGTCACTCCTTTCCTGAAGTTTTGGTAGAAAAGGTCACGAGGGACATAATAGAGGCAGACCTATCTTTCGTCATACATTCTTCCTTGCATTTCGCTCATGGCCTTTTCTGCCTCTTCTTTGCTTTCGTACTAAATAAACAGGTTTCCTGGGTCAGCACAGATATCCTTCTCTTTGACAGTCACAAACCAATGGTGAACAATTGTGCCAAACTGCGAAAATCCTTCAAGTAAATCTTCTTCGTACTCATTCCATTGTTCTTTTGTCAGTTGTGCAGCCATATAAGCTGTGACTCCATTCTCAACTCGAATAACTGTCGAAGTTAGACTATTGCTGTTGCGAATGTTGTCAACTGAAAAGTTGGTCCTTTTGTTTTCCAAAACATTGATTGCTGCGAATGCTGCTGCTTGAGCCTGGGCTGCAGTTTGAGCTTGAGTAACGATATTGTTTCCATAACAGCTATCACCAAGTCTGATGATCCCGTTGATGACACCCTTGAAAAGCTATATTTTTTATAGTTTGCACACTCTGCAGGTTTATTCAACTGAGGAAAGTTCAACAGCTACATTGTGGTCTTCTTCGTTCATTTCAAGATTCAGGACTGGACAATTGTTCATCTCATCCTTGAGGTAATTCTGTGCCATGAAACGAGTTATCAGATTTCTCAGATCCTCTTCCTTGATGCCGATTTCGTAGGGAATGTTCGTGATCATGAGTCTTCTCATCTTTTTTGTGTTTGCGAGGGCACTGCTCGAAACGTTGGGAAGGAAGTTCATCCGAGGAACCCACGAAAAAGAGTCCCAGAATTAACCATCGTTATTATTCTGATTACGTCGGTAGTAGCCCAAAGGGGAACGCGATCGTTTCCGCTCCCTTCTTTCTCCAGGGAGAGGAGGCATTTCAACTTCATTCGGTAAAGGCATTGGAACTTCGTTTGGTCCAAGTTTTTGCTATGGCTGTGGTTTGTACCTTTATCGGTTGTCTCTTCGATCCCTTCTGTCTCTGCCTCTATCTCTGTCTCTGTCCCTGTATTCTCGGTCTCTATCGTGATTCTTCTTTTTATGTGATCGATCCCTAGATCTGTGTGTATTTTTAGTTTACGTGCTTTTGCTCCTGCTCCTTTTATTTTTGTGCTTGTGTTTGTGCTTACTCTTATGTTTTTTACCTGCTCTTGCTTCAGACGATCTAGATCGAGAACTGCCAGAGCGCTATATTCGATCACTTCGTACTTTCTCTTTCTATTTCTCGCGATCAATATCTTCCTTTGTCGTTTCGAGGACTGATTTATTTTCGTTGACTGTTTATGTTTGCATTTAAAAGAGAATATGATTATAATGAAGTTTTGATCAGTTTTTATCACTATCACTATGGCAGATACTTATATGGGTTCATAATACTATTTGGATCCAGCAGCTGTTTGATCTTGCGGTAGTAGTCAATTATCAAAGAGGATTTTTGAAGAGGCAAGAAAGGAGCTTTGTGCAGACCGAGTCCATGCTCAGCACTGATGCTACCTTTTCTCTTGACTACTTCTTCGAATACCTTGCGATCGGGTGCTTCCTATCCATCTTTCATTATCATGTTTACATGGATGTTACCGTCTCCAATATGCCCATAGCCCATCACTTCTGCTTTGATACTTTTCCTCAATTCGCCAACGAGGTTGGCCCACTCTTTGACATCATAAGAAAGGTCATATGCGACAACCTTTCCCTTTTGCTTAGCAGCAATTGAGACATCTTCTCTGATTTGCCAGATTTTATTGAACTCTTTTTCATTGTTGGACATGATTCCATCATTGAAATATTCACCCAAAAGACCAAAAATTTATTATAAATTTTAAGTTGATACTTCAACAAAGAGAAGGTATTCATGAGGCCTGACTCTATCAAAGATAGGAGGGTGGATGCTGGTGACAGTTCGATAAGCAACTTCATCAAGGCACTCCATTGCATTTAGATGTTTGCCCAAAATGGATTTGATCTTTGGTACACTCTTCACAATATCTTCATAGCTTTCAGCTTTAAAGACCATAAGTTTTTTTACCAGATCTGCTTTTGGGCAATGAATGTTGAGCTTTGTTATGATTCCCAAAGTCCCCTCTCCACCGATAAATAGCTGTTTCAAATCGAAGCCTGTGTTATCTTTTAGTATCTAGGATCTCATGTCTAAGATTTATCCACTTGGAAGAACAGCCTCTAAGCCCAAAATGTGAGAGCGAAAAGATCCATACTTGAGAACATACTTCCCGCCTGCGTTTGTTGAAGCATTTCCCCCAATTTGGCATGAACCTTTGGCTCCCAAATCAAGGGGGGTTTCATAGCCTTACTGCTATAAAAAATGAGTCAACTTTTCAAGAATAACTCCTGCCTAAACTGAAACGACTGAACTTACAGGATCAAACTTTTCAATTTTATCCATGTACTGCATGTTGATGATGATTTCGTCAAAAACCGGAACACTTCCTCCTACTAATCCAGTGTTTCCACCTTGAGGCACAACTGCAAGTTTTTTGTGGTTACAATACTTGAGTATTCTTGATACTTATTATGTATTATGAGGGCAGAGAAGCAATTTTGATAATCCTTTGGTGCTTCCTCTGAACATGATATTATGGGGCTCGATCTGATCTGAATCAGTGACGACACTTCTTTACGACATTATCGATTTGAAGTACTGAATGTCGTTATTGTCAAGAGAAGCAAATGCTTTTCTTTGCTTTTTATGCTGTTGAGAAAACCTCTGAGCTAGCTTAATAATGCTTTGCATAATAATGATAATGGAATCACTATGGAACGTATTTGTAAGGATTCATGATGCCATTCGGGTCAAATATTTGCTTCAGCTGCTTGTAAATCTGGAGGATTTGAGGGGATTTCTGAAGATGAAGATATTTTGGTTTGTGAAGACCGACTCCATGCTCAGCGCTGATGCTACCCTTCTTCTTTGCTATTTTCTCAAATATATAAGAATCCTTGAATTATTGACCTTCCTTGAGAATAATATTGACATGAAGGTTTCCATCTCCAATATGCCCATATCCAAATATCTCTGTCTTTGTCTCCTCTTTGAGCTCTTCAAGCATTGAGTTCCATTCTTTGACATCAAAAGAAATATCATAGGAGAGAATTTTACCATACTTTGCTGCTGCCACAATGACGTCTTCTCGAATTTTCCATATCTTGGCAAACTCCTTGTCGTTGTTAGACATCACAGCATCTTAAAAATCTCCAAGCTACTATAATAAGGCATCTAGATCCTCAGTGGAACTTTCGACAAAGAGAAGATGGTCACTACTGGCGACCTATGATTCAAAAATTGGATCGTGCAATTTTTGGGTCACAGCCTGATATGATACTCCGTTCATGTATTAAACAGCATTTAGGTGTTTTCCAAGCATTGCTTTGATCTTGGGAAGGTTGTTGATGATATTCTCATATCTGCTTGTCTTGAAAGCCATTATTTTCCTTACTTTGTCTATCTTTGGACAGTGAATGTTCAACTTAGTTATCACTCCCATCGAGCCTTCTCCCCCAATGAAAAGCTGCTTCAAGTCATAGCCTGTATTGTCTTTGAATATTTCTGAACGCATGTCCAGAATTTATCCACTTGGAAGGACAGCCTCCAGGCCGAGAATGTGAGATCGGAAAGATCCATATTTGATGACATACTTCCCACCTGCATTTGTCGAAGCATTTCCTCCAATTTGACACGAACCTTTGGCTCCTAGATCAAGAGGAGTTTCAAATCCCTCCTTCTCGAGAAATTGGTTTAACTTTTCCAGGATAACTCCTGCTTCAACAGTCACTATCGAGCTGACCGGGTCAAACTTTTCAATTTTATTCATATTTTTAAGATTAAGGATAATTTCATCGAAAATTGGCACGCTTCCTCCCACAAGTCCAGTATTTCCTCCCTGAGGAACGACAGCCAATTTTTGCTGATTACAATACTTTAAGATATCCGACACCTGCTGAGTGGTGCTGGGACATAGGAGTAGTTTTGAGTTTCCTTGGACCATTTTAATGAAACATTAGTTATGTATTTCCAGATCACTGCTATCAGTGATAACTTGGTGCTGTTTCAGTATGCTTCTGAAGTGGTCAATGTCTTTCTGCTCGAGCTCCTTGAAGTGTTTTCTTTGGAATCCGTGCTGCCAGCTGCAGAGATAGCGAGAGGTGCGAGTTAGATATTTATGCATGGTGATTAATAATAGACTGAGGTTTCTGTTTGGGATAGATTCAAATGAAAATAATAGTTAATGCAGCAGATGAGTTACGAAGTGGGAGAGGAAGTCGGTCTGAACGAAAGCAAGTTCCTATCGGAGCAAGTCAACTACGATGAAGATCCCACATAAGAGTAAATCATAGAAAAGGCTGAATAATTGGGAATTGATGATTTCGGAATGGCTCGAGATGCTCTTCTCAAATAGTTGGATCCAGAATGGCGACCCTACATCAATCGCCACGGCAAGGTTTTCTACATCAACTTGGAGGAAAAGAAAGGATATGTTGATCACCCAGTTGACATGTATTTCAGAATTCACTATGCCCTCAGGAACAAGAAAAAAATACCAACTTTTCAATAATTCAACATTGAGCAAATCTCAGAAGATCCACGAATCATTATGAAGGAAATAAATAACTTCAAAGTCAACCAGAGCTTGAATATCGTCTATGAATAAAGCTAGGAAGAGTCGGTCAAAAAGAACACCAAGAGGAGTGAGGAAGATTAATAGTTAGAAGTGCCTGAAGTTGATGTAAAGCTGAGTTTATCAAATGAAAACTAGCTACATGCCTTTAGAGATTAAATGGAGGAGTTTATGAACAATGAGTTGAAAAGATACAAGCTTGAACAAGAAAAGTAGTTTCAGGTCAGTCAAAGAAGGTACTAAGCTAAGCTCAACAGACTCAAGGCAGAAAGACTGAGCTAGCTAGCATAATAGTTCTAGAAGTAACTCACTACCAAAAATCAGCATAGCTTTGAAAAGTCAGTTGAACAAAGCCAGTCTTAGTTCGACTATAAGCTCACCAGATACGAAGAAGCTCTCCAAAGATAACAGTCAATGATGGAAGAGCTTCAATATACGAAAAATGTCCAACTTGATTACAAAACACTCTATAGAGAAAAGGTGATCAATCAGAAACTCAAATTAAAAGATCAAATGCTGACAAACGTTCATTTCTGTTATAATAACAAAATAGAAGGTGATGTAGCAGCTGCTGCTCAAAACTTTGAGAAGGAAGAAAGGGTCAGAACGTAAGGGAGAATGAATTTGGAAGAAATGTTCACGCGCAATTTAAGATAGCTTAATC
>Ga0100402_1005777_pt1 | contig 12519 bp, 1 predicted proteins | sample CryGeyme20150102_FD_80419 | JGI IMG/M metagenome (GOLD analysis project Ga0100402, IMG submission 80419) | Groundwater microbial communities from Crystal Geyser aquifers in Utah, USA - Crystal Geyser metaG 2015-0102 | ecosystem: Environmental > Aquatic > Deep subsurface > Groundwater | place...
CGGATAATGATGGCGCACCAAATTCTTACCCAGTAGATGACTTTGATGGAGATGGTAAAAGAGATTTCTTAGACATCGATGCGGATAATGATGGTATTACTGACAACACTGAAGCACAATCTACGGCAGGTTATATTGCTCCAAGTGGAAGCGATGCTGATGGTGATGGTTTAGATAATGCTTATGATCCAGACAATAGTGGAACTTACATAGTTCCTACTAACACAGATGCTGCTGACAACCCAGATTATTTGGATTTAGACACTGATAATGATGGTGTTTTGGATGTAGTGGAGGGTCATGACTCGAATAATGATGGAATTGCCGATTCTGGAAGCCCTGCAAATGCTGGAATCAATTCGGGCACTACAGATGCGGATAACGATGGCTTGTATGATGGCTGGGACAACAATACCGCAAGTGTTGATCCTACTAATTCAGGATTGAATCCAACTTCGCACCCTGATGTTAATGCTCCAGGAGCAGACAGAGACTGGCGTCAAGCAGCTGACAACGATAATGATGGTATTGCTGACAATATCGATTTAGATGACGACAACGATGGCATTCCTGATATAGAAGAAAACGCAGATTGTAACAGTAAAATCTTCTTTGAGTTTTACGATGGAACTCCAGCTGGAAATACGGTAGATGCAATACCAACTTCAGGAGCTTTAGCCACGGGTGTAATAGATAACTATGATGTACAAACACTGGCTGGCTTTTTAGATATAGGTGATATTGTAACCTTCGGAATGAGATTCAAAGGCGATTTAACCATTGCAACTACTGGTACTTACAACTTCTGGACAACATCTGACGATGGTTCTAAACTTTACATTGATGGAATTCAGGTAGTGAATAATGATGGGCTTCACGCGAGTCAAACGCAAACAGGTAGTATAAATCTGACTGCTGGTGTCCATAAAATAGTGGTTCTTTTCTTTGAAAACACTGGCAATAAGAACCTTAGCGTTGAATACAGCGGTCCTTCTATCGTGCGCACCAATTTGCCTTTTTCTCTAGTCGAAGCATTTTGTGATTTGGATGGAGATGGTATTCCAAATAGTAGAGATTTAGATTCTGATAACGATGGTATTCCAGATTTAGTTGAAGCTGGTGGAGTTGACACGGATGGTGATGGGCTTGTAGATGGTTTTACAGATACTGATAACGATGGCCTTCATGATCCTTATGATGATAACAACGGTGGAGATGCAATTGCTAATTTGGATACAGATGGCGATGGGGTTGAGGATTTCTTAGACTTAGATTCTGACAATGATGGTATTCCAGATGTTGTTGAGGTAGGCGGTACTGATACAGATGGCGATGGTCGTTTTGATAACCAAACTGACACAGATGGTGATGGCTTTGCAGATATAATTGACGGTGACGTTGGAAACGATGGAACCGCAGAAAACACTGCTAATGCACTTCAAATTACAGGAATCGATACAGACGCTGATGGTATACCTAACAGCTATCCTGTTGGAGATTTTGATGGTGACGGAGTACTAGATCAATTAGACCTAGACGCAGACAATGATGGAATTCCAGATGTTGTTGAAGCTGGTGGAACTGACACCAATGGCGATGGAATTTTTGATGATCAAACGGATTTAGATGGCGATGGTTTTGCAGATGATGTAGACGGAAATCCAAATAATTCTGGTACTTCTCAAAACAGTGCAAATGCACTTCAATTAACGGGAACTGATACGGATGCAGACGGAGCTCCAAATTCTTATCCTGAGGGAGATACCGATGGCGATGGAAATTTAGATCAACTGGATTTAGATGCTGATGGCGATGGTATTCCAGATGTGGTAGAGGCTGGCGGAACTGATGCCAATGGCGATGGTTTCATTGACAACTACGTTGATGCTGATACAGATGGCTTTAATGATGTGGTAGATGGCGATGTTGGTAATGATGGCACTGCGGAAAATACAGCTCAAGCATTGCAAATAACAGGAGCTGATACTGATAATGACGGAGCGCCAAATTCAATAGTTTCTGATGACTTTGATGGCGATGGAATTCCAAATCAATTGGATATTGATTCAGATGATGATGGTATTACGGATGTAATTGAAGCTGGAGGAACCGATGCTGACTCTGATGGTATAGAAGACGGTACTGGGTTGGACGTAGATAATGATGGTTTGGATGATGGAGTAGATGGTGATGTAGGAAATGACGGAATTACCGAAAACAACCTAAATTCTCAATCAAAAACTGGATCTGACACAGATGCAGATGGCGCTCCAAATTCATACCCAGAAGATGATTTTGACGGTGACGGCAAACGTGATTACCTCGATATTGACTCAGATAATGATGGTATTACGGATAACACTGAAGCCCAAACAACATTAGGCTACACCGCACCAACCGGTTTAGATGGCGATGGCGATGGTTTGGATAATGCATACGATCCTGACAACGGAGGAACCTACGTAATTCCTGCAAATACCGATGGTACGGACAATCCAGATTACCTAGACCTTGATAGTGATAATGACTTGTATTCAGATTTGATTGAAGGACATGATAGTGACGGAAATGGTGTAGCAGACAGTGGCAGTCCAGCAAATACAGGGTTTAGTGGTGGAACTACCGATTTAGATGGCGATGGTTTGTATGATGGTTGGGATAACAATACAGCAAGTACTGATGCAACCAACACAGCCTTAGATCCAAGTTCGCACCCTGATCAAGTTAGTGTAGGAAACGATAGAGATTGGCGTGAAATTAAGGACACGGATGGAGATGGAATTGCTGATAACATAGATTTGGATGATGATAACGATGGCATTCCAGATACAGATGAATCTTTGGGTAATGACCCTGATGGTGATGAGGATGGAGATGGAATCTTGAACTGGCTTGACACGTTTGATAATGGAAACGGAGGCGATGGTTCAACCACATCTTACACAGATTTAAATGGTGATGGAATTCCAGATATCTATGATTTTGATAGAGATGGAACACCTAATCACTTGGATATTGACTCAGACAATGATGGTATAGTTGATATTCTTGAAGCAGGTGGCACCGATCTTAATCAAGACGGAAGAGTAGATTATCAAATTCCAGGTAACCCACTTTCAATGCTAGATTTAGATAATGATGGCTTGTTTGATGGCGTTGATGACAGAAATGGTCCGGTAACTAACGGATCACCACTTCCAAAAACAAATACAGATGGTAGTGGGTTATCAAATTATTTGGATATAGATGCAGATGATGACGGTATTGTTGATAATACAGAAGCTCAAACCACTGCAGGTTATATGGCACCAACTGGTCTTGATTCAGATAATGATGGATTGGATGATGCATATGACCCTGATTGCGCTCCATGTGGATTGGTATCGGGTTCGTACATTACGCCTGTAAATACTGATGGTGTCGACAAAGAAGATTATATTGATCTAGATTCTGACAATGATGGCGAATCAGACCTAGTCGAAGGCCATGATGCTGATGGTGATGGTCTGCCAGATGCTGGAAGTCCCGCAAACACAGGTGTGCCAGGTGGTATTTTTGATAACGATAACGATGGTTTATTGAATGGCTTTGATAACAATAGTTTATCTCCAGATCCAACTAATAGTGGTTTGTCAGGTTCTTCTCATCCAAACACTGATCTTGGAACCTCAGAACGAGATTGGCGCGAAGTACCATGTGCAGGAGGAAGTATAGCCTTAGTGCCTGATGACACCACAATTGTCGCCAGTGATTATTGCGAAACTTCCTCAGATTATACATATTACTACAATCCTAATGATCCAACTCAACTACTTTTTTCTATCGAACACTTCCCTGTAGGAGGAAATACAAATCCTTTTACGGTAGAGATTTCAATAGCAACAAGTATAAATCCAGCGTCAGATTCAGGAGTTTATTTTGCTGAAGATTTAGCCAATGAAGATGCCACTTTTGTAATGGGTCGATACTACAATTTCAACCTTACTTCTGGATCATTAAATGGTGCTGTAAATATTCGTTTCTACTTTGATACCGATGAGCTTGATACATTGGCAGCAGTAGCAGATAGATGGAATACAGCAAATGCTGGAGGCACGGCATTTAATAGTGGTTTGCGTTGGTTCAACATGCAAGCAGGTGATTTTGATCCTCTAACTGACATTGTTCCTACAGGGGTTAATGGTGCAACTCAGTCATATCCAGATTCTACTGGTGCAGAAGATGGTGTTGCCTTTGTGCAATTCAATATAGAATCGTTTTCAGGAGGTGGTTTAGCCTATACGATCGGAAATAATTCAATCGTGTTGCCTGTGGAGTTCTTATTCTTCGAAGCAAAACGTTTTGCAGATCATCAGTCGTTGATTGAATGGGCTACGGCAAGTGAAATTAACTCAGATTATTTTGAAGTTCAACGTTCTTTAGACCAACAGACCTGGACATCTATAGCAACCGTAAATGCGGCTGGAAATAGTAATGACCGATTGTACTACAATCAAATTGATGAGAAGGCTTTAGATGGAACTAATTACTATCGAATCAAACAAGTGGATATTGATGGAAGTGCAATATTCACGGAAGTAAAATCTGTTAGTTTTGAGTCTGATGGTCTTTGGAGTATTTATCCAAACCCAGCTTTAGATCGGGTTACGATTAGTACAACAGGAGGTTCTGTGAGCATTAAGAGCATTGTACTTTTCAGTTCGCAAGGCGAAATGCTTCAGAGATTTAATTTTGAAAATGAAAGTTCCGTTTTAGAGATTTATCTTGGAGATTATGCAGCAGGTTCATACTTGTTGCAGATTGAAACAGCTTCGAGTACATTCCACGCAAAACTTCAAAAAGTGAACTAGACTTCGTTTTTCACTGATGCTATTTTGGCCCAGTATTCTAATGAATATTGGGCCTTTTTTTGTGCTACAAACAGTTCGAAGTGTCAATTACATTTATTTGTAGGTGAATGGTGTTAACTGCAATTCCCTTTATATCGTATCCATTGTAACTCTTGTTTTGGTTGAAACTTGATTTAATTATTTGTAAGACAAGTGATTGTAATTTTTTTAAAATAAGTCTATAGTTATAATGACGCAAAAATCTTAATCACACGATTAAGTGATTTTCGGTTACTTTTTCTAAATAATAATAATACTTTCGCTTTAGTTTGGTTTGTCAATCAATCTTTTGAATATCAGATTAATATAATTATGATAAGAATACTCTTTCTTTTTTGTTTTCTATTTTTTCACTTGTCATTGATTTCACAAGTCAGTATTTCAGGTGTAATCAATACTAATACTGATGTTGCTGCTATTGGTCAGCCCGTTTGCTCTGGTTGTGGAGCTTCTTGTCGTGATTCTATTACCGTTGCCGATGGAAGTATATTTTACCCTGGAGACAGAGCGCTAATAATTCAAATGAAGGGTGCAGTGATTAATACAACTAATACTTCTTCTGCTGGACAAATTACCGATATTGGAAATGCAGGCAATTATGAATTTTTTGAGATTGAAGATGTGGTCGGAAATATTGTTTATCCAAAATTTCAGCTGATCAAAGAATATGATGGAGCGGGACAAATTCAAGTGATTAGGATTCCTAATTATGGCCAAAACACGGTAACTGTTTCAGGAACTCTTACAGCACCAACTTGGGATGAAGGAAATGGTGTAGGCGGTGTGGTTGCATTAGTGGCCAAGAAACTGATTTTGAATGCAAACATTGATGTAATCGGCTCAGGATTTAAGGGAAATCAAATGCTTACAAATGGAACTCCAGATAATTGCTCCATTGATCCAACAACTGCATACACGCTTAATTCTACTGCGACTCAAAGTTTTACAAAAGGAGAAGGGATTGTCCTGAACAATAATTCATTTAATAGAGGAAGAGGACCAAGAGCCAATGGTGGTGGTTCTGGTATTTCTGGTGATTCAGGCGGTGGCGGTGGTTCTAGCTATGGTGCTGGTGGCACGGGAGGCAAGCGCTGGTGTAACGTGAGTGGAACCGTAGCTGGTGGACTTGGTGGTGTTTCTCTAGCGCCATATTTTCCTTTAGATAAAGTCTTTCTTGGTGGCGCTGGAGGTTCTGGTTTTGTTACTACAAACAATCCTTCTGATGCCACAGATGGTGGTGGAATCGTGATCTTATTTGTCGATACAATTGTAGGCAACGGCTTTTCAATACTAGCAGATGGAACATCTCCCATAGGCGTTAATCCTGTTGGTGCTCCGGATGGAGGTGGAGGCGGAGGCGGAGGCGGAACTGTACTTCTCAAAGTTCAAGAAATTCAAGGAAACCTAAACATAAGTGTTGATGGTGGTGATGGTCAAGACTTAAATACAACTAATTATCATGGTCCAGGAGGAGGAGGAGGTGGTGGTGTTTTGTTGTACTCATTACCTTCATTACCGGTTAATGTGTCTTTTTCGGCAAATGGCGGAGCCTCAGGTGTTCACTCAGATGGTTTTACCAATGATGCACAGCCCGGACAAGCAGGCGGTACATTTTCACTTTATGTTCCTGTCGAGAACGCAAATTATTCAACGAATATTGATGATGACCCATACCCAGCAGTGTGCGACATTGATGACGATAATGATGGTATTCCAGATTATCAAGAAGTTTACAGTGGTGATCATGATGGTGATGGTCTAAGGGATTTTGAAGACAGTGATTTCTGCTTAACTTTTTTTGATGGAGTAAATGGTTGGAGTTGTGCAACCGATGGTCTTCCTGATCCTTCAGATGACTTGGATGGTGATGGAAAACCCAATTACAACGATGCAGATTTTCCGTATTGTGGAAGTTTAGTTTTTGGAGTAGATCAAATTTGCTCAAACTTTGATCCTGATGGTGATGGAATTCCGAGTCACTTAGACCTGGATAGTGATAATGACGGTATTCCCGATATTATTGAAATGGGTGGTACTGACATCAATGGTGATGGTTTTGCAGATGTAAGCACCGATACTGATGAAGATGGCCTAGTAGATTTATATGATGCAGATGACACAGATGGGCCAAGCGGAACTTCGCCATGTGTCACTCAACCTGGTTGTTTGGTGGCGGCTTCGCTCACTAGTTTAGGTCTTCGTGATAGTGATAATGATGGTATAATAAATTCACTCGATTTAGACAGTGATAATGATGGTATTCCTGACGCAGTGGAGGCTGGTTTTGTAGATGAAAATGGCGATGGAAGAATTGATAATTATGGTGACTCGGATAGAGATGGTTTTGCAGATGTGCTTGATCCAGTAGTGTGCAGAACATCTGTAGGATTTGGAACATATGATGCCTCTTCAAATGGAATTGTTGGCGTTACATCAAATGCTAGTGGTGTGCCAAATGGCGATTTTGTAACGGTTGACGACCCAGCAGATAATTTAATCATTGACTTTGGATTTATCCTAGATGTAGGATCCAATTACTCGCTTACCTGGCGAAGAAAACTGGCAGGTTACGGTGCTGGCCCTACCGCCACTATGATAGTTGAAGAGTCAGCAAATGGATCAACTTGGACAACCCATTCGGTTGGGCCAACAGACAATACCCAGGCGTTTAAAATAACTACCTTAAATAACGAAAATCCAGTTCGTTACTTAAGATTAAGGCTATCAGGTGCCACTAATCAAGATTTTGATTTTGACGCAGTTTCTTTTAATTCTATTTCTTGCCAAGCCGGCAACACAACTTTGGTAACAGGTGCTGATGGCAATAGTGATGGTTTTCCTGATACATACCCAATAGGCGACACCGACAATGATGGTGTTCAAGATTGGCTTGATTTAGATTCAGATAATGACGGAATACAAGATGTGGTTGAAGCTGGCGGTGCTGATACGGATGGCGATGGATATCAAGACAGTTTTGTAGATGCCGATGGTGATGGTTTTAATGATGCAGTAGATGGTGATCCAACTAACTCACTCGTATTGGGAGATGATGGCCCAGGAGCTAATACCTCGAATGCACTTCAAGTAACCGATGCCGATGCGAACAATGACGGCAGACCAGACACTCAACTGAGTGATGATATGGATCAAGATGGAATTCCAAACCAACTTGATTTAGATTCGGATGGCGATGGAATAGTAGATATACTTGAATCGGGTCAAGTGGACGCCAACTTTGATGGACTAGTTGATGCATACGTAGATTTAAATGCAAATGGTTGGAAGGATAATTTGGATGGAAATTGCGTGGTAATTAATAATGCTGCGAATAGTGCTACAAGTGCCGGTACATCAGGTACAGTAACCAATGGTGCTAGAATTTATGATACAAATGCTGGTAATTTTGGAGTCTTAGATAACGGCTCAGCTACTCAAGATGTTTTACTTGATTTTACATTAAACTCAGGCAGCAGTATTGTAATTAGAGCACGCAGAGATGATGGAACAAACAGTTCTTTTCAGGTATTGCAATCCATAGATGATGTGACTTACGTGAATGGTGTTACCTTTAATGTCAACGCAACCATCACCAATTATACCTACACAATATCAGGCGGTGATGCCAATTATATTCGTATTCGAAGAAATGGCGCTGGAGCAGACGTAAGAATTTATTATTTGACTTACGAGCAAACCATCTCTACTTGCGGTGGGGTTTCAGGAACGGCCATTGTCCCAACTAATTCTGATGCAGATTTAAATCCAGATTTTCTTGATATTGATTCAGACAATGATGGAATAGTGGATAATACGGAAGCGCAAACCACTGTTGGTTATATTGCTCCTTCAGGTTCAGATACAGATGGCGATGGTTTAGACAATGCTTACGATGCAGACGATGGCGGAACTTATATCACACCAGTAAATACTGACGGAATTGATAATCCAGATTTCACGGATTTAGATAGTGACAATGACAGTTTTAGTGATTTAATAGAAGGCCATGATAGTGATGGTAATGGAATTGCTGACGCAGGTAGCCCGGCAAATTCAGGACTGAGCGGAGGCAGCACAGATTCTGATGGTGATGGATTACTTGATGGTTGGGATAACAATACTGGTTTAAGCGATGCCACAAATAATGGCTTAAATCCAAGTTCTCATCCAGATGTTGCTAATGCAGGAAGTGATAGAGATTGGCGAGAAATTAAAGACTCTGATGATGACGGTATAGCTGATGCGATTGATCTGGATGATGATAATGATGGAATTCCGGATGTGATTGAAGCTTTAGGAAATAATCCAGACGGTGATGAGGATGGCGATGGAATACCTAATTGGCTTGATGTAACCGATGATGGTAATGGTGGTGATGGTTCTACTACAAGCTACTCAGATGCCGATGGTAATGGTATTCCAGATGTTTTTGATTTTGATTTTGATGGCATTCCTAATCATTTAGATAAGGATAGTGACAATGATGGTATCGTAGATATTTTAGAAGCAGGTGGAACAGATATAAATTTTGATGGCGAGATTGATTATCCAACTCCTGGTGTTTCTTCAAGTATGATAGATGCAGATAACGATGGTTTGGCAGATGCTTTTGACGATGTTGATAGTGGAAGTGGTGGTGGAGAGGTAACCTCAGGAACAGCGCTTCCAGCTCCAAATAGTGATGGTTTAGGTAATGTGAATTTCTTGGATATAGATGCAGATGATGATGGAATCGTGGACAATACTGAAGCCCAACCCACAGCATCTTATATTTCACCAAGCGGCATTGATACTGATTTAGATGGGTTGGATGATGCATACGATCCAGATTGTACGCCTTGTGGAGCAATTACAGGAGTTTATATAACACCTGTAAATACGGAAGGAACTGGCAATCCAGATTATACAGATCTAGACACAGATGATGATGGTATTTTAGATTCTATTGAAGGCCATGATACAAATGGTGATGGTCTTGCGGATATTGGTAGTCCTGCAAATACAGGGGTTTCAGGTGGTATGGTAGATGCAGATGGCGATGGATTGCTAGATGGCTTTGACAATAATGTTGGTAGTTTGGATGCGACCAATGTTACTTTAAACCCAAATTCGCATCCAAATGCTGGAGCCGGAACTTCCGAACGCGATTGGAGAGAAACACCTTGTGGAGGAGGCACAGTTAATCTTGTGCCAAATAACGCCACAACTACTGCAAGCGATTTTTGCGAAATAGGTTCAGGTTTTACCTATTATTATGATCCTTTAGATCCTACTCAACTCTTATTTGCAATTGAGCACATGCCCTTGGGCGGTAATACAAATCCATTTACCGTAGAAATTGATATCACAGCAAGTGCAAACCCAACTTCTGAGGCAGGAGTATATAGTTCAGAAGATATCCCTAATGAAGACGCAACGTTCGTCATGGGTAGGTACTATAACTTCAATATTACTTCTGGGTCTTTAAATGGACCAGTGAATATTAGATTCTTTTTCGATACAGATGAAAGAGATACACTTTTGGCTGTAGCCAACAGATGGAATACCGAAAATGCAGGTGGTACAGGTTTTACTTCTGGACTTAGATGGTTTCAAATGAACGCAGGTGATTTTGACCCAGCTACTGATATTACACCGGCTGGTGTGACTGGAGTTACCGAAATATTTACAAATGCAAGCTCAACAGTAGATGGAGTACAGTTTGCTCAGTTTAGTACTTCAAACCTAACAGGAGGCGGTTTAGCCTTCACCGTTGGAAACAACTCTGTAGTGCTGCCAGTTGAGTTCTTGTTCTTTCAAGCTAGGCGCTATTCTGAATTAAAGTCGCTCATCGAATGGGCTACAGCTAGCGAGATAAACTCAGATTATTTTGAGGTCCAACGTTCTTCTGATCAACAATCTTGGGAATCAATAGCTGAGGTAAAAGCTGCCGGCAGTAGCAATGATAGATTGAATTATAGTTTGATTGATGAGAATGCACTTGATGGAATGAATTACTACAGAATCGTGCAATTTGATTTTGACGGTTCGTTTGTTCAAACACAAGTTGAGACAGTAATTTTTGATGCAAAATCAGTTTGGAGTGTTTACCCAAATCCGGCTAAAGACCAACTTACTATAAGCACTTCGAGTGACGAAAGTATTGATCAAATAGATGTTTACTCATCGCAAGGCACGCTGCTAAAATCGTTTGCAGAAAACACGTCTGAAGGTAGAGTAGAAATAAATATTGGTGATTTCGCAAACGGATCGTACTTGATCAGAGTATCTACTAAATCCAGTGTTTTTCACGCTAAAATTCAAAAAGCAGACTAGTTTCAAAAAGAAAATAAGACCTTAAGAAAGTGCCTGATCTCAACTATTGAGATCAGGCATTTTTATTTCACATGTTTTTCTGAAACTATGCTTTTTAGGTTTTTCACCTATTGTGTTGATCCTCAATTTTCTTGTAGAAATTTTTTATACTTCAATCATAGATTTGGGCTCAAGTATATGATTCACTCTCTCTGGTAACGAAGTGTTCAGTAGCTATTGAATTGGCACGCCAAACTCAATGCTATGGAAAAATTTTACAAAATAGGTTTAGCCGTTTTTGCTTTGATATTCATTCAAAGTATCAGCTATGCTCAATTACTGCACCCGGCTAGCTGCTCAGCTGTTAGCACATCATTTTCACTCGATTGGTCTTCTGCAGGAGGCGCAAATCAATACCTCTGGACTTCTGTTGGGGCCACTTCCTATTCTATAACAGGAATAGCCGGAAGTTCCTATGACGTTAACTTTATCGTTACTGGATCTACAAGCACCCTTGCTACCGAAGGTGGTTCTGCTACCCCTTCCGTAAATTCAACATTGAGTGGTGGCGAACAGGCACTTCATATTTCATCTTCAGGGCTAGATACAAATGAATATTTGCAGCTTGAAATGCAGTTTTCACCTGCTGTAGCTGGTGTTATCAGTTTCGATATCTACAATATCATTCAAAATGGTACAGTTGGTCAAAGTGTTACTGTCTTTGCTAAAACTTCTTCAAACAATATTATCATTCCACAATTATCGTCCAATGGTTCGCCTTCATGGGATTTGGATGGGCCTGGTGTAGTGAATGGAAACAGTGCTTCTACTTCTGGTACAAATGATCAAGTTGGCGTTAGTTTCAACAGTTTTGAAGATGTAACTAGTGTCTTTGTAAAACTAAAACGCTGCATTACTTGCTCAAATGCTGCTAATACAGAATTTGCCATTGGTGACATAGATTTTTGTTTAGTTCCAGATCAAGATCAAGATGGTGTGGCAGATGTTTTGGATGATGATGCCGATAATGACGGTATTCCGAATTCCATCGAGCAATGTAGTTCAAACGCTATTTACACCTTCAATTGGAGCAATTATACTTGGCCAAACAACACAACTTACAGTCAAACATTTGCAATGCCTGATGGCACTAATTTTACGGCAAGCGCAATTACTAATGGTGCTACACTCACAGATATTGATATAGATAATTCTTTCGAAGGAGGTTTTGGGAGTGCCGAAAAAAGCTGGTTTATTTTGGCAGATCAAACCAACCCGTCTCAATCTGTAGATGTGATATTTGACTTCGACCAAGCTCTTGATAGTCTTTCCTTTA
>Ga0100402_1005780_pt1 | contig 12514 bp, 11 predicted proteins | sample CryGeyme20150102_FD_80419 | JGI IMG/M metagenome (GOLD analysis project Ga0100402, IMG submission 80419) | Groundwater microbial communities from Crystal Geyser aquifers in Utah, USA - Crystal Geyser metaG 2015-0102 | ecosystem: Environmental > Aquatic > Deep subsurface > Groundwater | place...
AACGTATTCTTTTTCTTGCCCCCCACAACTAAAGTTGTGGGTTAAATGGAATACCCTTTTGCAAAACAAAAGACTTGTAAAGTATTGAAAATAAAACAGTTACAAGAAAAATAATCTCTACAAGTTAAATGTAGCTTACTCTTTAGAGTGAGAAATAGTGTAACGTAAACTTTAGTTTGCGATTTATACACAAAACAAAATAGTTATTTTTTAGTATAAGGATTTTTAAAAAAATAAGGAAAAATAGAGAAAGAAATGAAAAATAAAGAAATAATAGAACTTATAAGTCAAGGAGAAACAAGTTTTGTTCAGTTCAAACAAGATGTAAAAAATAAAAAGAGGAATACGTAAAAAACGAAATCCAGTTTTGGATTCTTTTGCTATGGATTTATTGAATTATAAAGGAATAGGAAGTGGAATTGTACGATGTCTACAAATTTATCCAGATATTGATTTTATCAATGACAAAGAAGCCGAAGAATTTAAGGTAATTATTAAAAAACCAAAACTTATTTAATCCGAAAAATGGAATCTACTTATCACAATCCTGTAATGCTTTCTGAATGTATCGAAGCATTGGATATAAAAGAAAACGGAATTTATGTCGACCTTACTTTTGGAGGAGGTGGACATAGCCGAGCAATTTTAGAAAAACTAACCACAGGAAAACTCTATGCTTTTGACCAAGATACAGACGCTCAAAAACAGGCACAAGAATTAGCCAAAACAGCAAATACGCTTCAAAATCCTTCAAAATTTATATTTTTGAAAGCTAATTTTAGATATTTGGCTAAATATCTACGAATGTACAAAGTTGAAAAAGTAGATGGGATTTTGGCAGATTTAGGAATTTCTTCGCATCAAATAGACGAACCAAAAAGAGGGTTTTCTACTCGTTTTGAGGCTGATTTGGATATGAGAATGGATACTTCGATGAGCCAAACGGCAAAAGATATTTTGAATGAATATGGAGAAGCTGAGTTATACAAACTTTTCGGAATTTATGGCGAAATAAAAAATGCCAAAACACTCGCCAAAACAGTTGTTGCTTCAAGAATCAATAAAACCATCGAAACGACAACCGAATTAAAGACGATTTTAGAACGTCTTGCACCCAAAAGACAGGAATTTAAATATTATGCTCAAGCCTTTCAAGCCTTGCGTATTGAAGTCAATCAAGAAATGGAATCGCTAGAAGATATGCTCCTGCAATGTGCCGAAGTTTTGAAAACTGATGGACGTTTGGTAGCTATGTCGTACCATTCTTTGGAAGACCGACCTCTGAAAAAAATTATTCAGATGGGTAAATTTCAGGGCGAAATAGAAAAGGATTTTTATGGAAATATCATAAAGCCTTTTGAAGCTGTGAACAGAAAACCAATTACGGCATCAAAAGAAGAAATCGAAAAAAATCCTAGAGCAAGAAGTGCAAAACTTCGAATTGCTAAGAGAATTTAATTTTATATAACATGATTAGCGAATGATTTATTTGATAAAATACAAGATAAATACAACTGAAATTCAGCGAAGCTAAATACAAGTAATATTAATTATTTTTTAATAGTAATTTAATTTTCATTGTATTATCCTGTAATTATCATATAGATCATAAAATCATTTACCAATCAGTTCAAGTCGTTGTTATTTTGTCTAACTACTTAATTCGTAACTGTTCCTAAATCTGCCATTTTGCCCTAATTTTCCATTAAAAAAAACAAAATTAGGCTTGGTACATGACTTGCAAAAGACTTATAAACGGAACCAGTTTTGACTGTTTTTGATTGTTCTTATAGCCATAAGGATGGATTTTTTAATTTATAACAATTTCGTATTCAGTTTGTAGTCATTAAAAGTGTAGATAATACTGACAATCTGACATTTTTTTGTTGTTATAGTTATCTATTCTTTATAATTTTGATATTCCAATACATTAAATTTACATACATTTTTTGAAAAATATAAAAGTGCCTTTTACAGAAGACGATATTCCCCAAATAGATTTGGAAGAGCTAGAAAATGCTGCTAATCTTATCGAAGATGATTTGCCCGAAGAACTGTCGATTTTGCCTGTGCGAAATACGGTTTTGTTCCCTGGAATTATTATGCCTATTACCGTAGGGCGTGAAAAATCTTTACGTTTGATAAAAAAAGCGTATAAAGATGAAGCGTATATTGGTGTAGTTTCTCAAAAAAATTTAGGAGAAGATGAGCCACAAAAATCAGATTTGCATTTTATAGGAACACTTGCCAAAATAGTCAAAAAAATTGTGATGCCTGACGGAAATACGACTATTATCGTACAGGGAAAGCAACGTTTTGAACTTCATGAGCTTACACAAGAAGAACCATTTTTGATTGGAAAAGTAAATTATCTGACTGATTTGTCTTTAGATGATTCGAAATCAACAAAGAAAAACGACGGACGCAAAAAAGAAGCTCTTATAGAATCGATAAAAGAAGCTGCTTTTAAAATTTTGCATTTGAGTTCGGATATTCCACCAGAGGCTCAAATTGCCTTAGAAAATATTGAAAGCCCTAATTTTTTGATTAATTTTCTTTCTGCAAATACAAATGTAGAAGTAAAAGAAAAACAAAAATTGCTTGAACTTCCTAAAGTAATGGATAGAGCTGTGCAGCTTTTGAAGATTATGCACCGTGAAATTCAGCTTTTAGAACTCAAAAGTGATATAAAAGAAAAGACAAATTCGGATTTAGACCAGCAGCAAAAAGAATATTTTCTTCGCCAACAAATCAAAACACTACAAGACGAAATTGGAGATGAAAATGATAAAGACATCAATAAACTGCATATAAGAGCAGCAGAAAAAGAATGGAGTGATGAAACAAAAGAGTTTTTCTTGAAAGAAGTTGAACGTTTTTCTCGCATGAATCCTGCTGCACCAGATTATTCGATTTCGCTTTCTTATTTGGAATTTATGTTGGATTTGCCTTGGCAGTTTACAACAAAAGACCTTTTAGACTTGAATAATGCAAAAAAAGTATTAGATAAAGAGCATTACGGATTAGAAAAAATAAAGCAACGTATTTTGGAATACTTGGCTGTTCTGAAACTCAAAAATTCGTTAGATAGTCCGATTTTATGTCTTTATGGACCTCCGGGGGTGGGTAAAACTTCACTAGGAAAATCTATTGCAAAGGCATTAGGTAGAAAATATATGCGTATTTCGCTAGGTGGAATGCACGATGAGTCTGAAATTAGAGGACATCGTCGTACTTACATTGGTGCAATGCCAGGAAAAATCATGCAAAATATCAAAAAAGCAGGTTCTTCAAATCCTGTTTTTGTTTTGGATGAGATTGATAAAGTAAGTAGTGATTTTCGTGGTGATCCTTCTTCAGCTTTGTTGGAGGTTTTAGACCCAGAACAAAATGATACATTTGTAGATAATTATTTAGAAACAGAATACGATTTATCTAAAGTTCTCTTTATTGCTACGGCAAATTCTTTGGATACTATTCAACCTGCGCTTCGTGATAGAATGGAAATTATTCAAGTTTCTGGTTATACGATTGAGGAAAAAATAGAAATTGCAAAACGTCATTTAATAGCCAAACAACGAAAAAATCACGGATTACAAGCCAAAGACATCACTTTTACTGCCGAAACGTTGCGTTTTGTAGTAGAAGGTTATACAAGAGAATCAGGTGTCAGAAGTTTGGAAAGACAAGTTGCATCTCTTTGTAGAAATGTTGCCAAATCGGTAGCCATGGAAGAAGACTATCAAAAGAAAATTACACCTAAAGAAGTAGAAAGAATACTAGGAAAACCCTCTTTTGATAAAGAACTTTTTGAAGAAAATGAAACGGTAGGTGTAGCAACAGGATTAGCTTGGACACAATATGGAGGCGAAATCTTGTCTATTGAAGCGAGTTTGAGTAAAGGAAAAGGGCGAATTACTTTGTCTGGACGACTTGGCGATGTAATGAAAGAATCGGTTAGTGCAGCACTTTCTTATTTGAAAGCCAATGAAGAAGAATGGAATATCGACCATCAACTTTTTGACCAATACGATTTGCACGTTCACGTTCCTGCTGGTGCTGTTCCAAAAGATGGCCCCTCGGCTGGTATTACGATGCTTACGGCTATGGTTTCGGCTTATTCTCGTAGAAGAGTCAAAAATCAGTTGGCCATGACTGGCGAAATTACGCTACACGGAAAAGTGCTTCCTGTGGGTGGAATTAAAGAAAAAATCTTGGCTGCTGGGCGTGCAGGAATTACTGAAATTGTGATGAGCAAACGCAATCAGAAAGACATTGAGGAAATTGAAGAACATTATATCAAAGGAATGAAATTTCATTTTGTAGAAAGAGCTGGAGAAGTTTTGAAATTAGCTTTAGTAAAAGAACAAGACAAAACAGCTAGACCTTTAGAAATACAAGATGTAAAACAAAAAAATAAATCAGATAAATCAACTCAAAAAATTAGAGTAATTCCATCAAATCCATCAAAAGGAAAAAGTGGAAGTGTAGGAGTTTAAAATACATTTCATCTAAACCCTAAGGGTCTTCAGAGACCCTTAGGGTTTTATAAACAGGATATGAAAATAGTAATCATAGATTATAAAGCAGGAAATATTCGTTCTGTCGATTTTGCTTTGCAGCGTTTGGGTATTCAAGCCGTTGTGAGTGCTGATAAAGAAATTTTGAAATCGGCTGACAAAATTATATTTCCAGGAGTTGGTCATGCAGAATCAGCTATGCAGCAACTCAAAAATGCAGAATTAGATACTTTTATTCCAACGCTAAAACAGCCCGTTTTGGGAATTTGTCTTGGAATGCAACTGCTTTGCTCACATACAGAAGAAGGAAATACAAAAGGACTAGGGATTTTTGATGTAAATGTAAAAGAATTTAAACCAACTAATTCGGCTGATAAAGTTCCTCACATGGGTTGGAATACAACACAAGATTTAAAAGGAGAATTATTTGATAGTGATTTGTTTAACAAAGTTAAAGAGAATAATTTACCTCCTCAATTTTACTTTGTACACACGTATTACGCAGAACTGTGTAAAGATACGATTGCAAGTTGTGATTATATCTTGCCTTTTTCGGCTGCCCTACAAAAAGAGAATTTTTATGCTGCACAATTTCACCCAGAAAAAAGTGCAGATGCTGGAGAAGAACTTTTGAAGAATTTTTTGAATGTTTAGAGATTAGAAAATAGAACTTAGAGTTTAAGAAAATACAAAATTCAATTTCAAAATTTCTTAAATTTGTAATACATATATTTCGTAATCTTTAATTATTGATATTTTATTATGTATTCCCTAACTCCTAATTCCAAATTCCTAGTTCCCACTTCAATAGCTGCTCTAGTAAGTTTCCGAATTTTATTTGGTTTGCTTATTTTTTTTAGTACGCTTCGTTTTTGGTATTTGGGTTGGATAGAAAAGCATTATATTCAGCCAGTTTTTCATTTTAAGTATTTTGGTTTTGAATGGGTTGAGCCACTTCCTGCTTATGGAATGTATGCTGTTCATGTCATTTTATTACTTGCAAGTTTGGGCGTTGCGTTTGCTTTTTTGTATCGTCTTTCTGCTATTTTATTGTTTCTGACTTTTACGTATTGCCAACTTATTGATATTACTTATTACCTCAATCATTATTATTTTGTGAGTTTGATGGCTTTCTTACTCATTTTTGCTCCTGCTCATCGTTTTTATTCGCTTGACTGTATTTTTTTTGGAAATAATTTTGAAAAACAAAGTGAAAAGAATAAAAAGAGAAATATAAAATCGAACGCTGGTTTTTTCTCTTCTTTGAAAAATTTTTTTTCAGTTTCTCCTTCGCTTTCAGTTTCTCGTGCTTGGATTCTGATTTTTCAACTACAACTTTCCATTACTTATTTTTATGCAGGGTTAGCTAAAATTAATTCTGAATGGCTTTTTGATGCAATGCCTCTCAAAATTTGGCTTCCTCCTCATTATGATATGCCGTTCTTTGGGTTTCTGATGCAATATGAAATTATAGCTTATATTTTTTCTTGGACAGGAATGTTCTATGATTTATTAGTTCCTTTTGCTTTATTTTACAAAAAAACCCGTATTTGGGCGTATCTGGCAGTCGTTGGCTTTCATTCTATTACGGGATATTTATTTCAAATCGGTGTTTTTCCTGTGGTTATGATTGCACTAACTTTAATTTTCTTTGAAGCGAAATACCACGAAAAGGTATTGAATTTTATTAGTTCTGTTATTTCAAAATTATTCAAAAATAATAAATCAAAAAAATATTTCCTTTTTCATTCATCTAACAAAAAACAGTCTTCTCATTTACTTTTAAGTCCTCTCAAAAATTTTCAATTTATTTCTAAGAAATGGATTTATGTTTTTTCTATTTATTTAACTTTTCAAGTTCTGTTTCCTTTTCGTTTTATGCTTTATGCCAGTCAGCCGTATAATGAAACGCTTTTTTGGAAAGAAGAAGGCTATCGTTTTTCGTGGCGAGTTATGGTGATGGAAAAATTTGGAAGTGGTACTTTTTATGTAAAAAATCCGATTACAGGAAGGGAAGGAATGGTAGATAATAGTGAGTTTTTGAATAGACATCAAGAAAAACAAATGTCTTTTCAACCTGATATGATTTTACAATATGCTCATTTTTTAGAAGAGAAATATAAAACAAAAGAAAATCCAAATCCAATAATTAGAGCAGAAGTTTATGTTACTTTGAATGGAAGAAGAAGTCAATTATTCTTTGACCCAAATCTTGATTTGAGTGAAATTGAAGATAGTTTTTTGGAGAAAGATTGGATTAATAAATTAAAATAAATATAATTTTTTATGGAAAATATCTTAATTACAGGCGCAACAGGAAATATTGGAAGAGAAATTCTACATTTTTTTATTCTTAATCCATCTCAAAAACTCTTTATTGCTACTCGTCAAATAGATTCGACAAAAGAAAACGAAGTCTTTTTTGATTTTGAAAATATTGATAAAACAATTCAATCCATAAAAGAAACTCAAATCAATACTATTTTCTTGCTTCGTCCTCCACAGATTGCAGATACGGATAAGTATTTTAAGCCATTAATTGAAAAATTAGAGGCTACAAGCGTTAAACATATCGTTTTTTTATCCGTACAAGGAGCAGAAGAAATTTCTTTTATTCCTCATGCTAAAATAGAAAAATTATTGAAGGAAAGTGCAGAAAAAGGCAAACAAAAAGGCGTAATGAGTTATACTTTTATTCGTCCGAGTTATTTTATGCAAAACTTAACCACGACCTTAAAGAAAGATTTAGAAGAAACAAATAAAATTTATTTACCTGCTGGAAAAGCAAAATTCTTGTGGATAGATGCGCAAGATATTGGAAAAGCGATTGCAAGTGTACTTTCTAATACAGAAAATCATAAAAATAAAGCCTATACAATTACAGGAACTGAATCAGAACTTTTAAATTTTGAAGAAGTAACAAAAATTCTGACAGAAGAATTACACAAACAATTTGTTTATAAAAGTCCTAATTTGATTTCATTTTTTATAAAAAAGAAAAAAGAAGGCGAAAAAACAGCATTTATATTTGTTCTGATTATGCTACATTTTGCACCACGCTTTCAAAAACCACCCAAAATAAGTGATGATTTTGAAAAACTGACAGGAGAAAAACCAAATAGTTTGAGAGAATTTATAAAACGAGAAATGAATGAACAAAACTAAAATTTTAAATTGTGTTTTTTACCTGCCGTTGTTGTGTCCTGACCAACGACATGATTACCCTATCTGCGTTTCTAAAGCCATAAAATGAGTAATCTTATTCGTATAAAGAGGAAAAATCTGAACGTTACACGTATAAGGAGTTTTATCTTTTTTGTAATTGATAACTGATAATTCAAAAGGTTTTCCTGTTTGAAGATTCAATTTGATTTCCTTTCTTGTTTCTATTGAAGTTTTTTCTCCTTGTAAGAAAGAAGGATATTTATTGGTAGCAAACTTTTTCGAATAGCCTGTCATTTTGGTAAAACCATCATTTACCCAAAGAATTTTTTCTAAGGAATTAGTAAGTATAATAGCTTCAAAATCAACATTTAAAAACAGATTACTAATATCATTTTTCCAATTATATTTTTCTGCAAAGTATTTGATTTTTTCTATATCCATTCTTCGTTTCGCTTTGCTTATTCTTTCAATAGCATTTTCATTCGAAATATCCCAACTCAAAAGAGGTTTTGATTCTACAATCAATGGCTTAATTTGCTTTTTGATTTTGTTAGATTCTTTAGTATTCAGACTTGAAAGATAAACATCTAAACACATCATATTTGATAGGTCGTGGAGCATAATTTTTCTGTTTTTAGTAAAGGATTGTGAGAGTATAGCATCATAACTGATTTTAGACCCTAAATGTTAGTTTACTTTCAAAAGCCAGTTGTCAATTTGTGCTTGAATAGTCTGAGCATAGATAAAATTCGCATCATCTTTTCCTACTTCTAGTGCTTTTTGTGCGTTCTCTACTGCTCCTTTATAATCACTTTCTAAAGCTAAAATTTCAGATTTTACCCAGTAGGGTAAATAATGGTCGTTTTTGAGTTTTATAGCTTGATTTGCCCATTCCAAGGCTTGGCGAAGTTCTATTTTTTCATTTTTGTAATATCCTGCACTTCGTACCAATACTTGCCAATCGTTTGGGTATTTCGAAATGGCAGCAGCAATATTTTTCTTAGCTTCTTCTACTGTATTTACTTGAATTGTAATTCTTGCCAATTTGCATTCCCAACGCAAAATAAAAGTAGCTTCATTTTCTACTATTTTATCAAAATCATACGCTAAAGTTTCTTGAAATTTTGATTTTTCTACGGTTGCATTTACTCGTAAAACATCATTTGCTTCATTGTAGGCTTCTTTTCCCCACGAATCAACGGCAGTATTAAAAATGAAAGTCCAGTCTCCTTTTTTTTGTGGAATAACAAAAATGGCATATTTTCCCTTTTTGAGTGGTTTTCCATTTATTTTTACATCACTAGAAAACTCTATTGTTGTGGCTTCATTTGCTCCTGCTCTCCACACTTTTCTATAAGGTACAAGCTCTCCCCAAATATGTTTTTTACGCCCTTTTACACTCGGACGGCTATAACGAACAAAAAATTCTGTCAGTCCAATTTCTTGTATCAATGTAGAAATTGAGCTTTTACGTGGAAGTTCTAGTTTTTCTTCTTCTTCTGACATATCATTTGCTTGACCTTCTTTTTGAGCAAAAGTAGAAAGTGAAATAAGAAATAAAAAAGCAAAAATAGAGAATTTAATAGCTTTCATTTTTTTAGATTATAGAATTAAAACTATGAATTTCTTTTTCAACCACAGAGTTAAAAGAGAAATAAAGAGAATGAAAATTCCCTTTTTTGAAACAATAAATTTAGAAAAATAATTCTTGATAACTGATAACTGATAACTGATAACTGATAACTGGTTACTGTAAAGAGTCTTTTAGGATTCTAAATTCGATGGCAGGAGAAATTTTTTCATACAGCGTATTATAAACAGCTTTGATAATCGGCATATCTACTTTGTGTTTTTTGGTAACATCATACAAACCTTTTACGGCATAATACCCTTCAGCTACCATTCCCATTTCAATTTGTGCCGATTTTACGGTATATCCACGCCCTACCATATTTCCAAAAGTACGATTTCTACTAAATTGAGAATAGGAAGTTACGAGCAAATCGCCCAAATAAGCCGACGCATTTATATCTCTTTCTTCCAATGGATAGGCTTTATCTAAAAACTTTTTAGCTTCTTGTACGGCATTCGAAACCAAAACAGCTTGAAAATTATCGCCATAATTCAGACCACGAGCCATTCCACACGCCACAGCTACAACATTTTTGATGACTGCACAATATTGAATTCCGTTTAAATCTGGATTGGTACGACACTTTATATAATGCCCTCTAAGTAGTTTTGCAAATTTATCGCCTTCGTTTTCATCGCCTCCAATAGTTAGATAGGCTTGTCTTTCTTGGGCTACTTCTTCGGCATGACAGGGGCCTGCAATCGTGAGTAGTTTGTCAGCAGGAACATTAAATTTTTTCTCTACATATTCAGTTACCAAAACATTTTCTTCCAAAATCATTCCTTTTATAGCCGAAACAATGATTTTATCTTTAAAAACAGTAGGGGCTAATTTGTCAAAAACATCTGTAATAAAAGCTGACGGAACAGCTAAAACAATATATTTTGAATCTGCAATAACAGCTTTTACATCGTTTAGAGGTGTAATTTTGTCAATATTGAGCAATGCCGAACTCAAATAACGTGGGTTTCTATGATTTTTGCGAATAAAATCAATGTCGTCTTTCGAACGCATCCACCAATTTATACGAACGTTATTTTCGGAGAGTATTTTTACTATTGCAGTTGCCCAACTGCCACCACCCAATACACCAATACGCATAGGCGCTCCACTATCTGAAAAACCAAAAGCTGCCAAAGTAATTTATTTTAATGAAAAAAATAAGAAAAACAGAAAAAGACAACAAGAAAAAATACGTTTCTTTTCCAAACAGTAAAGTACGTGGTTTTTTGTTATTCTACAAAATGAATTAAAATGATTTTTTGATAAAAAAATGAAAATAGAAAATTCGTACTGTATCATTTCTAACAATTTTCAGAACACAGCGTTTGCCAAAAAACAATAGGGGGTACAACAAATTGTCGTTTTTTGTAGGGAAAAGGCTTGCCTTTTCCCTACGTAATACAAATTGGCTAAGCGACACCCGAAGAGCAGCGTAGCTAATTTGTTATGCACCCAAATAATATTTAACTAAGATTTAGTATTTTTGCTTATCGGTTTTTATTGTTGCTCGTGGGGACACGAGCAATGGAGAGATATTTCTTTAATGATTTGTGAGAACACAAAAGTTACCTCTAACAAATTCAGAGAAAGTCTCAAAATTTCAAATTATAATTCTACCATTGCTCGTGTCCCCACGAGTAATTCTCAAAAAAAGAAAAACTCACTTGGAAAACTTATCTAACCCTTCAATCAACTACACCGATTCTGATGCAACAGCAGCATCTCGCAAACAAGACCATATAGAACTCGCTTTTGATGCACAAGTCTTCAAAAATCAATTAGACAATCGATTTTATTATGAACCTGTTTTGGCAGCACACCCAAAGACAGAGACAAAACCTTTTGAGTTTTTGGGAAAACAAATGAATGCGCCTTTGTGGGTTTCTAGTATGACAGGAGGAACAGAATGGGCAAAGATTATCAATCAAAATTTGGCTAAAGTTTGTGGAGAATATAAGCTCGGAATGGGTTTGGGTTCGTGTAGAGCTTTGCTGACTGATGATGATTGTTTGCCAGATTTTGATGTCAGAAAGTTTATAGGCGACCAGCCTCTTTATGCAAATCTTGGAATTGCTCAGCTAGAACAGCTCATCAAAGCCAAACAGACAAAAAAAATAGATGAACTTCTCAAAAAATTACAAGCCGACGGACTTATTATTCATATAAATCCTTTGCAAGAATGGCTACAACCCGAAGGCGATAGATTCGAAAAATCACCTTTAGAAACTATAAAACAGCTTTTAGAAACAGCAACTTATCCAATTATTGTAAAAGAAGTCGGACAAGGATTTGGAAAAGAAAGCCTAGAAGAATTATTAAATTTACCTCTTGCAGCCATAGATTTTGCAGCAAGTGGAGGAACAAATTTTGCGCTCTTAGAACTAAAAAGAAGTAATCAGCTTTCTCAAAACCTCTTTGAATCTCTAGCTCATATCGGACACAGCGCAGAAGAAATGGTAAACTTTTGTAATGAAATAAAGTCAGATTATTATAATAATCTGAAAAGCAAAGTAAAATATTCTAGCAGAACCATAAAATGTAATCAAATCATTATTTCTGGAGGGGTAAAAACATTTCTTGATGGTTATTATCTGACAGAAAAAATAAATTTTGATGCCATTTACGGACAAGCATCAGGATTTTTGAAACACGCTAGAGGAAGTTATGAAGAGTTACAAGCCTACACAGAAGGACAATTAAATGGTTTGAAGGTAGCCAAACAGTTTTTGAAAGTGAGATAAAATAAGCCTACGAAAGGCTACTTTTGTAGTTTTTCGTATTGGAATTTAACTGGTAACTGGTCATTAATAATTGATAGCTATTCAAAATCCTCATTGACGGCGAAGCCTCAACGACAGTAAAAAAATATAGTAATTTTTTTTGACGGTGTAAGTAGTAAGACATAATTAATCTGACAGATAATTGGAACACGGATTTTACAGATTTTACGAATCACCACAGACAACACATTATCAAATACTTTATGTAGCCTTATTGGAGACTTAGGAAAAGTGTATTTTTGAACAAACCTACTAAAAATTATGAGAAATTATACAGAATATAGTGCTACTCTAGGGTAAACGCACGAAACTTTTTATACTGCTTTCAGTATGTTTAAACACACTTTAACTATCAGAGTAAATTCAATTTGCAAAGTTAAAAACTAGCTTGATTTGCTTTAAACGAGTACATT
>Ga0100402_1005783_pt1 | contig 12509 bp, 14 predicted proteins | sample CryGeyme20150102_FD_80419 | JGI IMG/M metagenome (GOLD analysis project Ga0100402, IMG submission 80419) | Groundwater microbial communities from Crystal Geyser aquifers in Utah, USA - Crystal Geyser metaG 2015-0102 | ecosystem: Environmental > Aquatic > Deep subsurface > Groundwater | place...
ATGCAAAATGATTTAAAAAATCAGAGAAGGTTTTTTTGTTCGAGGCTAGTTTTTATTGACAAGGTCAACTCTCTTAACTCATCGATCTCGTTCTTTAAACTATTGACCCTTGCCTCTAAAGGCATGCTTGAGTCAGTTAATTGGCGATGAGAACATATAGTTTTCAATGAAGGGTTCACTGCACCTTTGTCTTCCTTCCACCCCTTCTCCTCATCCATTTCCACATTCTCAATATCTTCTCTAAAGGTCGCCTTCCACTCGCTAGTGTAGATGGTTCTAGCACTAGCATTAAAAACATTTTGGTGCTGCCTTCTGATAGTGTAAGTGATATAACATTCAGGATGTGAGCATTCTATCTAGTTGTTGAGATTCTGATAGAGGCACATTTATGATTACTTGATCAGGAAACTATTAATAAAAGTGCTGAATAAGCTGATATAACATTAGTATTTGCTGTTATTTCGAACAATTAAATTAACTAATTGAAAATTGGTCTATCTACAAGTAAAAGATAAAATTGATGGAAGAAGTTTATGTTAATTGTGACAAATAATAAATAGCAATCATATAAACAATGTTGTTGGCCCGCAGACTGACATCTTTGATGTCTAAATTCAAGCGATAAGATCCAGTCGTCAAGCACAGAAAAACCATGATCTATGAAATCCCTGCACACACCTTAACCAACAAGTTCAGCTACCTGATCAATGAAGATGTCCCTAAAGATGCTGTCGATTTTCCACTCAACAACATCTTCATCAAAAATCAAGAAGATAACCCGCAGTTTGATAACATACCCAAGCTACAACATGGACTGCATCGGCTGCTAGATGGGAAGATCTACGAAGGAGATATGGGCTTTGGCACTATTCCTCAACTGTCCAAGGAAGTTATTGCTCAGATGAATGAATACAGGCCTCCATCTCAGGACACAACTTTACTAAAGATATCAAAAGAAGCAGGCTGCAAGTACACCTCCTCAACTTCCAGTATATCTGTCCCCATGATGCACCTTTTCTTCCTCTTCAGCATGTTCAGACGACCAAACTTCGACAACATTTATTAAGACGATGCTTTCTAAGGTATCAAGAAAGATTACATGAACCATTTCAAAAAGCCTGCCACTTTTTTCCTGACTAAAAGCAAGATCAACAATCAAATCGTTTACTCCATCGATAGTGATAAAGGATATAGCTAAGAGAAGAGTAACGAGGTGCTTATGGAGGTGGGAACGCTGGCCTAGTATTTGCTAACCCATAGTGCTGAAGATATCAAACAAATCATTGAGACTGGAATTGTTCCAAAGAAGGAATAAAACTACTATCGATACTGTTTGGTCAACAATGATCTTTTTCTCCGCTCTCAAATTGATTGTAGAGATATGGACTAAAATGGTGACCCCTTCGTGTTTGAAATCAAAACCAGAGCAGCCTGCCCCATCAGGTATGATGTCTAAAATTGGAAACTGTACAAAGATTATCCTATCCATAAACTTAGGGGCAATTATGAAAGCTTCGAAAGATAATACTATGATCTCATCAGAGGAGCCTTCATCAAGTATGCCTTCCAGCTGAAAATAGGACGGATGAGTGGAGCTTTCGTTGCCTACCACAATACTGAAAATATTTATGGATATTAGTATATCGATTTCAAGGAAATGGTGATGAGATTGTTCGGAGATGAGTATAATTTAGACGTAACTTTTGGCATCGTCAGCAAAATGATGACCTCCATCTATGATTACATTCTTGAGGATACCAAGGAGTACGATTATGAGCAGCTCAAAGTTGGCTTTTATGCCAACAACACCACCAAATCCATTAGTGTGATTGTTGAGGTCATGAGTGAAATGAAGGAGTATCCCATCACCAATAGCTGGGAAAGCGTGGACCAGTACTTTGAAAAAACAATCAAAGACCTTAAAAATCCAGTGCTCAAGTACAACTTCAGCTTCTTCACCTTCCTCAACGGCATTTTGGTCAGATACCCTTAAATATACTTCTGCGAATCAGACAACATCAGGATGAAATGGAAGGTAAAGAAAGAAGGCAGAATCCAAAAGGAAGAGTACATCCAATTTTTGAGAGAAGCCTACAAAGAAGACTACATTTTTGATGACTCAAGATACTATGGATCATGGAGCGATCAATAAGAAATCAAGGAATGGAAATGAATAATTGTGATATGAATTATTGATTATGACAGTATTGACTATTCTGAATGGTTTCATCATTTTAGGGTCTTCAGTCGGTCCAACAAAGATTCGAGAACTTTGTGGTTTTTCTGTTATCTCTTGCGTGGTAACTATTCGTTCCTCTTTTTTTCAGCTATAGAATCCATTTCATAGATCATTACTGAAAGATTGGACCTCCGAACAGAACTTTACAGACCTTTTGGTTAACTGGCATAGTGCTGACTTTTAATTCCTGTTTATTTCGTCTTTAATCTTGGCATGAAGATGGGATTGTTTCTGAACTGAAGCACAGGAAGGACGGTGCCTCGATCTGATGTATTTTTATATCGATTGTTTCTTGATATTTATGTCTTTAACTTCTATTTGTGGTTGAAATTCGTCTTGGGGACCATCAGAGATATTTACAGCTCTGCTTCTTAAAGGTAAAGCTTTTTGAGACTTTTTTTCTTGATCGGTGATTTGGATTATTTTACCTATGGACTTTTTGATTAATTTTTGATGATTTATTTGCCTTAATTTGTGTTAGCCAGCACCTCAGCAGGAGGCTTTTATTCTTTGTTGACGACCACCATTGTCGATTGACTGCTCTTTCCTTAGCTGATGGCGTTCTCAAGGTCAAGAAGAAATTATTGGGGAAGGTCCTAGTCTGACTCATCTATATCGTCATCGTCATCAGACTCAGCTTCTTCTTCAGTCTACTAGCTTTTTGGTATGACACTCTTTCTTGATAGTTTTGAAGAGAATATTTTAGGAATTCTCCGATCTATTTGAATCTCGGCTAAACCCTTTCCAAGAGTGTGACCAATTTATTTCAGTAATTCAACAGATCCTAACTACTCCTGTTTATTTTGATGATCTAAAAATATACCATTCGAATTTTCCATGGTATAACTGTAAGGGATGTCCAACTTTCGACTGAAAACAGCTCGAGCTGTTGACTCTTTTCTCCCTGAAATCCTAAAACTGCACAGATAATATCTAAAATATGGTGTTAGATGGCTCAGTATTTTAGGCAACTGTCGACAATGCTCATACTAATTTGTCTGAATCGAGTGCTCAGGACCGAACATGAAGATATTTTTCTTGCTGGAATGACCGTGAATATCGATGTACAAACAAAATCTTCTTTTGTGCTTGATTTTCAACTTTTTTGCCAATTCAATAAGATGGTAGGTTTCTGGAAAGGCAAATTTACGAGCCTAACTGTAAGTGCGATTGAGGTCCTTACCGAACAGAGATGATCTGTAATTTCCAGCCACCACTCCATCAGGGTTCAACATTGGAAGAACATAAAATATGTATTTACTTCTCAGCTTGACAGATATAGGAGAATCTCCACACAGACACTCCAAAAATCCTTGCATAACATATGATCCATTTGACTCACCAGGGTGAACTCTTCCTGTTATAATTGCAACTTTTTTGCTTTACTCTCCAATGTCTTAGTTGGTGATTCTCAGTTGAGGAATGGCTAGGCCACAAAGTGATCTGAGAGGAGTCATTATTTCAGTATTTTTAAGAGAGTCAACAAATGTTAGCAGTTGGGAGTATGTGTAAGGAATGCAGTATGCGAAAGAGACTTGGTCATGTGGATGTTTAAACTCGTACAAGAATGATAAGCTAAAATATTTCCCCTATCTGCCTACTTTACCTCAATAAGTACATGGCGGCTTTGCTTTAGGCCATAAAGTCATAAGTTCTCTTGAATCTGCCATAATTCACGTTCTCCCCTTCTTGCTGCCAGCCCGTTTATCCTTTCATAGATTTTACATAAGGTTTCAAACCTTTTTGATAGAGAGAGGCTGCTCTCCGAAAGTTACATATATTCAACTGAACCTTTCCTGTGTACTCTTTGTTTTTGACCAAAAAGTAATACCAGTGAGTGTGTCCTTGAGTGTTGGTGTCCACTCGCATGTACAAGTCGTATTATTTTTACTCCACCCTGACAGCAAGATCTAGATTTCCACATTCAAAGGCAGAATCGAATGTCAATTCGCACTATTATAGCTTCATGTCATCTCTATTTTTATCTTTGATCCAAGAAGCTGAAAGCTACAACTTCGATCTTCTGCCGTAAGGATTCCTGTATGGCATTCCATCGTGCAAACTCACCGAACATTGTCTTAATGGCCCTAATTTTATTGTAAGGTACCTATATAGACCAGTTTTTCTTTGCTTCTACCTGTGTTTTTCTTCAGCTACTTCAACAGCAGCTCGATTGTGGTGTCTTGATACTTGATCTGGAATGGAACACGAGATGAAATTCTTTCTATCTTTTTGGGCTTCCAGCCACCCACCATATCAGGGGTCAAAGAATAACATCGGTCAACTATATCTCGAGGAGGATCCAACTTATCAAAACTGTTTGCAGCTTATCTCTCCACATTTTTTATACCTTTTATCTAAGACTGATCGATCGAGAATTCCTTAGCAAGTTCAATTGAACTCATAACTATAACTTTTATAACTTTTTAAGAAAACACTCAAAAAGATAGTTCTGAACCAACTGGACAATTCGATACATGATCATACCGTATAGAGAATTTAATTGCATTTTTTGAGGAATATTGGATTGTCGACTTTTTCTGTAGCCTGAATAGCATGAGCTGTACATTGAAGAAGGGAGCCTTGATGACATAGTCAACAAATGTTTTGTAGATCTGATCTAATTTACTGTCCAACTTTCTGAAATCAATGCCATTACCAGCAGATATGATGAACATGTATCCACTAACTGTGTCCAAAAAACGCATCTGGAAGGTGGAAGCATTGATTGATTTGATTGAACTGTTTTTAGCCAGATCTATTTCATCTTTGCGGTTGTTTTTGATATCCGGATGGATGATCTCAGCTTGCATGGTGTTGAGATTGTTAAGATTAGAGCCGAGAGTCAGTAGTTAGTTGATATCCAGTTCGAGAGGATATTGTTCATGAATGCGAGAGAAAGCTGTATTTCCATCTGGTCGCACAATGAGGAAGAGATAGTAGGGTAATTTCTCAATATCCATCAAATCAATATATTTTGACTATTGATATCAAATGCTGTATCGCCAACATTGATTCAGCTCGCATATGTTTTAATTAGTAGGAATAAATTAGCAATAAATACTACATGAAATTATCTCGATCACGGCAAATGAAATCAACCATTCAGATCATAGACGAGACTTTCGAACAAAGGCAGTGGCTCAGGAAACATGGCAAAAAAGAGCATATCACCTTTGATTAAAGTATGCTGCACAAACTACAAAAATATTTTGTAGCTCTCGATGAAGATGGCAGCAACTCAGTCAGCTCTAATTAACTAGAAGACCCGCTAATTCTCTTTGGCATGTGCCAGAATAAGCAATAAGTCGAGGAATTTTTCAGAAGTACAAATGACCTTATACAGCATTGGATGTGGATGGCTCTGGAGAGATGGAATTCAAAGAGTTCCTCCATATATTCAGGCAAGTGGCCCTTCAGAAGAAGCAGAGGAAACTCTGCAGAGAAAACAAGGACATCCGTTCTTATGAAGACTTCACAAGTATCAATTCCATACTATCTAGAATTGTTGACGGGTATGAAAGGTAAAGTAGAGAACAACTTACCTCTTAGATTGGGAATGTCTGTTTACAGAAGGAAGCACCTTATCAATGCCATCATGGGAAAGTCTGATCGATCAAAAACTGAAGGCAAACTCATCATGAACAAATTTCAATAACAGGTTAGCAGTAATCCTGAGTTCAAGACAAAACTTCTCAATCCCAAAAATATCACATAAGATTTCATCCCAACTTTGCCCAAGAAAAAAGTGATTCTTGAGCCGATCAAGAAAAGAATCAAAACCATTTTTTGATTGTTTTTTTGAATGATTTGAATAAGTCTGTGATTATAAATAGTTGGACATGAACTTTCAAAAAGATAAGAAAACAACCATCGTGACACCCACCCTCTTAACACTTCCTTCGCCAGTCAAAAAAGTACGACCTTGTTGATCAGATCGTAACTGGGCCGAACCATTCATACGCGATAGCTAATTAAGAATTGTACCATTGGGGAGCCAAGCATGAAACAACCAACCATCATAAACTTGATGAGTCTGGCTCGAAAAGCCGAAAATAATAGGTGGGAGTATCACAATAGTTGACAGTTATTCCCTTGGCAGTGGAGCATCTCTCAACGAATAGATATCACACCTTTGCATGGAAAGGATACAATGTTTACTGCTGGGGCTCGAACATATCATACGAACTCGGTAGAGAGAAATCTATGCAGGTCTGGAAGAAGAGAAATACTACGAATTTGAGCACATGCAAGTCCTTGAAAAAGCAATTAGCCAAGGCTACGAGCTTAGAGATATTTCTTGTGGGTAGCATCATACTTTAGCCGTCCTATATCGTAAAAATGAAGGATCAGAGATTTCTGAGCAAAGCATTGATAGTGAAGTGGTCGAGAAATCCTAAGATTATGACGATAGCTCTCCACTGCAATTGTACGCCTGGGGACAGTCAGAATCATATCAGCTGACGATCAACAGTCATAACATCATACCATATCCTGTCCTAGCTCCTTGTAATTTCAAACATCTCGATAAAGTCTACAGCTAAAGTGACTACAATGCTGCCCTCTGCAATGAAAAAGTCTATACCTGGGGCTGTAATATTTTTTCCAGATTGGGACAACCTATTTCATCTTCACAACTGCCAAAAGTTCGGATACCGCGATAAGTGGTTCTTCCTGAGAGAATTAGCAAAATTGGTGTCGGAACATACCATGTTGTGGCTGTGGGGATTACTGGTGCAGCATATGCTTGGGGAAAGGGCAATCAGGGACAGCTGGGCATACATCAGTATGAAACATAGGTACTTTTACACATATTCAGAGCAAACCAACAAAAATGATATGTGACGAACCAATTTCCTAGGTAAGCTGTGGCTAAGCTCATACAATGGTTCTTCTCACTGACGGCAGACTTAAAACTTGTGGAAGCAACTCATATGCCGTTTTAGGTCACTCTTAATTCAATCCGAAAGATAAAAAGAAAAGATGTAAGAAACTTGAATTTGTGCATGGGGTGGCAGACATTGGTAAAATAAAAATGATATGCAGTGGAAATAATCATAACTTAGTGCTCAATGAATAGGGAAAGGTCTATGGCTGGGGAAGCAATACTCAAGGACAGCTGCTTTCTGAATAGGAACAGCTTGTAAATGACTCAATTGTAAGTTTGTCTTCCAATGTCTTCAATTCTAACGCAAAAAATCCAGCAATATCAAACAGTAAAGAACCTCGCTCTTTTACAAAAGACCCTAAATATTTATAGATCACGATCGACATCGACTATATGCAACGTTCTCGCAATCGCCAAAATAATTCCAGTCTTCTGAGTAACTCAGAAAGGCTATAAAACTGGAAACATCGATACAGCGCTTTTTTAGCTTATAAGCAAAGACAATAGCAGTAGTTCATGAAGGAATTGTAGTAAATTACCAAATAAATGGCATTGGAAGAAGGCAAATGATTTTTCATACTTGATTTTAGTTGTTTACAATATATTGGCTTAATCATATAAGAGATGCATGCCGGGTAAACGAGTAAGTTCTACCAGAAAGTGCTAAAATCTTTCATCAATAAAGTCAGATAAGATCCCGTCATTGCCGAACAACTCGAAAGCCACAATATATAAATGAATCAACTGGAGTCCAAAATTAAAGAAAAAATGAAGGAACCTAAACAGATGTTCAATCGAGTCATCAGTGGATAAAATTAGATCGAAAAAGAGCAAAGACAGAAAAGATAGATTGAGAGAGCATCAGACATACCTTCATCACCTGTATAGACTCAAAAAATCAAAGAGTAGGTTGTAGAGGATGACTCGGGTCAATCATACTCCAATGATCTGGAATACATCACTCAACGTGGAGCTGGGGCTGAATTAATGCATCAGTAGAATATATAAAGTATCGCCAGACAAATGAAAGAATAACAGCGTGACAAAAGTGCCCATAGAATGAGTAGAAGTGAAGATAGAGGTTCAGCAATAGTGGAGCTATAAAAAAAATAGGAATTTAGTGAGAAATAGTAGGAAGAAAGAAGCCATAAACGACCTGCAAGTGATTATCTTCCTGACGATTTCAGCGATATTGAGCATGAGGAAGAAGGTGACTTCAAAAGATTCCGGCAAGACTCTAAGATCCACATACTAGGAACATATTAAACCTTATCAAAGAGACATAAATTCAGCGAGGAAAAAACCCAAGTAATGCTTGAAAATGTATTCATAAAAGTTGAAGGTCTCGATAAAGAATTGTTTCTGAAGAAATTACACTACACCTCTCAGAAAAGACTCTCAAGCTGATTTTTATTCTTCATTTGGTAAAATTATTTTGATAAAAGTTAATAAATGATAAGAGATAAGGCATCTAGTGGTCTACGATCCTCTGGATCAGCAAAATTTCTCACTAAAAATAGTACCGAAGGACAGTCCTTCTTTTCTTGCTGCTCTGTATTTCCAGCAAACGAACAAGAGCTGAGGTTCACTCGCAAAGACTCATCAAACAATAAAAAAATATCAATGAAAAATATGATGAAAAAATCGTCAATTTTACCTAGCCGCAGCGTCGCAGATCTAAGTGTGGACTATTCTCAATCAAAAATGTAGAAAGGATGGAGCCCTATGACTCCCAAAAATCATTCACGTATGGCCTCGGATGTGAGCATCTCCCAACAAAGCCAGCTTAGCGACCACTAAAAAATACAAAAGAGGAGGATGAACAAGATTAACTTTAGCTATAAGAAGCGAGAAACAGATCAGAATAATTATGTCAATAGCTACAATCCCACGAACTACATCGTCGATAAATATATCGTGCAACCTCAGGAAATGAATATCATCTTCACCAATCATCAACCCTCTTGCTCTCCAAAAGATAACAATCCTGAAACTGGCAGATATTTTGACCTTTCTGGATAGTTTTAAGAGGAGAGACATCAACCCGGAGAGAATAGTCCCAAGTGGAACAATGAACATGACCTCAAACATAAGGATAATCCTTTCAAAGGTGTATCAGCCAAACCAGAAAGGACCCCAAATAATTGTCAGTTTTCTTTTGGCAAGGGGCAAAAACAAGAATTTTTGTCAAAATTATACGCTGGCTTCAGAGAAGTAGAATCTCGTCGGCAGTCTTAGAATGAAAAATAGCCTATCCCCTGCTCAAAGCCTTTCTAAATGAATGCCCTCAACGAACAACTTAGTTTTAAAAAAGGTGAAGAAAAGTCTTTGACGATTCCTTCCAATGGCTTGCTCGGCTTCGTCCGAACCTTCACTAGTGCCATTCACTCCTAATAAGACGAGTGCTAGGATTCCATCGTGATAGCTTCCTCGGACAAGTTAAGCCTTCTCAGGCCAAGTGCTCATTACGGATGATGCTCGAATTGTTAATAATGATAGTTGATACTAAGATATGCTAGTTTAGATAAATAGATCTATCAGCAGGTTCATCTTCCCCATTACACATCTCTCAACTGCTCCAGTCTCGATCTCGCCGCATCCACCAGATACCTCTCTAGATCTCTCAACCGATAACCCGTATTATCCATCTCGAACTTCCTGGCTTGGACTGACTCGCATATCCTGATGACCTCATAGATCTTGTTTTCGAATTCACTGGTGATGAAGACACCAGCCATGTTACGCCAGTAGGGTTTGTTGATATCTTCTCTCATGGCATCAATGTGGTTCATTTCTTGTTGAAGAGCGTCCTTGGCTCTGATGATCTCCTCAGCGAATTTTATCTCTTGAGCTCTCATGTACTCCTGGATGTATCCCTCGCTGTTTCTGAATGTTTCCTCGACTACCTGGTAGATCCTTTCCTTGATTTCGTTGTACTCCTGAGTGACAACGCTGATCATCTGGCTGTTGAACATCTCCAATTTGTAGTTGAGGTTGTTAATTTCATTCTTCACTTTTTGAGCCAGACCTTCCAATCTCTGGGCAGTCTCCACTCTGGCTGACTCAAAACTGGAGGCATAGGTCTTTTGACTAGCCACAGCCGTAGCAGTTGACAGCAAACCATTAGTGATCGCTTCATTAGATGAGCTGATCTGGTTGTTCGTCTCAAAAGAACTTCTTAATTGTCCTCCCTGGATGTTGGAGTAATTGTTACCAGTGTTGTAGGCAGTTGTGGTCGCAGTGTTATAGTTGGCTCCTTGGTTATATCCACCTTGAGTCTGTCCATAAGTTCCTTGATAATTGTTGTTTTGGCCGGGTTGGTAAGAGGTGGCGTTAACTCTGTTGTTGTCGTTGTAGGTTCCGTTGGTTCCAGCGTTGTAAGTGGTATTGTAGGCATAGTTACCATTGTTGTATTGTTGATTGGCTCCGGGAGATCTGTTCCTCTCGGATTTGCGATCACGGGATCGGCTGGACATTTTGCGGGTGGGTGATCCGTTGAAGAGAGATTGGTTTTTGAGGAAGGACAGGAGGTTGTTGTCGTTCTGACTCATGTTGTGATTTGAGATATGCAATAAAAATAATAACAAGTTACCTCTTTGTTATTTTATTTAAGGCATACAAAGCAACAGTCGTCCTTAACAATCATCCATAAGAACAATTTTTTCTACTACTTTGTCAAAAGTAGTCTCAGAATAAAATTCTTCATTATCTTTCATTTTTGATAATATTTACATTACATGCACATATAAGAATAAGAGCATAAAAGTTAGCTCTTCTACTTCAGTAATTTATCCCTTTTCCTGCCAGAAAATGTCCAGCTTTTGTGCAATTATAAGTCCTTTATGGAAAGTGTCATCATGCAGTTGGGAGAAGATTGGAAAATATAATCTGCCCTCTTCACTGAATAAATTCAACCCATTCTGCAAAACCATCATAACAGCCAGCAGTTTACCCTTTTTAATGAGTTCATGTCTGCCTTCCTCAAAGGTCGCTTTGGTTCAGAATATATGTTCTCTACTTTGGCATAAAATGAAGCACAAGAAAAATTTCTGGAGAATGTCAACTAAAGCTTTGTGGAGGAAGATATCAAAGAAAGCTTGACTTTTAAGACTTTGTCACTTGGATTTTGTATTACTGCTTCTGAAGTATGGAATAACACTTTTTCACAGCCTCTTTAAACCAGTCTGAAAAATACAGATCAGCTCAAAGTATTTGCAAAGATAGCTTTCAACCCTCAATAGAACACCCCTGGACGATGGTCAGTCCTCAAAAGTGATGAAGTAGGAGCCTAGGAGTATCAAAAAATAGCAAATACTTTACAGAAGGTCAAAAGTACTCTATCAAAAGCGCAAGTTTTCTCATCAATGGTCTGTTACGTCTATGAAGTTAAATTACCCTCCAAGACTGTCAGAATATTTGAATTAGCCAATGATTTCTACCAGGGAGCTTTCATCATTTGGCTGATCTTCAACATAAAAATGTCTTTCTCCCTTTCTCGATAGCCCTACATCAAGTACTGCAAAAAATACTTTGAAAGCAATTGGAACTAGAAGTACGGGACTGTACTAGAGGAGTACCAAAAGATGTTGGACACAGAGTGGAGCCAACTCTCAAAAGATTACACAGTGGCTCTACAAGACGATTTAGAAATGTTAAAAATGTGTATAAAAAGGATTCGCAACGAGTTATTAAAATAATGGGATGGCTGTCTCCAAGAGTTGCACCCCTGATTATCTAAACTTTGATCATTTTATATATCTGTAATAACAACTCAAGCAGATCATGGAAAAATACGACATCAAGAAATAATTCAGCGGATAACAGGTGGTCAGTCAGCTTCAACTGCTCTTCAAAAATATCGGAGTAGAAAAGCCTTGCTAAGAAACGCTGAAAAGTATTCAGTAACTTATCGAGAAAGATGGGAACAATATGATTACGTACACAGAACTAAGGAATGTCATAGAAAAGGCAGTTGAGAACTTACAAAAAGCGAGAGCCGCTTAAAACTAATGATGATGCAATAAAACTTAGTAAAATCATTTTCTCATGTATGTTAGCTTAAGAGCCTTCTTGAAATCTTTCTCTTAGATTTTCCTCTCAGTCGGCCTCTGATTGATGATAGCTGAATGTTCCTCAGGGATTGACTACCTTTTATCATACTTTTTTTTCTATAATGCCATTTGCTGAGGATGCTGATTGATTATTGGGATTTCCATCGGATCTGTTTGAATTGATAGATCACTTGTTAGTCTCGACTGAACTTCCTTTGGATAGGGCTTATCTGTTTGTTGTTCTTTATCTTTCATCTCTGGTTTGGCCAAAGACTTATTCAGAGAGATCGATCTGCTTTTTAGTTACCCTTCGAGTGATTTATTTTTTTGA
>Ga0100402_1005787_pt1 | contig 12501 bp, 13 predicted proteins | sample CryGeyme20150102_FD_80419 | JGI IMG/M metagenome (GOLD analysis project Ga0100402, IMG submission 80419) | Groundwater microbial communities from Crystal Geyser aquifers in Utah, USA - Crystal Geyser metaG 2015-0102 | ecosystem: Environmental > Aquatic > Deep subsurface > Groundwater | place...
AATAAATAAATGTTAATGCGAGTCTTCTTTGCCTTTCGAGGAAATAGGAGTCATCTACAAGACTTCACACAATTTAAAATTCGGTATCCATAACAAATTTCTTTTCATTACTAATCTTAATATCAATTAATTCCATCAAATTAGGAATCATTATCTTTTCCTTTTCGGATACATTATTTTTCTGATTATTATCAATCGTTCTGTCCTTACTGAAAACAGGCATATCAAATTTGTTTTTAGTATTCTCTACAGGTGGTTTAAGTCCCTTTGTTTTCATTAAATCCTTAACTAATATGATTTATTAAAGTAAACAATATTAAGATATACCTTTTTTATAATGATCATTTGCTTCGAAGTCGTTAGTATAACCAAAATCACTAAATCTTGAAAGAGTGGCATCGTTCATTAAGTCATTATACTTTTCCAAATCTAAGATAAATTAAGTTATTTAAGTTATATACTTTCACTATTAAAGGTAGCATCTACACTCAAACTATCATTTGTAGTATTAATCTGATTTTCAAAACATTGTCTTTCTGGAATATACTTAATAGGATTTTTGAGAGTAATGTTAACTTCTCTAAAACTAAGTAAATGACCTTCAACTAATAGATTATTTGATTTAAAATGGTGTAAAAGGTTATTCCATAAAGGATGCTTTGAAAGAGCGAGAGCATTTCCGCAGATAACTAAACCATATCTCGCTCTTGTTAAAGCAACATTCAATCTTCTTGGGTCGTTTAAAAATCCTATTCCATTATGATCATTAGAACGTACGCAAGAAAGGATAATGTAATCTTTCTCTCTACCTTGGAAACTATCAACTGATGCAACTTCAATTTCTTTATAAAGATTTGTGTTAACTGAACCATTTTTTAGCATGTGTGAAACAATATAAGAACGTTGTCCTTCATAAGGAGTAATTATTCCAATTTGATCAGGTTTAACAGCTAAAAGAGTATATATGAGTAAATATAAGTAAATATAAGTAAATTAAGTAAATTAAGTAAATATAAGTAAATATAAGTAAATATAAATAAATATAAGTAAATGATATATGATAAGTAGTGTAATAAAATATTTATTACAAGCTTTTAAAAATGAAGTAACTGTTTTCTCAATAAATTCTGCTTCTCTTCTATTCAAATATGAAGTTCCCGAAGCAGAAAACTCTTCTAGCCCTGTTACATGGTAGAAAAACATAGGCTTATTTGGATTAGGCCAGTTAAAATTAACTGAATAATGAATACGTTCATCACTTGAAACTCCATTTTGGAGGTTACCTGAATAAAAAGTATTTGAAGGGAACTCACTAAGTTTAGGATGCATACGGTATTGAACCTGAAGCATATGAGGTTTTACTTTTAACTTGACAAGTCTTTCAAATAAACTAATCTTAAATCCAGCCTATAATAATATAAGTAATTTTAATAAGTAAAAATGTACTTTTGCTGCATTTTTGCATAATACTACTGGTCCCAATTGACAATGATCTCCTACTAAAATTACATGCTTGCTTCCTCTTAGAAGAGGGAGTAAGCATTCAGGCTCACATGACTGAGTCGCTTCATCAATTAAAACTAAGGGAAATCTACAATTATTAAGTCTTTTATCAAATGATGCTATACATGTGGTAACAACTACTTCTGCACTGTTTATAACTTCACTATAATAAATTATTATTAAAATTATTATTAAATATATGTTATAATTAATATTTACTTCTCTCCTTTTTTCTTCAATTTCTTATAGGTCTCATGATCTTTATTACTTAAATCCCCTAACTCCTCTTTCATTTTGATTAATTCAAATAATCTATAGAACTCCTTTTGAGGTAAATTTTTAATCTGATTATGAAGACCTAGAAATTCAACTCTAGATGTGATAGATTCTCTACTTTTTGCGCATACTCTTACAACTTTTAAACCAGTCTTATGTATTTTCTCACTAAGTTGATCAGCAGCAATATTTGAAGGAGCACAAACTAACACTTTTCCAAGTTTTAGTTGAGCCATGTGATAAACTATTGCTGCACTAGTAACTGTTTTTCCTGTTCCAGGTGGACCTTGAATTAAGAATAAAGGAGTCTGTAAGGCTCTTTTTATAGCTAATGTTTGATAATAGTTAAGCTCAGGTAATCCTTTAACTGATAAGTCCTTAGGTAAATTATAATTATTTTTCTTTTCTGGTTTTTCATGTCCAAGGATTTTATAATAAATATAAGAACTAACAGAAGATTCATCATTAGCAAAAGTATAAAGTCCGTCTAACATCCTTTTAAAAGAAGTTCCTTTCCATACAAATTCAACAGTATAAAAACCATCAGTTAATATCTTATCACATTTTTCTAATTCTAGATGTACTTCATCATCCATCTCCATTTTAATTATGAATCCATTATAAGTAATATTCGTTTTACCATCTAATATTTTTAACTCATCACCAGGTACTAGTTTTATTTCGTTATCTTCTCTTGGATAAACAAATCTAGCTATTATTCGACGACTAAGCCTATAGAATTTTACCTGAATATTATGTTTCTTCTGAGCTTCTTTTAATTTTCTATCGTATTCTTCCTCTCCACTTATTAAAGGTTCAAATATATCAACATAATCTTGACCATCTTGATAGTAAAGTTTAATTGCTTTCAAGAAGTTAATATTTAAATTTTTATTTCTTTCATTGCCAGAATGACTTATAAATTCTTTCATCTTATCCTTTTCCCATTTATCTTCCATTTTACTCATTGTTCTGATATTAACTCTATGACATAATTTAAGTTCATTTTCATCAGGTAAAGGTATAATCCAATCTAATAACTTTTTGTCGTTTATTAAGGGAACCCATCTACTTTTATCAAACTTATCTTCTTCTATTTTACATGTTGTTAAACAAGGTTCCCTACATAAAATAAATCCTGACTCTCCATCTTTTGCTTCTAAAAACCCAAGAAGAAATATATTTTTACTAGCACAATTATAACATTCAAGTACCATTTCCCCTACTTGGGATTTGTTTGTTACAAATACTTCTTTGTGTTTAGACTTAGTTAAATGAAATACAATATGAGAAGCTGAATAGTCATCAGTTCTTCCATTGCAAAACCATCTTTGGCAATCTTTCTCATTACATTTTATTAATAGCTCAGTATTTATTATACCACAATAATGACAACGTACTTCTTTTGTGTAGTCGTCTCCATCTCCGTCTTCATTAAAAAATTCTTCGTTGTCTTGAAATTTCTTAAGGTCAGTGTCTGGGTCTATTTGATCATTTTTCTCCATATGACTTTCGTTATCAATATTAACTAAATCGTTAATATTATCTTCAAGTTTTTGTTTCTTTTCATCATCTGATAAATCACTTCCGTATTCTAAAAAGGCGTCTAAGGAGGATTTATTTGATTTTTTATCTGATTCATCATCACTTTTTTCATTTTCGTTCCGTGCGAACTCATCTTTTTTCATAATGATTAAATAAATATTTTAAGAATTTATTAAACAATATAAAACAAAATTATAAAAAATTAATATACGAATTGAATTTGTATGTTTTATTAACTATTATTAACTTTTGTTATTTTAATTATTTTTATTTTTATTAACTATTATATTTTAATTATCAATCAATATAATTAATATAAATGTTATCTTCAACAAATTATCATTATTTGCTAAAGTATATTGTAGTAGGAGATTCATGTAAGTCTTAAACAACATAACATATATTAATAATTATATAACTTATAATTACTTATAGGTGTTGGAAAATCAAACATATTACTTAACTTTACATCAAAAAAATTCAATGCCGATCATGAAGTAACAATAGGGGTAGAATTTGGTGCAAAAAATGTAATCACATCTGATGATACAATATTTCGAGTTCAAATTTGGGATACAGCAGGACAAGAGCAATTTAAATCAATTACAAGATCATATTATAAAAATAGTGTATGCGCTTTTCTTGTTTATGATATAACAAAAAAAGAAACATTTGACAATATAAAAGAGTGGCTAAAAGAATGTCAACAAAATTCTCCGAGGACAATATTAATTGTTTTAATAGGCAATAAAGTTGATTTAGAGAATAAGTAATTATAGCTTACTTTTAATTAAATAACTATATAATGTTTAGTAATTTTGCAATTTAATTTAACTAATAACTTATAACTAATAATTTTAATTCAGGAGACAAGTAAGCACAAAAGAAGGACAAGACTTTGCAAATGAACACAATCTTATATTTTTCGAAACGTCTGCTAAGACAGGAACAAATATAGAAAATGTAAGTAATAGATATTTATTATTTATTTACATATTTATATATAATTTAGGTATTTAAAAAATCAGTTGATGAAGTATATACTAAGATAAAGGAATTAAAATATGATTTGAAAACAGAGGTATTTAAGAATATAATATACAATTATATAAGTGTTTAATCTTTTTTATCATTATCAATTATAGGGTAGTGGAATAAAGGTAGGAATTGGAAATCAAAATGCAATTCTAAGCTATTCTTTAAATGATCAAAAGGAAATAAAAACTAAAAAAGAATGCTGCAAATAGTAATAATACAATGATATTCAATGATACGTTGTAAGTTGTTGTTAAAGCATTACTATTACACTTTTTTAGTTAATGTGTTATTTTAAATAATAGCACTTGTATTAAAAAATATAAATTTATTATAAATAAACTATTTGGATTATAATAAGTAATATTAGTAATATTAGTAATATTAGTAAATTAGTTAAAATTAATAACATAAATCACTTATATCTTATTATCTTTTAAATAAACTAAACCAAATATAATCAAATCTTTAATACTTAACATAACTCATCAATTTGATGTATGTTATTTGTTAACTTTGTTTATTTTATTTACACTATATTGCGAAAACATTACTGAGTCTTTTTTCATTTTAGGATTATGTAATTTATCGATTTTAAAATTCCAATACTTCTTTTGAATTTTTTGATAATTATCTTTATATGCTTCTACATTCTTAAAGTTAACACCTTCATATGAATGTAACCTTATATGAATGTTCTCAAGATCTTGATTCATCTTTTGTAGATTTTTCTTATAATCTTGGACAAGAGCTCGCTTTTTATTTACTAAACTTCTTTCCATTTGTAATTTTAAAGTATCATCGATACCTTCAAAATGATTATTTATCTGACACGCCTTATTCATTTTTAATCTTTTATGTTCATCTGCTTGAGCTATTTTTAATATCATAACATTCGACAATTTTTTCTTTTGCGATAAGTAATTAATCAAATTCGATTTATTAATAGCTATCTTCTGGTTTAAATGTGTTTCTAAACGACTTAAATAATTTCTTTCTTCAGCATCAGACCTGAAATTATTCTCGTTTATAACATAATGTTTTTGCTTTTGATTATAATTTTCAATTGCGGAGTCCATAACATATTTATATTTTTCTCTTCCTATTATTTCCTTAATAGAATACTCATTATGAATTGTTAGTTCTTCATTAGGATCATTTTGATTACTTTCCGTTTGAAATCGTAAATTCGGAAGAATTAATGATTGACCTACAGTTTCATTATTATATCTTTCTGCTGCTTTTTTTCCAATTTGAATTTTATTTGTTTTTATCTTAATTTGTTTGTTGCCCCCTACACCACTTATTCCTGATCTATTTGACTGACTTCCAGATGTATTTAAAGCTTGTTGCTCCAATAAATCCATTAAGTTAGAGATACTTTTTTCTGTTTTTACTATTCTTAAATTTGAAGATGGAGATTTAGGAGATCTTTTTGATGAAGGGCTTAATTTTCTTGATTTAGTTTTTAACTTTAGATTAGGAACTGATAAGGTATTTTGTGGAAAGTCTGTTTCTTGATAATCGTTTATTGTTTGAACTTCTTCTTGACCTGTTTTAGTAAGTAAGATTCTCATGTTTATCTTTTTATTTATTTTATTAAATGAATATAAATTTAATAATAATGTAATTGTAATAAGTTATAAATTTGTTATTCTGTGTGAATAAGTGATAAATTATTAAAATATAAACAATTATCATATTAATAATTTAGCATGAATTAGTATTAATTATATGAATATCTCTTTTCAAGAATAATATATCTATATAATATTCATAAAAGTTAATAACAGTCTATCCAAATGAATAAAAACACAAACTTTAATTTAATAATAAAATTCAGTATTAATAAGTCATAATTATTGTTTAAAATAAATTTTGCTTTATAAATATTTAAATTATTACTTTATTAAAAATATAATTAAATAGTAAAATGGATAAAAATAAGAAGAATAATCTTAGTAACACTAACACAAGTGATGATAGTGATTTAATGAGATTTGGTCATACAGTTACTTTAGGTATAATTTATTATATAATAAATAAGTAAATAAAAACAATGCTGTTTTATTTGGAGGAGCTAAAGGAACAAGCGGAAATTATAATATATTAGATGACACTTATACATTTAAGATTAATGATAAAATATGGATAAAACTTAATCGTATGCTTAATTTTTATATTTAGCAAGTGGAAACATTCCTTGTGCTAGAGCTGCACACGGAGCAGCATCGGCAGAGAATAGTAAACTATTAGTTTTCGGAGGAGCAGTAGGAGGTAAATAAAATAAACTAAACTTATAATATATATTTAAATAATAATAGGTGGTGGACTAGCGCCTGATGATTTACATTTACTTGATCTTTCTAATGGAGATGAAAAATGTAAATGGGAAACATTAACTGTAAGTGGTCAAAAACCCGGTGGTAGATATGGTCATATTATGGTTTATTCAAAACCTTATTATATTGTCTTTGGCGGAAATTCAACTAAAATTACTGGAGAAGTTTATATTGTTAATATAGATGAAGAAAGAATTGAATGGAAACGAGTTGAAACAACAGGAGATTTTCCTTGTCCTAGAATGTATCACTCTGCAGCAGTTTGTAAATTTGGAAGTGCAGCTGGTATGATTATAACTTTTGGAGGAAGATCTGACGCAGGAAATGCTTTAAATGATGTATGGGGACTTAGAAAACATAGAAATATGACTTGGGATTGGGTATTAATAATATTAAACTTACTTACATATAAAAACTTTAGGTCAAAGCACCATATAACAACTACACACCTTATAAAAGATTCCAACATGCAATGGCATTTTATCACAATTTACTAATTATCTTAGGAGGAAGAACCGATCAAGATATAAAATCTATCCCTATTGAGGTTTATGACACAGGAACATCTGAATGGTATAAACTTGCAGCTTTTGATAAGTTTAGACACTCTTCTTGGATACTAGAAAACTTTCTTTATACACATGGAGGGTTCGACTATTCAAGCCCAATGATATCAAATAATTCTTTAGTAATGATAGATATTATTAAACTAATTGAAACAAATCCAATCTTAACAAAAGGAATGTCTCAAATTATAGATAATGTTAAAAAACTTGAAAGAGATAGAGAATTAGAAAAAGAGAAAGGATCAAAAAAGACAACACCAAATCTAAGTCCTAATACTTCAATTTCAACTACAAAGAAATCACCTGATCTTTCAATAAAAGAAACTACATTAAGCTCTTTAAATGTAAATTTGATGAATAATCAAACTAAAAAAACAACAAACAGGATCTTTAGTGATATTTCATTAGGAAATGCAGAATTATCTACCCTAACACCAGATAAAGATAAAAAGAATAGTGAACGAGTTCAATGTGTAGTAATTAGTAAAGTAAAACTTGATGAAAATGGGAAATACAAATTAACAAAAGATAATGAAACAGATCCTTTATGTGATTTATTCATAAAAGCATTTTTACAACCATTAGAATGGAAAAAAAGAAAAGACAACGAAAGTGATAGGTTTAGATTTAAACCTGAGCAAGTATATGATCTAGCAAAGCAAGCCATTAATGTAGTAGCTAACCAGCCTATTGTTGTTAAAATTAATACCCCAGCAAAGGTATTTGGAGATGTACATGGACAATTCCAAGATCTAATGAGATTTTTTGAAATGTGGGGAGAACCAAAAGAAGGCGCGAATGGAGATATTGCTGCAATTGATTATTTATTCTTAGGAGATTACGTTGATAGAGGAACATATTCCTTAGAAACTATATGCTTATTAATGGCTTTAAAGGTAAAATACCCAGAAAGAATACATTTACTAAGAGGAAATCATGAAGACAGACTAATCAACGCTAATTTCGGATTTTTAGAAGAGTGCCAAAATAGACTTAATGAAGAATCAATGCACGATGATTCAATTTTTAATGTTGTAAATGAATTTTTTGAATATTTACCCTTAGCAGCTATAATTGAAGATCAAATATTATGCTTACATGGAGGAATTGGAGCTAGTCTAAATTATATTTCTGATATAGAGCTTATTGAAAGACCTTTAGAAATTGTACATGAAGCTCAGACTAAAACACAACAAATTGTAATGGACATATTATGGTCTGACCCAACTGATAATGATGATGAACTTGGAATACAACCTAACTTACAAAGAGATTCTAATAATTATGGTAATATAGTTAAGTTTGGTCCAGATATTGTCAAAAAGTTCTTACAACAAAATAATTTAAATATGATAATGAGAGCCCACGAATGTGTTTTAGACGGTTTTGAGAGATTTGCGGGAGGAAGCTTAATAACTATATTCTCAGCAACAGACTATTGCCGAAGACATAATAATGCTGGAGCAATGTTAATAGTTAAAAATAATTTTGAAATCATTCCACATTTAATATATCCACCTGACGGAGGTAATAAAAATTGGATAGAAGATGATGATTATTACAAAAAGAGACCACCTACACCACCAAGGATTAGGAATAATAAAGGAAATTATTAATTATAATTATTTTAAGGAAAATTATAGTTTAATCTAAATATATATAAATTATATACTACTATATAATAGTTTCTTGATAATATTTTAAAGTAATTATGTCTGTTAAATTATTACTAAATTGTATAATTTAGTATTTTTAGAATTATTTAGTTAATATCCGTTTCCGTTACCACATAATTTCATTATCATTTGGAATAAATTCTTTGATTAAATTTTCATAATATGGTAGAGCCTTCTCAATATCAATCTCCTCTTCTACTTTTGAATATAAGTCACATATTTGGAACATATGTAAGTACTTTAACATGTCTTTATCATATTCATTAGCTAAATGATCATAAGCTTGTTTTGTGTGCCAAGCATAAAATGAGTGATATCTAATCATATAAAGTCCGCATTCTGGAATAGTGCATCCTGTTCTTTTTAATACTTGATACATGTACTCATCGTGACTCCATGAGAATTCAACATTGTCAAATCCGCAATGTTCTGTATAAACACCAAGTTTAGTATTGTATTTTGGGTTACTTGAGTCTGGGTTTTCATCAAAGTATTTGCTATGAACGTTTTGTTCGTCGAATTTGCAACCTACTGGGAAGGTATCTCCGACTACACACCATTGGGGTTCTCCGAATAAATCCTTATGACTTAGAATTTTTCCGAGATCATGTAAAAAGCCTACTAAATGCATCCATTTTAAATCAGGGTAGAGTTGTCTGGCACGTTCTCCGGTTTGAATTAAGTGATAAATTTGAGATTTATTTGTGTCAGGGTCACTTTCGTCAATTACTTCATTTAGCTTTCTTGCACATTCCATTATTGAATATTTATATTTAGGTTTTCCTAATATTTCCTTCTTCTTCTTTTGGACTGTTTCGTATGTTTGTTTAATATGATTTTCATAGTAAAAGGCAGCGACTGAGTTACCTTCAGTATATACTCTATATTGGTCATTTTGCTTTTGTTTATCGGATACTTCTAATGAATTTCTTGATACATCAGTTTCGGTTGATACTATTGAGGATTGTTTAAGTACATCTACCATATTATAATAATTATATTTAATAATTTTAGAGAAATATATTTTAAAATTAAGAATTTGTTTTCAAATTTTGGGTGGATACTAAAATGAGTTTTTCAGGGGGGTAGGCAAAAGCCTAAGATGAACTGAGCCAAAAACGAGGATGTTTAGTTTACAAATTAAAGACTAATAAATATTACTATTAATTCAAATACTGTCAAATTTTATTATATATAATGTTTTCAAAATAGTATAATAAATAAAATTTCAATTTTAAGTTAATTTATATCTTGTTTTATTGAATATTTGTTATATCTATCAAACTCATTTTTAAAATCTTTTAAACATGCTACAAAATTTGGAAAACTGACTTTGGCATCGTTATTAGGAAATCTTGAAAGACATTGTTTATATACTAAATTAAATTCTGGTTCAGAAATTGAATACCCTTTTTTGATTATGAATTTGAATATCTAATATAATAAATATAAGTAATATATTCAATTTATTTGATTTATATTACATCTTCTTTAGTAAGTAATTCTCTAAAATCTTTATCGCTTAAACCTAATATAGCATTTTTATTAGGATATAGAAGTTCATATGCATCAGGATCATAACCAAAATTTATTAAATTTGCTATTGATGGTAAGAAATTTGAATTGAGATCTTTTCTTATTGAGGGTAACCCAAATACTTTTTTTTGGTCAGGTGCTTCAGGTATAAGTCTTGATAACTTTGACCTAAAACGTACACTCTTGCTTAGATCTGGGTCTGGATGGTAATCTTCAGGTTTTATTACACTTGTATCACCAGTTAGACAATTAGCTAATGTTATTGTAAATTATATTAATTATATTGATTATTTACCTGCATTACTAATAAATCCTTCCTTTTTCTTAACTTTACCAAAAACATAATCAGCATCGATTGAATGGTGTAATGTTCCTCTGAATTTAGGTTTTCCTAATAAATCCATTGATGCTTCAGAGTAATCATTATATCTTTTCTCAACTATTCTTGTGCGGGGGTATGCTCCTTCTAGAAAATCTGATTTTAAACTTTTTTGTGTTCCGTCATATTCCTTCTTCTCTCCTTTACCAAATATGAAATTTCTTTTATCAACAGGCCAATTATATTCCCTGTCTTTTTGATATCCAGGCTCACTTAACCCATGTGTTTTCAAATATCTTTTTAAATCTTCAGCTGTATTTTTTAAATGAATTGGATTATAAAGTGTTTCCTTCAAAGGGTTATCTATTAATAAGTTAATATTAATTTGTATGTTTATGATATTTATATTAAGCTTAAATTATATTAATTACTTGTATCTCCTGGCTTTCCAAATGAAAAAGTATTTTGACCAACAACTGATGGGAATTTATAATTTCTTTCAAGTGATCGTCCTAATGGCTCTCTAAATAATTATCGTTATCGTTATTTTAGTTGTAATTATTATTTTAGAGTAGTAAATAATACCTTGATTTTGAAGCATAATTCGACTCCTTTAAGTTATTAACAAAATTTTGCATTCCTTCTAAGTTATTTCCTTTTATGCAATCACTTACATGTAGCGAAGCTATTGATTTTATACCGTGTAATATATTTTCATATTTTTTTTCGTCCTTTGCCTTTCCGTAATGAATTAGACTTGCTCCTGGCTCCATCTGATTTAATTTTCTATAACGTTTAATTTCTTCTGGGGTTTTTAGTGAGCTCTAATAGTGTTATTGATATAGTTATGTAAGTAATACTTTAATATAATGTTTAATATAATGATTTAATAATTACTCTGTAGTAAATATCAGGTTGTACACAAAATGAAGTTGCGTCAAGTGAGTTTGCTAAAGTTATTCCTGCATTATGTATAAATGGAATTGGATCTTTAAATTTTCCAACATTTGACATATTTATTTTTTTATATTAATTCAAAGTAAGTTATTTTAAGTTATTATTAATAATTAATTAAATTAAACATTGTGATTACTTTTATTACATTCTTTAACATAAATAATAATTCATTAATAATTTAGTTTGCCATTAGCAAATATGTCAGAAAATGTAAAATATGCTAGTATAGTTGATAACGATCTAAAACTAATAGTAAATATAATTAACTTAATATATAATTTAACTCAATAAGGATAATGAAAAAGAAAAGGAAAAATGCCCTAAGTTTTATTTATCAAAAACAATGGAAACTCACGCAAAGATTCCATTAACAAATATAAAAGATCAAGAATTAAACATAGAAGACTATATTGATTTTAATTATTTATCATTTGATAAAATAAATGAATTAGCTAAAAAAATTACATTAAGAAAAGAAAACGAAAGAAAATGAAAATTAGCGGAAATAGATTGATCGAATTGGGATTTAGACCTGGAAAGTGGTTTCCAGAAGCGATGGAGTTCATCAATTCGAATGAATTAACAGAAAATGAAATGATGGAATACCTGGAGCAATTTAAAACTCCAGATCCAATTGATTTGTTGACAGTTCCTGCTCCGTTCAATATAAATATTCGTCCGGAAAATGAGCTGGAAGAAGAGAATGTAAACTCGGTCGTTGAAACAATGCAAGAGTTGATGAAAAC
>Ga0100402_1005793_pt1 | contig 12490 bp, 10 predicted proteins | sample CryGeyme20150102_FD_80419 | JGI IMG/M metagenome (GOLD analysis project Ga0100402, IMG submission 80419) | Groundwater microbial communities from Crystal Geyser aquifers in Utah, USA - Crystal Geyser metaG 2015-0102 | ecosystem: Environmental > Aquatic > Deep subsurface > Groundwater | place...
TATGATGATGATGATGATGATGATGATATCGTTTGTTTATTGTTGTAATAATATTATTATATAATTACGGTATCATGAAGACGCCATGATGTTAGTTCTTAGTATCACATGGTGGTGTTGAAGCTGGTGGTGTTAGTTGTCTATTGTCTACTCTAGTAGTCATTTGATGTGTTTGTTTGCTCTATCATTACTGCTATTAGTACTAGTAGTAGAGAGACAAAAGATATTATTATTTCGGATAGTGGGAGGATTCCTTTTGGTGGAATAAAGAATTAGTTGAGCTCTCTAGCTAGTAGAGAGGCAATGGTCATGGTGTGATGATGTCGATAATGATTTGTGGCTTGATTTTATTATTACTACTATTAGCTAGTAGTGCGGTAGTATTAGTAGTAGACTACTACTACTAGTAGTAATAGTACGGTACCTGGTACTTTCGTACCGTTTGGTTTCTTCGTGATTCAAACGGCACCAAAACCCGGTTTTGTAGCAATGGAGCAAGTCTGCTACTTTCTTTGCTATTTAGGTTTTGTTTTCAAGCGAAACCGTCTAATTCGAAGAACAAAGAAGAAGAAGAACATTATAACATTCGTGTCGACGACGGTTGTCTGCTACTGGTATTGCATTCATCAAATTATTCCAATTCAATAATTTACTTTGAGGACGACGTATACTTCTCAGATGCTTTGTCGTTGCTCTCTTTGTCATCCTCGTCAACATCAGTAGGAGCAGGAGGAGGAGAACGACAAGATTCGTCGTTTTTCTCGTCTCCTACATCATCATGACAACTTGTTGTGCTACCACCACCACCACCAGCAGCACCACCACGATACCTGTTCCAACAATCAGTAAAACATTTCATCATTTTACTCGTTATAAATTCACGACAGCATTGTAATGCAATTAATATGAAAAATGCAGCTCCCGTGGCAATTCCTAATTCGGAACTTGCAATATCTTTCAGCTGGTTCCACCACGACGACGACGACGACGACGACGACTCTTTCTGGTTGTCATTCTTATTTTCTTGTTGTGACAATTGGAATGGCATTGAAGGAGGAGACGTAGATTGTTCGGTTGGTACAACAAACACTGATGATGATGCAATCACGTTGGCAGGTGAAAAACTGGTAGGAGCACTACTTGTGGGTGTTGTCATTGTCGTAGGAACAAGAGATGATGGACGGAACGTTGGTTCAGAACTGGGACTCGTACTCAAGATATGATGGATATCGTTGTATATTGTCCACGGTGAATTGGGTGCTACGACATCCAAAACGGTACCCAACATACCTGCTTTTATACCATTCAATACCAACATTTCGGCTTGGACGGTAATGTCTTGTGCGTACTTGTTGTCTTTGTCGTTACCTAACACAAAGACTGGAAATGTTCCTTTTACCATGTAACATATTGTTGTATCAACATCTCCAGTATCACCCGGATGACGTGGACATAAAATGTCTTTCATTTCATTCAGGACTACCTCTTCGGACTTGAGATATACAAGTCCTTTTCCTCTCTTCTCCTCATCCTCCTCTTCTATTTGCAGTATTCGACGAGTGTTTTCCTCCTCGTTGTTGTTGTTGTTGTTGTCGGACACGCTGTTGTAATGGATGCTGAATAATGGAGCAATTTCAAACTCTAAAAATTGCTCCAATGCTTCGGAAAGGGTTGCATTGCCTTGATCTGGGTAACACTCTTGGCTAACACCGCCGCCGCCGCCGCCACCGCCACCATTGTTACTGGTACTACAGGATGCCATAAATTGAGTTCTACCCGTTGCTATTGTAGAAGGTTCCCGTGTCGGAGTGGTACGGATAGTTTCTGTTACAGCTTGAATGGTATTTTTGCAGATTTGACGAATTGTACTTTGGTTATCGTCGTTGCTGTCCTCGCCACCTCTTTCTTTATTCATTTGTATTTCGAACGCTCCAGTCGGGACCTGGAAGTGTGCCAACGAGACATAATTGATCTTCAAGGGTTCAGGCAAAGCATCAAAAGCATATCGTGGAAAACTTGTCTCTGTAAGGTTGTTGACAAGGTTTACATACTGAACCTTGTTGAGGTTATCGTCGTCGTTGTTTTTGGTCGTAAAATTATATAGCATCGCTTCGCATAGATCTTGTTCAATGGGAGACTCGATATCTTGACTGGGATGTAACGTTCCACCGGGAATTACTAGAACTGGAACATCTTCTGGGTCAGAAATACCTAGCTCTAGACTTGATGATGGATCAATCTCGGTGCTCGTGGTGTCTTTTCCTGATTCTGTTTTTGTGTCGAGTCGGCGCCCATAATAGATGAGGAATCCGGATGCATTCCCCATGCATCGGGACGACCCGATCCAAACTCTCCGGAGGAATCTAAAAAAGCACTGCTGCCATTGCCAATTGCATCCGGAAAGAGAGAACTTTCTTTCAGTTCTTCATCCGTATACTTGTGGATGCGACTTTGCAGATGTGCTCGATTCACATGATAAAACGAACTCTCTTTCTCCGGTGGTACCTTCCATGCGACAGACTGAATATAGTCTTGCATCAGCGATCCACCATCTACCAATCGACTGGCCAAATGATATTTCAAAACGTTCAAGGGAACGTCATTACCATCGGGTAAAAACTTCCCTTGTACTTGAAATAATACAGTGAAAGGAAATTCTTGCGCGTCGTCATAGGACCATTCTTCTGCTTGAAACGTCAGATTCATACGGTACGTCGTTGCAATGGGGAGTTCCTTGTTCAGAATGCCCGTCATGAATGTGCTCGTTTGTCGTTCCAAATCATCTACTTCTTCTTGTGTCGGTTTGCTTGCCGAGTCAGGAAAGTACCCAAATGTGATGTTAGCCATGTAATACCCTCGTTCGGGACACACCGAGGTCGAAAACTTGACATTTTGAAGCTCCAGTACAGCCTGAGCTTGATCTGTGTACAAAACTTGCGTGGATATCATCTGCACCTCTTTCACAGTGGCAAAAACATTCTCCCCAAGCGGCCAGGCGTGTTCCACCATGCGTTTCAAGAAATGCAATCGATCTTGCAACTGTGAATTCATTTCCACGGGATCTATCCATGTCCCCAACTCGTCTGTGGCATTTACCATGTAGCGAATGATACTCTCTGGATGCTCAGCACGTTGATTGTCGTTCATTGACCACTCCAGCACTTGCAGTGTGACATCTGTAAACGACATTTCGGGTCGTCCCTGTTGTAAGAAATCAGTATAGAAGTACTTTATTTGGCACATGGCCGTTTTGTAGTCCAATTCTGATGGCTGTTCGTTAATGCCCATGTCTTGCCAACTGGTAAAGCTAAACTTTAGTGTATCCATAGCAATGGTGGGTTCCCCTAGTAGTAGTAGCTGTCTGTGGCTGCTATTGGGTAGCCCAGCAGTAGTAGTAGTAGTAGTAGTAGTAGTCACCGGGTAGCGAAGCAGACGGCGCTGTGTGTGTCTTTGTATTCTGTTGTGACTTTTTGTGCTGCTCCATGACGAGGCAGTCGTTGTTGTCGCCCAAGAAGAGCTGATGGGGTCTTGGTTCCTCGAGGACCACCAGCACCAGCACAGCAGCGATAATAACAGAAGAAACGTTCGACCGATCATGAGAAAGTTTGTACTCGTATATCCTTGAAGGATATTGATGCAATAAGTGCTTCGATGAATGATGCATACTGATTATTAGCTGCGTTTGTGTTTGGTTGGGATAAATATAGGGTATTCCATTATGCTGCTGACTGCTGACAGCAAGGAAAGGTGTTTGTCAAATATTTAATCAATTATTTGTGTTTCTTATTATTAGAGTACGAGTAAGTATCGTTCTGTTAACTCTATCCTTTCGCAAAACCTTCTACTATTAGCAATACGAGTAGTAGTACTAGACTAATAGCTACTACTACTACTTCACGGCTCATTAGAGTTCTACTTGTAGTAGCTACGACGACTACTAGTAGGTACTAGTACTCTTAGTAGCTGGTAGTACAGTAGTAGCTACTACTAGCTAGTACTAATAGGGTGGTACGGTAGTAGGTACTCGAGTACAAGTTCTAATGAACACTCTACCAAATAATAATAGTACTAGCTACTCCAACAATAGAATAGAGCAACCTTCGTGTGCATTTTAAGCCGACCATTCGGCATCGACCCCTTCAAATCCAAAAGAGCGAAGCTAGCCAGCCTGTTGAAACCGCACACTGCTGAGCTAACGCACTAGCTTCCAATCGATAAGCAAAGTACGACTTCAATGTTGCAGCTGCTACATTGCAATGTTCCTGTCCCACGAATGCATATTATTTATTTCTGTACACCAACTGCTCTTTATTCGTTTGTTTGGCCGCTGACAAAAGCTGGATAGGACCAAAAGATGGCTTTAAATGTTTTCTTTTTCCACGGTGAAAAATATTTTCCTGTGACAATGACACCATCTAAAGAATGTGTTTTAGTCACTGCAGACGACAACAGCATAATATATCATGAGTGAAACGACGACATCATGGGCATCTATCCCGCTAAAACACTTTCGCCCGTCAAAGATTCCTTCAAATACTACTAGACTATTACTACTAGTCTAGTACATCAACTTCAAAGTCATATTGTGTTCAGCTTGAGCGTTCACAAAATATAAGCTACTGGAAGATACCGAGCTCATAGACTAGAGTTCTTGGTGTTCCATAAAGTATTTGCCCAGTTGGTCAATAAATACCCAGTCAGAAGCTGTACTAGTACCTGGTGGTACTCGAGTACTACTAGACTACTGGTAGAGCTCTACTTGATGGGACAAAAACAAAATCCAATCTCATCGAACCATTACCAGGTACCAGTACTAGTGGTACGTGGTACAAGTACAGTGATATGTACGAGTAGACTCATTTTTTATTATCAACGAATTCCAACTTTTCGCAACGTCACCGAGGTTTTCAATAATTAATACCAGTAGGAAAGCAACTTTCAGCTACTACCAACTCGGAGGACGTGTTATATTTGCCAACAAGACTGCAAAAATATCCGTAGAGGAGATGACCCTATCTGGTCATTATTAATAACCGAACCAACAACAGTATGATACATACTCCATGCCTTTTGGGACCAGCTACAGTAGGTCTACTTTCAGAGAAATTTTTGTTGAACGTGTATTTCCATTGCCTAATTGTTTATCCTGATGTTCGTTGACCATTACCAGTGGTAATGTTTATGACCGAGATTAGGCAAGCAAGTTTCTGATTGCCATTACACACTACTACTGTAGATAGTTACACCACCGTAGTTGACTCTTGGAAATTTCGAAAGGTCGTTTCGTTCGTACCAGGTAGCAAATCCCAAGGAAACACAGTACGTAGACTACCAGTACTACTAGTACTAGCTACTCTTTACTAGTCGTAGTAGTACCAGTTTACTAGTAGTACTAATAAGAGATGTGGTAGAACCCTACATACCAGCAGGAGTACCTCGTAGTCTACTGTACTTACTTAGCAAGATGAAAAATTAATACTGGTAATAATAAAAATGAATAAGTAAATGAGATGCTTTGGAGGTGAGCAGTACCTTTACCGGTAACGAGAAGTCGATGGTCAAAATTGGGAACAGGATTTATTTTCGATAATGCCTACTAATATTACAATTGAATATCCCTGGGTCATGCATCTTTAACTAGTACTTACGTGAACCCTGTGAGTGGGCTATTCTACTCACATTTACCTGTCGTGAGTAGTACCACTCGTACCCTGTTAGTACTCGGAGGACTACTAGGTGATACTACTACCGTACCTGGTACCAGGTACCAGGTAGGCATTTGTTTTCTCGTTTACCAGGTACTAAACCTACTGGTACCTGATAGATAGATAGATACGAGTACACAAGGCGACTAGTCCAAATAAAGCTATATTGACTCAACTTTCAACTCGTTATCGCCATAAATGAATAGTACTGTCGTCAGATGCTTTGCTACCTGGTAGGTTTCTCATTCAGTACTTTTTGGGAAAGATCCTGAATTGCCAAAAATTACGTCTCGAAATGCTTCATCAGCATGAACCAGCATGAACAAGTGTATGGTATAGTAGCTAGCTACCTGGTATTGAACTGGTAGTTCTCAAAGTAATAATCTCACAAAAAATAAGTTACAGTATCTCTGTAAAGTTTGAGAAAGGCCAACACGAAACCGCGCATTATAGTAAGCAAAGATTTCAATCCAAAGATGAGTGCTGACTTATTGGATCCCATCGATGAAAAACATCTGGACGACGACAGTGATGACGACAAGGGGGGTGAGGAAAGCACCGTGGCAGACTTTGATAAATTGCAATCTAGCTCCCGTGATACTCCCCTAGCTCAGAAGGAAACGCGCTGGGTCAATTATTCCAAAATTTTGGTCGTCGTTGTCATTCTTGTCATGGCCGCAGTCATTGGTGCACTGACGTACCATTATGTGAGCAGCCAGGAAGAGGCCGACTTTCAAAAACAGGTACGATAGACGAAGCTTGGTTCTGGTACAGTGATAGTGTGGCAGCAGCTTACACACCACTGCAATGTTTTGTTGTTTTGGCTGACCAGTTCTATTCTCTTGTAATTCGCTCTTGTTTCCGTTGTACAGTTTGAGAATGTAGCACGCGATATTGTGGCATCTTCAGATTTGCGCGGTCGTGCTATTTTCAATAACGTGGAATCGCTCAGTGCCACAATCACGACTGTTGTTGCTGCCTCGAATCAGACCTGGCCCTTTGTGGTCGTGCCAGATTTTCAAGTTCTTGGCATGGTATCCAACAAACTCACGGGTGCGCTCAACGTTGGCATTTGTCCCATTGTCTTTGATAAAGATCGAAGTGCCTGGGGAGCTTTTTCGGCTCAAACTGGCATGACTTGGTTGGCCGAGGGACATCAGTACGATGATGAAGCGGATCCCGAACTCTACGTTGAAACGCGCATTGACAGCATGAACAAGCAAGATGAAAATACTGGCAAACGAAGAGAATTGCAAGGAACTCCGCCTCCTGGAGTTACGGAGGGTGATACCTGGACTCCACCTCCTGGAGTTACAGGAACACCACCTCCGTTTGTTGCAGAAGCAGCGGGCGGACCTCCATCGGAAGGATCCAGTGGTGGACCACCAGACTGGGTAAACGAAGGAACGCCACCATCGGAAGGATCAGCCCTATCTCCAGGCACAAATGGCGTTATGAACCTACCCACTTGGGACCAGACTGGAGTATTACCCATTATATGGGAGTTTCCAAGTCTCGGCGGTGGCGGTGATGATGGCTTTTCTCCAATTCCCAGGCCCCAAGACCTCTACTACGCCCCGTACTGGCAAGTGGCACCAGCTCCGGACTTTTCGTTGTCTGTCAACTTGGATTTGGTTTCTCAAGATCCAAACGGGTATAGATGGATTGATGCTGTTGTTCAACACGGAAAACCTCTCCTTTCTACCCTCATCCTGGAAAATTACTTGCAGTTCTCCTATGACAATCGGTTTGATTCGTCGAAACTTCTTCCTCACAGTTACATCTTCCAACCAATTTTTGACACCCTTACTAAGGATCGCGAAGTGGTTGGAATCCTAGCTGCTTTCCTTGACTGGACAAGTCTCTTTAAGAACGTCCTACCCGCAGGTGAAAAACCGATTGTCGTCGTTTTAGACAGTAACTGCCAGAACAGCAGTACCTATGAATTGCGCGGAGATCAAGTACGGTACCTAGGACTGGGTGATTTCCACGATCCTTCCTACGATCATGAAGTCCAAGAAGTGCCCTTTGCAGAATTCGCCACCCTTGACGACGAAACGGGAGGAGGTGCCGCGTGCACGTACTCTAGTCGCATCTATCCTACCAAAGTGTGGAGCGATGACTACTATACGAGTAACCCCTATTTCTATGCTGCTGCTGTTGTCTGTTGCTTCTTGGTAACGACGCTTGTATTCATTATCTATGATTGCTTTGTGACCAAACGAAATAACACTGTCATGGAATCGGCAAAGAAAACCAACCAGATTGTGTCATCGCTATTTCCATCGAACGTGCGAGACCGGCTCATGGAAGCACTTCAACCTGAAGATGATTCCAAAAAGCTCCAAACCTGGCCCAAGGCCTCCGAGGTTGCTAAGAATCTATTGCAAGACGGAAGTCGCTCGAAGGGTAATTTTCCAGATCGCAGTAACAGCTCAAGGGAAAGTTCCCTGCATTGCATAACAAGTGACCGCATTTTTGGCAGTAAACCCATTGCTGATCTTTTCCCCGAGACCACTGTTATGTTTGCTGATATGGTGGGATTCACTGCGTGGTCTTCTGTAAGAGATCCTACAGCTGTTTTCACTCTTCTTGAAACAGTGTACCATGCCTTTGACTTAATTGCTAAGCGACGTCGAGTATTCAAGGTAGAAACAAGTAAGTTCAAATGTGACTTTTTAAATAAGCGGACATAACAGCACTTCCCTAACAAAACGAACAACTGTATACATTTCAGTCGGCGATTGCTATGTGGCGGTGGCAGGTGTCCCTGTTGCAAGAAAAGACCATGCCACGTGCATGGCCCGCTTTGCCCAGAATTGTCTTGAGAAAATGGATGAAATTGTCCGAGACTTGGAATCTCATTTTGGTCCCGATACCAGTGATCTTTGCATGAGAATTGGATTACACTCAGGACCAGTAACTGCTGGAGTTCTCCGTGGTGACAAGGGACGATTCCAGTTATTCGGAGATACCATGAACACTGCTAGTAGAATGGAATCAACAGGGGTCCCACGTAAGATTCAAGTATCCAAAGAAACCGCCAGCCTATTGGAGGCTGCAAGGAAGTCCAAGTGGATCACGCCAAGAGAAGAGAAGGTATTTGCCAAAGGAAAGGGTGAAATGCAAACATATTTTCTTGCGATCAAGGATGAATCGCGTAGATCTGGCAAGTCTGAAGTCATATCTGCTGAGACATGGAACTCTACCTCTGCAAGCACCAATGATGAAGAGATTCCAGCTTTGAAACCAGCAGGGTCTAACAGATCCAGCTTTGTTGCAGCCAGGAACTCGCGATTGATCGAATGGAATGTTGATATTCTGAGCAAATTATTAAAACAAGTGGTTGCTCGTCGCGAGATCCGTCAAAAGTTTTTCGATTCGGTTTCCAAGGCAAAAAAACATTATGTTGCTAAGGTGGCTAAAGGGTCTCGTCCAATTGATGAAGTGGTGGATGTTTTGTCACTTCCGCATTTTGATGAGGAGGCTATTAAGTACCAGGTTGATCCTGAATCCATTAGCCTCTCAAATGCAGCTCTTTCCCAACTGAATGAATTCGTCGCTCGCATTGCTGCCTTATATAATGCCAACCCTTTCCACAACTTTGAGCATGCATCACACGGTAAGCCAATTGCAGATCTTATGGAATTTTTTAAGCCTGTATTGCTTACGTTTTGTCTCACCAGTATTTTTTCCCTGTCAAACTGCAGTTACGTTGTCAGTTACCAAGCTGTTAGGAAGAATTGTCAATCCAATTGACGTTAATCGAACAAAGAACACTTCCGATACTGCCTTTGCCTCCCAGCTCCACGACCATACCTTTGGCATCACCTCAGACCCACTTACTCATTTTGCGGCTGTCTTCTCTGCCTTGATTCATGACTGTAACCATGCTGGTGTCCCGAACACTGTGCTTATCAATGAAGACACTGACGTGGCTCGCAAATACAAAGGAAAAAGTGTTGCTGAACAGAATAGTGTGGATTTGGCTTTCAAGTTGCTACTGAAGACTGAATTCAAGGATCTTCAAGACTGCATCTACGCAAATGAAGATGAGTTTGCTAGGTTCCGTTCCCTAGTTGTGAATCTCGTCTTAGCTACTGATATCATGGATAAGGAACTTGGTGCTCAACGAAAAAGTAGATGGACACAGGCATTCAGTACAGAGAGTGCCTTCACGGAAGCGTCCTCCGTAGAAGATCTCAAGGCGAAGCAAGAACTTGAAAAAAATCGAAAGGCCACCATTGTTTTGGAGCATTTAATCCAAGCTTCCGACGTGGCACATACTATGCAGGTAAATATCCAGAATGTTGCTGTCAGGGTTGGAATCTTTTTCTGCCTTTCTTACACTCATTTGATCTTGCTTCACAGCACTGGCATGTATTTCAGAAATGGAACGAGCGTTTGTTCAAAGAAATGTACTCTATGTACTTAGCAGGAAGGCTGGAAAAGGACCCTAGCGTTGGATGGTATGAAGGTGAAATAGGCTTCTTCGATTTTTACATCATTCCTCTAGCAAGGAAGCTTGAGACGTGTGGGATTTTCGGTGTCAGTTCCAGTGAGTATCTTGGTTATGCAGAAAACAATCGCATGGAATGGGTGACTAAGGGAACAGAGCTGGTCGAAGGATACCTGCAGAGATTCTATGCAGAGCACGAGACAGAAATCGGCCAAGAAGTCGCTCCATCACGGGATGCAGTTGATGACACGGACGTAAAAGAAAGTCAGGTCATACTAGAAGATAGCCTCAGTATTCTCCTTTCGAACGTCATGGAATGCTAAATGCCGGAATGGGGTGAAGTTGCACATTATGTCCTCTCTTGCATAATTACTTGATAGCATGCTTTATTTTTAGTATTGCTACGATTGCTAGCGCATTTCTCCTTAATAGTCCTCCAACAAAGATACTTGATGAATACGGGACAATACCTTCGTGTACAGAGAGCGCATCAATTTGACGTTTTCAAATTGCGCAATTCCAGCATACTTGTCAAGCCCAGCTTGGCCATCGGCAACCTCAAGTGCAAGCCACAAGACGTCGTGGAAGGCAGTCTGCACCTGCTTGGAATCACTCATTGCTACTTGCAGTATACCGTCAACTAGTGATTTCCCCAAAAAGCTTACCTTGTCTTCGCCTGCTGTATCAACAAGCTGCAAGAGGACACAGAATCCCGCCGCTAAAGCACGGTGGACTTCCAGTGGAGCGCGGGTGTTGGACATGATCTCCAATAAAGTTGGTTCAAGCTTGTCCAAAGCGGCACTTGAACTTTCGGATCGCGCCACGACGGCTCCAAAGGCTACGCAGCCAGCTTCCTTGACAGCATTTTTATCATCCTGTAAATAAGTTAACACGCGGCCGAGAGCCGTTTGGTTCAAAGATTGGTCAATACCGGGCCCGACTGAAGATGCAAAAATTTGACAGATAGCGCACGCCCTTCCGTGCTTGATAGAGTTAGAGTCGTCTCCGTTGGAAAGAATACTATTTTGCAATACTTCCGTCGCCACACTCGGATCCATTAGTTCAACCGAAGCGCCCATCACCTTGGCTGCCCCTTCGCGCACACTGTCGTCTTCATTCCCCAAAAGCTCTTTTGAGGCATCAAATGCGGACTGAATACTGTCGGGAAGCTTCACCTTGTTGCCGCCTTTTTTCAAGACAGCCGCTAACGCCTCCAAGCTGGCCGTTTGGACGGCAAATAACGGGCCTCCCGAGTCTCCAGCAGCCACAGCATTCTTCCCCAGCGACCCTGCTACAAGTTCCTTGATAAGAGGATCTACACGCGTGGATAAGGGCATGAGTAGCGACAAAGCCTTAATGGCTTCTAATCGAACTTGACGAGAAGGATCGGACAGAGCCTTGACAAAAGTTGTCTGGAACTGGGGAACAAAAGCCCGGAGAGCAGGACCGCCCTTGACGAGAATCAACCCTAGGGTTCGCAGAATGGCAATCTTTACGTTGGATGGATTGCGGTCGCCTACTACACGAAGAAGAGGTCCTGTCATTTTGATGATTACCGGGCCCGCCAAGTACTTGTCAGATGTAAGTGCAATAACCTCGCCCAGTCCTGATGCCGAAACTTCTCGAATAGATGCACTTCCGTAGAGAATCCCTCTCTGGTAAATAGGTAACAATGGTTCCAGGCCTACACAAGTGCAATTAGAATAAGTCAAACAAAAGGCAGAGTCAGAAAGCACATTGTGAGGTAGCAACGAGAAAGTGAGCGACGATGGTTAGCAATCAGAAAGACTAATCGGTATATCCCCATGATGTTGATGTCGGGTTTTTTGTTTAATTTTGTCCGCACTTTGCTTCAAGTGTTCATACCACAACGCACGTCAAAACTGTACCTTTTGGAATAATGAAACCCGGTAAAAAGAACTCGCCATCTCCGACGCCTCCCTTGCGACGGCGAGCCTCGCTGACCATACTGTTGATCAAGTTTCGCATAAATTCAATGTGCTTCACTGATTCTTCTGCGGGAACGTGCTTCGAAAGCGCCGTCCACGCCTTATAATTAGCCTTCAGTACGTCCTTGTCGTCGTCGTTTAAGCGATAAATCAGTTCTCGCAGGATTGTTGGCACGAAGTCGTATATATCGGCAGCCTCGGCCCCTGAGTGATGAAGAAAGGCGAGTGTTAAGATACTGATTTGCAATGAATGGCGTTTCGATGCCCCCCCCCCCCCCCCCCCACATTTTGTTTGTTATAAACAAACCAAAACACCCCACACCCCCCCCTCCCACCCCTAACACAAAACCCAACAAAAACAAAAAAACAACCATCCA
>Ga0100402_1005799_pt1 | contig 12484 bp, 13 predicted proteins | sample CryGeyme20150102_FD_80419 | JGI IMG/M metagenome (GOLD analysis project Ga0100402, IMG submission 80419) | Groundwater microbial communities from Crystal Geyser aquifers in Utah, USA - Crystal Geyser metaG 2015-0102 | ecosystem: Environmental > Aquatic > Deep subsurface > Groundwater | place...
CTCGGAACGGAGAAAAGGTCGGCCCTAGTAAATTGCCGAGTTTCTCCAAACCACCCTACCTAGCCGAACGTAGCCCTAGAGAGCTGGCATAGTCGAGAGAACGCGGTAGCGTTCGCTCGGTGCCTATTGCAAACAACCTTAACTCTACTGATTATCTTCAAAATAAAAATAGTAGTACTAGCTAGTAGTAGACCTACTACTACTCTAGACCTACTCAGTAAAATAATAATGATGTTGCCAGTGTGAGATGTTTTGATCCCTCCAAGCGCCGCACACCCCGGCTTTTACCAGGGTACGCATAGAATTCTACTGTTTTAATATTGTTGATTGAGTAGACTAGTTCTCTCTGTGTGCAGTCTCATGTTTTGTGAGGCTTGGCTTCAAGTTGTGCAGCAACTAGCCTGTCCAATCCACTAGAGCTCAAGCAGAAGATAGCGTCTTCCATTCATCCATAGACTGAAAATTTTTGTGTGCAATGTATCGGATATTTAATTGTATTGTGTAAATTCTATCTCATACTCATAAGCTTATCTATCTCTTCCTCATTTCGGATTAGCGTCAATCATGACTGAAAAAAGCAGGTACGTTAAAGGTCACCCTCTAACTGGCTGCAATTTTCATAATAACGTCAGCTGGATGGCTTGATTGAGTGATCTTGGTACGTTGCCGTAATTTGGTTTTGACTGTGCGTGATAATCTCCTTGGACAGTAGCAAGAAAACGTAAGCGCAAGGAATAGATCCGTGTGTAAATAAAAATGAATACATGGACACAGGTAGTCTTGAATCCCCAAAGGCCCCAGTGTTGTTCTCCGAGCGAAATTTTAATTTTCTTGAATGAATAATGTGCTCAATTCAACGTCTTCGGGCATTGATGAGAGCCTCAACCAAAAGCTGATGGCTCTCGTAGGCATGTTTCGCACTTTCTAAAAGTGATAAGCTAGCAATCGCTTGTTTCTTGCCTTGATAAAGCTTGCGTGAAATATAAAAGCAGACGCTTGTCCGCAATAAAAGCATATAGTACAGTAATAAATTCCAGTAGAAATAATGGTAATATGGTAACATACAGCGAAGCAACCTACTGGCTAAGATGTATCTGTTCTTGAAGGACATTTTCCATGGACCTGCAGCTCTGTTATGTAAATATTCAATCAGAATGGAAGATTTGTGAGCAATCAAAGGAATGGACGGTAATCCATAAAACAGACCAATGATCAACACAAACTTACGGTCATCATTTCTTCGCCTGTTTGACTGAGCCGTTGTTGGAGATCTGGAGGTTCATCGTCGTCCCAATCACTTTCACTCTCGTCGAAACTTGTCGTTTCACTGGTGTCAATAGAGTGTTGCTTTTCAGCTGACCCGGTATAATAGTTATTGGTCTCGAATTCAACTGGCAATGGCTCGTTGTTGTTGTCTCCATCGTCATCGTCGTCTACTCGGCCAGTCTTTCGCAGATAGACGACCTTGATGTGCACCACGACTTGGATCAGGAGCACCAAAAACCATGCGAAATACGAGAAGCTAATATCCATGGTGTATGTATGGTACTTGGTGACAGGTGGATCAAATGAGAGGGACAATGAGGAGATCTCGTGATGAATGAGAAGATATTTTGCTTTGCCTGATCTGATGATGTTTGCGTGATGGCTGTCAATTCGGACGGTTCGAAGTGACAAGTGTGTGTTTTAGTGTTTGGCTTTTTAGCATTCTTGTTTTGACGATTGGCAGCTTGCTAGGTAACGTGGCGGCAAAACATTGGAAAAGACTTATTTGGAAGGGCAATGCAAAAGGGCAAGTGCTAATAATTTAGCTTTCGACTAATAACCACAGCCCTCCTCCTGGCTTCAAATTCGTAAATTTGACCCATGTAAACGCGAGCAAGGCTGTCTCTTAAGTAGCAACTCCTAAATACTACGTAACAGTTTCTTGAAGGCGGTGAGGTATCTAAAGGCCTCGGTGTTAAGAATCTGGGAAAGATAAGGCTGTTCAATGCATAGTGACAGAGGCCAGAGTAACCTGCCATGGTACGAAGATGTTTTAACCAAAAGATTTCTTTGAAGAAATCTGCAGCTAGCGCGGTTCTATCATTATTGGTACTAGTAGATTCCTGAATCGTTCGTGGGTGACAAGGGACCAGGCGTTTGAGAGAGAGAGAGAGCGAATATAAACAGCTCGCGGAGGAGTAGCTCAACTTCGACGAAAAAGAATGCTCTCCTGTACGTCTTCAAGCTCTTTCTTATTACATATCAATATAGGCGCCAGTATCCTGGATCCGTTTTCATTAGAATTGTATTCGTAGCTGTAATAGATGTTGTTGCCATGGCTCATAATCAGATCATAGCTATCCACCGATTCTCTCATCAGTGCTGTGATGAGTACGGTACCATACGCAGTAATGGTAGTAGTAGTTCAAATGTGAGGTCGCACACTAGTACATCGCTAAATCAGTACTAGTACCCGTACTCTTGAATTCAGAAAAACAAAACAATATGACGGGTTTTTAAAATACTGATGATGAGAAGTCGTGCGTTCCATCAAAATAAATACTCATGCCTCAACGGAACCATTGTTTGAGCGACCACCATACCCTGGTGGAATTGCTCTATCATTACTAGTATTTTTTGTTCTTCAAAAAAACAAACTTTAAAGGTCGTCAAAGCTGCAGCAGCAGTAGTATGAACGATGGCGAAGTAACTCGTCAAGCCATTGGCATCTCCCTGGCTACTTGGTGTAATTTGGAAAATCAGGTGAAAGAAGCCACATCCGATGTCGAGGTACTGCGACTGTACATCCAAAGCTGTCCATTCGTTGCCGAGAAAAGTGTAGCTGTTGTGGCAGTTCTGGAAGTTCTTGAAAAGCTTCAGAAGAAGGCCAACAACAAGTCTCAACGAAGAACGTCTCCACCATCATTATTACAAAAGTCAGCAGCAAAGCCTTCAACGTTACGAGAGGCATCGTCAGTTGCAATGCGCATTACCATTTCGGTCTGGTCGCAGCTTTTGGTACAAAGTGAAACCATGGATGAATTCCAAGTCCTGCGACTTTATATCGAACGATGTCCCTACCTTCGCGGTCACAGCAACAAAATGGCCAACGAAACCAAACTAGCAGCTTTGGAAGCTCTCGAACGTGCCAATTTGGAGCACTACCAAGACCAACAACCGCCACCTCTGCACGGTGAAGAAGAATCGGATAGCGAAGAAAGCCATGCGACAAAACCAGCTTCTGACAGGAGTATACAGGGTGGTAAAGAAACACCGCAACAACGAGCAAAATCAAAACTTTCCTTACGCCGCATTCTTATCTTTGTGGTAAGATCTGTTCTTTTAGATCTTCCCATGGCAGTTCTATTTGCGACGTATTTGGCACTGTTGTGGGTTCAACGAGTTGATCAAGACTACCTGCAACCCTCGATGATGGCCGCCGTTTGGTCACCCAGTCGAGCCGAAGCTGAAATTACCTACTACCATCGCGACTGTGATGTCCGAGATTTGACGACACACAATCCCAATGATTTATGGATTCCTTTAGATGCTACTCCAATCGAAGCGTACGAACATCAATTACGGCACGGATTTAGCATCTTTGGTTCCGTCTTACAGGAAAATACCACGAAGGAATTGAGAGACTACGTCGTGTCACGAAATCGTCAGTTGTCGCAAGAGGAGTCCATTTTTGTCATTGAAAATGATAATCGCTACAGTTTTGGATTGGGAACGGAAGAACCAGCTGTGGCAAATGCCGTTAAAGAATTGGCCACGCACGATCATTTGGTGCTCGCCTTGGAAAAAGTTCTCGGATCCAATCCAGCTCTCATTGAAATGACAGCCATTACTTCGTCGTATGGAGCGGTCGATCAATATTGGCACGACGATGTGATTGCCTCCGGCTCGGCCATGAAATACGGACGTGCCTTTGGACCATCCTACAGTATCTTTGTGCAGCTCCAAAATACTACCGCTGCCATGGGCGCAACAGCCGTGTGTCCAGGATCACATAAATGTGCCGACGGTAGTATGAGCACATATTGTAATACGCATGGATTCCAAGCCATCAATACCACGACGGGCTACTGGAAAGCGGGCGACGCGCTTCTTATGAACATGAATTCCTATCATAGGGGAACTGCTCACGTTGATCCCAATGCTGAAGATCGCGTCATGTTGATTCTTACCTTTGTTCCCAGACCCCAAACGAAGGCAGAAAGCCGACAGCTCTCGCAGGGCATTACCTTTTCTCTGCGGTGGGACATGTGGGGGCACACCCTGTACGATTTAGCCCATGCTGATACACGCATGCGTCAACCATGGGCTACGCTGCGAGCGTTGGGTCTCTACAAACCAAAGGATGCTGTGTGGGGAGTTGATTACGTGTCGAGCGCTATCATGAGAATGGCTAACGAGGACAATGGATTCCGATTGGACGAGTTAGATACCTTTCTGGAACGAGGAGCTTTTCATTGGCTTCCACAATTTCTTAATGGGAAGGTGACAGAAGGGGAAGGTTGGCACGGTTTTCTCCTGGACACATTAAAGCGCTGCCTGGAATTTATTGGCAATGTCAATGTTATTGTGCTGAGTGTGTACATTGTAGGATTGGTGGTGCTTGCTGTCGTCACACCAAAAAAATGTGGAATTCCAGAAGTTGTCAATTCTCTGCTTCGTACTGGTATTGTTTATTGCCTTGTCTACCTTTTGTGGGTCGCCGCCAATCGTCACGTGGACAATACACAATGGGCCAAAGATATTGTTAATGGACGGAAATATGCTAGTGCCTTCCAGGAGGAGTTCAAGTTCGCACCACGTAACAATCATCTCCCGTCGACGCTCCCTCATTCAAAGGACGTTTTGATCGAAACTAGATTCGGTTCGCGACAGTTGAACATGTACAACGATTGGGCGCAAGATCATCCAGGAAGTCAACTCTTTCGAAAGCTGGTTCAGGAGCACGCTGTTGCTTTTGACTTGGTTTCTTCCGACCTTTTCTGGGATGCAACTGCGGAGTATATCGTTGGCGCTGTGGAGTTTGCACAGGGTCGATTTCTCCTCCAATCAGCAAACGAATGGCTTTGGATATCTAGAGATGATGCTCTTGATTACACAAAGGCGGAACTTGCGGTGAACGTCCATCCCAGCTTGAACCACATACGACGTGAAATGCGCTTTCTGGAGTCTGAATACAAATTTGGGGTACACAGAGCTACGGCGCTGGCTCGAATGTCAGTTGTAGCTCTGAACCAATTCAAACGCAAACTACTATCGGATACGCCAGTAGGTAAAGCTATCTTTACCCCATTGGAAGACAACGGTGCCACAAAGCGCATTATACCACAGCGAACAATGGAACTAGTGGAACGACACAAGCTTGCTCGAGCCGCTACCAAGAGGCCCTTGTCGGTCCTCAGGGAACAGCGACGCCATATCAATCTAGTAGACGCGCCCACCGAACCTCGCTTTGGTCAATGGCTCAAGTCTGGAGATGTAATTGAAGGTACAGAAGTGTTATTGGACGGAGAAGCACACTGGTACAAGGGCGTACTAGACAAGGTCACGGCGTCGGGCTCCTACTATTGTTCCTATGACGATGAAAGCTATTCTATCGTTACCAGACGGCGTATTCGGGCCTACAAGCCGTATTATGTGGGCGAAGAATTGGAAATTCTGCTGGAAGATGACATGGTAGACACTGCTACCATTGTTGCGGACCATGGCGATGGCACTTTCGACGTCTTCTTTGACGATGAAGAGGAATTCGCTGAGCGAGTTCCCACGGGAGATATGAGGCGACTTCGAGAGGGCTTCATGGAAGAGGACCGCGAAATTCGAAGCAATTACGCCTAACCTGTCTACAGAATGCCTTGCAAATATTGTATTTTTAAAACTCAATGCTCCAAGTAGGTACGCAGGAGTATTCCGGAGTTGCTTTAGCTACTACGAGTACTCTCTAGTAGTACTAGTAGTAATAGTAGCTACTACTGCTACTACTACTACTACTACTAGCTAGCTAGCAGTAGTAGAAGACTAATCATAAGTGAGGGTAGCTATTACTGCACGGCAGATGGCCAGACAACAACAACAACAACAAATTTACAACCAAGAAAAGATTCCATCTTCTGCAGAGTAGGAGTAGTACTATTCTCATTATTTCTCTCAGTGAACTTCCCCTATCAATAAAAAAAAGGAATATTCATATTTGAACAGCAAGCTACAACAAGAGCGACGCATCTAATATTAAAGACTGTAAGACATGGGAAAAACAAAAGGCGGTGGAGGAAAGAAGAAAGCGGGCGGTGGCAATCGCTTCAACAAGGGCAGTCACGACAACAATAGGGCTAATAGCGAATGCAATGCACGTCTCGCAGAACATCCAGAATTCGCCCAAGCAAGCTACGATGAAGATGTTATGCAACGCAACAATGTTCTCTTGGAAGGAGAAGAGGGATACTGCGAGCCAACTGCGGATCCACTCGAAGGGCTCCAATTACGAATGTGGGATTTTGCACAGTGCGATCCCAAGCGCTGTACGGGAGCGAGATTGGCCAAACGGGGCAAGTTTAGCAAGATGAACCTCAAGCAACCCTTTCGTGGAATCGTTTTGAGTCCCCAGGGATCCATTTCGGTCAGTCCAGCTGATGCATCCATCCTGGAAACGTCTGGCATGTCCCTGATTGATTGTTCGTGGGCTCGCCTGAGCGAGATCCCCTTCAAACAAATGCGGGCGGGCCATCACCGACTCTTACCTTTTTTGGTAGCGGCTAACACTGTCAATTATGGACGACCGAGCAAACTAAGTTGCGCCGAAGCGGCAGCAGCTACGTTGTACATCTGTGGAAAACCGATGGCTGCCAAGTCTTTATTAGACGAATTTGCCTGGGGCGACGAATTTTTCAAGCTTAATCAAGAAGTCCTCGATATCTACGCGGCTTGTACAGACTCCACCGAAGTGATCGAAAAACAAAACGAATGGTTGGCGCGCGCAGAAAAGGAAGCCGATGGCGAAACGGACGAGCACCTGATGCTGAGACAACAACAGGATGAGGAGTGTAAGCAGCGACAAATAGCCACACAAGCCTTTGATATGGATCTTCCTCCTTCTGATGACGATGAAGAGTACTGTGAATATGATTCCGAAGAGGAACCAGAAATGGATAAATTCGGCAATTACATAATCAAGGATATGAAGAATGATGTGCATGGTGGCGCGAACGGTGATGCAGAGACTGAGAAAAATTCATAGCAGTAACTTGGCTCTTGGATAGGTTTTCATGTTCTAAATGTTGAGCACACATAACTACTGAGTAAATGCTTATGTCTAGAGCGCGTAGACGATCAGCAAAACAAAAAGTGAATATCTATATTAATATTTTTCTTGGAATGGTTAGTCTTAATACATTCCTTTTTGAGGCACTTTCGGTGCGATCTATACCGGAGCACAATACTGTCATTGAAAACCTTGCCCATAATCCAAGCACTGTCTGTATACGGGATACAACTAATGCAGGACGCCCATGCACTATTTTTAATTAACTCGAATTTACATTGGCTGTTGAGATGAATAATACCCTTCCGGAGCCCCACCCTGAGGAGGTTGATATCCAGCTTGCGCAGCATACGGGTCCACGCCCGGGGGATACTGGTATACCTCACTGTGTGAAAATGAAAGAAAATAGCAACGATGAAAGAGAGGGTTAGGCAAAAGGGTACCGCAAGATTTGGACACGGCAAACGCATCAGTGTAAAAATCAAAAAACAATATAATTCTTACGGTGGATATCCAAATTGTTGTGTGTATGCAGCATATTGGTCTGCTCCTTGTCCTCCTCCTCTTCCGGGGCTTTCGCCTTGTCCATCGCCACCAGTGGTGGGAGGTGGTGGATAACTGTAACTGTATCCGTAGCCACCGTACATGCTGTATCCGTAGGGATCGTATCCGTATCCCTGTGCGTAACCGGGATTCATTTCGGGATAGGCCGATCGAGGATCTTGAGTCGTTGGCATTCCATCGCGTCCCCGCGGAGGTCCGTACGATGGCTGGGGCTTTAACGCTTCACTGCGCATCTTTTCCTCCTGTCGACCATTGTAGGATTGCATCTCCTTTTTGTAACGCTCCGTATCTTCAGTAGCCAGTTCCGAATACTTGGTCAGTCGATCCGGATCAATGTTCTTCCACCGGGCACCAATGATCTTCCCCATATGTTCAAAAGAAACTTTATTGCCTTCCTTTTTGAGACTGGCAATCATATCATTGGTCAAAAAGTCTGCAGAATCGGGGTCTTGTTCCACTTTGTATGGATCATCCGCCAAAACAATCTTTAAGATTTTTTGTCTTTCTTCCTTGAAAAAGTAGTTGTAAGCACTCAAGGGTCGCTTGGGCTTGTCTTTGGGTTTTTTCTTGGTGGACCTTTTGGCACCCACGGGTATCTTATCTGGATTCTTTTCTGACATACTGTGTTTGTGGGTGAGCGAGAAGTGTGTTTAACTTTCTTCCTTTGGTGCAAGCACATGCAATACCGTGGCGGTGCGGTGCGGTGCAAGGTGCAAGGAAAGAATGTCAAACAAGTGAAATATTTGGTGATGAACGAATCATTTATTTTCGTGGACGAGGAAACAAAGAGATGAAGACAGGGTAGGATAGAGGTTAGAGATGTAACGATGTTAATGCCAATGGATTAACATACTGTTTGGTACGGCAACACGCTTTCTACAGCTACACAATGTCTGCTGAAACGACAAGAAGGAATTTACACCACCATATTGATACTCCCGACATGGATTCATTCCGCAGGCACACACTGGCTGGTGTAGATGTTATCCTACCCCCCTCCATACATACTAGATGGTGATGTTGCTGTTTTGTTTTTTTTGTTTGGTACTATGCCATGTTTGGATTTCTTGGCATCAACCAACATCTCCCATAGTATTTTCGTTTACTTAGATTCAACCATGCATCTACATAGCAATTCGTGTCTCTACTTACTCTATTGCACTTATTGTGAGGCGTGTGTGAAGGGCACTATAAAACCGATGCTGAATTCATGTGAAAATTATCGTTGGTGTAAGTTTAGGTGCATGTGCGCCAATTTTTGAACTACGGTCAGCCCGGTGTGCACCTTAAAAATGAATGAAGAACATTGCGTCCAAATTATCGAGTCGGAAAAACGATTCATCATGGTTGGTTTTTGAAGTGACCGAATTTTTTTTTTCATTATTATTTTTTACCCCTCCTCCCTAGATTTGGATCTATCTGCGAGAGGAGAACTATGAGACAGAAATAAATAATAATATCATAATGATATTGTTTCTTTGGCAGGGCAAGACTAGATAAAGCCAAATTATTACAATACAGTGTACAATACAAGCCAACAGACTCCATCTGATTTGTGGTTCATGTTTCAGTAAAAGATACTGAGTACTAGTATAGACAAGAGCCGAGAGTAGTCAGTTACCAGTTAGTCTTTAGACCTTAGACTGATCCGCTGGTATATTTTCAGGGCCTTTCTTTTTCTACCATGGACGCCTATGATGATGTGGAAATGGTAGCCACTAGAAACTATCAGGATGAGGATGAAGTGTATCCCGTGGAAGATCTTTATGAGGACGAATTAATGGATAAGGAGGACGAAGCCGAGTTTGGAGGATATTCCTACAAACCACGAGCACGACGGCAAAATAGATGCTTTGCTTTTGCTTTGATTTGCTCGGTGGCTCTTCTCTTAGTGGGGGTGGTCATGTATACGATTATTCCGAGGCACAATGCGGAAATTGAAGTCGTGGATGGAGCAACAGCATCAAAAGCAGCGACAGATCAACAGGGGGGAGGAATTGTCAGTGACGGCACCAATGCCCAGCAACACGCTGCCAAAGTCAAGGAGAATCGTGACAAAAACAGTACTGGCATCAACCATGATAAAAAGGGACACGTTGAACAAGCATTAACTCCGGCTGGTGGTGGTGGAGATGTCACGTGGAAGGATCAGAATGGTGTCGATCCCGATGCCGCAAACGAAGGGACTGCTGTGACGGATGCACCAACCCAAACGCCAACCAGCATAGCACCGACCCAAAATCCTCACAGCAACCAAGATGATGCAGACTATACTGAGTGGCACCAGGCCAAAGTGACTTTAGAGGATGGAGTCCAGTATGAGGTTCTTTCGGTACTAGAACATGATGTCCGTTCGTTTACGTAAGTTGTTTGGCATGACTTGTAATGAAAATGGCTTCAATTTATTCAATTTGATTGTGGAGGTATCTCACAAATCAGTGCTTTTTATCAATGTTCATGCAGGGAAGGATTGACATATTTCAACGGAAAATTATGGGAATCTGTCGGGCTGCAAAAGCAGTCTCAAGTTCTCCTCTTGGACCCCAAAACAGGCAAGACGATTGAGCGAATCGACATGGATTCGAAATACTTTGGGGAAGGACTTACGTATTATAACGGCAAATTGATACAACTCACCTACAAAGCGCAGACCGGATTTGTCTACGACGCCAACGATTTGACCAAGAAACCAGAAAGCTTTCATTACAAGACAACGACGGGTGAAGGATGGGGATTAACCTACGACCCTACCAAGAATGAACTTATTGTAAGCGACGGATCTGCCTACCTTCACTTTTGGGATCCCGACACATTTCAGCAGATTCGAAAGCGTCAAATCATACGTCTGGATGGGAGACCAGCTGAGCAAATCAATGAATTGGAATTTTGGCGAGGTCGAGTAGTGGCTAATGTTTGGTTCAAACACGTTCTGCTGATCATCAATCCAACAACCGGATTTGTAGAAAAGGAATACGATTTTTCGACAATATGGGAACAGGCAGGTCTCACCAGGAATGAGCACGCAGAAGTCTTTAACGGTATTGCCGTTTCGGAGGATCCAGATATTTTGTACGTCACAGGCAAATGGTGGTCCAACATGTTCAAGATTAAACTCCTTCCTGCAGTAGACATCATATGATGTGCTTGTCATAAAGTGCGGCAGGCAACTACGAATAATTCGCAATTCTGAAATAAAGTTTTGCATCAAAGTCATTATTAGCTACACAACTAGTCTTACAAGATTCTCGGGTTTTCGTTTTGGGAAATTTTGTTATGCGTGCTACAGTAGCCTTTGTATTCACAGCAATATTTCAAGCCGAGCGAGTCGACGAAACGTCATCCAAACAGCTCCTAGCTTTTAGCTAGCTTTGTCAATTGAAACCGAATCTGAAGGCGGCGGGTCTAATAGTCGTCCGTCAATGACGCAGTAGGTGACATCCTTCTTTTCTTTGTCGGTTATGGCGTATCCTTCGCCAGCAGGGTTTTGGTAGGAATTCATCGATGTTGGGCTCGGGCCATTGTTTGGGGCTCCAACAATGGCGATGGGTTGGTACTTCGCTTCCTTGGATTTTGTTTTCATAGATCCACCGATGGAAAAGAAAAAAAGAAAGAACAGTAGGCACAAGAACATGGTTAGACTGCGCGGGAACACCATGCTGCTCACTGTTGAAATGAAAACAGAAAAGGTAATGTGTGAGCAAATTCAGTATCTCTCTTTGTTGTTAATTAGTGGCCTTGCCAGTGGCTCCGAATATCTAGGCTGAACTTACTGATCATTGCTTTCGGTTCTGCATGTTCTCCTTCGTTATATCCATCATGGGCCAGGCAAGTTGGACCCGTCCACCCTTCCTTGCACTCGCACACAGACTTCGTTGTGCATGCCCCATGTTTTGGTCCTCCACAGTCCTTCGATTTCTTACAAGAGCCACCACCTCGGTTAACGTCTTGCAAAGGACGACGCTGTCCCGTGTCCGTGTAGCGATCAGTGTGCCCTTCAATCCAGGTTTTGGTTGGTCTGTGAGGCGGGGAGCAACCCAAAAGATGTTTTGGATCATCTTTCGCCTGCCAAACTCGTACGTAGTCAATCTCAAAATGAGCAGGAAAGTTATCGCAATAGCCAGGAGGCATACCACAGGCGCAATCGGGATTGCCACATTCGTAACATGAACACTTGCAGCCCTCGGGGCAAGGTTGCGGGAAACCCCAGTGACTAGACACGGCTGTATTCAAAATGAAATACATTGGTTCCGATGGAATTTCAGTCTGCATGAGAGATAGGGTATCACCGTAAACACCAAAAACGTATTCATTGTCGGTGAACCATTTCAAATATCCACCAGTGCCATTCAATGAGGGCGGTTCCCATTCTATACGATAAATGTGGTGCTTCTCAAAATGAGATGTGTTCAGCTGTGTATTGGCGGAAAGTGCATCCGCTTGGTAAGAAAATCTCTTTGGTTTGTGATCCAGCGCGGTGCCGTAAAAGAACGGATTCAAGTCAGAAATGTTGTTGGGTGAATAGTCCATGGGAGAATACCATTTATCCTGCAACACAGACAACAAGAAAAATGAGCTACGAGGGGGGGGGGGGGGGGGAAAAACAAAAAATTAACGGAAAAACACTAAACCCCTACGTAACCTCGTCGGAACCCTTTCCCA
>Ga0100402_1005801_pt1 | contig 12483 bp, 9 predicted proteins | sample CryGeyme20150102_FD_80419 | JGI IMG/M metagenome (GOLD analysis project Ga0100402, IMG submission 80419) | Groundwater microbial communities from Crystal Geyser aquifers in Utah, USA - Crystal Geyser metaG 2015-0102 | ecosystem: Environmental > Aquatic > Deep subsurface > Groundwater | place...
ACGAGCCGCCCACATAAATAAATCCCGCCCGAATAACCGATAAAACCGAAATAGCGCTATACACGGAATTTCAGCAACCCTGCAGCAGCGCTTGAAGGGAAAATTCTAAATTTAAAATTAAACTATAGCCAGAAATACGAGAGATAGAAAGAAAATAATTAGTCCAACGCCGCTGCCGAAAATAACGCAACGGCGAGGTTGCTGCAAAGTGACGGCGATAGCTCCGCCACAGTGCGGAATAACCGGGTTTAAGTTGAAATACAGGAGCAGGCAAAATGCGTTTTGTTCCCCGGAAGGGCATTGAGTGTTGCCGCATGAGGGGGTCGGAAATATTGGAATTTATTCTTCACAGTAGTGGATTTGCTCGTATACTATTTTGGAATTTATATGGCAAATTGGGGGGGGTATCAGCCCGCCGTCGACTGCCGAAAATAGTCAAGGCGGGAGTAAATTTTCTGGGGGGGAAAAAACCCCTATCCCGCAGCAGCGCAGCGGCAGTTGTTAAATTTCCGCCAATTGGAGTAATACCCGTAAACAAATTAAGCGAATTTCGCCATATACTATAAATTTTTGAAGATGCAATTTCCGGGGAAACCTGTTGACGCAGAAACGTTGATATTAAACAACTAGCATATTTTACGACGATTAGCTGGCCAGTTGCGGGCCTATTTTTTTGAACAATTTGAAAAACTTTTAATCCAGTTAGCGATATTTGGCGAGAGTCCGGTACCCAAAGTAACATAAAAAAACATAATTAAAAAAATGATGGAAATAAAATTCGATACTGATTTCGCCGAATACAGCGAGATAGCGGCGTATACAGGTACTTAGACTTAAACAAACCCCGCCGCTTTATAATAATAGCAGTATTATTTAAGAAACGTGTACGCGTTCCATCATAGAAACGGGACCAGGAGCAGGTAGCGGCGGCTAAACTACGTACAACATAGCCCACCCGCAATGGCTTATACCGGCGTCCACGAATGTAGCGGGGGTATGTTATAATTGTTTTAATGGCAGCTTTAGTAAAGTCACCAGTACGGGCATATCGGCGCCAGGAGCCGCGATAGAGGTGAAAAATCTGCATTCACCCGATACCCGTTCCGTCGGCTACTCCTAAAGTTGTTAATTTTTGAAACATAAAAAAACATGATTTCGAAATTTCACCTGAGATGAGTTTTTTCGGCGGGATTGCCGCCTAAAGCGATTTGCGGCATGGACACGAAAATTACTGGGGAAGAAAAAACTAAAACTTACGCGCATTGCCGAAAAAAGCTGCCCCACTATACTGGGGTTTAATCATAGTTTTAGAATATAAGTTAATCCAACAGCAAAAATTAATCCAAAAAATAAATATAGATTAAGGAAAAAAACCTCAATAGCAAAAAATTTATAAAAAATCGCGTGCATAAGCAGCACGGCCATGCGGGTGGTACCCTCCAACAATGTTGCATAAAAATCGTAGGATATAATGTAGTAGGACCAACTATGGGCTGTTACCGTTGCATGGGAATTTACCAGCAGAACACCGTCGAGTAAAAAAAAATCAAAAGGTAAAACAACAATGGCGATAAGTGCCACGAAATCAGCTATAGATCCAGTGCCGGCAGTTGCACCTTTACCCCAGTAGCGATTAAAGTATAAAATAAATAATGACAAAAGTAAAAAAACCGAAGAGTATAGCGCCAAAAGAATAGCAGCAAATAAATCAAAATCACCGGCAAACAGTCATAAAGCTAAAATAAGAATAGCACTAAAAACTAATGCGTAGGCATAGGGGGCATTGGCGGGCAATGAGCACAACTCCCCAAACAAAAGAAGTAGTAATCAAAAAAAAAAAAATTCTAAAAACACAACCCACACTGGGGAATTGAACCCCAAACACAGAAGTGTCTGGCCCATGTTACCGAATAAACAACACCAGCGGAGTACCCCACAACCTAAGCTATAAATGTTAAAAAACCCGCAGTAAAAAACACAATTGACGTAAAAATTAAAATTCAAAAAATTATATACATAAAAAACTCCTCCAATGACGCTAGCTCTAGAAAACTTCATAGGTTAATGGGTCAAAAAATCATACCTACCAGTAGCCAAGAAGCCTTCTCAACGATTGCAAAATCCGAAACTACAAGAAGCGTGTAGATAATATACACCCTGAAAAAATAATCAAAAAAACTTAAAAGAAAAAAATCCCAATAACCGGAGTCGCGGAAAAAATTCTCGAATTCTTGCTCGTCCAGTATATCACCAATACGGGTTTCCCCAGAACGGGTAGTGCGGAGTTGTACACCTACTAGAGAAACTATAAAACGCAGTAAAGTTAATAATCTTACGTAAACATTTAGGATATTATAGAATTGCATATAAAGGCAAGATTACTAGAGAAGGAAAAAACCTAACCAGTAGGAAAAAAAAACAGCCAACAGGGGCGTAAGGGAATACAACCAGCCTAATTTTGTAATAGTTTCTAATTTAAATTTAGGTGTTGTTACGCGCACTAGGACAAGTAGTAAAAAAACAAATAAACATTTGATGCAAAGAAAGATTATTAGCCCAGCCGGAGTAAATTGCAAAAAAAAACCTACCCTGTCAAACAAAGAAATAAGAAACAATGCGTGGTGGGTTAAGTTATTTGCCCAAAAACCACAATTGTCCAGCGGTGGGAAATCGCTGCTGAGCGGTGATAAACTACACAGATAACTGGAGTAACTCGCACAATTCCCGCTATAGAATGATATCGCTAAAATATTTAAGCCAATCGCGTGGAAATTTAAAAATAGTAAATTTGGTATTAAAAAAATAAACATAGGTATAAAAATAAATACCAATAAAAAATAAAGAAATTTTTGCCGCAATCGATGCATATGAAACCAGAAATTATTGTACGCTTTTGGGCATTGGGGAGGAAATGCCAGAGGGGCTTAAGGTTACAGTGGTAGCGAGGCCGAAAAAAAAGAAAAATTCTATTTGAGATAATTGCGCGTAGAATTTATGACGCATCGGGAAATAATGCAATTGCGCAAAACCAGGCGTTGATGCCAAACACACGAAAAAAAAAAATACCCAACGCAGCAGAGATGCTGAAGTTTTATTGACAAGTGGCGAGGTGGAGAATCGGGCAAAAAAAATCTCAACCAAATTAAAATTTGCGCGCATACTCAAATAATTCACCCCCGCTGTCCGCAACTGTGATTGATTCTGCGGCGGTAAAGCAAAAGGTTGTGAAAAAATTACTGCTCGAGGAAGTAGCAGGAGCGAGATAAGGCAAATTAGCGTGCTTGAATAACAGCTGCAATTGGATGTGTTGGCGTAGAATCGGCGTAGTAGAACTAAAATAATTAAAATTTTTCCCAAAAATCGAGGGTGAAGGCTATTGCCGCTAGCACAATAAAACGGCAAAACTCCAGCAATTGCGAGACCAGCGGCGGGGGCGGTATGTGTGAATCCACGATTAGCCGAATAACCGGTAGCGGCTGGAAAATTTGATTTAAAGTAACACGCTAAAAACATAAAACAACAAATTTTAGATAAAATACTCTCTAGTGAAATCACAGTCGATGCGCCGCCTCCCGCACCAGCCGCTTAGACATCCGCCGCCGAATAGCTCGTACACGTTTTGCGTAGGATAAACGCCGATCCGGTAATGTCGCAACGCTAATTGCATTGAAATTTAAACAAAAATTATAAAATATACGCCATGTTTTATTATTTTTTGCAACTGGCCGGCAGTTAAGGAGAAACGTTTTACAAAAAAGAAATCAAATTCTTGTGAAATTTAATAAAAATTTTTCAGATATTTCCACTAAACTGGCTGTGGTCGGGGATTGGTGGGAAAAAAAATCATAAACTTTTTGCTGCTGTTGTTGTAAAAATTGTAACATTTCTCCGGCGGCCGACTGGGGTGTCGTTATATTTATGGATCAGTCGCCGACAAGCATTAAAAGTCGCGGGTGGTTAAAAATTTCGTTTAGAGGGGCAACCAGAGTTCTTCACACTAGCGGCAAAAAACTTGAAAAACTTCCAACACGAAATTGCATTGGGCACAGCTGCAAAACAAGACAAAATCTTCGCAACAACCGAACCGTTAGAATGCAAAGCGGGTGTGTAAGTTTTGTACCGGTAGGTAAGTCGTAGAGATTCCGCACATGAGTTGTGGAGAGCATAAGCAGAATGTGCGGAATTGTCGTTGTTGTTGTTATAACAAAACCCAAAAAACGCCGCCTTACGCCCAAACGCAAAACAAAATCGTCTATTAATTGCAGATGGGGGTCGGGAATATAGCCGGGGGGGGTACAAAATTTTATGGAAAAACCCCGCGCATGCGCATTTAAAAATTCAACGGGGGGGGTTTGCTGCGGAAACTCCCGCTGGTGCAGAGGACGTAACTGCGCAGAAATGCGTGCAGTCGGAATATTGTTTACAACCTTCGAACAAAAAAACATAGTAAAACATTTTACTTAACTTTTTCGAAAAGTATGCAGAAGTGCATGACCCGCAGCTGCGGAAAAGTCGTCATTCCGCCGCAAAATTTGTGATAGAGAATCCAAAAATTCTTCAAAATTCTGCCCCTGCGCACCCAAAGCCAACCAGTCACCCGTTGCATATTCTGCAATTTGTGCTTGTTGCGTTGCAGTTGAGCGGTTCGAAAGAGTTCTAAGGTAGATTAAGCACCAGCTAAGGAAAACATCACGATGCACTATGCGCACTAGAATGGGCATTCAGTGGTGATAACGACCACACACCTCCATGCATTGCCCCCAATAAATACCGCGTCATCTAAACATAACGCGCCGATGGCTGTTATAACCGGGAATACAATCAATTTTAATGCCTAAACCGGGAATAGCTCAGGAATGAATTACGTCTTTAGAGCCACAAATAATATGAATGGGGTAATCTACTGGTAGGCAAATACCCTTAGTAACGCGTAAACGTTTCATGCTGCCAACGTCATAGCGGACGAATTCAAAGGCCGAGCGTTGTTTTACTAATTTACTAGCAAATATAATAAGGGGGTCGGTGGCGTGGTCCGAAGAAATTGATGGTAAATCTGCAGCAATTCGCGTTGTGCGATGAAGGGGGTTTATGCTATTCGCACCAGAGGCGGCGGCTCTTTGGGCAAGAAGATATGTATTTATATTCGATGTTAGGAGAGAATGCAACTGTGCATCGGCATAGCCGACTGGAGCAGCAGACGCATGGGGGTGAGTGTCACTTAATTTATAGTTAGGTTGGGTATCGCGGTATTGCCAAAGCGCACATCAGTTGGTCGGGTAGGGCTGTGCAGACTGCAGTGGATTACGCAGCTGGGCATAGGCGTGCAGTACTGCGGGGGAGTTAGAATATGACAGTATTGACAAATAGTTTATGGGGTACCAGGCGCGCAACTGCTGCTCCGGAATCGGGGACATTTGGAGTTGCCTAATACAGCTGAGGCGGGTAGAAACTGCACCCACGGGGTAATTACCGCTAAACTCGCTTGTACCGGCATTGCCCATATAGAATTTTGTATTAAAAAGCGATGCAGCTGAGTCGGTAAGGGGGTTGTTGCCGGCAGTAAGTTCACTATTGGGTAGTTGCCCTAAATTTGATAAAACACCAGATGTAAAAAATGCATTTCAGGTAGTGCGGAAACGCGTACTGTGGTCGGCGCGGCGGGTGGTATTTGTTTCTGGCGCTCAGTACTGGTAAGTAAAATTAATATCAAACTCCTCGTGGGGGGAGGGGAGCAGCACAATTCGATTTTTCATAAATGGCATCAGCTCACCATCTAAAACGGCCGGCGTATTAAAGACAAAAGAACTACTAGTATCACGTTGTGGTAATTGCGGATAAAAGATAGGTACAATTGTATTATTCTTTAACGGTCTGTTCCACCAATTACCGGTGGCAGACCAAAGTGACTGCTGCGACTCCGACAGCGGCTGCGCTGCCCAGAAGGAGAGATTTACTTTTTTTATAAAATTAGCGCGATAAAATTTATAGAGTGGTAATCGATAAATTTGTGTTTGAGCACTCCAGCTAAGACTCCAGTCGAATAATATTTTTGAGGAAAATTGAGCTCGTCCAGCGGGCAAATCACCCAATTTAAAGGCAAAAAAGGTGGCATTAGCAATTTTATTAGTCGCGAGTCGAATAGGGCGTACATCGTCTACCCCGTTGTATCATGAATCCTGATCCGCGGCACCGTGGGGGGGGGTTACAGAAGTTTGATTACTAAGCGGGAAAAAATTACCGCTACCGCAGTAGTGCGATGATGCTACCCGGGGTAACATGGATAACTCAAAAAATTGACGTAAAGAGCTTACCGCATTGAAAAATACCGCGAAATCCACTGCCGCATCGCCGCATGTGCGCAGCAGCAGCGGTCTTCTGCCGTGGGAGACCTGACACAGATGGTTACTCGCCAAAGAAATCTCCGGCAATCTTAGACAGTCTAGCAGCAGTTTTTCCGGTAGGAGGAGGTTGTAACCCCCCGCAAAGTAGGTGGTATTACATTTTTGTAAATGTTGACTTGAAATGTATGCGGCTACACTACTAAAAAATTGCTGCGATGTTTGCTGCAGCATGTAAATGGGGTTCAAAAGTTTGGTTTGAAAAATTGGTAATGTGTGAATATATGTTTGTGAAATTGGGGCAATAAGTAAACTTGTTTGGTGAGCGATACCGCTTATGTTAGCAAATGCAAGGGGGTTTATAAGAAAATGATTCATAGCACTTACGTCCTCGGTAATCTCACCGGCGGTGTTATGGTCAAATGGATTTTGGCGTAAATTCTGTGACGCTGCATCGCCGATTAGCTGCTTTAGAACTCCGTGATTTCTGTAACCGGCAATATCCGCCAGACGTCGCTGAGCAACGTCAAAAAACACAAATAATGAAATATTTTCTGATTGTAATAGTGACAAGCTGCTTGCAAAATTCTTTAAATTTTGACCATCTTGTGCTTGGGTTAATCTAAACTGCATAAAACTTGTGTAACAAGAAATGCGGTAGGAAAATTCCTTTAGGGCCGGAGAAAAATTTAAACCCACGTCTTCCGGGACAAGTAAAGCATTATAGAAGTGGGGGAATGCGGTGTCGTCCGAGGTATACGTAAACAGTTGTTCTGCATATTGAGTATTAATAGTCCCCGATAAAACTAGTGGCGAGAGCGCGTAATGACCAATATTAAAATCTAGCGGATGCCCCACTTTCCGCAATAACCCATCCGCCGCTGCCGAAAAATCAATAGAAATGGTGGAATATAATGGTTTTACATCTAGTGGAGTAGTCGTGGAGTTAGTGGTGGTGGCATCGTGGTCTATAAGTAGTTGGGCTAAAAAATCGAAACGAGAATTTACTAATTGTGCTGCTGCCAACAATCCCCAGGTTGAAAAGAGGTTATAGTAATTTCGATCGGCGGATCACTGGGGCACGTCTAGCAAATACCGCTCCAAATTAAAAAACAACAGTCACACATTAAATGCAATATTAGTATTTGTTAGAAAAAAATCTCCGAAAAAATCCGCGTCATTAATAGGATTTAAATCACTAGCAGGTGTGTTAGCGGATGCCTCCCGCAGCTGGAGATTCCGCACAATTGAGGCCGTCTGCAGCATGTGTTGATTTGTCGATTCAAAAATTGCAGATTTAAAATTTTTTGTGCAATAAAGTCATTCGGAAAAAATATTATGAATTAACAAAAGACGGTTGGCTGATAGCACCGCCGTTGATTTGGGGCGCAGAGCATCGCCGGAGTGGTAGCGTAGCATTGATTCGCGGTACATGTAGCGGCTAGATAGGGCCCAATTGAAAGTTATTGACTCTGCCGCGCCAATGTTCTGCAATTGCGTTAGACCGTAGCCGGCGGGGGTATTAATTTTATTAAAATTAATTAAAATATTTTTAAAATTTTCAACGGCTGGGGTGCGGGGTGCACCAAGCGGGAACCCTATACTTGAGCTAGCGCCGGATTCCTCAAGTAATTCTACCAGTCGTGCAGTAACAGCATCACAGCCACCCAGATAATTTCGATAGGTGGAACTCGTAAGGCCGTCGGCCGCATATTTAGCAGTTAAATCACCGAAAAATCGTGGTAATGTCGAAGCAAAATCGGAAGCAACAAGTTGTGGCCGAACAAATAATGAAAGGGCATTAGGCGCAACATTGCGGCCGGTGCGTGATGCGTTTTTAAATTCATTTGTAAAACGTCCCACCATATTTTGACGGGTGTAGTTGAGCAATTTGTCATAGTACGTAAAATCACCACTACCGGTAATAGCACCATAGCCAACTTGGCGGGGTGCTGCCCAGTAAATGTCGACTATATCCCGGGGGAAATAGTAATTTCACCCCCATTGGTAGGCAATAACTGTGAGTGTGAATACGGTTCCCGTGGTATTTTCATCAAAATTCACGGAATGTGTACTAGCGTGCAGCAACATTGTAATGGATCAGGTCATCGGCAATACGGCAGTAATACCATCACCTGTCTGCGCCCTACTAAAACCCCGAGTTTCCCTCATGGGTTGCCGCGCTTCAATATGTTTAGCAAAAATCGACCATACCAAATTTACCCACATGACCAGTACAAAAAGGGCCATAAAGAAAAATCAGCTCGATAAATGCACATAGTCGAGAAATCACGGCGTACCAAGGGCATTATACATGGGGGATGCCACAAAAGGCCTTGGCACAAAAAGACGGTTTGAACCAGCCTGTGACAGATACTGCGCCTCTAAATCCCGCAAAGACGTAGTATCAATCAATCAACCCCGTGAATGTTCTGAATCCTCAGTCAAGAGACGCAGAAAATCCGCCAAACCATCATCAAACGTACAAGCATCATACCAATCAATCGACTCACCACCCGTTAAGTAACGAGCTTCGTCAGCTCAAGCAAAAAATTTCACGTTATCCGTTATGCGACACGTATGACCCCAATTTCGAAAAGTGTCATAAGGGGATCGCAAACTTAATAACTTGAAAATACCCCCCTCCGACTGAAACAACAACTGACCCCAATCCGCCACTAACCCCCCAGCCGCAACATCTGGAAACTCCTCATCCAACAACAACTCAGAAAAATTCGTAATCATATAAGTTCGGGGGGCGGGTACAAACAAAAACAACTCATCAAACAACAACGGCGTCTCCAAATTCAAAATGTTGGATATATCAATGGAAAGTAATGATTCCTGCAAACACAATTCGGGGGATAACTCAAGAGCCGTATAGCAATCAAACGCCTCGATAGTATTCACAAAAGACTCAACCACCACACCAGCCACGTCACCCAATACCGCACCACCACGAGAAAAATGTGAAATACTACACATATGATCAAAATAAAATAAAACCTCGGCTAAAGCATCGACATCATCCTCCAACTCCTGAAAAATTTGCTGGTATCGGGCATCAAGGGACGTGTTTACTGTGGAGTAAGATTTTGGCAGTGACATAAATAAATTATGGGAGTACAGGAAGTTAAGATTCTGTAGGTGGAAAGTGCCAAAACCACCTATTCCGGAAATTTCGTCGTAAATATCAAAAATTGGGGTATGGGTGGATAACCATACCAGACGACTCTCAATAGCGTTTAGTATGGAATTTGACATACCAAAACAAATTATCTATACGCACTAACTTTACCAAATTTACGATTCACCAGTTGCCTGGCTAGTCGTAAACCACGACCGTTGTAAATATTCATGGGCCGCCACTGAATAACAGTGGCTAAAAAACTTCGCAGATCACCGGCGCTGGTACCAAAAAAAAGCATTTTCATTTTACCCACGCGGCGGGAGCGCAAAAAACCGGGAATGTGCTGAATTGCAGAATGCGAGTGGCCAAAACGAAGAACTATGGAATTGACGCGCTTAAACCACTTATAGCTTTTACCCTTGTAGCGTAACTTCAATAATAATTAAAAATTTAGTGCGAAGATGACGCTTTGTACACACCAGAGTAAACGCTGCGGAGGAATATCTCGGACAAAAGTCGGTACTTGCGCATATCTGGTGGGTTGGAGAAATAGCAGTGTTTGGAGTTTTTTGATATCTGCACCGGTGCCGCACACGCGACTGTACAGTTGTGATTGTGGTGATGTAGCGGTTGGGCAAACGAGGGGGGGTTTAATGCTAAAGGTAAGACGCGGAGTTAACGCAAGGTGGCGGAGTGGGCGCTGCGTTATAGGCTGCAGCTGCCGTGGTGCTCTTAAAGTACGCCATAGAGCTTTATTGCTGGATCTTAGCTTTAATTGGTGGTCTAATCTTTTTTTTTTTACTATTTGAAGATGTTTTAGCGTAATGCGGTATCGGGCGAGTCGCATCAGCGGGTGGGAATTTGAAGACATACTAAACCAACTGTGCCAATTGTTTAAGATGGGGGTTGAACCCACGACCTTTAGGTTTTCAGCCTAACGCTCTACCGCTGAGCTACTTAAACGAACATATTTAAAAAATAATACGACCAGATGTACTTACGGAACGCCGTTTGCGAATTTTACCAGACTTTAGGAGGCGAATTCTATTAATTTGAAGATTTTTAAGCAGCAGCGTTTTAGAGGATTTTGTTTTTTTTTTTAAAACTTTTGCGCGAAAAACAGCGCGTTGCCGTGTTTTTGCAAATTCCCCAAATTTATGACCGACGTGCCAGCCCGTTATGTAAAAAGTACGCCAGCGAGCACCGCGATACGCACGTACAAGTTGATGGCGAAGCTGCGATAGGATAGTAGTAGAGCGCGCAGTAATGTTGTAAAATATAAATTTATTGCGATCCAGCAAAAGATAATAAAAATTCTTTAGAAAAAATTGTGCCTCTATATGTTGTCCCTTTGTATTATGTTTGTAAAAAAAATAACGGATATACGTCGGCTCTATATGCGGGGATTTTCAGCGGGCGCGTGACATACAAAAACAAACTAATTGGGGCGGCGAGATTTTTTTGCTACATAACCCCACGGAGTCTTAGAGCACCGGAGTGATCTGGATCTACCACCATTCGGATGATCATTCGCGTTTTTAACAGTACCGCGAACTCTCGGAGATATACCGGCGTTGCGTTGCGCACCGGCTCGCGGACGTAAATTTACGGCTATAGCATCATAGCGGACGCAGCCGGGGCTGCAAAGCGTTTGGCTCGGATGAAAAACTTTAAATTTACTGGAGGGAAGTAGCAACAATGCCCAACTATTAAAAAAAGTTGTTGAAAGAATAATCGCAGAAGAACCGGCTGCGCGAACAAATTGAGCCCCCGCCGCCGCAGTTAAAAGGCAGATGCGGCTATGCGGCGCAAACCGCATTAGCGGAGCCGATCAACCCCAATTAAAAAAATACTGCGATAAGCTATTACCCACGAAAGTTCAGGCTGTTGCAATACGGTGGTATCCCAAAAAAACCATGGTGGTGGTGGTGGGAAAATATAATCAACAACCCAAGGCAGTGCAGAGGAGTGCACGCACGCCACCGCTGCCTCGCGGGGTACGCCGATATTCCACTACAAGCGCCGCTACAAATAAAAGGTTTAGGGAGCCCATGCAGCAGTATACGTTACGATTGGCGTTTGAACCTTTTGATAGAACAAGCCTACGGCCGGATGAGGATGCACGCCCCTTGGAACGCTGAAAACCCAACCGCAGACGTTGAGGAGTTTGTGAACACATATACCACAGGCGAAGGACTGTACTTCGTCCGGCGGAAGAAACGCTTCGGCGAGAAAATAAAAACATAAAAAAGCATCCTGCTACTTTCGACGTAAGTAATTTAACAGATTTGACTCCGAGTGGGCGAATGCTTTAAGAATAAATAAATCAACAATTAATCACAGTAGAAAAAAAGCAATAAATAATTTTACAAAACCCAAAAGAATTTGTAAAATCACAAAACACACATCAACGTAGATATAGATGTATGCCCAAAAAGCAGTTCGCGTTACAGCCAGCACGCTGGAATCATGCTGCGGTGCTAAACCGTCGGAGAACCAGTTAGCGGCATTAAAGTTATTGTAGAGGGCGAGCGCCGTAATATCATTGACGGCATCCGTGTAATGAAAAGAAAAATCAACTAATTCTACCTGAAGATCGTAGAAAATATAGCGAACCCAACAAAAAAAAATACGCAAAATACAAAGAAAATTATTAATTACATCAAAGGCAATGACGCGTAGGGTTAAATCACCAGAGCTAACACTGCTTATCATATAGTAGTATTGCACGTCAATACCTAATATGAGAAAGAAAAAAAGCAAAATAACGAAAGTAACCATAAAATAAGAAAAAACATCGGTTACGTCCTCGTCGCTTGCGCACATAAAAATATCAAAAATAATGAATCCCAAAAAAAATGTAAAAAATACACCCACCTCTACAAGGGAAATATTGTTCAATTTGCAAAAAGTTACAATATCATCATAAAATACGCGTATATGGCTAAAGAGATCAGTAGCCCGGGACGTGTAGTTTAGAAGAAATAATAGCAAAGCGCACTCGACCGCCAGAAT
>Ga0100402_1005803_pt1 | contig 12478 bp, 8 predicted proteins | sample CryGeyme20150102_FD_80419 | JGI IMG/M metagenome (GOLD analysis project Ga0100402, IMG submission 80419) | Groundwater microbial communities from Crystal Geyser aquifers in Utah, USA - Crystal Geyser metaG 2015-0102 | ecosystem: Environmental > Aquatic > Deep subsurface > Groundwater | place...
CTAAAAAAACAAAAAAGCAAAAGTAGTGATTATAAAGCTGATCAGATCACAGTGCTTGAAGGTTTAGAACCAGTAAGAAAAAGACCGGGAATGTATATCGGTTCCACCGACGCCAAGGGATTCAGACACATGCTCATCGAAATCGTCGACAATTCCCTCGACGAAGCAATCGCCGGTTTTGCCAAAAATATTCAAGTTTCTTTACTCAAAGACGGCCGGGCTTTGATTACCGACGACGGCCGGGGAATCCCAATCGAAATAAATTCCAAATACAAAGTTAGCGCCTTGGAACTGGCAATGACCAAATTGCACGCCGGCGCCAAATTTGACAGTAGAACATATCAAGCTTCGGGAGGACTTCACGGAGTTGGCGCCAGTGTTGTCAACGCGCTTTCTTCCTGGATGAGGGTTGAAGTAAGAAGAGAAGGAAAAACTTATTTTCAGGAATATAAAGCCGGTGCGCCTCTTTGGCCGGTTGGCGAGCTTGATCTGAAAAACGAAAAGGCAACTGAAAACCAGGCAGAAAAGTTGTCCCCACACCCTCTCCCGGCAACCGGGACAACAACAATCTTTCTTCCGGATAAAAAAGTCTTTGGTGATATCTCCTGGGATTTGGAATCAATCGAACAACTTATCAGAGACCGTGCTTATTTAATTGCCGGAGTAAAAATAACTTTAACAGACGAGAGAATTAACCAAACAAAAGTTTTTTACTTTGAAGGCGGCATCAAATCCTTAGTCAGCCATTTGAACCGTAACAAGAAAACCTTAACTTCCGTCATTCACTTTGATCGTCAATTTGAAACTTGTCTGCTTGAAGTAGCGGTTCAATATAACGATACTTTTTCCGAAAATGTTTATTCGTTTGTTAATACAATTAATACTGTTGACGGCGGAACTCACGTCACCGGTTTTAGAATGGCTCTAACTCGGGCGATTAATGACTATGCCGGAAAAATTGGGGCAATCAAAAGTGACGGCGAGTCCCTAACCGGAGAAGATACTCGGGAAGGCTTAACCGCGGTTATTTTTGTAAAAATGCCGGCCGATTCGATTCAATTTGAATCTCAGACAAAGACAAAACTTAACAATCAAGAAGTGATGGGATATACGGCCCAATTGGTAAAAGAGGCTTTAGATACTTTCTTTGAAGAAAATCCTTCCGAAGCGCGGGCGATTATTGAAAAAGTAATGCTCGCTTCCCGGGCAAGATTGGCGGCTCGAGCAGCCAAGGACGCGGTTATCCGCAAGGGCGCTCTGGAGGGGATGACCTTGCCGGGAAAATTGGCTGATTGCCAAGAAAAAGATCCTTCTATTTCTGAACTTTACATTGTGGAAGGTGACTCAGCCGGAGGATGTTTTGACGAAAATACGAAAATACCACTAGCCGACGGCAGGAACATCACTCTGAAAAACCTTGTTAAAGAATATAAAAATGGTAAACAAAATTACTGTTACACAATAAAAGAAGACGGAAAAATTGGGATCGCTCCTGTCAAAAATCCCCGCCTTACCAAAAGAAATGCTAAGGTTATAAAAATTATTCTTGATAACAATGAGGAAATAGTTTGTACTTCCGACCATCCGTTCATGCTTCGTGACGGAAATTATAAGAAGGCAATTGATTTATCAAGCAACGATTCCCTTATGCCCTTCAGAAAGAAATTCTCCAAGTTGGAAGGAAGAGTCACGATTGAAGGTTACGAAATGGTTTTAAACCCTAGTAATCATAAATGGATATTTACCCATTTGCTTGCAGACAATTTTAATTTAGAAAACTCCGTATATTCAAAAAAAGTCGGAGATCATCGTCACCATAAGGATTTCAACAAATTAAACAATGATCCAGAAAATATTATCCGTGTTTCCAAAGAAAAACACTTGAAATTACACTCAGAAATTATAGAAAAAACAATCGGAAGAAGTGATGTAAAAGAAAAAATTGCAAAATTACATCAAACAAAAGAGTTTAAAGAAAAAATCAGAAAGGCGATGTCAACCCCGGCAATGAGGAAATTGTTGAGTGAAAGAGCAAAAAAGCAATGGGAAAATAAAGAATACAAAGATTATATGGCGAGAATGTTTTCCAATTTTTATGAAAAAAACGAAAATTACAGGAAACAAAATAAAAAAGTGTTACAAAAAAGCCAAGAAGAATATTGGAGTAAACCAGAAAACAGAAAAAAACAGGCGGAAAAAGTAGCCAAATTTTTTGAAGAACATCCTGAACATCGCATTACTTTAAAGGAAAAGGCACATCAAGAGTGGTCAAATCTGAAATTAAAGAAATGTAGAAGTGAAAAAACCAAATCGCAGTGGACAGATGAATTCAGAAAAAAAAGAAAGATTGCTTACAACCAAACATATTTAAACACTTCGCTTAAAATACTTTACGAAATTTATCTTCATAAAAAAATAATCGATAGGGAAGAATATGAGAAAATCAGGAAAGGAACAAACAATAAGAACCTCCTAAAGTTTGAAACTTTGTCTAGGCGATTTTTTGAAAACAATGAGTTTAAACTAAACGAAACGGTAATAAACTACAACCACCGTATTAAGAAAATTGTGCAACTTGAAGAAAAAATCGATGTTTACGACGTAGAAGTACCAGAAACACATAATTTCGCTCTCGCTTCCGGCGTTTTTGTCCATAACAGTGCCAAGCAGGGGAGAGACAGAAAATTTCAAGCCATTCTTCCTCTCGGAGGAAAGATTCTCAATACCGAAAGAGCGCAACTTGATAAAATTGTCGCTTTTGAAGATCTTAAAGATTTGATCATTGCTCTGGGAATGGGAATAGGAGACACAATTAATATTGAAAAATTAAGATATCACCGAATTATTATCATGTGCGATGCAGACGTTGACGGTGAACATATTGCCACCTTACTTTTGACTTTCTTTTTCCGCCACCTACCTCAAATCGTTGAAAATGGCTATCTTTATATCGCCATGCCGCCACTTTTTAAAATTCAATCAGGGAAAGATATCCATTATGTTTATACAGAATACGAGAGAGATAAAATCGTCGGGAGCTACCCCGGAAAAAACGTAACAGTGCAAAGGTACAAAGGTTTGGGAGAAATGAATCCGGAACAACTTTGGGAAACAACAATGAACCCCGAAGCCCGAATTTTAAAACAAGTAAATATTGAGGATGCAGCCCATGCCGATGCCACTTTTACTATGTTAATGGGGGAAGAAGTTCCGCCGAGAAAAAGATTTATTCAAACAAGAGCAAAGACGGCAACACTGGATCTGTAAAATGAATATCGGAAAAATTCAACCAACCGAAATCACCGAAGAAATGGAACAGTCCTATTTGGACTATGCCATGAGCGTTATCGTCCAACGAGCCTTGCCCGATGTCCGCGACGGTCTTAAGCCGGTTCATCGCCGAATCTTGTACGCGATGCAGCAAATGGGCCTAGCGCACACTTCGAAATTTACCAAGTCCGCCAAAGTTGTCGGAGAAGTTTTAGGAAAATATCATCCTCATGGAGACATGCCGGTTTATCAAGCTCTTGTCAGAATGGCCCAAACTTTTGCCATGCGCTATCCCTTGATTACCGGGCAGGGAAATTTCGGCTCGGTTGACGGCGATCCGCCGGCAGCCATGAGGTACACTGAAGTAAAACTTGCTCCTATTTCCCAGGAAATGCTTGCTGATCTGGAAAAAGATACGATCGATTTCGTCGATAACTTTGATCAAACCCTAAAAGATCCTGTTTTTCTCCCAGCCAAGGTTCCCAATCTGCTTCTGATGGGCGCCGAGGGAATTGCTGTCGGCATGGCAACAAAAATCCCTCCTCATAATTTGGGCGAGGTAATTGACGCCACTGTTTTTGCTATTCAGAAAGGAAAGATGGGTGAATCCCACGAAATGAGGGGCGAAGCTCAGCTTGAATTTAGGAAGATCTCGCTTGATGAAAACAAAAAAGGAGAAGAAAAAACGCCTCCGGAAACTCCCCTAAGATTCGAAAGTGAAGCAACCATTGAAGAACTGATGGTTTATATTAAGGGCCCTGATTTCCCCACTGCCGGGACTATTTTTGACCAGGATGAAATTAAAGAAGCTTATGTCGGCGGAAAAGGAAAAATTGTTATCCGCGGCAAAGCAGAAATCGAAGAAGGAAAGAACGGAAAATACCAAATTATAATTACCGAACTCCCGTATCAAGTTAACAAGGCCCAGCTGGTTGCCAAAATCGCCGATCTTGCTAAGGATAAAAAACTGGAAGGAATTTCCGATTTAAGAGATGAATCCGACCGAGAAGGTATCAGGGTTGTCGTTGAATTAAAACGCGATGCCCGACCAAAATCAATTTTAAACAATCTCTTCAAGAGAACCGAATTGCAAACCACTTTTCCGGCTAACTTCGTTGCCTTGGTGGATGGTACACCAATGACCCTCAACCTCAAACAAATTCTTACGGAGTATGTTAACCATCGCTACCTGGTTATTGCCAGAAGAAGCCAATTTGAACTCAACGAAGCCAGGGCGCGAGGTCACATCTTGGAAGGACTACTGATTGCTCTTGATCATCTTGATGAAGTAATTGAAACAATTAGGAAGTCCGCCGATGCCGAGACCGCCAAAGTTAATTTAATCAATAAATTCAAATTGACGGAAATTCAGGCAGTCGCCATTTTGGACATGCAATTGCGCAAACTAGCGGCCTTAGAAAGAAAGAAAATTGAAGACGAATATAAAACCATTCAAGAAAGAATTGCTTATCTTCTTGACCTTTTGGCCAATCCGGAAAAAATTCTTAAGGTCATTACCGAGGAACTCCAGGAAATCAAGTCGAAGTATAACGACGAGAGAAGAACGAAAATTTACAAGAAAAAGGCCGAAGAATTTTCTGAAGAAGACCTGATTCCCAATGAAGAGCAGGTGATTATCGTAACTGCTTCAGGTTATATAAAGAGGGGTCCCCGTACTACATATCGGACACAAAAACGCGGTGGCAAAGGGGTGATGGGCATGACCACAAAAGAAGAAGACGAAATTTCTCATCTGCTTTCGGCCAATACTCACGATCACGTCATGTTCTTTACTAACAAAGGCCGAGTTTTCCGTCTGCGGGTCTGGGACTTACCTGAAGGTTCCCGTCAAGCCAAGGGCCAGGCAATTATCAATCTTATTAACATTACCCAAGGTGAAACCATCCAGTCAATACTTACTACTAATGGTGACTCAAAAGGCCAATATCTCTTCATGGCTACCCGAGGGGGAACGGTCAAAAAAACAGAGATTTCTAAATTCGAGAATGTCCGCTCTTCCGGTTTAATCGCCATTAAGTTGGAAGAAAACGATGAGCTTTGCTGGACAAAAATTACCTTCGGTAATGACCATATTTTACTGATTTCTCACCAAGGCAAATCCATCCGTTTCTCGGAAAAAGATGTCCGACCAACTGGCAGAGATACTGTCGGCGTCCGAGGAATTTTGTTGAAAAAAGACGACTGGGTCGTCGGCATGGAATCACTTTCGGCAAAAGCACCACAACCACAAGATAAACGCAAAAAAGTTTTCCGCGATATTCTCGTTGTCATGGAAAGGGGATTGGGCAAAAGAACTGACTTTTTAGAATTCCCTTTGCAGAAAAGGGGAGGTATGGGTGTTAAAGTGGCAGAAGTGACGCCAAAAACCGGCAAAGTTGTCTGCTCACAGTTTGTGGACGAGGGAGTTGAGCAAATTATTTTAACTTCAAAACAAGCACAAATTATCAAACTGCCTCTAAAAAATATTCCCCGTCTTGGCCGGGCTACCCAAGGGGTAATTTTGATGCGCTTTGGAAAAGATTCCCAAGACTGCGTTTGCGCTGTCACCTATTTGAGAAAGGAAGAGGAAGAAGGAAAGGCTGTCGAATTACCAAAGTAATTCTTTGAGAAACCGTTGACAACTTTGTTTAAAATAGTTAAACTCTGTTAAACTATGGCTAGAAAAACAAAGATCATGGGTTTCTCGCTTCCGCCCGAGATCTACCAAGAAATCGAGAATCTTCTTAAGACCTCTCATAAAACCAAAAGCGAGTTCATGCGACAAGTGATTGAATCCTACCTTTCTGTCGCCCAAAAAACTCTTGTACAATCCCCAAAAAACAAACTGGACATTGACCAAAGTGATGCAAATAAAATTCTCAAACTTTACTACCAACTCATCGGTAACCACCAAAAAGACACTATTGTCGTAGGCTTAGGAATTATTATCAAAGAAGGAAAGGTTTTAATCGGCCAAAGAAAAGAAAAAGATCCTTATGTCAAAGAGCTAACTTGGGTTTTCCCGGGAGGTAAATTTGATTCTTTAGACTTTGAAGAGGAACTCACTGCTAAAATTAAAGAAGAAACGTGGTTGAGTGTCTATGTCAATCAATTGATTCATGCTCGCTTGATTCCTGACTCGCCAGAGAAAAAAGTAAAAATTATTGCTATTTATTATCATTGCACGCCGGTTTCCGGAAAAGAGAATGCCGGGGGAGACTTAAAAAAACTTTCCTGGGTCGAACCGACAAAAGTCTTTCACTATTTCACTACTTCCACCGCCGACGAAGTCGTTTCCTTTCTTGGTACAATCTAAATTCCTAACATTATTATCCATCGTTACCCATTATTTATTACCATTATTATCGTGTACTTCCAAAGTGTAAGTATATTAATATACTTTAAACTAGCCAAGTTCTTTCATAAAACCCGAGTAGGGTTTGGCCATTCTCTTTAAAACATCCTTGAAGATTTGCTTAAAGGCTTCCAAATTTTTAGTCTTTCTCAACACCTTTAAAGCAAGCTCGTAACCTGATTCTTCTAATTTTAACCAGATTCTAATTTTATCGATTGTTGGCCTAGTAACAGAAAGGGTTCCTGATATTTCGTCAAATGGTATTTTTTCTTCCAACATATAGGCAACCCCCAGTCTCTTTGCTAACATAATTTTTTCGGTAGAAGTTAAAAATGCATCCAGCAACATCTTCATCTCTTTCTCTTCATTTACACCGGTTAAAACAATTACCAAAAAATCTAAAATTTCATCTAAAACTTTCTTGTCGACTTTTTTTCTCGAAACATGTGGCATAAACTTTATTGTAAAGTATATTAATATACTTTACAAAACTCCATCACGTAAATTCTTTATTTCGCCCCTGCGAATACCCCGCCCCTCTGTGGGCGGGGATGAAGCAGGTAAGAAAGAAGCCTCTTGCCGAAAGGCGAGCTTTTTCCTCTCTGAACCAGGGGAAACCCCGCCCTTCCACGGGCGGGGAGGCTTCATTTCGACTCGCCGAAAACCGACTCCGCCAGCTGGCGGACTGGGCGGATGAAGGCGACAAAGAATCAAACTTTCCCGATGTAACATCGGGATACTGCGTCAGCTTGCTGCGCAGTAGTTTATCTACAGCTACTAAATATAGATTTCAATCTATATTTCTAATTATATTTCTAAATTACTATTATTTGCAGTTCAAAAAGGTAATTTGAGGAAATTTGTCTCCGCCAAATTGGGAATATAAGCAGAGCTTGATTTTCGCTACCGCTCAAAATAAGCAGAGCTTGATTTTCGCTACCGCTCAAAATAAGCAGAGCTTGCTGCTTCGCAGTAAGCAGAGCTTGATTCTCTCCGCCAGCTGGCGGATCGAAAAACGAACACCTCAAATTTATTTTAGGTAGAGTTTAACTTTGGTTTTGACAGTGGATGAAATTTGCGGTGAGTTTCTTCCGCAAATTTATCAGAAGCATGAACATAACGCGTTGTGGTATCTAAAGACTCATGTCCAAGTAAAATTTGGATAGCAACCGGACTAGCACCGGACTCTGCCAAGTAGGTCGCAAAACCATGGCGCAGCGAATGGGCCGAAGTTGGGACGTTAATCTTCAATTTTTGCCTATATTCCTTGATTTTCATTTGGAGATAGTTCGCAGAAAGCCTTTTTTTCGCCGAAGATACATTTACACCGGCATAAGGAATAAAAAGGCTTTCTAGGGCGTCAAGGCGAGTCGCCAAATACCTTTCTAAAAATTTTTGTGACCTTGGGGTTAAATAAACAAATCTTTCCTTTTTTCCTTTTCCCATAATAAAAATTTTACCGCTGCCGTCAATGTCGGAACGGTTAAGATGACACAATTCCGAAATTCTCATACCGGTAGAAAATAAGACTTCCAAAACTGCTTGATTCCGCAACGCGATCACTGGATCGCTCTCCAAATAAGACGGCGATTCAATCAGCCTAACCAAATCAGCCAACTCCGCCACCTGACCATGGTGCTTCTCTCCCTTAATCATTTTCACTGCCTCTGGCGAAAGTGGACAAGGCAAATCCATTTCAATCAAGTACTTCAAATAACTTCTTAAGGCCGAGAGCATCCGATTAAGGCTTCCTGATCCCAATAACTCACCTTTCTCGCCGCGGACTGGCGTCAGGCGGTCTTTCGAGGCTAAATAAGCCTTAAACTCGGCAACTACCCTTTTGTCGACCCTCCCGAAAGGAGTGGAGGAGTCCTCAAGAAATTGCGAAAACACGCTCAAGTCACGCTCATAATTATAAATCGTTTCCAAAGAATAATTATTAGTTTTCAAATAAAGCAGGAAATCGTCAAAATATTGCAACATAGATTTCATGATACATCAGTCCCGAGAGGGGAATAAAGATAATAATATTGTCATAACAATCGATCTTCTTCGTTCCATCTTGGACTGAGCATTAGAGACATTATACTCAGTCGGTGTTAATTATAGTACCGCCATCGTTCCTTTGTCAAGCAAGTAAAAACTGATCGATAACCGCAAAGAAACAAGGTCTTTAAAATTTTGAGAGGAAAGATGTTATTCTCTTTCCTCTCGTCGGCAAAAACAAAGAAAATTTATCAAATCTATTTTGATTTATTGTTCTCCGGTTATTCAAAAAAATTACAAAATCAAGGCTAGAGTTATCCACAAGGGAGAAGAAGAAAGTAGTATCAAACCATATCAAATAGCCATATTTCGGCCTTAAATAGCCATATTTCGGCCAACAGCGGTCTTTGGCAACTCTACGACAAAGGTGCCAAACCGTGAAAAATCCTATAAGATCGTGAAAAGGATTTTTGAGAAGTACTATAGGACTACGTATTATGGGTTTTACAAGAGGATGACTGAGGCGGGAAACTCCCCTCTCTCCCCGACTCTGATGTAATCCCAAAAAAAATCTAACTTTGCACTTTGAACTTTGAACTTTGAACTTTCTATTATCCCCAGTTGGTATATAAAAGAAGAACCACAAAAACGGCAATGCCCACAACCAGGTATTCCCTAATCGTTCTTTTAAAAAGTCGATCGGAAAAATAAGCTTGGGCTAAACCAAGCAAAACATAAACGAGCGAAGTGAGAAACAAAGAGGCCAGAGCAATCGATATTGGCCAGAAAGATAGAATAAAGGCAATCTCTCCTAAACTTAAAGAAAAAAGTAGGGAGAACCAGATAACTTTCGAACTCACCTTCTCTTCCAAATCAACCGACCAAACTCCGTGAAGAAACAGAAAAACTGAAATAAAAAAAACAAAGATTGCGTTGAGATAAAAAGGTAAACGAAAGGAAAAAATTGTATCGTAAAGCAGAAATGAGATAAAAAGGGTCAGGAGGAAAGAAACTGCCGAGGCTGAACGGAAAAGTTGAATTGTTCTAATGGAGGCGACCGAAAAAATATTCTCGCTCAAAAAAAGCGCATACAACCCAAAAAAATACAAAATAATTACCGGCGCAGCAGTAAGAATTGAACTGGGCAAAAGAAAATAGAAAAGGCCGATACCGACTGTAAACAAAAGCGGCAAAATCCAGGACATGAGCCAAATGGCTCCCCTTAAAGCCTCTGATAAAGACCAAAGAACCAAAGGTATTGTTAAAAAGGAAAGAATCCCAATCGCCAAGTAACGGTTGGCCGGTTGACCAAATTGGATAAAAGAAAGCCCTGTCGTGAGAATAAAACAACTCAAGATAAATTTACGGCGTTTGGTTAGGTGAAACATAAGGAATGTCTACTGAATGAGTTCCTCGGGAATGTCTGAGTTGGTAAAAACCTTTTGTACGTCGTCAAGACTTTCCAACTTCTCCACCAAGTTCAAATTTTGCTGAGCAACTTTCGAATCGGCTATAGAAACGTAATTTATCGGCTTCATAACAATCTCTACCGTCTCTGGCGTCAACCCAAGTTGGGCCAGCTTATCCTTTACCGACATCAGATTTTCCGGAGAAGTATAAACTCCCAAAATTCCATCCCCCTCATCTTCAACATCAAGAACTCCCATATCCATTACTTGCAACATTACTTCTTCCAAAGATTTCTCAACCGGAAGAGCAAGATAGCCGACTTTTTTGAAGTTAAAAGAAACTGAACCCGGGGAAGCGACTGCTCCGCCGGCTTTATCAAAAGCATTTTTAACCTCCTGAACAGTTCTTTGCTTATTGTCGGTTACCGCTTGAACCAAAAAACCAGCTCCCCCAGGACCGTATCCTTCATAAAGAATCTCTTCTAAGCTTGAGCCTTCCCCTTTGCCGGCCGCCCGATCAACTGCCCGTTGGATATTGTCCTTGGGCATATTCGCCTGCCGGGCTTTCTCGATTGCCAATCTCAATTTAAAATTAAAATCAGGATCAGCCACCCCATTGCCTTCTCTCACCGCCAAAGTTATGGCGTTGGAGAGTTTGGTAAAAGACTGGCCTCTTTTTTGGTCAGTAATTTCCTTAGCTCGATGAATTTTTGCCCACTTAGAATGGCCGCTCATAAGTTATCCACATTTTACCATTTTTCACTCAGTTTTTTCCAGTAGTTCTCACCAACAACCAAAGTAAAATCTGCCCGACCACCTTCTTCTCCGAGCTCTTTAACCTGACAGTCGAAAACCAGTCCCAACCAGCGTTCCGTGTATTTATCGGACATACTTTTTGCCACCAAAAGAAGACAATCTTTTTGTACTTCCTGAGCATCGGCAGTTCTGATTATTCTTGCTCCGGCCCTCTCTGGCAACCTAGCCGCTTGTTGAGCCAAGCCATTATGATCAGTTGAATTAAGAATCTCGATCGAGCAAGACTCCCCTCTTAAAGTCTTGTCTTTAAAAAGGCTTTCTATGTTTTCAAAATCACCAGCTTTAACACTGATTGTCTTTAGTTTGTTTGCTTTCAAATAAAGCAAAATTAAATCATACCGGTTTAAATCTGTTTTAATTTTTCCTCGGAGCGATTGCCAAAAGATTCGCGAAAAGAATTTTTTGGAATTTAATGAAGAATAATCAAGCGGGGCAGGATCGTAAAAATAGCCAAAGACAGGAATAGAGAAATTTTCCTGAACAGTTTCTTTCAAAAGTTCACTGCCTTTTCTTTCCAGTTCTCCCAAAGCATAAACTTTTCCTAATTCATATTCACCGAAACCGCGGACCACTGTCACCTTGCTTTTGCCCGGAAGGTCTAAAACTAACCCTTCCTCGTCCTGAAGAGAAAAAACCGCCACTTCCCTTTCCCTGGTTATCAAAACAAAATTTACTCGTCTCAAAAAATAAAATGGTGATTTTTTAAATAGTAGATAAAGTCCGGCTATTAGAAAAAGAAATAAAACAACCAAAAAAAGGCCAAGAAAGGGGAAATTTTTTTTCTTTTGGTTTCTTTTTAAATTTTTCATTATTGCAGCCACTTCTTTTTAACTTGATCCAGTTTTTCTTCTTTGATAGCCGTCCTAATTTCTCTCATGAGATTTTCCAGAAAGAACAAATTATGGAAGGTACACAGCCGATAAGCCAGAAGTTCTTTCGCCCGAAAAAGGTGGTTGATGTAACCCCTGTTATAATTTCTACACACAAAACAATCGCAATTTTCATCAATCGGTCTTTTATCTGACGCATACATAGCTTTCGTAATATCTAGCTTCCACTCTCTATTTTCAACCTTCCGCACCAATAAATGTCCCATTCGCCCGAGTCTGGTCGGCATCACGCAATCAAAGCTGTCAATTCCTTTCTCCACTAAAGTAAAGATATCATCGATTTCGCCAACGCCCAGAAGATGTCTTGGCTTCTCTTTCGGCAAAAGAGGAACCACCCAATCCAAGACTTTTTCCATTTCTTTTTTGCTCTCACCCACTGCCACACCGCCGATCGCCACCCCCTCGAACGGCAAATTAGAGATGAACTTTGCCGACTCTTTGCGCAAATCCTCAAATACCCCACCCTGCACGACTCCGTAAAGCGCCTGCGGACTCTTCCCCAACTTTGAACTTTGAACTTGCCCCCCTTGGGGAATCTCTTCGAGATGGAACTTTGAACTCCGTTCAAGGCAGCGAAGGGCCCATCTGTGTGTTCTCTCCATCGCTTTTTTGGCATAATCGTGGGTTGCCGGGTAATAACAGCATTCATCAAAAGCAATCATTATATCAGCGCCTAAAATCCTTTGCACCTCAATTGATTTCTCGGGGGTAAAAAGATGTTCTGAACCATCAAGGTGAGAGCGAAATTTTAC
>Ga0100402_1005817_pt1 | contig 12453 bp, 13 predicted proteins | sample CryGeyme20150102_FD_80419 | JGI IMG/M metagenome (GOLD analysis project Ga0100402, IMG submission 80419) | Groundwater microbial communities from Crystal Geyser aquifers in Utah, USA - Crystal Geyser metaG 2015-0102 | ecosystem: Environmental > Aquatic > Deep subsurface > Groundwater | place...
AGGCACTAACTACAGCATTCCATACGACAAGGAGCTCAACTTTGGAAAAATTGCATACAAGATAAGATCTCAGTTGTTGGCAATACAAGAGGGTCGAGCTGATGATAAATTTAACTGGGTCAGGCGATTGAGATGAATGATTTTGATGAAAATGACATAGCTATAATAGCACAAAAAATATAGTTAAAGATCAAGGATAATCCTTGAATTCAATTTTATTGGAAGAAGTATGTGGTTGCCTTGATTTTTCAATTTTTTAAACTTCATAAAAAAATAGATAAAGAATAGACTAGCTTCTATCATTCCCTTTGAGGATTAGTGACTTCCCAAATCCACCTTTTAAAAGGGAGCTTTTTTTCGACATTTTATTTGACGTTCTTTAATTCTCTCACTTTTATCCTTCTTAATTTTCTTCTTTCGTCTCTCCTCAGTAAGAAGCTCAAGCTTCCCATTGAGAATATTCATGGAGGCCCTGAATTCTTGCATAAAGGAGAATATTTATGTCCTGATGCTCATAGCTTCCACTCTGATATATTCCATCTGCCAAGCAACTCTTTCACAATCATTGGAAAAGATTGGCATTCTTAATGAGGTGCTTCTTTGTAAATTTTATTTCCTAGTTTTGTGTAGTTTCTTTCTCAAAGTGTTTTTGAACAGACTTTATTGGGCATGAATTGATTATATTGAGTGTTTTTAAATCGTAGAGGTAAGGATGATTCTATATTAGTTTTATCCACAAAAATTGGAAGGAATCTTCGTTCCTCTTGTTACAAACTTCCTGAGAGACAATGATTTCACTTTAAATATGGAAATAATAGAATGATATAAACCGAGAACAAATTCTTCCATATGAAAAATAACTCCTATACGCTTGCCACTAATTATGATAAACTCAAAGTAGAATTCTCATAAACTGAAAGCAACTTCAAGATACCCAGTAATATTTTCAGTGAATAAAACCTCAGACTATAAACACCTCAACAGCTTCCTCTCTTAGGGACCAAACGATATTAGATAGTGGGTCTTAAGGAGTTAAAAAATTACTAGCAAAAATTGAGGAAAGACAGGAAAAATACCTGTCGAAAAGTTACCTACTTTCAGCAAGAGAGGACTACATCAAGATCTTCAATAGCAAGATCTAAGGAGTATCTCAATAAACAAGACATCCTTGATGGGTTACCTGCTCTACAGAACAGAAATGATAGAAAAGCACTGAAAAAAGTAAAATTGGGCCCTCTTCTCACATAGACTTCCTCTGTAAGTCATTCGTTGAACTATAAAGCATCGCTATAGAGTTTAGCTATAGGGAGAGAGTTTAGTATCCATAGGCTAAAATAATCAGCGGAATAAAAAGATCAAGAATGGAATAAACTGCTACAAAGGATCTCTCGATCAGATCCAAAGTTTCCCTCCGTCTTCAGAAAGATAGAAGAATTTAGAAGAAAAATTTAGAAGCGATAAAAAGATACAATTTTGCATGAACTTCCTATCAACTGCAGCAGCAAATGGCCTTCACTTCTCAGAAATGATATCAAAATAGGGCAACTGTCCCAGAGAAAAGAAATCACCAAAACTTTGCACAGACCGGGAGATTTATCAGCCCGAGGAGTATCAAAGTTGATAAAAGAATAAAAATGGCTGGACTAAAAAGAAGATGAGGGTTATTAATTCAAACTACTCAAATCTGGCTTGTAAACTCAGAGAACAATTGATGCCAAATGATTTAATTATAGATTACTCATGAGATTTACTTCCCTGATAATTCAGATGTAGCTCCAACTAAAAATGTTTTTTTCAATGCACTGATAAGTAAACACGATCAATTTTTGTCAATAGCAGCAGTATTTCTTATTCTTTCCTTCAGAAGTGCCCAACGTGATGTTCTCTTCTTCACCAGTGTAATTATCACCTTTACTTTTTTTCTTGCTTTTACCCGAGCTAGGCTGATTTTTATTGTAGGCCTTCACAAGCATTCCAGCAACGGTGTGGAAAGCTTACTCTATGTGCTCTGCTGTCTTTGCACTGGTTTCGATGTACTGAATATGGGGGTTCTTCTCGATGAAGTTCTGTACTTCTTCCCTCGAAACCATTCTGTTAGCATCTAAGTCATGCTTGTTGCCCACCAATAAAATTTGCGTTTCGGGTGGACATGAAGTGTTGATCTCTGCGAACCAGTAGTTGGTTGCATCGCTGAAAGACTGCTTGTCAGTAATGTCAAATACTATCATCAGTGCATGTGCTCCTCTGTAGTAAGAACTGGTGATAGTTCTGAATCTCTCATGACCTGCTGTGTCCCAGATCTGCAATTTGACTTTGTTTCCGTCAAGAGGAAAAGACTTAAATCGAAAGTCAACTCCTATGGTGGCCAGGAAAACTTCGCTGAACTCGTCGTCAGCATAACGTACCACAATTGATGATTTCCCTACGCATGAATTTCCAACGAGAACTACCTTGAATAAATAGTGGTATTCCCCTTGTGATTGTAGCATGACTATTATTAATATGAGTTCAATACTGACTGTTTGGAATGCAAACTTAATAGAAAGCCTTAACTCAAGATCAATTGATCAACTGACAAGTACAATCAATCATTTTTTTTTAGTGGAAAAATCAAAAACACCGAATGAGGGATATTAATTGGATCATTGAGGGTAGTAAATCAATTGTTCAAAGGATGAAATGAGTGCCTTTTCGTTGTTTTTATTCTCTATAAATCATATTGTTTTTCACCAATAAGATGTCGCTTTATCACGAAGTCTGGAGACAGGAAGGTAAAGTATATCCTCACGCAGCTTACTACTCCCGCCAAAATCTTCACCTGCGCGACCTCCCCGAAAACCATCTCAAACGTGCCAAAGAGGTCCCCTTCAAATTTCACGAATACAGAGTAATAATTAATCGATTCAGGCTAACAACAAATTCCCTTGTCTACCCTACGAGCGCACTCTGACCCAATGCTACAATAACTACGGCTACAAGGGATCCCTGGAGGTTGCAGAATGCGTGCAGATGGATAAATTTTTCAAGGAGTGCCTGCAAGTTAACAAATATTTCGGTATGCTCAAACGAATCAACCCTGAGCATTTTGCTGAAAGCGACTACAGCAGAGAGAGACCCAGTTTGTCAGATATCGGCCTCTGATTCAGCACAATACAAATGAATAACTAATCCTGCGTCATCAATATAGAGTGTATCATGTTTGAATAGAATCAGTTCACCAAATTGCTAATGCTGTCGTAGCTGGGGAGGGAGCTCACCTCACCACCTCTGCTTACGAAGGTCAGCTTCGATCTCAGGGCTGAAGCCACTGCATCTTGAACTTGACTGACACTCACGGCATCAATCTCGCTGCTGAGGTTTTCGTTGGTATTTCCAGTGTAGTAGAGAGATTTGGTTCTATCCTCAAGACGGTTTCTAGTGCAAGCATAGTGTCTATTGAGTCTTCCCTTCAGGGATTGTTTGGCGAGCTCAATATCAGCACCAGAAAGGTCTCTAAGGCCGGAGAGTTCTCTGGCAGCAATATCAAGAATTTATCTGGCCTGAATAGAACATGATTTACATGAGCAGCTGATCCAGAAAGTTTGATTCCAAATAATCCAGTATCACTATAGCTGGTATTCAGAGCTTGGGCACTATCGATGAATACGTGTTGGTTGAGGATGCGTTGTTGGATTCTGCCAACTCTTCTGCCGTTGCCCAAAACCTCTGAGGCGATAAGGAGAGGAAGAGATTGCCTGTAGTTGGCTCCTTCATAGGCAAGGACAAGGTGAATATTGTTTGCCTCAGTGAGGTTTCTGACCTAACCTCCGACATATTGAGCACTCTCTCGCTCAAGGGATCCAGCGCTGAGGATGTTGCTGCTGAGCTTTTATTTGACAAGGTCGACAAACTCATCATGATTTTCAACTCCAGCTGCGGAGATAACGATTCTTTTAGGAGTTAGGATTTGAGATTGGAATTTTTGGATTATATCGACGTTCAAGTAGCTGACGTTGCTTCTGTAACCCTGGATGGGGTTTCCAAGGCCTCTTCTTCCGTAGGCAGCCTGATAAATAGCATCTTGGAATTGTTCATTGCCTCCCAAGAAATTTTCCAGTTGATGACTTCTGGCATTCTTGTACATACCAACACTGCTGGAGACATAGTTTTTGGGCTCGAAGGCACTGTCTGCTACCATACCGAAGACATCAACCACATCATGGGACAGGCAGTGGGCGCAATAGTAACTGCTCTATCTAGTGTAGTCCATCTCGAAAGCACCTCCTGACATTTGGGTGATACCGTAATTGACGGTTTCGCTGGTATTGATGGCTGTCTTGAGGTAGGTGTTCTTGAGAGACAGCATGGCACCACTGCTCTCAGCAGTCTCGTCACGGGTACCGGCATCAACGAAAACACCAAGATGAACGTTGGAAGGAACGGTGACTGATTCAGTGAGGACGGTGACTCCGTTGTCGAGTTGGGTCTGCTGATATTGAAGACCTTGAGGTTGTACGGTTCTTTGTTAGGTGGAGAGGGGAGAATGGATAGAGGATCGGATGAGTGACTAGTTGCTGGATGAAGATATGAATACGCTCCAGTTCCGAAGAGTGAGAAGAATCTCATCGATTTGTGGATGAGTTTATTCATCGCCTGTAGTATTGAAAATATATATCAACTTAAGTGCATAAAGCAATAAGCAGATCAAGAGAGCAGCTAAGTATGCCATCGGCTGATTAATTTGAATATTGTTTTATATTTGATTACTAATTCCAACTCGATGGAACGTAACAGCATCAATTGCATCATTTTCGATTAGGATGAGCCCTCCATCAAAGATCATCGCGAATCACGCACTGTCCTTTCCACAAAAACCACCAATGCTCCCAAATCGCACCACCTCTAAATCATTGAGACCGAGATAACATACCTAACCGACAAAATAAAAAGCTTAGAAGAGCAGGCGGACAGTCTGAGTCATCTTAAACACGAGAACTCTTCCATGTGCCGACAATCCAACACCATCATCGACATTGGGCAACAACAGTCTATCGAAATATTGATGGCGATCTAGAAAAAGATTCAAATTGTGGTGAGGTAAACAAAAAAAATAGTCTAAAAGATGAGCTAAACCTTCGATAAAAAAGTAAAAACCAAGCTAAGTACAAAAGTTGATTAAAGTGGAATTAGCAAACTGAAGGAGCAATACCAGCAAAATGTAAAGAATATTGAGAAGAACTACAGGATCCAGCTGGAAGAATTGGAGCAACACCAGAGGTAAGTTGAAATTAAAATGGTGGCGAGAGTCAACGCGATGGAATAAAAGATGAGCAACAAAATGAAATAAATGTAGAAAAAAGAAAAGGAGTATATTGACTGGATTCACCATCTTGAAAGGCAGTTACAGGATCAGCAAGAAAAATCAAAGAAAAAGCTGGAAGTGACTCACGCCAAGAAGGAAGCGAAGTAGGTATCTGAAAGCAGTTCAGTTCTGACAGGAGACAACAATCAATATGAAAGTGTGAGCACTAACAAATTCGCAAGTCAAGTTGGAAGTAGCCAGTTCAACAGTCATCTCTCAAACAACGAATGCAACAACAGTAAAATAAACAGGAGGCACAAAATATTTGACCCTGTAGGCAAAGCTAACTCAGTTTCACCTTGCAATAAAGCATTAAGTCTTCTTGATTCTCACAAATCTCCTCTAACCCCTAGCAACCTGACAGGATCTTCCAAATTGATCAATCCTCTCCATAAACCTAAACCTCAAAAGCAGCAGCCATAAAGTCAGGCTCAGATTGATAAACCTTAACTAGTGATAGAAAAAGCTACTGAGCCTTTGAAGAATAACTTCACAGGAAATAACGAGAAATAGCTATCTCCTTGGCGACAGATGGATCATAGTGCTGATAAGCCTTCAACAAACAGAAACCCTCTCATCAAAGATGCGAATGAATCATAGTTCTACAAAGATGTTCCCAAAGCCAATCAGGGCTGGTAGCGCTTCCAGGATTTCAAGGAAAATGATAGCTCTAGCGATGATAGTGATGAGGAGGTTATTTTCTATCGTAATTAGGACAAATTACAATCGAAGTGGGGAGTTGACAAAGATGAAAAATGGGCAAAAGGAGACAGGTCATCAGGAGTGCTCTCAAGTCAACGCCAATCAAGTCACTACGAGCCTCCTGTGGAACAGAAGGTATTTAGCCCTTTTGACCTGAACTGATATTGAAGTTGTGCTTCTTCTTTTTGGGGTAATGAGCTGATAATAATGGAATAGTCTATAAATAGATATTAAAATATCAGGAAGGGCAATTTTGGCAGTTGTTACACTTGCAGAATTCATTGCAAGGAATGCCCTGGTTAAAACACTCGCAGTACTTCTTCTGACAACCTGTCTTTTTGCAGTTGCATCCCTTTATCGATGAGGATGATTTGACCCCGAAAGGCATTGAAGTTTTAATCATCATTTCATCTATGGCCCGGGCCCGTACCTAACTGAATTCCTCAGTGTTCTGACAGCACTCGCAGTTACAGTCTTTACAGAAAGAGCCTACATCAGTCACATTTTTACCTTTGGAAAAGCATTCACAGTATAGTTTCAAACACTTCGACTTCTTACAATTGCATTTTATAGGACTCTGAGGTGTAGTGTCCTCGCTGGAGAGAGATAAACGGTGGTCTCGCATGTTTTTGTAGTTCCTTTCTTCGTTAAGAGTGCTGTAAATGAGACTCAGAAGCTGCTGGGAGTTGACTGATGTCTGTTATTCTGAAGTTATAGGGGATACCGCTTCGCAAAAGCTCTTTTCTTTCCTTTCAAAGGTAATTCTCAGAAGGAATTCTGTTAATTATGCCTACATTAGAAAGAATGATTTTAAATTTTAAATTTAAACCATCTTCCATCAACTCAAATCCGCACAATCCAATTTTCTCTTCAAAATAGCTTAAGCGTTCGCCTTGGAACCTCCTTGTTCATATAGAACATTTGAAATATTTCTTTGCAGCTAGTCACACAAACGGACATTCTTTTAAGAATATCATTTGTTTCAAATGTAGCCACTAATTTGTATTAATAGAAAATAATCGAAGATTCAAGTATGTAGGAAATTCAAATCAAAGAAGTCCAGTCGTAATTTTTCCATATTTTATTGAAATTCTCCTTCTTCAGTTTGATCTCTTCAGGTGTGTATTCCTCAGTAGTCTTCACATTGTGGATCTCAATACCCATAGCTGTAGCCAGAACCTCATAACAAAACTATCTCTTCCAGAATTTTTCGTTTTCTATCACGTGGGCGTACCCGTACCCCACAGAAAAATCAATATAAAAATACTTGATTTGCTTTGGAATTTGCCTTTGAATTCCTCCTTTATCCTTCTCAATTTTCATTATGCTCTTATGTGTTGTCCAGTTTCCTTCAATATCCTAAAGGGCTTGCTTAAAAAAGAATGGAAGATCCTGAGCTTTATTGTAATTCAGGGCTAAACATTAGATGTAAATGTGACTATTTTACTTAGAGTACTGCTCAAAGAAGACAACCTGGAGTCCAACTTTGTCAAATGCTTGAAGTAGACATTTCTTATAGTTATTCAGCTCTGTGAGTATATCTTGGTTGAGCCCGATCATTGTTTGTTCGTGATCTACAGGAGCCAGAATAAGGTGGTAATAATTTTTGAAGGTTTTTTACTTTGCCAAAGCTAGGTAAACATAGTTCGATGCACTTAGAAGTTCGAGTTATTCGTTATCAGGGCAGAAGATACAGTATTCGCTTATTCTGTTAGAAGCCATGATAGGCCTGTTGCGTTTCTTCAGAGTATCTTTGTCTTTCTGATTTTTCTCTTAGTCGAAGTTAAGATTGTATTCGTATTTGTTCTTTGTTCTTGCTTCTTCACCTTTGTTTTGTGGAAAGTCTCTAGGCTTGTTAACAATCTATAATCGTTGCTAGAGAAGATCAACTTCACCATGGAGAAAGAGCTGATAGCATTCCTCATACAACTTGAGCTCATATTTACTCAGATACTACCCTGCTTCATCATTGTTATTGTCTTAGTAACGTTCTTCCTCCTCCATGATTGCTTACTCTTTAAGTTGGTTGGCATTGACGACTTCTTTGACTGTGCTTGGCTCGTTGGCTTCTTCCTTTTTTTATATTTTTTTGAGGCCTTTGAGCATATCTCTTATATGTACTCGGTGTTAATATGATGATAATGAAACATCACTTAAAATCTCATAAGGGCTTGTTTAACTTGGTAACAAGCTCGTACACTTCTGTCTTCAATTTTGAAAACTACCAGGCTTCGTCTTTTTATTGCAACTCCTCACTTGTTCGAATCATACTCAGCAGAAGACTGAGGTCCACGCCCTACTCAGTTGCAGGCAATGTGCTTTTTCTTGTTTCGATTTGCATGTCATAAAAGTCAACTAATTTTTAGACCTCCATGCCCATGGGATTGCTGACATCAGTCTGCATGGCTTCTGTCTATGCGTCGATGTCAGGGACAACAATGACATTTTAGTTGGCTACTTACCAGAATGCTTCCTTCTTTTTCTCCACTACTTGATTGGTAGCCATGCGGACATTGTTATTACTGTTAGAAAATCCCCAACCTTGGCTCATTGACTTTTAAATTATAACCTAAGGTAAGCATTTGAATATTTTTTAAATAGGGATATGTACAAGACCCACACCACTCAAGAACAAAAGCATAAGGATTTCTTCTATCCGAAAGAAGATATGGGAACCACCATCATGGCCATCAAGTACGATGGAGGAGTCATCGCCTGCGCAGATACCCGTAAACCTTCCAACACTCAGGAACCTCAGCAGGAGGAGTCTATGTCGTCGATAGAGTCGCTGATAAGATCGATTTTGTTCATGACCATATCGTCGCTCTCCGAACAGGTGCTGCCGGACAGTCGCAACAAACAGTCCATAAGCTGAGATTCCTCATCGATTCTCATGTCAACGAACAAGGAAAATTGCCTCATGTCAAAACTGCAGCAAGAATGCTCCAAAAAGCTAACTATTAAAAGGGTCTTGAGACTGGATACATTTGCGCTGGTTGGGATCCTTATGATGGGCCTCAGGTTTATTCCATCAATCTTGGTGGTGCATGCTTGCTTCGGGACTATGCCCTTGCTGGATCGGGCAGTGGCTTCATTTATGGCTACGTCGATGCTAACTACAAGAAAAATATGAGTTTTGAGGAGGCAAAAGCATTCTGCATTAACACAGTTTCTCTTGCCATGAGAAGAGACGGATCTTCAGGAGGTGTCATTCGTTTGTCCAACGTCACCGAAAGAGGCTTGGAGAAGGAGTATCATAACTACGATAGTTTACCCTACAAGTCCAGCTGAGAATGATCATTAATCCAGTGATGGTACTAACTATCAAGAAATAAAAATATCAGCTTTTCTCTCATTGTCATCACCTCCGTCAAATGAGTGACCTCGACTGTTTCCTCTGTTCAGACCCTTTGATGCCTCATAGAAGGAGTGATATTTCTTTTTGGCCTATTCATATTCTTCCTGGCATTTCATTCTGAATTTTTAAGATACGCTCAATCTCTCGAGTAAAACTCTTTCTTTTTCTTCAAGATCTGAAATCATCATCTCCTGTCTTTATCTTTATCTCAGTTATTCTTTGAGTTTTTGCTCTTTAAACTGTTTGAATTGCTGCAATTTATCTAAAAAATATAATTTTCTTTTCTAGTGAGCTTCTATATGATCCATTCTGACTCTATTAGCTTTTTCTGCATTCTACTATTTCATGTTCTATCTTTGGACTTGATTTAGGACTTAAAGTTGCTGAATAGTGAATGATTTACCCCTAGTTTTTCTTTAAAGGATTTCGACTACTCCTCAATTTTGTGGTTCATAAGCGTCATCACTATTTTTTTGTTATACTTCAAATGATCTTTGATAAGTTTATTGAATTCTGCTTTTCTTGTTTGCCCTTCTTCTTGCTTTTTCTTTTCTTCAAGAGACAACTACTTCACCTCCTTTGCTTTTTGTTTCACATTTTCCAAGGATGTGAGTTTCCTCTTGACGTTCAATACTTTCTTAACAGTTTTCTATTATTTGTGTTTCATATAGTTGATACGTGCTTGAACAGCCTGAGTGGGAAAATATGTACTTGGATAGCATTTTAAGTCTACCTATTACGCAGCTGAAGCTATCGCAGACTGACGTGATCGAGTGATTATGCATCTTTAGGGTATTGTTGATTCTTGGCAGACTTAGATGTGTTCGGTTTACTAACTAAATTTTGTTCAGGGTTGTTCATCTAATAAAATTAATTATTAAACAGCCTTCTCTATAGATGGCAAAACTGCATTCTGTATATTCAATTATTGCTGAACAAATATTATGGCTGAATCTAATATTGAGTTATTTCAACAGGTGTGAAGATTTAGTGTTAATAAAGATGAAATCATAATCATTAATTGAGTCATGTTTAAAGTCGCAAACAACATGAGAGGACTGCTTTTTGTCAACAGATATTACAACACTCGAAACCTCTACATCAATGGAGCCAACCCCATCCGCGATAGAGTCATGTCCACTCCCTCATGGCCCGTCCCTTACTACCAAAGATTAGTCAAAGCTTACCCCATCAGATGTACATCAGCACCCATTTAGAGGAGTCCAAGCCCAACCTCGGATCTCCCGACGTTCCCGCTGGATAAGTCACCTGGCTCTTCGCCAAGTCAGTCTTGAACGAGACTGCCAAGGGTCGCCAAACCGTGAGCTACACTGAGCAAAATATCAAGACCAACAGTAGATCTGTGCTTATTCAGCTTATCTGATCAAGAAGGACGATTGTGAGACCATGGCTCGTGCCTATGTGAATGACATCAGTCAGTTTTTGGACTTGACCAACAAATAAAACATCAAGATCCTCAAGGAAAAGACTCTGATCTGAAATCCATGATTAACTCCAGAAATATAAGCTATTCAGAGGTATCTCGCATCAAAGATCATCAGTGGTGGCTTTTGTGTTTCAGGGATTCTTTGTAGTAATCCAACATTTTCTTGTCGTCTTCTCCAGCAATGCCGTCCAAGCCTTCATGGTAGTCCTCATAGGCCTCCACAGTTCCCTCGTATCCAACATACTCGAAGGCTGCATTCAACATTTTTTCTGATGCCAAGAAGGTCATGAAGTCATTAATTGATCTATTTGGTCTTGAGGCCACGCCGAATCTGTTGAACCATAGCTAATCATATGCTTTCTTATTGTCCTTCTCGTCCTCTAGCCTCTTCTTCTCAGCCTTGGCGGGGGCTTCTTGCTTTTCCTTTTCTCCAGAATACCACATGTATGCATTGAAAGCACATACGGAGATTAAGAGTAGAGATCCTCTGAGCTGCATAAGATCAAAAATACTGGTCCCTCGCTTCTGACAGTTCTGGCAATGTATTCCCAAAGAATTCCTGGGTTTTTAGCCTTCATCATGCCGTTGTCGTCAGCATTGAATCTGAGATTGCATCGTCTATATGGAAGCTGAACTACCTCCAGACTCTGATAGGGTCGAGCGAGGCTCTTTCGAGATATCTGTACCACATATTAAGTTGAAATAATTATTATCAATCCTCAGTTATCTTCGTTTATGAAGACATCTCTTGACCTTCCAGCTACAAAGCAAGGGTTGTGAGATCCAAAAATGAATGAGTTGGCATTTATTGAATATTTTGAGTGAGTTGAGGTTAATAAAGGTTTAGTTAACAATGCTTATGAGACGATTCATGACCATTCCTCGCTTCTTCTTCGCCGTAGAAGCCCCTCAGTCTATCGAAGGTAAGACTCACGGCACTCAGGACATAAGCCTCCCGCATTCACCGACAATCCTTCAGGTAGATACGCTGGGTCTCTCTTCACCGCTGCCTCCAAGAGGGAATGCCTTCAAACAGTAGCAACCGATCTGTCTCACCTAAGAAAAGTGCTCAAGGAATCAGCTCCCTTCAGAGAAATTCTGAAGAATTCATCAGTCAGCAGAAACAAACAAAGATAAATATTCGACTCCTTCGCCAGGACAAACTACTGCGAAATCACCCTTAACTTCATCGAAACCCTCATCGAAAGCGGAAGGTATTTTGGATTACATTCAGGTTGGCAGAGCTCGAAAAGACTATCGACACTTATATTGGTTACTGCAAGATCCTCAACAAAGAAGAAGATATCAGAGTCATTTCAGCTGTCGAGCTGGGCAAAGAAGAAAGGAATCGAGTTATTGAGGCTCTGAAGAAAAATAAACCTGACACCAAGTTCAAAGTCACCTACTAAGTTGACTCTGCTATCTTGGGTGGGCTCCAGATTTTCGCCGGATCTGAATTTTTGGACTGCTCGTTGAGATCAAGAATTGAAAGATTGAGAAACGAGCTGACCAGAATTGCCTGATAGCTACAAACCTTAGAAAACATATTATGACCCATACTTAACATTTTTGATCTCATATGTTCCAAAAACATAAAAGGGGTTG
>Ga0100402_1005821_pt1 | contig 12448 bp, 10 predicted proteins | sample CryGeyme20150102_FD_80419 | JGI IMG/M metagenome (GOLD analysis project Ga0100402, IMG submission 80419) | Groundwater microbial communities from Crystal Geyser aquifers in Utah, USA - Crystal Geyser metaG 2015-0102 | ecosystem: Environmental > Aquatic > Deep subsurface > Groundwater | place...
CACACACTTATTCTTCTAATCATAACAAACAACTTATTCTATAATAGCTTTAGTTAATTATTAAGTTTATGTTATTTTTAAGATGTCGTTGATTTTATATGTTGGGGGGCCAAATATGGCCCCTGCAGCGCTCCAATGATGGGTGTCTCCACACTAGCTTTTTATGCTTTCACCCCTTTCATGATTTGACCGTTGTTTCATTATTAGTGATTTCGTAGAATCAATCAGATTGTTGCTGTAAAACCAACACTTCACGACCCGTTTCTTCGAAGCCCTCCGTCAAATCTGAAATCAAGGGTTTGTCATTTTGGCACTGGACATTATTATGTCCTTCTACATATATGGTACTGTACTGTACTAACACAGCATTGTTAAGTTAATTGTTCTTTTTTTGTAGAGGCGGCCACCACCCAAACCCAAAATGCGAACCTGCTGGAGCATTCGTACTAGTTTGAGACATTAACGTTACTGTTTACCTGGTACCTGGTACCTCAACAACAGCTCCTCGTACCTCGTACCAGTACAGCAGCAGCAGGGGAAATATTACTGGGTACCAGGTACGGTATGACACTTTCGCTGGTTCGGTTATGGCACCTTACGTTCGGCATCCTCCACTGCTAGGGTCATAAAGAGCCAAAAAGCAAACCCAAAATAACACTAACAGAAAACTCAACGATGATTCCATACACATTGCAAGCATTAACTCTCAGTCTATTTCTTGTCGTGTCGACAAGGGCTGAGTCCCCGGCGAACACTTCTATGGTAGCGTGCCCCCCTGACCATGTTACGCTATCCATGGCCGGTGCAGAGTCTGGAATGTATCTCACCGAAGTCTGGATGGAAGCTTACAGTGCGATGCATTGTCCTGACTTCAAAATTACTTTCGAAACCAACAGCTGGGATGCTGGAGCAGCTCGAGTCTGTGCAAGCTCATTGCTGTACGGACCGATTGATATGGCGAGCATGCAGGGCCCCTTCTTTCAGCCCCAAGCTTACACCGAAAATGGCTGGAAGTTTCAATGCAAGAACTCCCAGTTGGAACGCGAAACTATTTTGGTAAGCTATTCAGACGTGTTGCCTTCTCATTCAAACGTTTCGCTCTTAATCGACATCAACTTACGACCACTCGTTTTTTTGTCTCTCTCTGTCCTGTATTTCTGCCAAAGCTCCAAATTGGACACCAAGGCGTTGCTTTGGGATCCACTAGACACGGCGTCGCTGAGTCCTGCCTGGAACTACTCGGCGGAGCACTAACGAAAGATCAAATTCGCTGGATAATTTCCAGTTTCAGTATCAATGATCTCGCGGAGAACGGATGGAAGAAAGCATCTGTTCCCTTTTTGGACGACGACGACAGTACCCATCTATGGAGCGAGCTGCACGAGAATTGTTCGACTACAGAAATTTTACTGGCCGTCGACAAGTTTGGAGGTGCTGAGGATTATATTTTCGATCATATTTTGACCGCTCGAGGGGAGACCATTAGGGACTTCTTCGCGAACTCTAAGAACATCCACGACCACACGGAGATGGACGAGTACGTTCATGCCAATGGGGCCGCAATTGCAATCTTTCACTTGGTTGACGTCTTTGGCTCCGCGTATCGCAAGCGTGACTATTATACTGTTGCAATCAAAGACCGAAGGGGAAATTCTGTATTACCTTCTGACAAGACCTTTTCCGACAATTCGTACCCTTTCATGGATAAGATGTACGTTGGCTTGGTCAATGAACCTCAAGCTTTGACCTTCACGAGACCATTCATGGAATATGCGTATTCTGATGAAGGTACCGCACTTCTCAAAGACTCTGGTTACTGGCCAATTCAAGACTGGGAAAAGCTCATCATGTACACTCGCCTTGGCTCCCAACTTGGAATGAGCGTCGACAATATTCGACAGTACTGTGGAGCCCTCCAGGGAAAGCATCTTAAATTGGGAGGCAGCGACACAGTCCTTCCCATTGTTAATGTGTGGTCAGAAATTTTTCAAATGGCTTGTCCTTCTGATTTTGAATTGAGCGGAGGAGGAAGTAGCGTTGGAGCTTCCCGTCTTTGTGCCAGCACGGAATCCGGTAGATCTGTTGACATTGGATTAATGTCCAGAGACTTCAATCAACTGGAAGAAGCAGTTGCACGAGAAGATAAACATTTCATACATGATTGTATCGTTGAGGAGGGACAGGATGTCCGCACATCTATTCAAGTTGATGTCGCCTTGGACGGTATCGCCGTGCTGTTTGCAATCGGAAGTGACGGCGAAAAATGTATCCGTCTTCTTGGTGGCCTAACCATGGACCAATTGCGCTGGATGTACTCAAGCTACTCCGACTCCGAGTTGGAGGAGACGGGTTGGGACCCAACAAGTTTGAAGAACAATGACTTTAACTCGAGCACACATCTTTGGAACGAGATCGATGCGCGCTGTTCCAATGAAGAAATTCATTTGTCTGGTGACTACTGGGGTGATGGCTCCTTTACAAGTTTCTCGCAAAGGGTTTTTGTTGACTTTGAAAATGGTGAACACATTGCCGATCAGCGCAGCAAACCTTACACGGAGGTTTATGGCTTTGATGCGTTGAAATTTCTGATTGGCAATGATGTTGATGCAGTTTCCTACGTCAGCTATCATTACTTTCACGAGCATCTGGACTTGTTCTGGGCAGCTCCCTTAGCAGTCAATGCTGGAGAACCTTTTGTTTCTATGTCCACAGAGACGATTGTCAACAGAGCCTACCCGCTGGTCAGAAGTATCTTTGTCAACGTGCTCAATGAAGCCGAAACTCTCAAAGCCGCCGTGCCACTGATCAAGTTTGGGTTCTCTCAACCTGAATTGAATAAAATGATTGGCTACGTTCCACTTGCAGGTGATCATTTGCAAGAGAATTTGGGCTTCCTCGAGAACGCGCCCTACGAGACCTATGAAATGTATATCCAAAGCATGGAAGACGAAGAGGGATCAGATTTGCCCATTGCTGGTATCGTTGTCGGCAGTATTATCGGAGCGTTAGTGTTGGGGGCATGCTTTCTCGTTTTCTATATCAGTTTTGTGCAACCTCCAAAAAAAGTTTAATCCAGTCAGTCATCGTGACGGCAGAAAGCAAACAAACCGATTCAATAGCGGGGAAAATTCCATCGGGAGCCTGGGTGTTCAACAAAGATCTGCATATTACTTTCGCACAATTACGTTTCAAGTACTTCATAACATGCATTTAAACCTAGCTGTGTTGTTCATAATTTTATGTTTGCTACTTTTAGAGTAGAAGAAAAAAAATTCGGAGGCCAATTCGTACAGTACTTATTATCCGACATAGCAGTAGAGGAGTCCAGTAAATATATTTTGCCCGAACAATCAATTTTTTGTCGAAACAAGTGTGCGATCAGGTAAAATAGCAACAACAGAAGTCGCCCGAAGATTCTTTGCATGGAAGCTGATTGCTGATGCCACCGGTCGAACATGTTTTAAGTAGTCTACTTCGGGGTAGTAGAGTAGACCTCTACTAGTAGACGACTAGTAGCGTATTTGCTACTACTAGTACTGTAGTACGGTACTGTCTGATGCAGGTTGATCTTGATGTTTCGACTAGAATAGATACTCGACATTTTTTTTGGGGTTCCAAACAAGAAAGAAGAGCTACACAAGCATCAGCTTTATCACTGCTGTCACCAGTTCCAACTCGAAAGGCCAAAATAAATAGCAATCGATTTTCCATAAATTTACTGTTATTACAGGTTACAGGTTACAGAACAGATACACAGATCCAGGAAAACAATGACAGTGACGACCGTTGACAACTACATCGGTGGCCATTTCGTTCCACCTTCCAGTAAAAAATACCTGGACGTGCTCAATCCAGCCATTCCAAACAAAGTGATTGGTAAATGTGCCGTCTCGACCACAAAGGACGCGAGCATTGCCGTCGAAGCGGCCAACAAAGCGTTTCCTGCCTGGAGCAAGATGACCATCAAAGCTCGGGCTGCAATCATGATGAAATTTCATTCCTTGATTGACCGAGAAGCAGAAGAATTGGCCAAACTCATTGTCCTGGAAAACGGAAAAAATATAACAGAAGCATTAGCTGATGGTACGAGCGACTTGTCATAAGATGATGCTTTGCATTTTTATTTGGATTTTATTTGTTTGTGCAGGGAGGTGTCTTTTTTTTTCTGTCTGGAATATTTTCAATATTTGCAAGTCTATTTGATTCATCAAACGCTTCTTTCCTTTCTGCTGTACGCATTGTAGTGGCCAAGGGAAACGAAACTGTGGAGTATGCATGTTCGTTACCTCAGTTGGCACAGGGTACAACTCTGCGTGTTTCCAATCAAGTGACTTGTCAGGATAGGCGGACTCCTCTAGGTGTCGTGGCAAGCATTGTGCCATTTAATTTTCCACGTAAGTTTACAACATTCCAATAAAATTGTCTTTTGCCACGACTTGGAGCGATGCCAGAACTTAGAGTCGAGATGCTAAATCCTCATTGTACACCTCTCAATCATGTGGAATGCAGTTATGGTCCCAATGTGGACGTTACCTATTGCCTTGGTCATGGGCAATACCGTCATTTGCAAGCCGAGTGAAAAGGTTCCACTGACCATGCACCGTGTGGCTGCATTGGTTCAAGAAGCCGGCTTCCCTCCTGGTGTCTTTAATCTGGTAAATGGTGTCAAGGAATCGGTCGAGGCTTTGATTGACCACCCCGATGTGAAAGCGGTCACCTTTGTAGGATCCAGTCCAGTGGCAGAAATGGTGAGTACTCGATGCCGAGCATTGAACAAGCGATGTACAGCTCTTGGCGGAGCTAAGAATCATTTGATCGCGCTACCTGACTGTGAACCTGAAACAGCGGCAGCAGATATTTGTGTCAGCTTTGCGGGATGTGCTGGCCAAAGGTGCATGGCGGCATCAGTTCTACTGTTGGTTGGCGGCGAACCCCAGGAACATCTCCTGTCCAATATTGTGGAATTAGCTTCCAAAATTGAACCAGGCAGCAACGCAGGTCACATGGGACCTGTAATCGACAGCGCGTCCTACAAGAAGATTATGTCATACATTGAAACTGCCGAAAGTGATGGCGCCGAAATTCTTCTAGATGGACGACCATGGGCTTCCATGGACGGATGCAAGGGCAACTGGATCGGACCTACCATTATCAAACACAGGCAAGCCTCGGACAAAACCATGAAGGAAGAAGTTTTTGGTCCAGTGCTTTCTGTATACTTTGCTAATTCATGGGAGGAGGCGATCGCAATTGAAAATTCGAGTCCTTTTGGAAATGCTGCTTCAATTTACACTACCAGTGGAGGCAACGCAGAATGGTTCTTGGAACGCTTCCGTGCCGGAATGTTAGGAGTCAATATTGGAATTCCAGTGCCTCGGGAACCCTTCAGCTTCGGAGGACTGTACGGAACCAGGAGCAAGTTTGGTGACACGGACATCACTGGAGATGCCGCTATGGAATTCTTTTCCAACCGCATCAAAGTAACCAGCAAATGGCCCATTACGCAAAGTCGCAAGAGGTCCCTTGAAGCCGCAGCGGGGGATGCTTCCAGCAAAGACCACGCTAATTTTGCGGGCAGCATGTAACTGTTCTCCACAATTTTGTACGCCGAACAGGATGGATCGCACTATAGACATGCACATTATCACTTAAGCCAGTATTATGATCTAAGAAAAATTCTGCACGACCTAAATAATTGATCATGAGACTTCCATAGCATTTTACTACGTGGGCTTGCTGGCTCTAAAGGAAGAAGTTTGCCACTCCAGTAATAATAGTTATTATTGTTTCGAAATGTACGTAAAAGCCCATCGGCGGGCAGTGGAAGAAGTGTGCCTCCATATGACCTTGCCGGCGTTCATGGATCTTCTACAAGAGCAGCATGATATGCGCTGCAGGTCGCCCGTACTGATGACCCAGTTGCCAGTGCCGCCGTCGCAGATCAAAGAATAATAACCAACTATCCGGTCAACACTTTAAACTATAACACTGTAAAGTTGCCAGGTGCTGCCTTATATTTGAAAAGAGTTTCAGAACAAGTACTGTATACCATCATTGCTGTTGGTACTTTTGATCTGTGTGTAAGGATCAGTTCCATCTCAAGAAAATTAAGAGAATAATATTCAAAAGAGAAAACATGTTGAGCAATTTTGCATCCGGGATGGCCTGCTTGGCCTTTGTCATCATCTCCATGGTTGCACAGAGCGAAGCTGGTGGTGTCACCAGTAAGCTTCAGGTTCATGTAAGATTTTAAGTTGACGATAAGGTGTTGGACAACAAATATTTTGAGATTTCTTCGTCGGGTTTTATCGTTTTACCTCTTGCTTTGCCAATGGGGGTCATTATTTTTTAGAGACCCCCCAGAGAACGAGTCTGCGAGACATAGACGGACCTCAATCTTTGAAATAATTTAACTCTGCCTTGTCCGCTTTGACCTAAGCTCACACAATTCTTCGCTTCTCTTGCATGTTATCAATTTTTTTCATTTCATTTGCACCCTATTTTTTTTACAATTGATATTCAATGTTATAAATATTCCAACATCAGATTCCCAAAGAATTGGTCCGACCGGGTACAGGATACGACCATCGGGAAGCCTTGTTTGGAGTCCCACCTTACGGGGGAGGTATTCAGCAAAACGTATACTACGCCGACCAGGATATGTGTGAACCCAATGTAGACACATCCAAAGGGTTTCCTGAACGCAAGGACGGATCGCCCTGGCCTTCTCCTTACATTCTCATGATCGATCGCGGAGGTTGTACATTTGTCAAGAAAGTGCGAAATGCGCAGCGCTCTGGTGCAGCTGGTGTGATTATTGCCGACAACAAATGTCTCTGTAGCCGCGAGGAAACCTGCAAGACTCAGGGTGAAGATGTTTGTGAAATGAAGGAACCAATTATGGCGGATGACGGAAGTGGATCCGACATTTCCATCCCATCGTTCTTAATGTTCAAGGAGGATGCAGATCCAGTTCGTGATGTCCTCAAAAGTAATAAATTGGTTCGCATGGAAATGCAGTGGGCCATTCCGACACCAGATGACAGAGTTGAATATGATTTGTTTACCACACCAACTGATATTATCAGCCGACCCTTCCAGGATCAATTCAAGGCGGCTGCCTTGGCTCTTGGAAAGCACGCGTCCTTTACTCCTCACATGTATATATACGACGGCGTCAAAGCTGGATGCCAGGGATTTGATGGCGACAATCAATGCTACAATTTATGCACGAACAATGGACGGTATTGTGCCACTGACCCCGATGACGATCTCGACAGGGGAATTTCGGGTGCTGATGTTGTGACTGAATCTTTGCGGCGCGCTTGTATTTGGAACATTTATGGGACGGATGGTATCGGAGAAGTATGGTGGACCTATGTGGAAGAGTTCATGTACCGATGCCAGGAGGAAGATTTTTTCGCGAGCGATGCCTGCGTGCAAGATGCTTACGATCATGCTGGAGTGAAGAAGTCGGAAATTGATGCCTGTATGGTGGATTCAGGTGGTCTAGAGGGTGACGTCCCAAATCAGGTTCTCGATACTCAGTTGGGCGAAAGAGAAGCCATCGGTGTGGTCATCGTGCCATCCATGTATGTGAACACTGCTGCTATTCGAGGGGAGCTAGAGTTTGCCACTGTTTTCAAAGCGGTCTGTGCTGGTTATGAAAAAGGAACGGAACCAGGCGTCTGTAAGAAGTGCGCCAATTGTAACGATGAGTACCACTGTGTCACCAAAGGAAAGTGCACATCTGGAGGGACGGGTACTGGCGGTGTATCTTTTCCTGTATTCAGCGCGACACTTGCAATCCTAGTCGCTATCTTTTTAGTATTTGCTGCTTGCCAGTACAGAAGACAGCAGCTGGCAATGCGCAATGAAGTCCGAGGAATAATGGCGGAATACATGCCCATCGACAAGAGACAGGCCATGGAAGACAATTCTGTTGGCCTTACCGACACTGAGGGGGAATTTTCTTAAATAATTACCTTTCGGCATGAAGAATTGGCGCAAGCATGGTTTTCGTTAGAACTTTAAACGTTGAATAATAGAGTTCACTGCATCGCATATGTATCCAGTTTTTCCAAGGCCTAGTATTTCGTATTTCATTTTCCAGGTGTTTGCATGGACATGGACTTGACTCGGCCTGAAATAAGGTTGCTCCGCAGCCCGAATGACCAGTTCGACACATGGAGGTTTTAAACAGTGTTGTTCTTCGGCGGCACGAATGACCAGTTTTATGGTGATCTTCTCTTCCTTTATTTTGAATACACTCTACTACTAGTCTAGTAGTAGGAAAACTCGTTTACAGCAGGTCAGAGGTCAGAGTGTCTAAATAACACCAACCCTGTTGCAGCATCGCCAAAACTTAATCAGCTTCATCAGTTTTATTTTTCCACAGAAATATTGAATAGTTGCACTTTGAACAATGACAGCCGAAATTGTTACAAGCTGAGCTGAATGCAACTGAGTTTAATCGAACATATAACCGAGACCAGCCAAGGTAAACAGTCAAACAATGAGGTTTTTCGGCAAGAAAAGCAACAAAGATGCCAAAGACTATGTCATTCCGGACGACAATGCCAATTTGCCAGTTGCAATGGCTGTGGCGAATGAAGACGCACCTGTGACATCTACTTCTGTGACACCCCCTTCTGCGGCTGCTGCCTCCTTTCCAATGACTATGAGTATTCAAGAAAAGCCGACGATATCGCAACACGTTGATGAAATTCCCAGCGTCTTTCTGACGAGGCTTCCCTGTCAAATGGATCATTGTCCCTGCTGCCAGGCCAGGTGCAGGACACGAGTTGTCACTTTTCCCAACTGGGTAACATGGACAATGTGCATACTTATTTTTTTTGTTTTCTGGCCACTCTGCTGGGTTCCCCTTGTTTTGACCAAGGTAAGTACGGTGAAACGCTCTCTGTTCTGTTGTTTTTGGTTTTTGGTACCTCTAACCTTTTGGATTCTCTCTAAATTCGAAATCCACTTGAATTATATAACCAACACCATATATTCACATCAGACGAAGCAAAGCGATCACTATTGTACAGAATGTAACATGAAAGTCGGAACGATTGGAGCTTGCGGCGATTGTTTTGTGCAAAACAGGTGGTAATGTTTAGTTGGGAGAGAAAGGCGCAGCATTTTTGGCAATTTACATTCCAAAAATTGCATTTAATTTTGGAGACGATTCAAAAAGGTGTCTTGTTCTGCTGTGCACAACAGTAGGACGAAATGTTGCATGCACCTCACTCAACGAGCTGAAGGCAGTAAGACGGAGCTCCTTCCTGCAACACTTCACTCTTGCAAGTCCCCTTCCCTTAGCTTGCTCTTGCTGGTTATTCCTGAAAACGCTGCAGAAAGAAGATGACTCACCAAAATTATGCAAAATTTATTTTTACATCAATTGTTGTCGCTTGAAATTTGTGGTCTACGTAAAATTAGGAGCTCATCAAAGCGTACTTGTCCGCTGAAGATATGAAATTTGTGGTCCACGTAAAATTAGTAACTCATCGCACCGTACTACTTGTCCGATAAAGACTTAACTACTGTCCTGAAAAAACAAAACAAATTGGCTTCTTTCTTTGTGTTCTTTTTTGCAACTGCTGTAGTTATCGATCATCAGGCTTCCCTCCAGGTTTTGAAATTCTACGTACGCAGCATAGTATCGTTGTCACTACTAAAGTTTTTTCTTTGTCGACGTATCAACAATGCAAACAGAAACAAAAATGGCAGCCACGTTGCTGAAAGAGCAAAATTCGCCATTTAGTAGCAACAAATTAGTACTGTTGCTTACACGGCAGGTATCAGTTGTGCTTGAGATATCCGCCAATCCAACGATAAGAGGAATACGTTCAAACAAACGCAACAAAGAACAAAGGTATGACAAATAAAAAAAAGATCGAAAGGAAGGAGAGCTGAGCGAGAATCTCTTGTCGCTTTGGCAATGGCGAGCGTCAGTTTTGAACGTGTCAACTTCTCATCCTGGTTACTTGTACATTTTCGCACTCTTTATTTACAAGTCTTGAGGCAAGCAATACATACTGATGTAAAGCTTGATCTTGATCGAGTAGACACCTTGCAGTTCGCATTCCACTTTTTCACATGAGAATGTCAAAAGACCTACTACTACTGATATTTGTTCAAACTGGTACCCTGGTACTACAGTAGTCTAGTGCTACCACTACCGTACTACAGTACAACAACTGGTGCCGGTTTTCTCAGCCTCTAATAAATTATAGTAGAAATAAAGGATTCTTCGCAATCCGAGCATGTACTGTACTGTAACTGGTACCGGTACTAATAACAAATATCATATTCGGAGTAGTTTGTACTACAGCCAGTAGATGCCCAGTACTGTACGTGGTACCGGTAGTCGTTAAAGTAAGAATGGCAAAGTGCCAGGTAAGAATAATGGCTTACCGCAAGGCGTGGCAGCGGGATTGGGAGAAGAAAATATTCGCATTCGCTTTCGATTGTGACATTTCTGCCGGTCTTTTTAGGAGCTCTCGAAATTGAAGTGTATTTTTTAACGCCCATGTTAAATCATAAAATCAAATTTATTTAATCGGATATTAGAGGAGAGAAACAGTTCTCGTGAAAACTGCACAGGTGTTTTTAAATAAATAATGATGGGAGCCACAAAGACCAGTTTGTTCATTATTTCTTGTACAGTAGAAAGTAAAAATAGATGACTATTTAATGCAGCAAGTTCACTGGTATTAACAAAATCATATGGTACCAGGTAGCCGCCAGTCTATTTTGCTGAAGCCGCGAAGCAAACGGTGAATCTTTATACGCTTCTTGCTATCCTCGCCTGTCCACAAATTCTCAAACTAATAAAAAGTATCATGGTATCCAAACGAGTTACATTTGTGAAACAAGTTTCATTCGCTGAGGGACGAACCACCACTGCAGTACTCGCAAGATCTTCTTGTCGCAGTCGGAGGCGGATGCAACAGGAGAAAGTGATGGAACAAGCACGCGAATTAAGAAATGAGGGCTACGGTGTCCTGTTGCGTGGTAGCGTTTGGGATAGTGGCAATAGCACAGACATTCAGCATAATCTCAATGCGTTTGTGCAATCTCCCGGTTGCCGTGGTCTTGAACGGTATATATCGAGTCAACACGATGAAGTTCGGCGCGTTGCCAAGGACTTGGTTATGCGCGCTGTTCTTAACTCGCAAAAGAATCTCAAGAGGCAAGGGGCAAGCCCCAACGAACTCAGCGAGCACATCGCCCGTCGGTCGCGAGAACTTTCCAGCGACGCTCAGATCTTGGCTAGAAAATTTGGCATCGCAGATGAAGCCGCCATTAGAGAAAATGTCGTCGATGAAGAAGTTGTCTTTACTGCCTCCAGAAATCTGGTTAAAAAGTTGAGCCGTGGAAATGCCAAAAAGATTGAACGTCAGCCTTCAACAGACAATGTATGGCGCAAATGTAGCCACTCCAAAACTACGCGAGCCCCTAGACGCGCTCGCCGCCGTGTTTCTAAGGACGAGATTAAACCTTAATGTTACATCCAAGGTGACTGTTGCACGTCCAGCAATGCAAGTCAGGGGGTCGGAACCGAACAGCGGGAAGGTATAGCTAGATCGGCGTAAGGTAGTTGCCACACATTTAAGCTGCCGTGGAAGCACACGTGCATTATCAACTACTAGCAAACAGCTATTAATATATCTTTATCACTATGCTCTGGCGGGCTTGCCCCAAAGCACAAAGGTTCGGTTGTTGCAGCTGGCAGGTTGGGCGGTTAAATCTACGAGCTACTGTAGATAAATTGTGTGTCTGATTTCAAAGCGAGTTACGTTCTGAGATCTATCTACTACGTAGATACATTATTGATAAAGACAAGTTGCTCAGACCGTGATGGACCACAGGAGCTGCGGACCTTTTTCCTAGCATTGTTGCTTCTGGCCTCCTCTCTCGTTGCAAACGATCAATTATTATTCTGACTCTCGGGTACCGGTAGCGTATAAAAGTATTGCTCTCTGGCTATCATGCGCTAGCGCAGCCTTATCCCCGGTGACTCGATTTTGCGTCAAATACAGTATCACAAATAGATCTTTCACGCAGCTGCTGACAAAGGAGTCTAGTAGCCTTGTTAATTGTTTCGCAATCTAATTTCATCCATCAAACAATTTACCTCTTGACACACCTTGATTAAAATAGCGCACATCGCAGACAATTTACAATATTTCTCTACAATAAGAAGCAGAAATATCCTGAACGCAAAAGTCGCACAAGAGGGCTACTATTGTAAGTGGTATCTGGTAACAAGCTAAAACATTCTGCCAGTTGTGAATCTACTAGTTTACTAGAGGGTCCGTAAAAAGCTAGTGTGGAGACATAAAGAGTAAATATGAATATTATGGCAAATAGGAGTAAACTAGACTAGTGTGTGGATACAGAGCAAGCATAGGCACACGACCTAATAGAGTAAGACCTA
>Ga0100402_1005824_pt1 | contig 12446 bp, 17 predicted proteins | sample CryGeyme20150102_FD_80419 | JGI IMG/M metagenome (GOLD analysis project Ga0100402, IMG submission 80419) | Groundwater microbial communities from Crystal Geyser aquifers in Utah, USA - Crystal Geyser metaG 2015-0102 | ecosystem: Environmental > Aquatic > Deep subsurface > Groundwater | place...
CTCAAAAGGCATCAGCTGACAGGCAACGGGTGGTATAGGGCTGGTAAAAACATTAATTACTATGAAACTGTCCTATAAAATAATGGATAGGGGTAGCTGTTTACCCTCTAGTTTCAGATTGCATTTTAGCACTCTGATGACTATATTAGCATCTCAGCAAACCCTCCCTACAGCTACTCTAGACTCATTCACTTTCTCACTAACTATTCATCTCTTCTCCACAGCAAGGCCATCGAGCTCAAGATGAGGTCAGCAGGGAAGACTCTGGCAGGTAACTCCATTCCTTTCCTGACTATCTAACTGCCAACAAAGGGCATAAACAGGAAACCCTCAATTGTAATTCTGGCCAGGCAACACTCAGGATAGATATGGTCTTCTTTTTTGATGGAGGAGCTTCTTAACGAGCTAGCCCAGGCAAAACAATAGAGCTTGTGGTTGCTGTAGAGATACACGATTCACGTGATACCGATGGTAAATGTCGACGGGGTGATTTATGGCAATTTCAGATGCGATATCGGAGGGTACGACCTCAACAGATGCTGGAAGGAGCCATCTGAAGTGTTACATCCGCAAATATGCAGGATGAAGACAATGCTGGAGGATATATGTCAGCAAAGCACAGTATAACTATGCTTGGACCTGCATACGCATAGCAAGGAAACAGGTATATTTGGCTACTGCTGCTCTTAGAGCAAACAGGCAAAAATGCTGCCTTTGCTCATCAGCAGCCTTAACCCTCTCTTCAGATTCAGAGCCTGCACTTTCGGCATCACCAGAGACAAAAGAACAACAGCACGAGCAGCTATTTTTGAAATGAGCAACTGCAGCAACATCATCACCATCTAAATGTCTACCTTTGGATATGTCCATAAAAGCACACGCGAAGGCCAGCACTTCACAGTGGACAGTCTTAAGGAGTTCGCGAGTGCTGTCCTTGAGGCTGTCTTTACAGGAGGTAGCAATTAAATCAGGACAGGAGGCGATTTTTATGACCCTCAGCTCCTGGAAATGATGGGCAGAGATGAGTAAAATAGTGAAGAGGCAGTTTCAGGTTCTGATTCTGAACCGGAGGCTGATGAGATTGCAGTAGAGGAAAAAATGAAGAGAGTGTTTCCCAAAGCATTCATGAAAGAGCTCATAAGGAGATCAAAGTCCACCTCCAAGCGAAAGAGCAAGCCTTACTACAGCATCAAAAAAGCAGCAACCAGGCTAAGCAGCAAAACCGAGACCTCCGCCGACAGTCTGGACATCCCCAGTGCCATTAAAGCACAAACCAGGTATTAGCAGTCCCTCTAATCTCGGAAACTTGACTATAGCTACACCAACAGCATTTTATTGACCCATGAAAAAGATAAGAAGCGAAGATAATCTACCAACAGTCGACTTCTATCTCCTACCAACTCCAAGCCAGTGGTAGAAGAAAGAGCCAACAATATTAAAAGGGCAGAGGAAAATAAGATGGCTGAGCAAGAGGTGGAATGGAAACCTCTGAGCACGATGGAGTTTTCTCTAAAAAATTTACCCATCTTTGCCAAGGAGACCCTTCCTCCCTCTTATCAAGCAATAGCCTCACAAAACCACTCTTTAATGCTGACAACGATGGGGCTGCCTACTCGACTGAGGGACCCCAGAAGAAATCAACAGAGAGAAGGGGTCTTCAAACCTCACACTGTTGGCTTCAAGGACGTAATTGAGGAAGAGGGCAAAAATTTTCCCTACCTTTGTGTTCTTTCCGAGAAAAAGAGAAGCTAACAGCTGTAGCGCATTAGAGAACGACGGATATAGTCAAAGCGGTCTCCCAACCTGAAGGAAGGCTTTCCCCTGTCTGCTTTAGAGAAGTACAGTCTAAACAACTAAGAGAAAAATTTAGGGAAGCTAACAAACTACCCCCGAGTGCTGGTCTACCAGGAAGAATCCCGAAGACTGTCCAGCAACTTGACCAGGTTCAAGATGCGTCTGAGCAAGGAAAGGACCAAGTGAGCCCCCTCTAACAATAGAATTGGTATATTTACTTTTGGCTGATCTATTTACTGTTGCTTAATGAAAGTATTCAATCAAATTTGACCCTTCTCATCTGGAAGGTGTTGATGTAGGTGTATCGACTGAAGAGGACGAACAGTCTACGAAACCACACGAACTGACTCTTGTGGACTATCATTGCCTTCACACCGTGGAAGTAGTTCAGCCTTACAAAGGAAAATTCCTTAAAAGGAACAATTATCAACTCGATAGGTCCTGAGTATTTTCTGAAGATGTTGGTGCTCTCCAGATAGTATATTTTTATCCCTTAAGGCTGCCCTTCTCCATTTGCTTACTTTCTCGGCTGTACTTCTAGCTTTGAAAGAGCGTGGTAGATGGTTCTGTGATTGATGTGCCCTGAAACTCCATGGTGGTCGAAGGTGAAAATGGCCTTTATGTTGTGCTCCTAAACATATCTCTTGACATGCTGACAGATGGTTTCCTCGTCCCATTTTGACTGCATGCCGTCTATCATTTTCTAGTCGTGAATGCACTCCTGTCTGTGTATTTTGAAGAATTTTGCAGATTAAGCCAGTTACTATGATCTATGTGTGTTGCCGCTACTGAGGCAGAGGAAGTGGACGTAGTACTTGGGGACGAGGGAGAGGAGGGTGGGTCCAAAGAACATGGCTTAGTCATCGGGATGCGCAAACACGAACAGGATGTGGTGCTACTTGTTGTAGACCCTTCTGCTTTGGAGGACATAGACGACTACGATGGTGAGGAGGTTCATGCCAAGAAGGATGTATTTGAAGGAGGAGTTGACCAACTACGAGAGTAATTCCATCTTTATTATTATCCAATTCAACATCTGTACACGCAATCAACACAGATAAACACAGTATTATCATCTCTCACTTCGATAACGAATCCTCCTCATCCTCAGCGATAACATAGTGCTTTTATCCTGGTTAGGTTACTTTTACTGCATTTATGCAGAAATAGCCCACACCTGAGCCAAAGATGTGCCAGGCAGCATGGTTCAGCCTTAAGTAGTCCTGCTCTTCCTCCAGCCCTGCCATAAAGAAGTATGAACCAGCCAGCAGCAAAAGGAAGGCTGTCAGCAGCTGCCTCCTGTCATATACGACTATCCTTCTTCTCTTCAATAATCTAAAAGCTGCACCGATAAAGAGATAAGCGACAAGAGGGGCCAATGAGTATGTAAAGTTCCAGGGATCTTTTTCCTGAATGATGATGGTGGACATGAGAGTGCTCAGCTTGAGTAGAAGGTCATCCCGTCCTACTGCTCCCCAAAGGTACAAGATCACCAGCTCAAAAGAGGAGATAGTGAATACATTGTCGATCCGTTGCCATTGCAACTCCTTCAGGAAAAGCTCAACTCCGAAGATCTAGCAGAGATGGAACATGAAGGAGGCGAGAAGGGTCATCGAGAAGAGTGCTCCTTAGAAGTATGTTGAGGGGTGCCGGAAACAGTGGCAGATGATGGGTATCCCCAACAAGCATGACAGTTGCAAGGCCACTGTCATTATGGTGACCTCCAATCCTGAGAGTCTGCTGTAATAGCCAGACATCACTATTATCAAACAAAAAAGGACACTGAAGTTGTAGCAACCAACTTTTGATTTATTTCTCCCTATTATTGTGCCCTTTGTTTGGTCTTATACCTTTATTATAGGATTGTTCATATGTCAGAAAGAGAAGAGTCACCTCCTAATAATTCCCTTCCTGAATCCTTGAGCGAATAAACTCCTCTCTCGCAAAGCAGATAAAGTGAGAGAAGTCAGACCCCCAGCGTTGTTTCGGCTCCCGTCAACGATAAAAGAGAACTCAAGCACAAGGTCAGCATGTTCGACTTCAGCAAGACTAAAAAATTAAAAACAGTATTCACCAACTAGTAGATCAAACACAACCTGGAAACACAGATCAAAAGCAGATAGCACCACGCTAAACTTACAAAGGGCCATGACAAGCTCATAAAGATAAGCAAAAATGAGGGAGTATTCAAAAGGGCTTTTATTTTGTACTCTTCGGGGTGCGCAGGGGCAAACCTGAACACAGAGATAGTCAGGGGTCTTCTCAGGAACAGAATCGCTTCAAATCAGTATCTTTCGGACTACAAACTGAGGGAGAACCTCGAGGACAAGTCATACCTGGGTACTTGTTGGGGTAGGTATAGTAACTCCTGAACTGGAGAATAGAGTGAGAGTGCTATACAGGATCGAGGAGTTTAACATCATCGAGCACTCCGTCAACGCCACCATCAGCTCAATCAAGCATATAGCCCGCATAATATTCGATAACTACAACTCATATGACGCCTTCATCGTGATCGCAGGATAGGACGCAATCTGCACTATCGGGACCTACCTCAGCTTCATGTTCTAAAATTTGTCCAAGCTGGTAACTCTAGCAGTATTCAGATTATTGTGACTGGAGGATTTTTCCCCATCACCTATATGAGAAACGACATCATCAACAGCCTTATTTCGGCATTTTCCACTGTAGGGGCAGCATAAAGTAGGAATGTTAAGAGATAGACTTTAACGACGTTATAATCGCCACCAGCAGCAAGGGGTACAGAGCCAACAGGACCATCGTGGTCAAAGAGGGGGAATTTGGGTCAGTTTAGAGTCCCAACATGGAGCCCCTTGTCTCCATCAACATCAAAATAAGTAAGGTATTGAGACACATAGAATTCAGAGAGAACTTATTTCTTCCTGCTCCAACAGAGGAGTGCCGACTGTGGACCGACCTTAGCGAGCGGGTAGGTATAATCCGATTTAACATTCTCCTTTCAATTGAAGCTCTCTAATACTAGCTCAACAATCCTGCCTACGATGCCTTTGTGATAGAGGGATATGCCTCCAACAATTTGCCCGATAAGATAGAGGTATTGAATTTGTTCAGGCGTGTTGCAGAGTAGAAGGGAACCATCTTTGTGTCAATCACAGAGTCTGTCCGCAAGTACTGTATGCTTAACTGAGGATGAATAACGTGTCGAAGAGGGACCACCTGGAGCAGTTCCACATCTACGCAGGAGGGGACATTACTCTCAACGCTGCCTGCGCCAAGCTGTCATATCTGCTGAGCAAGGGACACACTCGCCACGACATCAAAAGATTTATCTACTCCAGCATCAGAGGTGAGATCAGTTAGGACAAGATGGACAACCAGTTCTAAGTCCAAAATTTGAGCTTCATGGAGATCATAGATAACTCTATCGAGAGGTTCTACCCAACCAAAAAATATTCGGAGTTCATGAAGGAGATAGAGGACACCGTCTCTCAGTTTTCAGTGCACGAGTCCTCAGAGAAGGAAATTGAGCAGCTATTCAAAAAGGTCCAGCTATAGGAGAAGCTGCAGAGAGAGGTCTACTAGCAATAGATGACCAACCTTATCAACAGGAATCATCTTCTGCACAGAGCAGTCCAGAGCAACAATGAATCGCTCTACCGCTACTTCCTGGAGTTCAACATCGACACCAATGCTCTCGATTAAAACTAGTGCTCCCCTATGTTCTACGCAGTTGCCAAGAGAGACAAAAAGACCATCCAATACCTGAGCAAGAAGGGTGGAGAGGTGATATGTCCCTCCGATGAACTTTTCTAGCTCACAATTCAAGCCCTGCAGACAGACGACGTCTCTTTCTTTGAACTACTGTACCATATATAGTTCAAAGAGACCCTCAGTGAGGAGACGAACATTGAGGGAAGGAACACTCTGCACCTGGCTGCCCTGCTCGAGGCTGAGAAGTGCCAGCAGTACATGCTACACAAGTTCAAGTTTAATCTGAAGGTGAAGGACAACTATGGAAAAACATACGCCGATTACACCAAAAATGAATATGTGCACATCTGATCACCAACTAATCACTCACAACGGGAGTAAAGACTTCAATAGCTCCAACTCTCGCTCCCGTTTTTATATCTACTCCTACAGGCATAACATCACCTTCTCTTATCTTTTAACACCTTCCTGTCGTTTCAAAGTCTCCTTAGTCTATATTTTTCGAGAGGGCCTGAAAAGGGCCTATCTGTTAGCCATCATCTTTTCTCTGTTGTTGATTCTGTGTTTGTTGATGGCCTTGTTCTTATGGGTGTGTCCGTTCCCTCTGCTGTTTTCCTGACTTTCCTCATCCTCACTGTCTTCGTTTAGCATGGCCTCCCTGTCAAGGTTGAAGTTGAATGAAAAGGTGTTGTAGGTGTTGCTTGGAGGGTCATTGATAGGCTTAGGATTGAATGTGAAAAGTTTTGCAGCAGAGAAAGAGGGGATGTTTAGTTTTCTTGAAGAAATGGAGGGAACTGGCATAGACAAGGGTTGTAATGATACCCAGTGCTGTTAGTTTGTCTTTGGCCTTGTGCTTTTTGTGTTGGGAAATACTCCCAAAGATTACTCATTCTTGTTGATGACTCTGTAGCTACCCTAGTCCTTCTAGCATGCCTTACCTGTTATGCATTTCTCGTACTTGTCCCCTAACTCTCCCTCCTCCTCTGCTTGCTCAGTCACATCAAGGGATTTCTGAAGATGTTTGGAGTTCTATGCCAACATTGCTTGTTCTTTCTGGAACTATTTGATGACCGATGGGGTGAGGATGTACTATTATGATGTTTGTTCGAAGGGAAGGATTAGAGGAGGGCTGGTCTTTGGTGGTTATTGGGCAGCGATATGTTTTTTGGGTTGTCTAATAGGAGGCTGGTGGAACATTAGTTTGGCGTAGCTGCAGACTGCCAGAAAGATGATCACTAGTATTTTGAGCTCGGCTTACATTTTATACAGACTGATCACTAGACACACCTCCATGTACATTGCATATGCCTGCAACAATATTTCTATTGGCAGTAGCAACTGTGAGGAATTGCCACTGGCTAATAATATTTAGCAATAGTGCTATAACTGTATGGAATGCCTTGACTTCCGCAATGGGAGCTACCAGGGATCCACCAAGAATGAAAGGCCCCATGGATTGGGAATACTCATCGACCACCACCATCTCTTTTGTCTCGCACACTGGCACCATGGACACATCCGAGGACCAACCATCGTCATCTTCCCCGATCGCACCATCTTTTGTGGTCACCTCAGCAACAATAGCATCACCTCCCTCTCCTGCTTCTTCCTGCCCGACAACGTCCAAATATACCTCAACAAAAGCAAAGATACAGGCACCTACACAACAGTACTTCCCTCCTACCAGCTCATACTGGAGATCGATGGGAGGGGTTCGAAGGCAAAGGTGGTCAAGCACCATAACTACCCTCGGCATGGAGACTCTCAGGAACAGCAGCTGCAGAGTATATTTGGAGACAGCCCATAGCTGCAGCATCTCCGGAGCTGGAAGGACTTCCTCACACAATACTTCCTTCGACCCCACCCTCAACTGCTGATGTTCAGTCAATTGCATCAACTCTCATACATTGAGCACTTCCTGAGATTGAACAGGCAGAGTATGAGTGATACAGTGCTGGGAGTAAAGGCAGTTGAGGTTGAGCAGGGAATAGGCCAGAATAATGATCCTGTGATTGTGACTGCTGTTGGCAATTTCACTGCTGATGGGGAAATGATCGGTTATGGTAGGAAGGTAGCAGACAGGGTGCTGTGGAGGAAAGTCTAGGAAGGGGAGTATACGGCTACCTAACAGCATACAATCGAGTATATACATGGGAGAAGGCCCAAACAGGCGTTTACAATGCATAGACAACATTTGCTAAAATCCCTCCACTTCAGTAACTAATGTTTTCCCTTGAAATACTTATACAGTCTACAGGCTGTCTATGCCCAGGTCAACGTCTAGATGGTGTAGTAGACCCAAAAGATAGCTCAGGTAGTCCTCCATCAAGGCAAAGACAGTAGACTTGTCCTCGTGGAAATTGAGAACAAAAAAAGCAGGAAGAGGACTCCTATCAAAGATTCGTCTCAAATATAAGAATCTATGTTGGCAATTCCAGATGTGCTGCTTACCATGGAGGATAAGCCAAGAAACAACTATTTTCAGGATACAAAGGAAAGGTAAGAGCAGCCGGAGATGAGAGAGCCGAAGTTGATGGCTCACCCAGATCTTAAACTCAGCAAAGCGAGGACAGCCATCTTCTCAAGCGTGGAAAAAATTAAAAAAGGTTCAAGGGAAAAGAGGGACAGTGCTGAAAAACAGTATCGGAGAGTGTTCATAGAATAAGATCCAAGACCTCTTAAAGAAGAGGCCCCAATTCGGACTACCTTGAGAAAAATCAACGAAAGCCCAATGCCAAAGAATGGCATAGAGGAAGAAAGATGCAGGTATAGCCCTGAACTACCCACTTACCGGTAAATGCGTCGTTCTCCCTCCTACGACAGACCTCCATAAAAAGCTGTTCTTGATGGACCATCAATCAACAACATTAACATTAAATCCAGCAACTTCAGATGGAACGGTGAGCCTCTTCGAGGTGTCCATAACAGAGTTAATCATCTCAGTCAACAGAACCTCCACAGGACACCCTAGAGAGAGAAAAAGGGGCTATTTGATGAGGGCATAGACAGGTAGTATGCTAGATACAGGAAAGGTCTGTAGCAGATGGAATATTTCAATGCTTTGATCCAGCAACAAGAGCAGAGCGTATCTCTCCATCAGATGTCAGAAGTCTCTGACAGTTTAGAGGGTAGAGCAGGAAGGAGACAGAGAAGTAAGACTCCTGGGATGATAAGGAGGGTGAAACTGAGATCGCATCAGGACTGATATTATTTTTTGAGTGTCAGATAGTGCTAATAATAGGGATACAACAGTTATCAATAAGTGTTATTGGAGTTCAGGGGGTGACTAGTATAGTTGGCTCCAGAAGGCCATTAGTATAATAGTCTAGTAGATAGTTATAATCGTTAGATGCGGAAGTACATAAAGTCCATGCGGGAGCAGTTTGATAACAACAGTGTCATCTTCAACCAGGCCAAAAGGATGTTCCACTACGATCCTCAGGCCTCCCAAAGGCACCCTTCTCGCAGGTCCAACCGACAGCAGCAACGCTTCAGGGATGACTGCTCAACCGTGAAAGAGGGCAAAAATTAGTATCAGTCCATCAACTAAATCAACTAAAGCAGCTGGATCGCCAAGTTAGTCAACGGAATCCAGGAGCACTCTCTGCAGGATGAAATCCTCCCTTAAAATAAACCTCAAACGAAAGATTTCAGAAGCATCAGAAGCTAAAATGTAGTCGTGATCACTCAGTAAGATGATGAGCCAACTGCCTTGAAGAATATCACTAATTAGATAGAAAAGCAGGAATCTAAAAACAAGGTTCAATAGTTAACAAAGCCAGTCATTAACTTGGAGAAAAGATTTCCCCCAAAAGGAAGACAAGCCGATAGGAAAGCAAGAAAACTGAGTAGAAATGCCTCCCAGCAACAGTCTAAATCATAGGGAAAGACCCCAATTTCAAGGAAAAAATAAAGTGTGGAGAACAGCCATCAGAACAGCAAAAGCACATGCTCAGTCAAGTCTAAACAGTCGATCCAAAAGAAAAGTGAAAGACAGCCAAATATCAGAATCGATCAGAGTTGGGTCAATACTGAGGAGGTCAAGTGTGTCACAGAGACAAAAGAAAAAGAGATAGTTCCCGAGGCCCTTCCAGACAGCTAAGAACACTTCTATCAACCTCTCTTCTAAACAGCATCCAGCTTCTAGACTGGAAAGGTGCTCAGTAGTGGTAAAGGTAGAGTTGGCTGCGGGTCCATTCGTAAGAACAGTCGCCCAGTCAAAGAGATAGAGAGGGAAAAACAGCCCTCAGCCAAGGCTATGGCAAGTCCCACATTCTAATCTGAGAGCAAGGCAGTGACTGCTCGGGAGGAAAGGACCCTTGTGTAGAAGTATTTAAAGAGGGACTATGCAAGCAGGGTGGCTGAGAAGTACGGGAAAGAGCAGAAAAAGTACAGCTATGACATTGGGCAAGAGGAGAGGTAGAAGGTGAGTGTCGGGAGGAGGGAAGACAGACCCTATCAAATGCATGAATGCTGCCTGGACAAGTAGCAAATAAGACTGACTGGAAGGCCGTTCATACAAAAGAAACCAGACAGGCCAGAAAGGCATTAAATCGGGTATCAAAGACAGTATTTTAGTAGAGAAGAAGCACCTAGCTCACATACTTACAGTCATACACATAAAGAGCGGCATGGGGGAGTCTAAAACAACCAGAACATCACTCCTACTTTCTCCCCCTTCAGTACATCCTTCCGCCCGCTTACTGCTAATGAAGCAACCGGCACAATCAGCAGAACGGCCTACCTACAGGCAGATAGCATCATGTCTGAAAATTAGCACAAACCATGCATGCAGACTTCCTTAGACTCCACTGACATCCATCGCAAACACAGCGTTCCTTCCAAGTATTCTTATCTGGTGGCCCACTCCGGCAGCAAAGAGGACAGCAATAGCAGCAGGCATAGGTCTAGCCATAGAGGATCAGAGCAACCTGATTGCATGATTAATCGGCTTAATTCAAAGCTGACCTCCTACATCGAGGAGCACAGGTTGGCAGACCAGTAGGAGCCAGGCTTAGAGGAGACCCACCGAGCAATGCACCTGACCTTCAACTAACTGAAAAAGCATTGCGGTTTCAGAAAAAAATGATTATTTATGTTTCCTGCCTTCTACTATCATATGTCTCTATGATAAGAATGCTGGCTGCTACTGACAGAAGCAGGTGGAATGACTGTATATGACTATTTATCATTGTTTGTCAGGATCTGTAATGTCAAGTGGAGGGTTGTTTTAGGCCTACCACTGTCGCTTGTGCTGAATACATTCTTGGTGCCCCTGAATGAACTACAAGCATCTCGACTCGTCCTCGTGAAATCTCAAACACTTTTCCTTCAATCTCTTAATGGCCCCACAGCAGAAACGCCTCCTCTTATGAACTGTCTCACTCTCGCTATCCATCTGTTATCAAATATTATACGTATTTCCATTTATCATATTGTCAGATGGGAAACTAGGTGTGCTGCATTCAATAAAGAGAGGTTGGATAGACGAAGGTAGAGCTTATTTGTGCTCAGGAGATACAGCTACCTGCTGAAGATGTATTTCCTTTGACTTCCGAGGCTGAAAAGACCTATCGACGGTTGATGTCGGGGCATCAGGAGGATATGTTCCTAGGCGTGCCTTCCGAGGCAGAAGACCATCTTTCGATTGTGTACCGAGAAGGATACTTCAAGCTGCCGAAAGGGGATGTTTGCTACAATGGAGAGTGGAATAAAGATGTGCCTGAAGGGAGGGGAAGGGTCATATTCAGAAACGGGGGAATGCTGATCGGACAGTTCAAGAACAACCACTGCACCTATGACCACTGCTTCTTCATCTTTCCCTCAGGAGCATACTACGAGGGTAACATCAAACAAAACAAGCTGGCAGGGAAGGGAAAGATGGTCCATCCTGAGTTGGCTTATCAGGGCAACTGGGAAAACAACAAGCCTCATGGAGCAGGTGAGGAGATCATGAGCAATGGAGACAAATACGTTGGCACTTTTGTGAGGGGTAAGAAGTATGGAAACAACTGTCTGTATCAGTGGAGTCAGCATCCGACCTTAAGCTAATACAAGGGGACCTTTCAGTTGGGAAAAATCAACGGACAAGGGACCCTCATTCTTAGAAACGGAACCCTCATCTAAGGTATTTTTGATGATAACTCAATTGAGAATGCTACCTGTATATCTAATACTCTCTCATGTAAAGGTAAATCACTCTAACACAGGAACCTTCAGAAACGGAAAGCTTTAAGGATCAGGCACTGTGCAGCTAAGGGGTAAGTAGGAGTATATTGGGTGCTTCAGGGAAGGATAGCTCTATGGGAACTGCACCTATGTCGACGGGAAGTCTAGATAAAATAGGTGCTTCATGTTTGGAGGGAGAAGGTTGAGGTCGGTGGTGGGGCTATCCGATGAAGAGATAAAACGGGTGCTGGAGGTAGTTGAGAAGGTGTATAAGAATGTGAGCATCCACAGCGAGGCCGTGATAAGTAGAGATAAATTGAGTTAGAGCTAAACCACGAGCTGAGAGGAGATTACAGTTGCAAGCAGATTCGGCCCTTTGAGAACTATTTTGAGAAGCAGCAGTACCTGATCATGAACTGCTATGACTCGACCATCCTGATTCAGAAGGCCCGGTGACTCATCATGATGCTCTCTAGACGTTAATTTATTGACGTTACTTTTATCAGACATATACTCCATATACTCCTCACTGATTATAAATTGTTTAGGACAGTCAGATAGTATTCATGAAAGAAGAAGAAAGCTCCGTCGACAGCTTTTTCCGGTCAGTCTTCAAGTTTGTTGATCGCCAAATCACCGGACAAACAGAAATAGAGCGATTGGCCAGGCGAGGCAACATCCAGGCACTTGGTATCACCTTTGTCATCCTAGAAACATCCATCAGACTGTCAAAAGTGCTGGTGTAGTACAAGGAGAAGCATTGCAAATGGGACAGGCCCTACACACATGCC
>Ga0100402_1005836_pt1 | contig 12422 bp, 11 predicted proteins | sample CryGeyme20150102_FD_80419 | JGI IMG/M metagenome (GOLD analysis project Ga0100402, IMG submission 80419) | Groundwater microbial communities from Crystal Geyser aquifers in Utah, USA - Crystal Geyser metaG 2015-0102 | ecosystem: Environmental > Aquatic > Deep subsurface > Groundwater | place...
AGGAACTAATCTACTTTATGAAGTATTAATGAGAAAAGTAGCAAAATTTACTGATCAATTAACGATTGAAGAGATTGAGATATTGTTAAACTACCTACCTCACGACTTATATAACGAAGACGGATTTACTGTTAATGAATCATTCGAAGATAAAGTTGGTGACAAATATGTAGAAAACGGAAAAACCTTTGAAATCGATGTATTCTACAAGCAAATATTTGCAATACTAAGTTACGAAATCGTCAACGCTAACGACGACTTATTCATCAATCTATGGCAAGGCATACTAAAAATTAAATTTGTTAACATTTCAGTAATTAATCTGTTCTTAAAGAACTTCGAGGCACGAATAAAAAAGGCAGAAAAGGAGCAAAAGTTTTTCTTGACTTTTTACAAATATTTGCCTACTTTATTAAAAATAAAGAAGAATACATAGAAATACTAGAGTTTCAAAAATTATACAATCTATTAGAAGAACACTTCTTAAAAAAGTATATAAATAGATTTAGTTTAAAGGAAATAGCTACTATCTTTTGGATATTTTATCACTTTAAAATAGTAGACAAAAAAGTAATTGACCTATTTAATCCTAGTATCAAAAATATTTTATTATCGTATATCAATGATCCAAAAGCAAAAATCGAATCAATGGGTTACGAATCTAATTTGAGATATTATGATAATTATAATATTGAAAGACATGATTTAGAAGCGCTTAATTACTTTATAAAGAACTCAAATTATTCGGGTGATTTATTAAATATAATGAATAAAGCGTTAAAATCGATTGAGCTAGAAAATACACATCCGATTAGTAGAAAATGGTTCTTCTTTTAAATAATTAAAATTAGATTATAAGATTATATGATTATATGTAAATTTATAGAAAATTGATATAAATTATTCATGAGAATTCTATTTTAAGATATTTAAATTATAATAAAGTATTATTAATAGCAATAATTAATAAACAACTATATATAATTAGTAATAAAATGAAAGTAAAAAAGTTAGTTAAGATAAAATATAAATTATTATTTTATTTAAATTTAAATTAAAATTACTAGTATTTAAACGTAAAATTTAAATTTTTACAATAATTAATTATGGACGTCAAGAAAAGAAACGAATCAAAAAACAAAGATAAAAAAAGCAAAGACACTAAAGAAAAGAAAGAAAAGAAAGAAAAAGAAGGACCAAAAGGAAAGAAAAATGCCTATATGTATTTCGCACTCGAGAATAGGGAGAAGGTTAGAACAGACTTAGAAAAGAAAGCCAAGGGTGACGATGTTAAGGGTAAAGAAGTTAATAAAGAACTTTCAAATAGATATAAAGAATTAACAGAGAAAGAAAAAGCAAAATTCACTGAATTAGCAGATATGGATAAAGAAAGATTTGAACGACAATTAGCTGAGTACGAAAGTAAAGGATACTGGATTGACGAAGAGACAGGCGAAAAAACATATGATGTCGATAAAAAGAAAAACGAACTAAAGTCAAAAAGTACCAAAAAAGATGATTCCAAAGACAAAAAGCAAGATAAAAAGAATGACAAAAAGAAATCCAAAAAAGATGAATCTTCTGATGAGGAAGACGATTAAAAAGGGAGTTGAGTTAAATAATTATTATATGTTTATAAATGTTTAAATTTAAGTTTTTTCTTCATATTTAAGTTTAAATATTCAAATATAAAAGTATATAAGTTACATTTTCAGTTATAATTAAAGTTTAAAGTTTATATAATTATTTCTGAAGTTGATGTAAGGCGCTCATATGCATAAGTTTAAATCGACAAAGAACCATTTAAGCAATTTAAATATTTATATAATAAATTTAATATAATTTTAAATAATCAAGTACTTTTATATTTTTATAATAATATTTTTTTTAATTTTAAGGAATCGTTAAGTAGTTTATTTATATTTATAACTTTTATTATTAAAGGAAAATAAACATGGAACCTAATTTTCCAATTAATAGTGAAATACAAATTAAAAAGTTTGATACTAGCCAACAGGAAAAGTAAATTAATATTTTATTATAGTTCAAGTAAAAATAAAAACAAAACTAAATCAAAAATAAACTCTCAAACACTAGATACTTGTAGAATATGCGATAATGATTCTGAGTTTTCATTTACAAAAATAATTAATAAGTTTAGAAATAACAATGCTAAGAATCCGAAAATAGAATCAAACTATGATAATCAACACCATATTCAAATATTTATAAAAAAGTTACAAAATCTAAATGATTATCTTGATATTTCCGATAATTCTGTAATACTACCTTGCTATTGTACAAACCCAGTTCATAAACTATGTATAATAAAATACGTGATATTTACACAAAATACTAACTGCAAGCATTGTCAATTTAATTACATATTTAAAGGAATAGACGAAGAAGGTAATTTAGATTTTTGTGAAAAGATAATAAAAGTAAGTAAGCTTTCCAGCTTCTGTCTAAAATTCATATTTCTCTTCATATTAATAGCATTAATAATCATTTTTAGCATATATGCGTACTCATTAATACAATCAACAACTTACTTTTGGACAACATATATAGTATATATTTTCCTAATATTTTGTTGTATACTTATAATAATAAGAATCTTTCAACAAATAAAAAAAATTAACAAAATGAAATCAGTAAAAGTTTTAGACGTTGCTGATATCGGTAGTATTAATTCATCAGAGAATATTCAGCTTTCGAATAGTGTTGAAATTTTATATAATTTTATATCATTAAATTTCGGAATTGACTACGAAGATATTAATTATTTTAAACTACTTAGAAGATATAATGGAGATCATAAATCTCTTGACCAGATACTTTCTCAACATATAATCCAAGAATATAAGGATGATGAAACTTCAGGTTTTGAATCACAAAGATCGGAAATGAGTGGAACAGAAAATAATTTTGAATCAAGTAGACGTAGTGAGCATACTTTTAAGTCATCTAATTCAAGTCTTCATAATCTACTCAATACAAAAGAAAAAAGCAATGAAAATATAATAAGCCTAAAGAAAAAGAACTCTAAAGATAATATTAATAATCACAATCATAATCATAATAAAAATAAAGAAAAAGACAGTATTATCGATATAAAAAAAGAACTAAAAGGAATACAAGAAGTAAGAGAAACTGAAAGTGATAATAATCTCAGAGACAAACTAATGACTCTTAACAATAATAAAAGTAATAAAAGTGATAATAATGTTGTAAGCTTTGGAAGTAGTGTAATGGAGAATAATAGCACAAATGTAAGTTCTAAAATATCTGGAAAGGTCACAAACTCAACCACTTCTTCTAATTATAAAAACAAATCTGAAAAATCAAAATCAAATATGAATATATCTCCTCCTATCAGACAACTTAGACTATCTGACAATAACAGTAAAAACACTGCTCCATTTACTCTTGAACTTAAAAAGCAAAAAACAAAGGATGAGATATCACAACCAAAAAGACCATCACAAATAGATTTAATCGCTCTTAAATATAACAAAGGTGTTGATGCTATTGAGGAAGATCATAAAGAAAAATTAGACTCGTCGCATGGTTTTTCAGTAAATAACTCTTCAAAAATGGGAACAGATAAATCGTTAATTACTCCTATTAATATATCTCCAGTTAAAAGTGACTTTTTTAGAAAATGTTCGAATATAGATGATCAGATAAAGCACTCATTCAGAAACTCTACAAGTGAAATAATTCATGTAGTATTCGAGGAAGAAGGGCTAGGGGACAGAGTTGATAAAGCTGATAGTATTAATAAACCAAATAACAAACAAAATAAGGAGATAAACCTACATGCATTCAATTCTGATAATATTATAGGTATTACTAGCAGTGAAGTTGTGTTAACAAGGATAAAGAATTCGTTTAAGAAACTAAGAACAGAAGTATTAATGGGAAGAAGGCCAAGATCGGCAGATTATTCCAGACCGAGACTTAAGAAAGTAAGTAATAATGGGAAAAAAGATTTATTTAGTCAGATAAAAGAAAACAAATTTTACAAAGAAGACAAAGAAGACGATTTTATTGAGAATTTTGATAAAGGAAAATCAAAATCAGAAAGAGATAGATTAATGAAACTGACTATTCATAATAGTGACCTTAAATATAACTCTTTTCTTGACGACACACCAAAAAGCATAAAAGGCCAAGGCATCGATATCAACGATCAAGAAAAAGAATTCACTATAAAAGATCAGATTAAGTTTCTTCTAAAAGAAAATAAAGATGATATTATAGAGGATAATATTCCAAGTAATAGCTCAATGGATATCTCAAGTACAGAGGTGATTAATCAAAAATGATGAGATACATTAATGTTTATTTCTAATATGTTTTTTATTTAAGGGTATTATATTATAATATATATTATATATATTAAAATTTATTATTATAATTATAATTTTATTTATAATTACATTCATATAATTACTTCATATATAATCTTTACTATATTTACTTTAATTACTTATTAGTTTTTATAACAACAGTAAAATTCTTTTGTTCCTGTTCTTTAATTATTTCATCTTCCTTCTTAACTTCAAATAAATTAGAAACATTTATAGTCTCTTCTTTTATTGTTATATCATCAAAATTTAAGTATTTGTCTAAATCTTCTATAAACAAAGTATTTAAATATTCTCTTGTTTTAATGTTTAATGTTTTAAAATCTGCTTGATTTATATTGATATCAATTATTTCCTTTGCTATATCTGATATTTGTTTTAAATATTTATTATTAGGGAAGTAATCAATTAAAATATTGAAAATCACGGCACTACTTGGAGAAGAGAGATACAAATAATCAAATGTTTCAGCTACTTTACAAAAATCTTTAAAAGATTGAAAACATTTAACATTACAAAAGAATGTATAAATGTCCTCTTTAGTAAACTTCTTAGTTTCTGGATTATAAAATAATCTACCGTCTTTATCTTTTTTTAATACTTTGTCGCAGAGGAAGTTACCACAAAAACTATTACAGTCTCTTTCTTCTAATATGTTTTTAATATGTTCGGGAGATATAAATTTAATTAATAAATTTGCTAACTTTTCATCAATTTTTGGCTGAATACTAAATAAAGTTTGTAATCTTAATGTAATTTTATCTAGGAGCTTAGAGCTTTGTTGGTCTTTTTGATCGTGTAATTCTTTCATTTCTTTTTTTATCTTAAGTTCTTTTTCTTTTTCTTCACTGATTTTTTCATCTTTTTTACTTATTTTTTTATTATCTAAATTTGAATTATCTGGTATTGAAGGTTGAGTATTAATATTTGGTATAAAATCTTTTTCTTTCTTTTTAACCTTTTTAGTTGAGATAATTGGGTCATTAAGTGATTTAAGAATTGATTCTTTAATTATTTCTTCTGGAATTTCAATTTTGTCCTTCATAATAATTTAATATATAATGTATATAATGTATATAATGTATATAATGTATATAATAATATATTCAAATTTACCTTAAAATATATATTAACAATATTATCAATAAATATATTTAATGATTATTACATTAAAATAATTTATTACTATCTTATGAAGTACTAATTAAAAATTAATGTGAATATTAATATTCAATTATAAAACTAAATCAGAAGAGAGATCCTTCATTAATGGGTAATATTATTTTTAAATTAGCAAGAACTTAAACAAAATATTAATTTTCTCTCATTCTATTTAAGATCAATACAACTAATTCTTCGGAATATAAAAAAATCAATATGTGAAACTAGTAAACTTTTGTTTAGCAAATTTCAAAACTTATTTCAAAATTTAAATTTAAATTACAAAGACAAGATATTTATGAAGAGTATTTTGAGCAATGATATATTATTACCTATATTTCTTAAAACAACAACAAAACATATCGATGTAATTGAAATAATTTATGAAAAGTGTTTAACAAATACATTAAAAAAGAATAATTTAGAATGCGAACTCACATTACTTTTAGCTTTATCAAATGATATATTTAATACAATCAAATTAACAAGCTTAAAAAAGTTCATCGAGGAAAAAACCTCCAAAGTTGATATAATAATGCAGCACTTTGAAAAAACTAGGAATGTTAACTTATATAAAATAAATTCTTCAGTTTTTGAATTTACTGGGGAGGCTTTACTCGACTTCAAAGGCTATTTTAGTAATTATAAATGATATAACAATATAACAAGATAACATTTATAACATAGTAACCTTGTAATTCATATTATATAGTTAACTGTGATAAGTTTACTGAATTATGTCTATTTGAATGTGCTGAAAACACTCTAAAATACAAAAATTTCTTTGATTTTATTACTAAACAATCAGAAATAATCTTAAGAGATATTTTTCTTGACTTATCAAAATTATCAGATATAGTAAATTACTCTAAGAAACTAAAGTTGAGTATCAAAGTAAAGAACTGTGAATTAGAAATTGATAAATCAAATGATAATCTAGTTATGAATAAATTTCTTACATATATTAATAGTGTTAAAACTTTGACAGTAAATATTTCAATTGTGAGGTATGAAGATTATACCTCGATTAAGAATAAGTTGTATATAAAATTAGAAATGAGAGTATCTAAAAATAGAGAGAATTATGATGAGTTTTTCTATTTAAATGAATAGAAAATCCTGTGATGTTTGTAATAAATGTATGTATAATAAGTAATCAGTAAAATATTAATATAATTATGTATAATAGAATAAATTATATAATTAATTTTACTTATAGTATTAATTTAGTATTAATTAGTTTATTATTAATTAGTTTAATTATTAATGTTTTTTAAAAGTAATTTTACTTATAAGTCATTGGGGATTGGGGATTGGGGATTGGGGATTGGGGATTGGGCCCAATCCCCAATCCCCAATCCCCAATCCCCTGTATTATATTTATTTAATACTTATTTAATCAAAATTCAATTTACTTAATTAATTAACTATATTTAATTCAATTAATTTAATATTTAATTAAACATAGTTAATTAATATACGTAACAATATTAGAAGATTTGAATTATATTAATATATAGATAAAAAACCAACATAATGCATAAATTTAATCTTCCTAGTATTTAGCCATTAAATCCACTAATCCACCTTTGGTTTCTGAATCTCTTTTCTTTTGTCAGATTGTTTACCTAACTTTTTCTTAAACATATCATATATTATCACGAATAAAAATGTTAAGGCAATATAACTTAAGTAAGACTTTTTATGTAAGCAAACTTTTTCTTCTAACCATGTTAAGCTATTTTTTCCTATGTCTTCTTCTTTGTATTCAGCTCTACAATAACTAACTAAGAAGAAAAATAGTATTATAGATCCAAGAGTAACAATATGCTTTAATTCTAATTCATACCAACGACCACTATAAATAAATAAATTAAATGGTTAAAAGTTGATTTTTGATTATTAATGAGTAACTATTATAACTTATAATTTCTAACATATAGACATATAGATAGATGTTTTAATCATCTCTTTACTTACCTTATCATATTCTTAATTACACTCTCAAAAACAGCAACCCTTTTATATACTAATATTTCTAAATTTCGTAAGGAGCTATCTTTAAGTTGCTTATCTTCATCCAATATCTTAACAAGGTAATAACAATTCCCAGGAGTATTACAGAAGAAGTCACTTATAATAGTCTTCCTTGATATTACTACATTCCAACTATGAAAAGTGATAATTTATGTTAAGTTATTTTGAAAGTAATATATAGTAGTAGATTATGTTAAAGTAATTAGTTGAATATATAGACTTTTTTTATATCCTTTAGCAATACTTACTTGCAGTTATATTTTGATTTATCTAAATTCATAACATCTAACTGTATTCCTTTTGATAAATTTGTTAAGTCTTTGTCAAATTGTAAGTAATATACTAAATTGCTAACTATAATGTTTTTAATTTCCATTTCTAATGATATATCAACGATATTGTTTTTTAGCAGATTCAAATGAGGAACTACTTTGTCCATTCTATGAGTAATATTAAGTAAATGTTGTGTAAACATGTATTATTTATTATTACTGTTCTTTTTCAATAATATTCTTTGGATTTCTCGAAAACATTGACGGAAGACAAATAAACGGAACTTTAAATATTATAATGTCAAATGTTCCGTATTTCATTGCCATAAAGTGTTTCGTGTCGTATTTTAAATTATATGTAGGAAACTCTGTTATTAATATAGTAAAATTTTCACTAAATTTCTTAAGTAGATATGACTCAACATGATTTGCTAAATCTTTTAATAGTAAAATTAATCCTTCACGGGATTTAAATTTTTTAATTTCTTCTGATTTCTCTTTGTTTTGTATAGCAAATATCTCAATTATTTTTATTATTGCAGTGGCTACTGACTTATCTTTAAATTTATTTGTTGTTAAATTGTCGAATATCATTTTTAGTGAATATATGAAAATAAAAAAATATAATTAATTAAAATTATTAAAAATATTAAAATTATTCTTAATGTATTAATATATTTAATTATTGTAAATTTTTATAATATTTAACAACATTTATAGTATTAATTATTAATTACTGCTTATCTAGTTTATCTAAATCTATTTCAGATTCTAAAGACTGTTCCTCCTTTTCTTCCTTTTCTTCTTTTTCTTCTACTTGATTATTTTCTTCATTCACATCTATTTGTTTTAAGACATCGTTTAAAAATAGAAGCACAAAAATTGAATTTACGTCAATTGTGTCCTGATATATATTTCTTATGATATATAAATAATTCATATCTAGTCTTTGTTTCTCTAAGTATGAATGGATTAATCTTTCGAAAAGATTTAATTCGATAAATTTTGTTAAGATGAAACTATTTCTATTTGATAAATTTCTTCTTACACTTTTTACAGATAAAATACTCATTTCTTTTGGTGATTGTAAATTTTTCAGCTGACTAAACAGTGGAACTTCTAATACTCTAATAAAACTCTTTATTAAATAATGATTTTTCGCAAAATCACAAACTTTTTTTAATATATTGCAAACAGTACTAAGATTAAAAGGAATGTTTCCACGTTCTAATTTTTGAATTAATTTATCAGTGAAAGATATATCTTCAATCTCATTAAATAAAATATCATGAAACTCTAAAGCAACAGGTATTAAATTTTCAACTGCTTGACTAGTTAACTGAACTTCTGATTTTAATTTCTCAAATATAAATTTTGACATTTCATTAAAAAAGTTATTGATTATAACTACTTTATCAGGCAAATAGAACTTTGTTAAATCTTTATTAGTTCTAATAAGTTTTAAAAAGTACTTTCTTTTATTAGTTAAATTAAAAAGTATTTCATATAATTCATTGTTGTTATAAGATCTATCATCAATTTGTTGGTATATCGCATTTACTAATTTCTCAAAAAAGCTAACAGAACAAAAAGGAGAATAGTAACTAACTAAACTATTTAAAGCATTTTTGAACACTGAGTGCGATTTATATAGAGTATTTTCCATACTATGCATCATGCACCTTTCTAAATAGTTAACAAAGTTGTTAGATAACAAATCGTAATATTGTCTATAAAACATAGAGACTTGAAAGAGTTCTTTTAAATTTAAAAGAGTTCCTTTTTCATATAGAGTTGTCTCGAACACTTTTATTGTGTTTGCGTCAAGAGGTAATCTAAATAAATGTAATGAACGATTGTGTATAAAATTACATATTGAAGGGTAAATAAAAAATGAATCTTTATGTGATAATATTTTAGGAATCGAGTTGATTAAGTAAGCAGTAAATCTATTATCGTAAAATCTTTGAAAAGTTAATAGGCTTAACATTTGATAAAGGCTATAAAAGTCTTCTTCGTTCTTTTCCATATAGTCCAAAAATTCTTTCACTAATGGAGCTAAAGCTGATTTGTTAAAGTTAGTGACACCTCTAAGGTTTTCTAATTTTTCTGCGAATTCATTGTTTTTATTATCACTATATATTTTGACTTTGTCTCTACCACGTATTGAGTGTAGATAATTAAATTCGTTCATTTGTGAGAAGGTTGCTTTATTATTTTTATATAGTAATGAAGAAGGTTTTACCATTATTGAATTTTTAAAACAGGAGAAAGAGTTTAGTTTTTTTTGAGCAGTAAAGACTTTCTTCATAGTTTTAACATTTTTCATATTTTAATATGAATAATATAATTATTTAATAAAGCTAAGTTATTTATAAATATATATTTATGAATTAAAAAAATATTTAAGTGGTTAGAATTATTAATATAATATTATTAAATGTCTTCTATACTTGCAAAGATAGATTTAATAGGAAAAGACTTCAAATTTAAAATAAATAGAGATAAATATAGAACATCACTTGGAGGAGTTATTTCAATAATGTTAATTTTATCTATTATAATAGCATGCGGGTATTTTGGGCAAGATATATACTTCCACCATAATCCAAATTATTATCAAAAACAGCAATTAGTAGAAAGGTACCCAATTCAACCTTTAAGTAACTCTAATTTCTTTTTTGCTTTAGCAATTCAAGATAGCAATAATAATCTTATTGATGATAAATCTTATTTTGTTCATCAATTTACATACTATAGATGGGATAGGAATTTAACAACTAAAAAAATGATATTGACTAAGAAAACTGTTGTAGAAATGGATAGATGTAACACAACCCATCTTAATAATTCTTATTTCATACAAAATCGGAGTTTATCTGAATATTATTGTCCAACTATTAATAATTTAGATCTAGGTGGAGATTTTGTGACATCAGATCAATACTATCTTTTTAAATTTAGTGTGGATAGATGTAATAGTATAACTGAAAAAAAGCATAATATTAAATGTAAAACAAATGAAGAAGTTGTAGAAAAATGGAAAGGTGAAAATCATATAGCATCTTATATTCAAAAAACTAAAATTGATCAGACAAATTATTATACTCCTATAGAGTACTTTTATGATTACAGGTATGAAAACTATGATATAGAATCATTAAAAGAAAATAGATTATTCTATACTCAATCAGAATTAATCACTGATGCTGGATTAATATTCTCTGAAACAACATTTCAAGAACCATTTCTACTATTAGACTCAATTAATTCTGACTATTATACAGTTAATGATTCTTCATTAAATTCAATGAAATTTTATATCCAGCTAAATAACTCATATAGTTATCATCATAGGTCATATATAACTCTCCAACAATTAGCTGCAGTTGTAGGAGGATTAATGAATGTTGTATTCGAAGTATTAACGTATATTTATGGTATATATGCAGATAATCACTTAGACTTATATATGTATAATAACTTATTTGATATAACTGAAAATGAGACAAGTACTTCTACACCGTTAGGAGATAACAACGAAGAAATGAAACATGAGCCAGTTTACTTAAAACTATACTCAAATAGGAACAATAACAACAGAAGTAGTAATGGTAACCCTGATAAACATAGTAATAACATCGAGTTAAATAACTTAGCAATGCAAGATAGAGAAGGAGATAAAGATAGTAGCCAACTCCCCGTACTTCAACCAGACCGGACTCACCTTGCTCAGCCGGCACATGCGTCACACCATGCGCATTCAATTCTCAATGATGATAATATTGTTAAACAAGACAAACATCTTATAAATAAGCCTCTTTCGAAAAATCAAGGTTTAAACAAGGATATAAAACGTTATATAAAATATAAACAAATCAAAAGGAAAAAAATAGAAATAGACTTTTGCACTAATTGTATTTATAAAAGGTTTTGTCATAATTCTAAAGACGCAAAGTTTAGAATAATTCACCTTGTTGAAGAAGAGTTAAACAAAAAGATTGATATATTAAACCTATTGAAGAATATTGATCAGCTAAATACCGCTAATAAATTCTTTCTAAATAAAAATCAAAGTTTTATGTTAAGAAATAAAAAATTAAAGAATGTATGTGTTAATCCTACTAATAATATTGATGATTATAATGACTTACTGAAAAAAGTTGATGTCGAACAAAAGAAAGAACTTACTCTATATTTAAATAATAAACTACAAAGTAATAATATGACTGATTTTGATACGTTATTATTTGTTGACCTAAGTGAAGAAATAAAGTTGTCAATTAAAGAAGATTTAGTAGTGTAGTAGTGCAGTAATGATTCAAAGAGAAAATTGTTAAAGATTATGAGAATATTTCTTGTATATATTTATATAAACACTTTATTTATAATACTAAATTAATTTTTAATTTATAATTACTTTATTATATATTATTAACTTAAATTTATTGTAATTAATTGATGATAGTTGTATTGATTAATAAACAACAAGTCTAATATATATGGGGATTGGGGATTGGGGATTGGGGATTGGGCCCAATCCCCAATCCCCAATCCCCAATCCCCAATCCCCATATAT
>Ga0100402_1005837_pt1 | contig 12421 bp, 9 predicted proteins | sample CryGeyme20150102_FD_80419 | JGI IMG/M metagenome (GOLD analysis project Ga0100402, IMG submission 80419) | Groundwater microbial communities from Crystal Geyser aquifers in Utah, USA - Crystal Geyser metaG 2015-0102 | ecosystem: Environmental > Aquatic > Deep subsurface > Groundwater | place...
GAATACTGAGAATTACAAGTCTATTAATCTTGTAAGGTCTCATTATGAGGCTTTAGGTGGAGCTGTGAGAGTTCTATCTTTTGATCAACTTGAATGGTTAAGTCCATGGCTTGATATGGGATTAGAAGAAATTCAAGCTTATCAAAGAATGACGGAGTGCTTATTGACTCTTAATTCTGATTCAGAGATATATCATTCTGAAGAATATATTCAGAATGCAATGAATAAAGTTATGCCAATTCTTGATATGGCAACAGTATAATTCTTAAAATATTTAATTTAAATTTGTAAAAGACTCTATTATTTTATAGAGTCTTTTGTATTTAATTCTAATATCTTATAAAACTCCTCTCTATAATCTTTATCTAGCAATTCCCACCACTCAACTCCCCAAACAAAAGCTTTATCTATACCAGCTTTTTTGATGGTTTGGATATTCTTCATAAAACGATTTGGTGAAATTGTTCTTTCTATATCTTTTTTATTTTTAATGTCAATAAATTTGTAATCCCATGGTTCAGCTTGTAATTCCATTACCCAAGCTTTTTTATTTTTGGATAATACAAAACCAACATCTTTTTTTAATCTAAATGTTTGGAATGGATATTGGTATAAATCCATATAAATCGGAATATTTTTAATTCTGATACCTAATTTTGAATAAAAATCTAATCCAACTATATCTTCAGGTAAATTAGTATTATAAAAAGTTTTTTGCCAAGATTTATATCCATAAGAAACTATTACTGGTCTTTCATCTAAGGTTTTTAGTAATACAATTTCTTTTTTATAAATTTCTCTAACATCAAATCCATTTTGTCCCCAAGTATTTTCAAAAGGCTCATTTTCTATTTGCCAAGCTTCTATTTGTTTATTTTGTCTTAAATCTAAAATTAATTTTTCTAAATAATTCAAAAGTTTTTGTTCGAATTCTTCTTTTGATAAATTGGGAATCCATTCAGGAAAATGTCTTTCAGGCCAACGAGGACTTCTATATCCTATTGCAGGAACTATATTAATATTATAGCGAGAGAGAATTTCAAACATTTCTTGGTATTCAGAGATTATCCAATCTGATTCATTTGGCATAATCATATCCCAATAAAAAGCAATTCGGATTGAATCCCAGTGATAAGAATTTAAAATTTTCACTAAAGTTTTTCGCCAATCTAAATTACATTCTAGACAGTATTTTATACTAAATGTAAATCCAAATTTCATGATAAATCAAATTTACCGGAATTTCCGTATCCATTTATAAAATCTTTTGGACTTAGCCAATTAGCAGATTCTGGTTTAATTTTTTTTATCATAAGAGATTTATTAGGTGTGCCTATTAATAATTTGTTTTCTTCCCATAGCCAATGAGCAGGGGTGAGGGTACAATTTATAATTGTTTCTATTTCTAAAATAATTTTTTTCCCTTTCAAATAAGTGAAAATTTGAGGCCAATTTATAAATGCTCTATATTGATTAAAAATTTCTTGAGCTGATTTATTCCAATTTATTAATCCATCAGATTTCTGAATAAAATGAACAATTGATGATTTAGAGTGATTTTGAGGCTTTGGTTTTATTTCTCCTAAAATATATTTTTCTAAGGATTTATCTAACAATTGGTATGATACATTTATCATTTTTGGTTCTAAATCTAAATAAGTTTCAGATTGAGATAATGAAAAAGATTTTTGGTATATTATGTCTCCATGATCCATATACCTATCAATTTTCATTAATGTGACACCAGTTTCTGAGTCACCATTAAGTAAGCAAGATTGGATTGGAGCAGGTCCTCGGTATTTTGGAAGGAGGGAAGGGTGAATATTTAAAATTCGATCAGGCATTAAGTCAAGAAAGCTTTGTGGTAGAATTTTTCCATATCCAATTACTAGCCAAATATCAGCTTTTAGATTTAAGATTTCTTTTATAAAATTTGGTTCTTTAATCTTTTCAGGTGTAAAGATATATATATTCTGCTTTAAGCTAAATTGCTTTACTGGGCTTGGAGTTAATATTTTTTTTCTTCCAATAATAGAGTCTGGAGCTGATACTGTTCCAACGATTTCAAATTTTTTATTTTTATGTAGTTTTTCTAAAATTAGTTTAGCAAATTCTGGAGTCCCAAAAAAAAGTATTTTCATAGATTATATATAGATTTTATGCTTTTGTTTTAATTTTCTATCTACAACTTTATCTTCAAATAATATTCCATCTAAGTGATCAATTTCATGTTGTAATATTCTAGCAAATATACCGCTAACTTTTCCATATATAGGTTCACCTTTTTCATTCATAGCTTTGAAATCTACTGCACAAGGTCTAATAACTTCAGCAAAGTATTCTGGTAGTGATAGACAACCTTCTTCCATTATACAATGATCTTCTGATATATTTATTATTTCAGGATTAATTAAAATCATATTTTGATTTGGCATACAAAGATCAAATCCGGTTTCTTTATAATATTCTCCAGGAATTTTTATCAGAATCATTCTAATGTTTTGACCTACTTGAGGAGCTGCTAGTCCCATACCTCCAGCTGGATCAATTGTAGCTTTCATATCTCTGGCTAATTTTTTGATTGAGCTATCTATCTTTTTAATTGGAAGAGATTTTGTTCTTAGAATTTGATTTGCAGAACCTGTTTCTATATCAAGAATCATAAAATAAGTAATTAAGTTTAAAATTTAAATCATTATAGCATAAATATAAAAATATTACAAAAAACAGATTTTTAAGGATATTTTTATAAATTGTAAGTAATTAATTAGTTTTTACCTTCCCTACGATATTGTTTTTTAATTTTTAAATATTCAGTATCTTCTCCTGAGCCACTATCCTTGCCAGAGAATCTTTTCATAATCTGTGCAGGATACTTTTCTTTAACTTTTTCTAATTTTGTTCGGATAATATATTCAGTGTCAAGTTCCAATAACACAGACATTTCGATACAACATATCATTACATCAGCCAATTCTTTCTGAATTAAGGGTATTAGCTTATTATCTTTTTTGACTTCATCTAAAGTTAAATTAGACCATTGAAATATCTCAAGTAACTCAGCTGACTCTATAGAAATAGATTTTGATAAATCTGCTGGTCTCAAATTATTCCAACCTCTTTCTTCTAAAAACTGTTTTATTTCTAACTCTAATTTATTCATATAAATTTATAATTTAATTTCGTAACTATATAATAATATTTTTATTTTAAAAATACAAATATAAAACTTTAATCAAAAATTAAAAATAATACAAAGATATAAAAGTAAATTAAGCCAATTTGCCTATTGTAAATCTAGATTATTCTGTTAAAATAAATAAGTACTTTTTTAGGGTTCTATATGAATCATAATTTATTAAAATTATCAGAAATTAATTTAGATTTACCCAAACTGGATGTTAAAGGAGTATTCGGATGTGTATTTACTAAAGATTCAATGGGTAAAATACAAATTTTATTAATGAAAAGAATAGCAAAATATCCTTTAGAATATCAAGGAGTAAGAGAATTTCCAGGAGGAGGGATTGAAGATAATGAAACAATTTTTCAAGCCTTAAGAAGAGAACTTGATGAAGAAATTGGATTTTTTGGGGAATCTTTTTTGTATAAATGTCAGCTATGGAGTTATAGTATGCTAAGAGTAAGAAAAGATCCAGTTTATTTATTTTTTCTTTATATTGATAAATTAGATATAGAATTTATTATTAAAGAATTTATTATTACTGATGAAACAGATGATCCAAGATTAGTTTCTTTAGATAATTTAGTCTCACTCAATATGACTCAAACCCAGATGGAATTTTTTGTACCGATAATCAAAGATTCTTTAAGCCCATTTGATAACAAAATAGATATTTATCCAGATATAGGTTTGTATTTTTAAAAATATAAGAGATTTAGTAATTCTACTAAGTCTTTTTCTTTTTTGAAATAATGACAAATTTTTATTTTTGAGATATAATAAATATATAGGTAACTTATTATTAAATTATAAATAAATTATGAAGTTTTTGAATAAAATATTTGGAGATCCGAATCAAAAGGAATTAAATAAAATAAAGCCTTTATTAAGAGAAGTTAACCAAAAAGAAGCTGATTTTAAAGATAAATCAGATGATGAATTGAGAAAAGAAACAGCTATATTAAGAGAAAAAATTATTAATACAAAAGATGTTGATCAGTTTTTGGTAGATGGATTTGCTTTAATAAGAGAAGCTTCTAAGAGAACTTTGAGTCAAAGACATTATGGAGTTCAGTTAATAGGAGGAATAGTTTTACACCAAGGTAAAATTGCTGAGATGAGAACTGGAGAAGGTAAAACTTTAGTGGCAACTCTTCCAACTTTTTTGAATGCTCTATCTGGTAAGGGTGTGCATGTTATTACAGTAAATGATTATTTAGCTAAAAGAGATGCTGTTTGGATGGCTCAAATATATTCTTTTTTGGGTCTTTCAGTTGGAGTTATTACTGGGGAAGGATCTTTTTTGTATCAAGAATCAGATAATGAATTAGAAGATAAAGAAAGAGATGATGATGGTTCTTATAGAATTAAAAAATCATTTTTGAAACTTTGTTCAAGAAAAGAAGCATATCAAGCTGATATAACTTATGGAACTAATAATGAGTTTGGATTTGATTATTTAAGAGATAATTTAACTCAATCAAAAGAAGATATGGTTCAAAGAGGTCATAATTATGCAATTATTGATGAGGTTGATAGTATTCTGATTGATGAGGCGAGAACTCCCCTTATTATATCTCAAGCTAATGCTGAGTCTCCAAAATTGTATGAGGTGTTTGCTGGTATAGTTCCTAAGTTGGCTAAAGACACTGATTATTCTATCGATGAGAAAATGAGAAGTGTTAATATTACAGAATCGGGTATAGATAAAATAGAGAAAGCTCTTGGTATTAATAATATCTATGAAGATAAAGGTATAACCTTTGTACATCATTTGGAACAGGCATTGAGAGCTGAAGCCTTATATCAAAAAGATAGAGATTATGTTGTAAAGGAAGGAGAAGTAATAATTGTTGATCAATTTACGGGTAGAATGATGAATGGTAGAAGATATTCTGATGGATTGCATCAAGCTCTAGAAGCAAAAGAGGGTGTTATGATAAAACAAGAGTCAAGAACAATGGCATCCATTACATTCCAAAATTATTTTAGGATGTATAAGAAAATCTCAGGTATGACTGGTACTGCTATTACTAGTGCAGAAGAGTTTTATAAGGTGTATAAATTAGATGTTATTACAATACCAACTAATAAAAAGATTCAAAGAATCGATAAATCAGATTTAGTTTATAAAAATGAAAAAGCTAAATTTAATGCAATTGCAAAATTGGTAAAAGAGTTAAACCAAAAAGGACAACCTGTTCTTTTGGGAACTGTTTCTATTGAAAAAAGCGAAGCATTGGCTCAAGTTTTTGATAAGTTTAAATTGAAATATAATATTTTGAATGCTAAGAATCATGAAGCAGAGGGAAATATTATAGCTAATGCTGGTCTTAAAAATGCAATAACAATTGCTACTAATATGGCTGGAAGAGGTGTGGATATTAAATTAGGAGGAGCTGAAGCAACAGAAGAAGAGAAACAAGAGGTATTAGATTTAGGAGGATTGTATGTAATTGGAACAGAGAGACATGAAGCAAGGAGAATAGATAATCAGTTGAGAGGTAGGTCAGGAAGACAAGGAGAGCCTGGAATTACTCAATTTTTCTTATCTTTGGATGATGATGTAATGAGAATTTTTGGTGGTGATAAGATTAAAGGTTTAATGGAAAGATTTAATTTCCCAGAAGATGAACCTATAGAAAATGTTTTAATTAGTAAATCAATTGAAGGAGCTCAGACCAAAATAGAAGGATTTAACTTTGATTCTAGAAAGAGATTATTAGAGTATGATGATGTAATTAATAAACAAAGAGAAATTATTTATAAGAAAAGAAAAGATATATTGCTATTAAAGAATGATATAGAGGAACAAACTCACACTCTTTTGAAGGAGCATGTTTATAAAATAGTTTCATTCCATACAACAATTGAAAGCCCTAGAGAATGGTCTTTAACAGATATATTAGAAGATATTAATGGTCTTATTAAAATTGAGGGTAATATAATTGAAGATTTAACTTTGATAAGAGATGGTCAACATAATATGTCTTCTAAAAAGAAAAAAATCAATGAATATTTATTTTCAAAATTACAAAGTTCCTTTGATAGTAAATTTGAATCTTTAGAAGAAACTCAAAAGTTGATTTTACAAAGATCAGTTTTACTTCAAACTATAGATATGCTTTGGATGGAGAATCTAGAAATTATTGATTATCTAAAAGGAAGTATTAATCTAAGACAATATGCTCAGAGAGATCCTTTAGTTGAATACAAAAATGAAGCATTCTTATTATTTGAAAAACTTTTGAATAATATCAATACAGAATATATCAATAACTTGCTTAGAATTAAAATTGAAACTAAGTTACAACCTATGCAAGACACACAAAATTTAGCAACAAATCTAAAGTATGTAAACTCTTCTAAGTTTATTCCTAAAGTCGGGAGAAATGATTTGTGTCCTTGTGGGAGTGGTAAAAAATATAAGAAATGTCATGGTAAAATTTAATAAAATATCATTATGCAAAAATTAAGTACATATCACAAAATATTAATAGGTGTATTATTAGGTTTAACTATTGTTTTAGTTATTATTATAAACAAAAAATATAACAAATCAGAATCAATCCCAGAAAGTACTGAATTATATGAGGTTTCTGAAAATGATTCTGGACAAGCTAGTGTTGAAGTTGCTCCAGAAGAATTAAAAAAGATTAGGCTCTGGATAGAAGATAAAAATTTAGATGAATATGGAAATCTAGAAGGAACAATTTATGCAGGGGGAAATCCATTATTTGATGAGAGTACTGGAGAAACAAGACTGATTTATGATTATTTATTAGAGAATCACCCAGACAAACCTTGGCAAAATTACGGATCAGAAGATATTAATAATTCTTCAGATATGGAAGAAAGTATCTCTAATGAAAGTAATTTAGAGCAAGAACTATCTTTTTCTGAGATTACAGAATGGTCAAATTTATCAAAACCAAGTTATGATATGGAGTATCCTAAATTTGTAAATATTGAAGATAAAAATGATATTATTACACTAACTGGAGATGATAATTTTAAAATGTATATTTATAATGATATATCAAAACAGGATATTCCTACAGATTTAAACTGTGATAAAATGGATCTAATAGATAAAGATAATGCATTTATTTGCAATAATGATAGTATAAGATATAAACAAATTTATCAAAGAGTAAAGGATAGTGTAATTCCTAAATAAAATAATAAATATCCTTATTTATTATTGACTTCATAGTATTAACCTGTTATAATTATATAATTGAATGAGTGATGAGTATTTTAATTGTCTTACATAAAAATCGGAATGTTTCAAATCAGATATAATATTTTTTACTAAGTAAAATTAGCAAGAGTTCCCTCTCTTGTGTTTTGTGTATCTGATATATTGATTCTAAAAGTAAGAAACCCTTTATTTATTAAATAAATTATTCAGTAATATGGAAAATAATAGAGTTTTTCTTAAGAAAAATATAAGTATAGATTTACCTAATCTAGTTGAGCCACAATTGATATCTTATAAGTGGTTTTTAGAAAAAGGATTAAAAGAATTGTTTGAAGAATATTATCCAATAACTGATTGGAGTGGTACAGAATATAAAATTGAATTTTTAGACTATAGACTAGATGAGCCTAAGATGTCTGAAAAAGAATCTTTAATAAAAAATTCAACCTACGAATCATCACTTAGAGCAAAGTTTTTATTTATTAACAATGCTACTGGTAAAAATCATACTCATGAAGTATTTATGGGAGACATTCCTGTAATGACAGAAAGAGGAACTTTTATTATTAATGGAGTTGAAAGAGTAATAATTGCTCAAATTTTAAGATCTCCTGGAGTATTTTTTACAGAAAATATTTCTAGAGATAAAAGATATTTTGGAGCAAAATTAATTCCAAACAGAGGAGCTTGGTTAGAAATTGAAACAGATGGTGCTGGGGTAATATGGGTTAAAATTGATAGAAAAAGAAAAGTTACAATAACTTCTTTGTTAAGAGCATTTGGTTTATCTACAGATGCTGATTTGTATACAGCTTTTTCTGATGTTGATACTGGAAAAGTTAAATTCATTAGAGAGACTATAAATAAAGATGTTGCTAAAAATCAAGGGGCAGGATTTATAGAAGTTTATAGAAGAATAAGACCAGGAGATTTAGCTACAGAAGATAATGCAAAGCAGTTAATAGAGTCAATGTTCTTTGATTTTAATAGATATGATCTTGGAAAAGTTGGAAGATATAAAGTTAATCAGAGATTAGAAATTGATGTTGATAATAATAAGCAAAATAGAATTTTAAGAAAAGAAGATTTATTATTGATTATAAAGAAAATTATAGAGCTTAACAATGATCCTAATTCCATTCCTGATGATATAGATGATTTAGCAAACAGAAGAGTTAGATTGATAGGTGAGTTAGTTCAAGATAGAGCAAGAATAGGTTTTGCTAGAATGGAAAAAATTATAAAAGATAGAATGAGTACAGCTGATCCTAAAACTATCAATGCAAATTCCATTATTAATTCAAGACCTTTAGTTGCTGCTGTTCATGAATTTTTCTCCTCATCACAGTTATCTCAATACATGGATCAAATTAATACTTTAGGAGAATTAGAGCATAAGAGGAGAATATCAGCTATGGGACCAAATGGGTTGACAAGAGATAGAGCTGGATTCGAAGTAAGAGATGTTCATCCAACTCATTTTGGAAGAATCTGTCCTATTGCTACACCTGAAGGACCAAATATTGGTTTGATTGGACATTTAGCTAATTATGCTTATATTAATGAATATGGTTTTTTGGAGACTCCATTTTTGAAAGTAGTTGATGGAAGAATTACTGACGAAGTGGTTATGATGAATGCTACTGAAGAGAAAAAATATGTGATAGCAACAGCAGTATTAGATTTAGATGATAAAAATAATATTAAAAATGAAAGAGTTTTAGCAAGACAAAATACCAATATTATTCAAGTTTCTAAAAAAGAAATAGAATATGTTAATGTTTCAACAAAGCAATTGATTTCAGTTTCTACCTCATTAATTCCATTTGTAGAGCATAATGATTCAGCTAGAGCTCTTATGGGTTCTAATATGCAAAGACAAGGAGTCCCTCCAATAGTTCCTCAAACCCCTATTGTTGGTACTGGTATGGAAGCAGATGCAGCAAAATATAGTGGTCAGATGATAACAGCTCCAGAGGATGGAGTTATAATAGAAGCTGATGGTGAGCATGTTGTCTTCGAAGATAGTAAAACTAAACAAAGAAAAAAGTGGGAGTTAACGAAATTCTTAAAATCAAATGCTTATACAAGTGTTAATCAAAAAGTTAAGTGTTATCCAAATCAAATTGTAAAAAGAGGAGACTTATTAGTAGATGGTCCGTCAATGGATAATGGAGAACTTGCCTTAGGTCAAAATTTGATGGTAGGATTTATGTCTTATGAAGGAAATAATTTTGAGGATTCAATTATTATTTCAGAAAAATTAGTAAAAAAAGATGTATTTAGTTCTGTTCATATAGAAGATTTTTCTGTGGATGTGTCTGATACGAGTTTAGGAGAAGAACAAGTCACAAGAGATATACCGAATATTTCTGAAGAGAGGTTAAAAGACTTAGATATTGAAGGTATTATTAGATTGGGTGCAACTGTAACTCAAGGTGATATTTTAGTAGGTAAAATTAGTCCAAAAGGTGAGACTGATTTAACAGCAGAAGAAAGATTATTAAGAGTTATTTTTGGAGAAAAGTCTAGAGATGTAAAAGATACCTCTTTGAAATTACCTAATGGTCACAAAGGAAAAGTTATAGGAATAAAAGTCTTTTCTAGAGAAAATGGAGACAAATTACCTTCAGGAGTAATTAAAAGAATTCAAGTCAGTATAGCTCATTTAAGAAAAGTTAATGTGGGGGATAAGCTGGCAGGAAGACATGGTAACAAAGGAGTTATTTCTAGAATATTGCCAGAGGAAGATATGCCTTTCTTGCCAGATGGAAGACCTTTGGATATTTTATTAACACCTCTTGGAATTGCTTCTCGTATGAATCTAGGTCAAATATATGAAACACATTTAGGGTTAGCAGCTTCTGCATTGGGAATAACGATTGCCAGTCCTGCTTTAGATGGTCTTACAATGGAAGAAATTCAGACTTTGCTTAAAAAGGCTGATTTACCAGAGAATGGTAAAATTAAACTTACTAGTGGAAAAACAGGTGAACAATATAGTGAAACAACTACAGTTGGTATTATGTATATGATGAAATTGAATCATGATTGAAGATAAAATGCATATGAGATCAACAGGTCCTTATTCTTTAATTACTCAACAACCATTAGGAGGAAAAGCTCAGATGGGAGGACAGAGATTAGGAGAAATGGAAGTGTGGGCATTAGAAGGTTATGGAGCAGCTTATATGTTGCAAGAAATGTTAACTGTAAAATCTGACGATATAATAGGAAGATCTAATGCATATGAATCTATAATCAAAGGTAAAAAAATACAGGCTCCACATATTCCATCCTCTTTCCATGTATTGGTAAATGAATTAAAAGGATTAGGAATAAATGTTTCACTCAAAAATGTTGTTACTAATAAGTCAATAGTAGAATAATATAATATTATATGGAAAATTATACTCCTTCTGATCAAAATAATAGTGAATCTTTATCTATGGATATTCTAGATTTCGAATCTATGAGATTAAATCTAGCATCCCCAGAAGAAATTTTATCTTGGTCTTATGCTGAACAATTAGGGAAAAATCAAGGGATTAAAAAAAATGGTGAAGTAACAAAGCCAGAGACAATTAATTATAGAACTCAAAAAGCAGAAAAAGATGGTCTTTTTTCTGAGAAAATTTTTGGTCCCGTAAAAGATTATGAATGTGCTTGTGGTAAATATAAGAAAATTAGATATAAAGGTATAGTTTGTGATAAGTGTGGTACTGAAGTAACAAAATCTTCAGTTAGAAGAGAGAGAATGGGTTATATAGAGTTGGCTGTTCCAGTTGCTCATATTTGGTTTTTAAAAAATATTCCAAGTAGAATAGCTTTAGTTATAGACCAGCCTTTGAATGAGGTTGAAAAAGTAGTTTATTATTCTAGTTATATAATAACTAGTGTTAATGAAGATTTGAAAAAAGATTATATAAAGCAGGTTGAAAATGAGTATAAGAAAAAACTAAGTACAATCACTGTTACTGGAAATGCTGATGATGACTCAGTAAATGAGCTAAAGAGATCCAAAGATGAAGGAATAAACCAATTAAATTCTCTTAGAAAATGGAATATATTATCTGAAATAGATTATAGGATAATCTCCATGAAATTTGGTGGAGTATTTGTTGCAGAAACAGGATCTGAAGTGTTAAGAAGAATTTTTTCTGAAATAGACATGACAGAATCTGTTAAAGAATTAGAAATTGAATTAGCTGATGCTGATGGTATAAAAGCTCAAAAAATTATTAAGAAGATAAGATTTTTTGGAGGAATGTTAAAAGCTAACGTAAGACCTGAGTGGATGTTCATGACTCACTTACCAGTTATACCTCCAGATTTAAGACCTATTGTAGCTTTGGATGGAAGTAGATTCGCAACTTCTGACTTAAATGATCTATATAGAAGTGTTATAAGTAGAAATAATAGATTAAAAAGATTCATTGCACAGAAGTCACCTGAAGTTATTGTTAGAAATGAAAAGAGAATGTTACAAGAAGCAGTAGATACACTGATTGATAATTCAATGAGAAGATCTAGTACTTCTAATTTATCCAGCATTGGACAAAAAAGAACATTAAAATCAATGGCAGATTTTCTAAAAGGTAAATCAGGAAGATTTAGACAAAACCTTTTGGGAAAAAGAGTTGATTATTCTGGTAGATCTGTAATTGTTGTTGGACCAAATCTAAAAATTGATGAGTGTGGTATTCCAAAGAAAATGGCTCTTGAACTATTTAAACCATTTATAATTAATCAATTAATAGAAAGAGAATTAGCACATAATATTAGAAGTGCTACCAAACTTATTGATCAAGGAATTGATGAAGTTTGGGATATCTTAGAGAAAGTAATTGAAAACAGATATGTTCTTTTGAACAGAGCTCCTACTCTACATAGATTAAGTATTCAAGCTTTCAAACCAGTATTAATTGAAGGAAAAGCAATTCAGTTAAATCCTATGGTATGTAGTCCATTTAATGCTGATTTTGATGGAGACCAAATGGCCGTACATGTTCCTTTATCAGAAGAATCATTGA
>Ga0100402_1005845_pt1 | contig 12410 bp, 7 predicted proteins | sample CryGeyme20150102_FD_80419 | JGI IMG/M metagenome (GOLD analysis project Ga0100402, IMG submission 80419) | Groundwater microbial communities from Crystal Geyser aquifers in Utah, USA - Crystal Geyser metaG 2015-0102 | ecosystem: Environmental > Aquatic > Deep subsurface > Groundwater | place...
ATAATTATGCCCTAACCCTAATTTCATAACACAAGGAAGAAACGAAACGATTTCTCGTGGGACGAGACTACTAGTAAAAAGCCAGTGTTTTAGCTTTTGCCTGATCAACAGAGTTGTGTTTCTTATTTATGCTAAAAAAGAGTGGTTGGCGTACGCCAGGGGCCATTGATCTTCATCTTCGCGTTGAATCGGAAATTGAAGAAATTAATAATAATAATACTATTGTGGCACAAAGACGGAAGCGCATCTCAAGTCGATTTTGATTGGTCACTGGTTTTCTCCAAGTGATCTCAGGGAAGAGGTGGTACCAGTACAGTAGTGTGAACAAGAGTCCCTAGTACCAGGTAATGTTTTCCATGATACTCAAGGTTTTCAATTTGGAGCATTTTGAAAATTATTTAGGAGCATTTTTCTTAGGAGCAGTTCAATTAGGAGATTTTAGGAGCATTTCATTTTTGATTCTTAGCTAGGAGCATTTCGTTTTCAATTAGGAGCCTTTTGTTCTTGTTTTACTACTACTAGCAAGTAGATATTAAGTAGCATAATTAGAAGCAGCATTTGTTTTTCAATTAGGAGCGAGCATTTGTTTTCAAGTACCAGTAGGAGCATTTGCATCTTTGTCTCACCCCTAAATGCTCCTTATTACTACTAGTACCAGGTGCGAGCATTTTAGGGGCAATGTGAATGCTTCTAATTGGGAGCATTTTAATTATGGATCTCTACTGTCTGTTCTTTAACAGTTGACCTTGTAAAAGGAGTGCAGTTGGAAATTAGAATACACGCTATTTAGCGATAATCCTTTAAATGCAGGGGTATCTTGGATTCGACCAACAGTACTACAGTACCTGGTAGTGTGGTGGTGGTGGTGGTGGCATCCTGGTGGTGGCGGTGAGTATTCTACTACTACTAGTAGTAGTCTACTAGTAGTACTAGTTCTACTAGCTAGTAGTAGTAGTAGTACCTCGTAGTACTGAAGCAAGTGGTAAAAGATAAGACCAGAATATTCAGTTCGCAAATCCATTCAAATTGCCGCCAAATTATTGGTCATGAATGAGAAAATTGATTCTTCTCTGGTCTGGCAGCTGGCAGCAATGAAACAACAATAATAATAATATCCAACCACAAGACCACAGAAACAAAAACAAATACGACAAGAGAACACCTTTTTACTACTATGTAGAAAGACACATACGATTCGATTTCAGCGCCCACTTTAAGAAAGGAATCGTGAGCAACGTAAACTAACACAACAATGAATTCAAAAATCTGAGTATCAAAACTGCAAGTTTATTATTGCATAGAATGTCAATTCCTTGAACAACTCACTGTGTGGTGTGTGGATTAGAAAGACTAGCGCAACGCCCCTACTTGTTGCGGAATACATCTTGACAATACTCCAACTTCTTCTATAAAACCACAGAGGTGCATACTGTAGCACGAGTGGCTGCGTCACAGGATAACAACTCAAACTCAAACATTGGCAACTCCAACCTAACGAATATCTGATCGTGGATTCTCTACAAACGAGACCAAAACTACGCACATCAAACCTTGGACCCGTTTACAAAAACAGTGTCTACCTACAATATCAATCAGTTTCTCACGATGGCGACCGATGAAATGTTGCTAGGTAGTATTCGCACTCCGAGTGAACTTTATCCGGTCGTTCATGACCTTTCCGACGCTGAATATGGCTCGTGCTGCTGCGGCGAAACATTCGGTTCCTTCCAGTTGAGTGATCTGGTATTGCCTGGCTCGGTACCTTCTTCCATATGGAATAGATTCTGTCCCACAAGAACGAAAAACGTCAAGAGACCAAATGGCAGCAAGCATATCCCACCTACAGATCTGAAAGATCAAACAGACCCCCCAAACAACAGTGAAGTCGCCCACCAGAATTTATCGGAACTAACGTCATGTATCATCGAGGACCATAACAGCAAAACGCCTATTGCGAAGAATGGATCAAGCCGCCGAGATCATGGTGAGCGTTCTCAACCAATATCAGTAGCGTCTCCCAAGGAAATAGCACCAGCCTGCTGTTGGCATCCTCGCAATCGTCTAGCCCTCGAGGGCAACCACGGTGAACTATTTCAAGAAGTCGATCGTTGTAGGCGACATGAGCAAACTCATCGTAAGCGCAGCGAACAGAGGCTTTTCGATGGCAACAAACTATCGATTGAAAATACCGCTGGGTGCTTCCAAAAGCACGGACGCAAGTCGCATTTGCGACGGAAAAGTCGACAATTGATGAATTTATTGCTGGTCAAATCAAATTCTGCATCCACCTTTTCCACGAAAGACTTGAGTGCAGCCGAGGATTCATCATCTCCAGCCTTTATAGCAAGTGCAGTCGATTGCAATGAGCTTCGCACTTTTGATGACACCTACGTCTTGACTCGCCAGGTAGGTTTATTGTCACTCAGACGCTTTTCGATTCAAACAGTATCGCCATTGTATCACTTAATCTCGCCACTCCAATACCTTCATCCTTAAGATTTTTAAATGTAGATATTCTGAGATCTGGGAGTGCGTAAAAAGAACTTCAGGAGTACGATTTTGCGTTAAGGTGTTGGAGCAGCCTGAAAGCTATACCGAGTTGGATATGCTTCAAGCTCTGACAAAAAACATGGCTGGACACCCCAATCTCATCAAACTTGTAGAAGCAATATCTGAAGGGCCGAAAATCTACATTATCACTGAAATTGTTAAAGGCGACAATCTTCTCACACGCATCGCGAAAGAAGGGCCAATGGACGAAAATGTCGTCCGAGGAATTACGAGAAGCATCTTGCGAGGATTGGATTATCTGCATTCAAAAGCAGTCGTCCATTCAGATATTCAGCCGGAGAATATCTTGTTAACCATTCATGGCGATATTGTATGTCCCTCACAAACCCAAATTGCCGATTTCGGTAGTGCCGTGGATTTGGACTGTCTCCAGCCAATCGGTGCTCAGTCTGGTAATTATTTTTCTGCGCCAGAACTCTTGCAAGGGCTGGAGCCGTACGATACGCAGGCAGATATTTGGAGTGTCGGTGCCGTGGTGTATTTCATGCTCAGTGGAGTCTCTCCTTTTGACGGCGGCGAAACTATTGCAATCGTCAGGGATAAGATTCTTCGCGCTGAGTACTCTTTTCGCAATTTAGAGGCCTCTCGTTTGGCCAAGCAGTTTATTGCCAACATGATTCATTTGGATACTTCAGTTCGTATGACTGCCACCGAAGCCATGAATCACCCTTGGCTGCGCGAAGATGACGATGACGATGATTTTTCGCGCTATGAAATGCGCATGTCAACCAGTCATGACAGCTTGTCTCCGAAAGTCGTCACTCCTACACATATGCGCAGTGCCTTTCCAGTTGCAGCCCCAGAAATTGAAGGCATGAAACACCACCGACGCTTGTCGTCGCTGAGCAAGGGAATCAGTAAAATACTATTTTTCAGTGATCGCGAGCCCCAGCCATCCGGACTGCAACGAAAACCAATCTCCGATCATCGGGGCTACAAGAACAACCCACCATCACCTGCTCGATCGACTGGCTCAATGAGAACGAATCGAAAAGGAAAGAGTCATCGGAGACAAATGACTAGTAATTTGTGAGATTTAGCGTCATTGGTTACAGTAATATTTTCCGTTGTAACTTAACTTTTTAGCGCGGTGTGTGTTGATGTGCAGTCGGCTGTGCATCCTGTTGTTTAAGTTCGAGTCAGAGGATACCAGCAATTCAGATGAGTCATAAGTATCGACATCGCCCAACTCATTCTGCGAACCTATCTTCATCGACAAAAGCTACATCTTTCTCTACCGTCATGCCCACTTCTGGAGTGCACAGCGCGATTAAGTCTCTCCAATAACAGAAAGCAGCCATCCATGGAAGCAACTTTTTTTCTTTTCGCAATCGTTTACCGTAAGCGCTCATGATTTATGTTTGCAATAACGGTAAAAATACAAGGATTGAGAGTTGTATTCTCTCATTTTTGGCAGTCCATCTTCATTTCCGCATGGATTTCCGCATGTCTTGTCATAGAACATTCTATTCTAGCTAGAGAGAACAAAATCGTAGTACGTAGATACGGATCGACGGTAAATCCGCGAAACCTAGTCAATCCAACACACGCAGAGGAAACCGTAATAAGAGGGCATCAGCCAAGAGGGCATCAGCCAAATCACATCCTCGTCTTCTCTTCCGAAAACAATTATTTTTCAGATTTCTACAAAGCGGAGGAACATTGTAACAAACAAATCCGTAGGTGAGCTCTGGCTGAGATAGAAGTCGATTATTAAATTCTGCTCCTTTGCTTTCATAAAAATACCATAAAGCAGTACCAGAATTACTGTAGTGCAACGACCAGTGGGCAGACGCACCAGTTCAATCAAAGAAAAAGAAGCAACCAAACTTAAGAATCTGTGTATGTACTGCACGCATTTCATTCGCTTTCAAGCAAAGGAAACACGGCAGTACTTCCTTCAGGCTTTTCAAATGCTTCCGCTCGGCCTCCGAGGTGTTTCTCCAAAAACAATTCTACGCGTCCGTTGAAGTCGATGCGGTTGTCGGGCCTTGCGAAGCCGTGCCCTTCATCTGGGTACAGAACATACTCTACAGGAATCATTTTTGCCTTCATGGAAAAAGCTATCTGGTCCGCTTCCGCTTGTTTGACTCTGGGGTCATTTGCGCCCTGTCCAATCAAGAGAGACGCCTTGATATTATCTATGTGATAGAGGGGCGAGATTTTTCGATTGAACTCTTCGTCTTTGTCTACGTCTCCGATTTTTAACAGCATAGCATTGCGTAGCGGGGCCCAGTACTCGGGAATGGAATCGAGCAACGTTTTCACATTACTCGGTCCAACGATGTCAACGCCACATTTGTAAAGTTCAGGAGTGAAAGCTAGGCCAGCTAAGCAGGCATACCCTCCATAAGAACCACCATAAATACAGACATTGAGCGGATCAGCGATTCCTTGGTCTATTGCCCATTTCACTGCATCCGTCAAATCATGCTGCATCGACCCGACGCCCCACTCAGCATCTCCCTTGTGCAAAAAAGTCTTGCCGTAGCCTGTGGAGCCCCGAAAGTTGACTTGCAAAGTTGAGTAGCCACGATTGGCAAACCATTGCGCTTGCGCATTGAAGCCCCAAAAATCCCGCGCCCAGGGGCCTCCGTGCACTAATAGTATCAAGGGCGCTCTGACAGTCTTTGGCTGCAGAGGTGTACGAGTAAGGTAGGCCACAAGATCAAGTCCATCTCGAGCGGTAATGCGTACGTCTTCCATAATTGGCATGATCTCATGATACTCTTTCAATTCGGGTTTGGAGACAAAGAGAGGCTTGACTGTCTGGGTTTCTGTGTCGTAAAAGATGTACTCGCTGGGTCCATCACTGCGGGTATAGACTACGATCCATAGCTTTTCGTCGCGTGTACGACTGGTCACGGACACTTCAGATCCCTGCGGTTTGAGTCCGTCCAGGACATCGTAATGACCTTTAAGCTCCTTGTCGAAGAATATTCGTTCCGTTCGCGCATAGTTGTAGGAAATGGCGCGCACCTTCTTGGTATCTTGATCCAACGTTACTCCTCCAACATCGCATTTGTCACTGCATGAGATTTCTTCTATAGTTTCACCTGTTTGTAGGTCGACCTTTAAAAGCGCTTTAGTATCCCGTCCAAGAGTCGATAGCAAGAATCCACAATCGGGTTCGTCAGGTCCACAGAAGTCTACGAACCCCCCTTCTTCACCATAAGGAAATGTAATCAAATTACGCCATTCATCATCATTGGAATCTCGAACACGGATCGTGTTGGAAGAATCGGCTTGGTTTCTTACTGTAGCAGAGCGAATTGTAAAGCTTTCATCTTCGGACCCCCAGCCAATCACGTCTCCAGGGTTTTCCGCTTCCAGAGTCTTTTTACCGGTTGCTAATTCGACGCGATACATGTCAAAGTTCTTGGAATTGCGTTCATTGGTACCTACCAAGATTTCATTTGGGAATCGTTTGTTGGTCATGACACTCGATGCTTTGACGTTTTCTCCGGGAGTCAAATCCCGAGCCTCTCCCTCGACAGAAATATCTACAGCCCAGAGGTGGTAGTTTTCGTCGCCTTCATGGTCTTGATTGTATAAGATCGTCTTGGAATCTTGGGCCCAAGAAAATGTTCGAATTCCGCGTGATTTGTCTTTGGTAATCATGCGCTCGGAGGACTCATTTTCTCCTGTTTCTCGGACGAAGACATTTAGTACTTCGTCTTCCGATGGAGCCAAGTAGGCAACAAGCTTTCCGTCGGGAGATAACTTTGGCGCAGCTCGCTTGGGATTCCCAAACAAAATCTCTCTAGGAATTAAGGGAAACTTCTTTTCCAGAGAAGTGATTGAAGCAGCAGGAGCATCAACGGAATGAACACTCAGTGTCGTACTTCGTCTGAACATCTGAACAGCCACAGCAGGTATTTGAAAGCCACGGGTGATAGGGGCTAAAAGCAAAAGGGAGAGGAAGATGGAGCGCATATTAAAAATAGATTCAATAAGTTGCGCTTTGTGCTTTTGCCCTTGCATCATGTTTGCGTTACGTAGCTACTGTATCACTTATTTCTTATGATGGAGTTGGCACTTAATTTCAATTAGTCATGTATATTTCCTAAAAGAAAACAGAAAAAAAAAGATATTTTTATTGAAAATCAAAAAATATCCCATGGGATAATAATGATAAAAAATATTGAAAAAAATTACTCGTAGACTACTACCACTAGGGGGGTCTAGCTAGTAGTAGCAGTTGTAGTCTCTCTACTACTACTACTAGTAGTACTGTACCGGGTACTACCAAAAGTAGCTAGCTAGTACTGTAGTCTAGATAGCAGGCTCTAATTATTTTATTCCAATTTTTTGAGTACTACGCTACTGCGTACTCTACGTAACAGTAATAGCCGTCTGGTGGAAAGTGTGCGTCTACTGCATGCCGATTAGTATCGCTCCCTCGGAGCAGATAATGGCTGCAACAAGAACAAAGACTTCACTCATAATAGCTCAAGCACAACAGTCAGTTAATACTACTCATAATTATCTCAATTGATTAACGTTGGCTTGGTACAAACCTGCTACAACACAGCACATACACTTTTGAACAATTAAGCACACCACTGCAGTGACCCGATTCTGCTTTTGCAATCTCTTGAGTTACTTTAGATATATTATAAGGTTTCCCATATCTTTACCCAACATCGCACCTTTGAAACCTTGAAACAAACCCTCGGGTCGCAGACATCGAACAATCAAATCCCGCACGTCTAAAGTTTTACACAGAGTCAACAAAAGCATGATGGACCAAACCCAAACTTCTCAAGGGACAGCTCCCGGATCGAGCAGCGTAAACAGCAATATGATGAATAGCCCGAGTATGAACCCGCAGCAGCAGCAGCAGCAGCAGCAGCAGCAGCAGCAAGGATATGGAATGCAACAGCAGCAGCAACCCAACATGAATTATCAACAGCAGCAGCCTGGCATGGGATTCAATAACGCAAATATGATCGGTAATGAGTCTGGAATGATGCAGCAAAATAATAACAATATGATGATGTACGGAAACATTGGAATGATGGGTCAGCAGTATCAGATGCAATCAAATGGTATGATGCCACAGAGGAATAATATGATGGGCATTCCGCCTCAAGTGGGCATCTTCAACAATAACAACAGCATTATGAATTCTGGAATGATACCCCAGAGTCACAATAGCATGATGACTCCTCAGAGTACGCAAAACAATACTGATATGGTGAACAACAATGGTATGAATCGAAACTCTGCTGCAACTGGTGCCCCATCCCAACCTCAGGTCCCCTCCCACTCACCTAATAATAATCAAGGAGGTACTGCTGCTGCTGCCAGCGGCAGTAGGATGATAGGATCACGTTTAGCTCGTCCTGCTTTTGTCGATCCAGCCACAAATATTATGTACGAAACAGACCAAGCCGAGTACGAAGGATGGCTGACAAAACAATCCATGTGGCTCAAAGATTGGAGAAGACGATACGTTATTCTAAAGGGCAACAAGCTTTTCTTTGCCAAGAATGAGTATCAGGCGCCCCATGGGATGATCGATTTGGCACATTGTACCACGGTTAAATCAGCGGATTGGAAATCCAAAAAACGCCATTCCTTTGAAATAAGTACGCCCGAAATTACCTATCTTTTGTACGCCGATACCGAATCGGAAAAGGACGATTGGATTGGGAGGTAAGTTTTGACTTTCCCTTCGTGCATTTGCTTGGAATTGGATACTTTGCTGATTATTTCCTGTTTGTCTCGCAGAGTTGGAAAGGCCATCGTTCGCTGTTCTCGTACCTATGTAGGGCGGGGAGGTCAATCAAGTGGTAGCGCCGGCGGTGGTCCTGGAATGAACGGTGGAATGCAGCAGCATATAGGAGATTCGGACGAAGAGGACGATGATGATATTTACACCAATGACGACCCGCAGAATCCATACTACAATGATTAAAGGTTTGCACGATACTTTCAACCAAAATAGCCATGGAGATATGAAGGGTGCATAGCTGTTTGTGTGTCTGTATGAGAAGTGAACCGTGACTTATTATGTAAAGTTTAATAAAATGCGTCGATGGAATCCTTTTTCTTCACCACTTGATTTGATTCAGACTCTTTTCCAGGTCCGAAGTCATCTTGGATGCATCGTCTTCCTTGACTTCCTGATTCTTCCGCCTGGGATTGCTTTGCGCGTGCTTGCCAACTCGTTGACCTTCGTTGCGATCTCTTTTTGAGGGTCTCTTCTTCTTGGTAATATCTTCTCTGGCAAGGGAACTTGACCGTCTCGACTTGGCGATGGGAGATCCATCCTTGATTGTCTCTGCATTAGCAACAGTGTGCTTCATTACTGAGGTGGCCATACTGTGCTTCGACTCGCCACCTACGGACTCGGTGAACTTAGGCACCCTTCTCCGCTCTCCTTGTACATCTTTCCCACTTCGACGGTTGCGCTCTCGCTTGCTGTCGTGCGCTGCCTGGTCTTCCTTGATCTTGCCATTTTTCATTCTGTCCGCCGCATCGAGCTTGCCCATTATGTCATGAAGGGAGCCTATTCTTGATCTACTACTCGATGATGACTCCTTGTGGTTCTTTGACGAAGCTCCAAGCTTGGTGGATTTGTCGTAGAGGACTTCCGTTTGAAGATTTGGCATCGATGAATCCAGTCTGTCTCCTCGTGGTGCAGCCTTCCGGGGGCGTGAGTGACTCTTGTCAGTGTGTCGACGAGGGCTGTGCGTCCGATGATTTTTTTCTATTCGGGGTTTCCGAACGCTAGATTTGCCATCCTTTTTTCCTACTTTCTTCTCGCCCACAGTGCCATGCTTTCTGGCGCCCCTATTACGTTGAATCTCCGAGAGCTTGGATAAGCTGCTACTTCTACGACGTGTCCTTTTGCTTCCATCCACGACAGCTGCCGCAGCACGGCTTTTCGCAATTTTCGCGTCCTTCTCGTGTGGTTCCAAACTTTCTTTTACAGGGAGTCCGTCAATCTTTAACTGCAAATATTCGCTTGTACACGCGCTCTCCACTTTCTGAAAACTTCCTTGTGCGGACAAAGGTGCATATGTCCCGAGAGTGGAACGGCCCGACTCCTGTAAAGTAAATGACGATGAGGATTTGTTTGAGCTCATCGACGTGCCTTCTATCTGAAAAATATCTTGCACCTTTAAACTCATATTCGAGTCATCTTTTGTTTCGTCGTCTCCCGAATCCTCAGCTATGGATGCAATACCGTTGTCCTTGATGATTGCATCCAACGCGGAATAAGATGGTTCTTTGGTTTGCGCCAAAAGCGACGAGCGACGTACTCGACTACGTAGCTGCTCCTCGTTTTGCTTCTTGATTTTCCTAGCAGATATCTGCGTTTCGCCATGCTGACTGTTGCGTGCAGGAAAATCTTCACCTTCACGACTGGGAGCACGCAAAAGGGTCTTTCCGATGGGTTCCTCCACAGGCATCGCTGTAGACTTTTCGAGCTGCCCACCGTGACTGTGGGCGCTGCGCCTTGACAAGGCTTCTTGATCTGTCTTGACGGTATTGCGCTCGGAATCTTGTTTAGCGTTGGCTAGCACTTGCTGGCGGCGAGCACGACTCGCAGCGGCAGCTGATGGATTTCTCAATCTATTACTTTCGCTGTGCTTTCGAAGTCGTTCCCTCGCCTCAGGGTCCAACTTTCTTTGGGCGCGTCCGCCGAGTTTCTTGAAGCCGTCTTCCTCCTCACTAGGCGCATCTTCATTAAAAATGTGACCACTTTGCCCGAGCTCGTGAAATGAACTGTCCATACTACGTCTCGCGTTACGCTGAGAGTGTTTCACACGGCGCTTTGATTTGGCCCTGGCCATCTCTTGAAGCTTGGCGTCTGTAGGAGCCATTCTAGGAATGCTGCCTCCATCAAGGCACAGGTCACCATCTTCTAATGCAACTTTGGCAAGTGAAAGGGGGCCCTCTTCGGTAGATTCAGTGTCATCTTCTTGCAATACTTCAGCAGTTGGAGTTCTGCCCTTTAAACCAGTGATAGCTTTCAAGCCATTCAATCCAAAAATCGACTTCATCTTGCCCGCAACTCCAGTTTTAGGCTGTGGTGACGTAGAGCCTGCAGCTTCTTCATCTGCGTCCCTGTCTTGCTCTCGTCGACGGCTACGGTTTCCAACTTTTTCTTCCGCGACCTTAACATGACTACTGCTGACTTGATGTTGCGAGGAACTGCTTAGATCTAGTCCCTTACCAACAAAGGTTTTGATGGCCGACATTTTGATTGTTTTACGCAAGAGCTTCCTGGCAGTATTTCTAGGTGTTGGGCCTAATGACTCAAATGCTTCAGGAGCAGAATGGGGATGCTCAAGTTGAGCTTTGTGCTTATCGGACAATGAGGATGTCACGGGGGAGGTTGGAAGGGAAGTAAGGTTCGAGTCGGAACTGGCGAGGAGAGCGACTGCTCGAGTTGACGTGTCTAGCGTTGACGAGGTGTTACCTGACATCGGACACCAGTCTTCAGGTCCACGCGGGCTGTCCTGAGTCATCATATTTATCTTTGAGCCATGTTTCATGTGCAACGACGTTCGGATCGATGAAGTACAATCTGTCAACTCCAGAGATGCATCTTGAAGATCTTCAACTGCACGAGGAACGGTCTCGAGATCTTCGACATTTAATTCGGCCTCACCTGCATCTTGCTGATACTCTTCATTGTTAATGTTGGTTTCCCTAATATGTTCCAGGCTCGGCGGTAGATGCGGATTGTCTTTCGGGGAAATTGCAAGGTTGGTTTTCGATTTTTTTCTATGCCTAACGTTTCGAGTCATCTTTCCGGTTTTCTGAAAAGATGACGACAGAGTGGAATACGTATTCTGCTGATGTGCACTCTCCATGCTGATATCTCTCGACTATAACCGCGGTTGCCACTTAAAATATGGCGCTTCGGCCAAAGAAAGAATAATCGGAGAGGTTCAGAGAGGTATGTACTCAATTTAAATGCGAATTTCCACCGTTCATCCAGGAAGGTACGCAAAAGCGGCTATAATATCTAAAATGCCAGCAATCTTTTGATCTTGACTGCTGTTCGTCGATCGTTATTTTCTGTGTGGTTCAGTTGGCTTTAGTAGAGTCGTTAAGCGGGATATGAATGAAAGCTTGCTGTGATGAAGAAAGACTCAGGCAAATCAATACTCGAGTATTTGCGAAGTGGTGCTGTAGGTGATCTTTTTGTTTCCTTGAATTTTACTTGCTCTCTCGCTGTAACGACCATCTCATTCTGCGAGCCAGCCGTGCAACGAAGCGGTAGAATTATTTTGCAGTTACTGGAAGACTCTGTCGACCATCTTACTTTGAACATGTGTACAGTCAGTAATATTTATGCTAACCATCCGAAGAATTAGGGTTGAAAGGCCACAATGAACCACCGTAAATACTACTAGGTCTAGGTACTCTAGTAGTACTACCGTACTAGGTAGTATTCTACTACTACAACTGCTTTTACTGTACTCTTGATAAAACTCCCGTGAAAAAGAGTTGACACAGCCAGCTTCCATTATCATTATTTTTTGTGTTATTATTACCTGGTACCGTACCATTATAGGTAAAATGAGACCAAGGTCGTATTTTGAGGGTAATGGTGGCCTAACCCTATAGTAAAACAGTAGGGATACCTGTACCATCAAATTTGACAATGGTATATTCTTGTCGAATAGTCCTAAAACTAACACAAAGACTAGGTAAAACTAGAAAGTCTTTTCAACTTTATTTCTTATGTATTGTTAGCTTATTAGCTATCCTAAACATGTATCTTTACAGGGTATGCTATGGCCGTCAAGATCCATATCTTTTGACAACCATGTCGGCCCTGACACCTATAGTCCATTTGTTTGGTTCCTAAC
>Ga0100402_1005847_pt1 | contig 12410 bp, 9 predicted proteins | sample CryGeyme20150102_FD_80419 | JGI IMG/M metagenome (GOLD analysis project Ga0100402, IMG submission 80419) | Groundwater microbial communities from Crystal Geyser aquifers in Utah, USA - Crystal Geyser metaG 2015-0102 | ecosystem: Environmental > Aquatic > Deep subsurface > Groundwater | place...
AGTTGAAAGGAGTGATATTACTCTTCTTGGAGTTCCTAGCTACGAACATTTGATTACTGGCAACAACCTAAAACGGTTTGACCAGATGTTGGAATTAGAGAGGCAATTTAAGGAAAACAAAAGAAAAGGAAAAAAGTCAATAGGATAAAAGAAAAATAAATACCCTTTGGATGCTAGAGATAAGAAAAATAGTAAAGATGGAAATAAAAAAGGTTCCGACTCCTCTGAAAAACCACAAGCTCCCAATAATTCTACTGGTTTTTCATTCAAAGCAGCAGATGAGAGTTCTGAGATAATCAACTAAGCTGATATCTAAATTGTGATACCCTCGAAAAAGAGAGTAAGTTAATAGCCAGCTAAGGAAGTTAAGAAAGTAGATGAGAATAATCCATCAAAATACCCTGAGAGTAATCCATCGAAGTCTACTGAGAAGAAAAGTGATGAGTGATTGTTTAACCTTTTGATTGTATTATTATTAATTGGGGCTGATGCGTCGATATTTTTACAGTGGAAACTCTATAGTCAACAAATGGCTTGAAAGAAATGCCTTTGCCAAATTGTTTGAAGACGAGAGATACAGAAGTGCTTTCTTGGGAGCAGTCCGCAACGGTCAAACCAATCATGAGGAACTCAGGTAACAAATCCTAAACATGACCATAGAAGAGCAAGAGAAATATGCTCAGAACATTCACATTGAGCAGCTGTTCACTCAGTTCCACTGCCTATACAAGTAGAGCAGAGGACGATAAATGATTAGAAATGCGCAGAACAATCAATAGAGTACAGCTCTGGTGGATCCTGATAAATTTCCCATCTGGGACACTAAGTAGTACATTCCTGTATATAAATCAAACTGGGAATATCACCTAGGACAGCTCAGGTATGCGCTTGGGTTTCAGCCTATCATTAGAGATAGTCAAGTTGAGCATATCGAAGGGGGAAGAGGAGTCTATGTTGTTTTATCATCTTTCAAGAAAAAGATAGGCGTTGGATAGCTGATAGGCTTGGTTCCTGGAAAAATATACACTAGCTTAGATGATTTCAAAAAAGTGACTTTGAGGAAAAAGAAGAGCTATCATCGAGTTAGCCAACATTTGCATTTTCCGAGCGGTAAAATTTTGGTCTTAGGAGATATATCTAAGACACGGACCAGTCCTTTTGGTCTGAAGCAAGATGATAGCGAAGCTGTTGATGCGACATATCATAATCCCTATGCCGTGGGACACATGATAAACCATCCTCCTCCTGGTATTGAAGCTAACGTATGCTTTAGCTAGATTGCCATTCCACCAAAATACTTTTCCCCTCATCTGCTCAGGTATCTTCCTTATTAGTATTTCAACTTCGCGGACAAGGAGATTACTCTTTTTGGTATTTTTTCATTAAAAGAGCTGGAGGACAAGGAGGAACTATTTGTCAACTACAACGAAAGTCACATATATCCGATTGAGGATGTTCCAGAATGGTTGATAGAACCAGTCAAGTTCAACCCTATATTTAGCTATTTAAATAAGGGAGAGTACGAGATGGCATAGTCGGCCTATTGGAAGCATATGTAGGGAAAGGCTCTGTAGAAAAATAAAGAGCTGTTATAGAAATACGAACAATTAAAAATAATGAGACCCGACAAGGTATAATTTGAGGACAAAGATCGAACCTACAGAAGATTGAAACTACGGGTTGGGGATTAGAATGAGTACTAACATATCTGATGATTGTGTAATATTACTGGCTTATTGCTTTATTATTAAACCTTATGTCCAAAGAACTCTACCAGCGCAACAAAGTTATGACCAAGGCCGAGTTCGAAAAACTAAAATTGCCTGCTAAAGCATGGGACGATTAGACCATTCCCCCTCTGGTCACACTCACCAATCCTAAGCCAAAGAAACATAAAAGAGATGAAATATAGTTGCAATCTCTTAATCAGAGCTAAGTCAATTCAATATACACGGTTGACAGGGAAGATTTCGATAAGCACATGCTTGACATCATGAATAGTACAATGCGCTCACAAAAAATGAATCGAAAGTCGGTGGAGATCAAGGAGCAGTTGGAGCCTGATTGGTCAACGCCCATCAATAAAAATAAAGGGCAATCATAGTACTAAGCCACAAAAAGGGATATTTTAAGTACTTTCAGGGAAGAAGAACATGAATATCTAGATTATGGCAGCTGTTAGGCTATCAGATTGTATCAGGAGCTTGTTGAATAACCTCTTCAGCTGGGCTAAGAAGGCAGGGCAGAGTTGGATTGGATCCAAAACAAATCACCTCATGAATTGCTTGCCAATGTTCTTACCAACAAGCATAGAATGAACGTTTATGTTAGATACATCCTTCACTAAATTTATCTCAATTAAGAAGCAAAAGTGGTCAATGACTTGCATCAGGAAGAAATTCGGCATTATAACCCTGATCTTAAAGAAGCTTACACAAACATTCTTTATCTACTGGCAAAAGTCGGAAAGGCTGGCTTGAATGAAAGAAAAAGGGGCAGGTCAGGAGGCAAGAGCCCCCCAGCTAAAGAAGGACCCAGAGTATCTTTGTTTGAGAATGGAGTTAGCATCGATATAGACCCTCATCTCAGTGAAGCCAAAAGGCAGCAGAATTTGAAAATCAGGGAGCTGAGGAACAACATAATGGAGCAGGAAAGATAGTTCCAAGAAAAGAAGAAGATTTATGAGTAGATTATTATGAATTACCTTATTTCTATGGAGCAGATCCAAAAACTATAAGATGAGCAGAATCAAAGACCTCAGTTGCAGCAGTCGATGGTTAGAATGGATATTCTTCACGAAGATGAATAAGATATGATAAGAAACAAGAATCACACCTTCGGAATGAGAAGTGGTCGTGGCTCTAAGGATTCTAAAAAATGATATGTGTTAGATAGTATATCAAAAACTCATCACTCCGTATATTGAGAGGATCTGTTAAGAGATCCATTTATGAAGGAACTGGACTCCATGTTTTGGGTTACTTCCTGAATGGTGCTCATTTCCCATTTGTTTAGTTCATTGATCCACTTGACTACAAATAGTTCAGGTTCTGAGTCGTTGAAGGTTATCTGTTGAACCACCTTGAGCAGCTTATTTATGGTATAGCTTGATGTGATTATTTACACTGTGAACTGAAGTAGACATCTTTCAGTAATGGTCTTGACCCCTTTTTCACTATTGAATTTGATGACTTGACAGAGATATTACAACTCATTGATTTCTTCACTGTTGCTGTAATCCTAATGCAGATCAGATAGATAACTTTGAAGTTTAAGCTGTCCTTAGCTGAAGTGCTGCTTCTGTTCAGAGATAGGCTCAGGTTAGTTGTCAGGCTCCTCCATATCAAGAGTGAACATTTATGATTTAGGCTGGAAGGATGGGGCTATGAATGGAGGGGTTTGACTTTCGCTCTGACTGACAGACTGCATGTCTTCAATAATAGCATTAAGCTATAGAAGTACGTTTTCAAGGAATTACGTACTGTTGTCATATATTTACCTTGCCCTTGCACTTTTGCTAGCCATATCTTCCAAATTGATCTCACCTGAGGTTAATGAGTCTTTCAATGCTTTTTTTATATTAGACAATTCTCCATGAAGATGAGACTTGATAGTCTCAATAGTCTGTGGTAAACTTATAGGCGTAGGCTTAAATTAATGAGTCACATTTATCACAGAAGAGCAAATGTCAAGAGTTGCTTTTCGAGATGTAGCACTGGTAAACTGTTGGGGTTGCTTACTTTCGTCCAGGTCTGTCTAAGTTCTATGATTTTTGAAAAAGCTTCTAGTGACTGGAGATTATTTGGGATCTCTGTTATTGGATCCATGCTAAGTGGTAACACCACATTTCAATTTTCCGTGGCTCCACTAACTCTCTTTCGGAAGTGGAAGAGTATCTTATGGGATCGAGGAGTATTCTGAAAAGTTCATTTATTCATGCTTATCCATAAAGAAGCTATCTTCCTTGGATCTAAGATGATTGATAGCTGAATTGATTCGATTTTCCTCGTCATAGATGTATTGATCCAGAAGCTTTCGGGTCAGATATCCTCTCCATGTTTTTTGAATCAAGGTGGCAGCTTGGTGAGGTGTGACTATACGAGAAAAATGCTTTTCTCTCGGAGCATTGTGATTGATAGTCGATTCTTTTTCTGAAAATACTATCAGACTATTGCTTCTGCTGAACTCAAAAACAGGAATATTGAATCTCTGCTCCTCTTCTTTTTACTTTTTTCTCTTTTTGTTCTTAGTTTTGTCCTTTTAACTTTTGTCGATATGAGTGCTGCGAAGAGTGTAGGGTTCTTTGAGTTTGTTATTGTAAAGAATCGATTCTACACTCATCTGATGCTTGCGGGTCGTTTTTGTCTTGGCGACTTTGCGAGTGGTCTTATCGGGGAGAGGAAGGTCTGAGCAGTAGAGTTTAGTGATAGGGATAAAGCAGGATGTGACCTTGGTGTTAGAAAGTCGGTGTTGGTTCTCTTTGAGTGGGTGTTTTTTCTTATGAAGGGAGCCGCTCATGGTTGTTATTATTCAAATTTAACCATATACGATGAAAGAACTGAAGTATACATAATCACACTCCCCACAACAGAGTAGCTGTGGCCTTTCCTGTCAGGTCTAGCTAGTAATGAATTTGTCTCCTGGAAGGATGGATCTCTGCGAGAACTGTGAGCTGGTTGTGAGCCACATTTCGATGATAAATGATAATTGGCTCCATCAAATTTATCTATTTTTCAATGAAAAATTCTGGATTGGCATTGGAATAGTGCACTTTTTTTGATATTGACAGCGTACAATTGGGTATTTTTCCATTGTTCAGGAGATGAGCATTAAATAAAGTCAGTTTTTAAAGATAATAGAAGGGCTGTGCCAACACTGCTATTTCCTTGATTTGTGGTCTTTCTATTTTTATGGGTTATTTTTCTGATTCAGGGGGCAATTCTTGTGGAATTTCAGGGGTATGGGCTTTTTGAAGGTAATAGCCAGATATAAAGAAGGGATATATGACTTAATTCCTATCGTTGCAAATGACATTTTCTGACAGTTTTTGCATTTACTTTGATTCATAAGAAAGATATTAGCTCCTGTAGAAATTCAGGATCCTATCAAACTATTCCTTATTAATGCTTTGTTCTCCCTTCGTATCGAGATTTGTCACTTATCTAAGCACTAAAGAGCCAAATTGGATAAAATGTTCGCTATTCTCATAATTTTGGCCTAAAATGGATCCAAATTTGCTATTCTGATAGCAGAACAAAGCTGGAAGTAAAGGAATCAGTATAGTAATAAACTTTTTAAGAACAATGTAGGTTGCCTTTTTATGAACATTCATAATCTTTTTGATCGACTCATCAGAAGTGTCACTGAGAATAATTTTTGATGTTAGCAGATCTTCAACTACAGGAGTCAAAATTCTGATGTGCCTAGATTGAAATAAATCTTTAGGAAAAGAAATATTGAATGTTTGTAAATGTATGGAACAGTGGCAGTGAGAAAAGTTTGTTTGTCCGCCGACAAAGTGGTTTGTAATATTTGTGTCACTACTAACTATCAAGGAGCTGTAGGAAATCAATCTGTAGTTGCTATAAATTTATATCTAAATGGTTATCTGCTCTTATGTGCTCCCTTTGGAATTGGCAAATAAACCTTGCTTTCTTCGGAGTTCGACGATCCTCATTTTATCCTTATTCACAAGATACTTCATAGCGATATCGCCAAATTTGTATGCCTACCCTTCGATACGGGCTATGATTTCGAGTCTGTCTAATGCTTCCATGGTTGAAAAGTCAAACTGCTACCAGAGAGATGGATCGTTATTGAATGATGAGTCATTATCGAGGATATTACAGGAGTTTATGAGAATAATTTTTTCCAAATTCACAACTAGAAATGGTTCTCCTCCATTCACTGATTTTTTGAGTTCATTCTGAGACTAATTATGAACATTTTCATCCTTTTTAGGTGGCTCAGTTGTATGATGAAGTGGTAAAGGGGAATTAATTTTGACGGTTCCCAGGCATTATTGTGTTATCGAGTAGATGGGAAGTTCTCCTGTGATTGTATGAAGTGTCAGTAACAGTGGACTTAGATGAATAGAACCCAATATTTATTAATTTGCTCTGAATTTTAACCTAAGGCCTTATCTATTAAAATTTTTCAATTAGACAACTTAATCCAAAGATATTATTTGTTACTCATTGATAAAATAAACCTCTGTTTCTTTCAAAAGAGGTTCTTTTAGGTTAAGTTGAGAAAAAATAGCTCTGATAGAAACAGTTTATCCCATATACTAACAAATGGGCTGTTGTTATCTGCCTGGCTTGTAACTTTTCATATTAATGTTACTGGACTAGACATATATATTGCTAGACTGTTTTATTCTATGTGGACTGATTCTATTTTATAAAGGTGATCTTCTTTGATGAGGTCTTGTCTGCTTGTTAATAATCTCGTGTGAATCCCAATAACTATAGGATTTTTAACTGTTCTGCGACCTGTCATTCTATCTCCTTTTATCTTTGTGCTTGGAAATCGATGAATACTAGCTTTTCAATATTTAACTGTTTAGAATAGTATTGCTGGGAAATTCAGCTCGAATAGTACAGTCCACAGTTTTGAAGCCAATGAAATGCTTTCCTTTCAACTGCAGAGAGGTGTGTTTTTATACATTATTGTGATTGACCAAACTTTTGATAGTTTCAATGGGGATATAAGAAAATGCCTTGTTTTTGTATTTTCCTTCACTTATAACGAGCTTTATGTTGGTTTGCTTGTTCAGATCTTGCTTTTCTAGATCGTTGAGAATTAGCATCACACTTGGGGCAGAATCAGCGCCTTTTATGAACTCAAGAATGTTTTCATCTGTCTTTGTGCCCATTTAAACTCGCACTAAGAAGTGCTGATTGGGAAAAGGTTCAGTAATACGTGGGGTGATGGTGAGTTGGATGAAGGGAGTATAAATAGCTGAAGGCTCCTGCTGAGCTACTGAACTAGGCTGCTGAAACTATTGTCGATTGATAAGATAATTATCGAGAATGTTTTGCTTGGAACCGTAAAAGATATCGCTGATGATGCTTGACATCGTTATAAAATAATAGCATCAAAGATGATTGGAAATCATGTGAGGACCACTCTACTAAATCACGTACTATTATTTCTTTCCTTAAAATTACGAAGACAAAGGAATGCTCTGCTTCAGAGTCAAATCGTCTTCATGCTTCGTCCTTGAACTCGCTGCTCTCTTGACTGAGCTTTTCTTTTGCCAAAGCTTGTTTTTGAATGCTAGGATCTTTGACAAGAGGCCTTTCCGATCAGAAATAGGCATCATAGCCCGTATTTAACTTTCAGATCTGGCCACCATTAAATTCCGATATTTTCTCCAAATGCAGTTGTCAGTTTTGTCTTTGAAAATTTAGAGCTTTGCGATTTCTTTCCAGCAGTATTGATAATCAGGAGCAATGTCTAATAACCTTCTTTACAGTTGAGGAGTCCAGCTATTTCTGCCAAGAGATGGGTCCAGGATGTTACAGTATCTTTAACGGACCTGAAGTTCACTTTTTACCCCAATTTTTGAAGATATAAGAGCCCACTTTTTGATTCCAAGGTGCTAGACAAGAATGATGAGCATGATGCTGAGACGAATAGACCATCTTCCTGACTGTAGCTTGGGATTGATCCTGTTGTGAAACTCATAATAAACTTACTCAAATGTGCGATGTTCCAAATATTGGCATATTTTTTCCCAGTTGTCTCCATAAAGACTCTGTTTTTACACGATCAGAATTTCTTCTTCGGGCAAAAAATTTTATTTGGCTGGTTTTTTCTGAGTTTGCTCAAACCATTGCTTATAAATTTCAATGCCTAGTCTGCTGTCATTTTTTAGAAGTATTTGAGCAGAGTTGAAAAAACGAAGGTCAGCAGGCATGGAGGGCAGTTATATAGTTTGCTTTTTCCTCGTTTCCTTGTTGAGCTTGTTGATGAAGTCACAATCTTTTTCGCTGGTGTTTTTGATTGCTTCTTGCTCTTGGATTGTCTTGCTCCTGATTCTGAGAGCTTTAGCCTTTGGATGATGAAGGCATATCATCATTTGAGGAGCCTGAGGGTGTTCAGTTTTAAGCCTATGAGTGTTGATGTATTAGTTGAGCTCTTCAAGGCGGTCGGCTAAGCGAACATGCATACCTGAGTGAGCAGATAAGTACTGTGAAGTTTTTGTTGAACAACTTGGTTTTGATGGAGTAGACTTTTCAGCTGTGCGAGTCGGCATGACTATTATGTAGGGACTTTGATTTCTTTTTTTACCTGCTGGGTTATGGGTCTCATATAAAATGAATGCAATACAACAAAAAGTTAAGTCCTTTGTTATTTGATAAATGAACTATTTTGATCAAGGGCCTGTGATTTGTGTTAAATTGATACAAATAGTGATCAAGAGTATTTCACATTTTGGACTACAAGTCAAAAATGTTATACTCGGCTATTTTTTCGCATTAGCTCGTACTCTCTGGGTTGAACTTAACTATATAGACATTTCCCTGAATAATACATTAAGTACTGAGTAACTGACAATAGCAATTTGATTAGTTTTGCCCAAAAAGCCCACTTTTGTCTTCTTCTCGTTGGTGTGGAAAGAACTGAAGCTCCACTCTGAGTCGAAGTAGGAAACTAGCTTAGAAAAGATGCTCAATTTGCTTTTTTTGTTAATTGTCTCTTTTTCTGCTTCATCTCCTGTCTTTTTGACCCCGAATATGTGAACAGTTCCACTGTCGCTGCTGCATGCCAACCACTGAGAGTTAATATCAAATGCGAGAGAGTAAATAGTCGCGTAGTCACTGCCTCTTCTCAGTTCTTGTATGCATTCAGCAGTGCTTATATTGAATATTCTGATGAGAGTTCCCTTCTAAGAAGCAGTGGCAAGCTTTCTGCCATTCGGGCAGAGCTCTAAAGCGTAGAGAGTTGATTTATGAGCCTCTATTCTTTTTTTGTCGATCTGTTCAATACATATTTAGACAGTTCCCAGCTTCTTGGTGGGATAGGCAATTATCAAATTTTACCTCATTGAACTGATAGCACAAAGTCCTCTGGGATTTGGACAAGTCTAGAGGATATCCAAAACTCTAAAGTCAGCAAGATTGAAAACAAATATTTTGGTCTCAAGAACGATGATGCATCTCTCGGGATTAATGCGAACTGCTTTGACTTCTGATTTGCAGCTGGTTTCAATAAGACACTTCATTTGGGCTGAATACAGACAAAAGTACAGTCATCCCATATCATGAGCTTGTTTTTAGGATGCCTAGGAGTTTGGCCGCCTCCGACCATTGCAAATATGTTGGTCTTGTGAATCATCTCGATGATGCCGATGCCAGCACCGAAATCTCGGGATATTACCAACTCTATTTCTTCATCAAGCTTGTAAATTTTAAAGCCCTTTTGAGTGGCAACTGCGAAGTAGGTCTGATCTTGGTTGAAACTAGCGTAGATGATTTATTATTTGTCTTTCTGCATACTTGAAAAATATTATTAAGAGGATTTATAATTTGAATGAGCGAGCAGGATAGGTTAAATTGGGTCAACGTCATCAACTTCCTAGAGGTAGGTATCTTTCCATTCAGAAGGAACATAATCAAATTAGTTTGAGAGAGAAAGAGTGGAACTATTAGAAAGAGATACTCACCAGAAGAATCGAGAGCTTATAAGCTTAGATCAGATCAAATGTAACAGTTTGCGAGGGACTAGTTAATCGAATCAAAGTATTAGAAGTTGCCTTGAGACAATAAAAGTAAATATCAAGCTAGGCAGAATGCACAAGGGCGATAACAGATAGGTAATTGAGGAGTAAAAGGTGCGAGAAATGATTGAAAAATTCAAACTGAGTAAGTAATTCCAGAAAAATACTCATGAAGAGTTTCTCAAAGAGTAAATTATTTTTTAGCTAGAATCGTCAAAGATCTAAGGATGTAGCAACATAGACCTCCGAGAGCCCTTTAAAAACATGAATAATCCCTCAATAAAATAGTCAGAGAAAGCGGAAGCAAAGTATTTGAAGAAAAGAAAAAATTTGGGGCACATCTCGATGTTATCACTACTATGGTCAGCTTTAACACTCCTTAAAATATAATTGCCACATCTTCAGAAGATTGCCTTATCAAACTTTGGAACTTGAACAAAATAGTCAGAGACGACCACCCAGAACCCATCCACACTCTCCGAAAACATACCGGACCTCTCTTCTCTCTGGCTAGCTCTCCCAATCCTCAAAATAGAAGCTAATCATTGTTGTTTAGTGGAGGAATTTAAGGTGATATCAAGTCTTGGAGGGTTGGCCCGACATCGGTAAGCTGGGTCAAGAGCACTGTGAACGGGAATGAGGAATAACAGACCATTTGGCAACTGTAGACCTTTGGCGATGTAACGAACAAGATATATAGAAATTATTGAGTGCTAGTTCAGACGGGGTGGTCAGGCTGTTCAAGATAGAGGGAGGAGAGGAACCCGATCTAACTTTTGTTAGCAGTTTCAGAGAAAAACAATGTATTTTTTTATCTTATACAGTCAATCAAAATTCCTTGAGATGGATTTCAGATGAGCTCTTTTTGGCGTCAAGTTCATCAGCTCCAAGAATACATCTTTGGAATGTTCATGGTAGCCTAGCAGCCAAATTTTTATACGAAGTTGAAAAGGGAAAAGAAGCTGGTGCGGCCCAGGTCAATCAGATGGCAATTATGAAGGACAAAAGAATACTCCTGGGAGCTTGTGAGGACAGTTATATGAGAGTGTTTGATTTAAACACCAACAAACTAGTAAAAAAAATGACAGGTAAAGGAGCAATGAGTAGCGTGATAGGCTGGGACTGGACAATTATCGGAGGTGACCATAACGGATGCGTATCATATTGGGATGCCAGAATGTTCAGGCTGGTTGATCAAATAGAAAACGTGCATCATTAGAAATACGATACAGGGGTGACATGCTTGACAAGAGTTGGAGAGAGGTTGCTAACTTCAGGGGCTGACGGAATAGTCAAAGTGTTTATGTGATTTTGTATAGAGTTTAAAGCTTAATTCCTGTTGCAAGCATTATGTCTTTTATAGTATTTGTGATTAGAAGAGATGAATAAGTGGGAAGTGTTAGAGGGTCTGGGAAATTAATTCAGGAACTATCGACCCATTGCTGTGAGATATAGAATGCTCCACATTGTTCTGATGATGATCAGTGGGCTGCTCTTGGCCAATTACCAGAGAGAGTGGGAGGTAATTCATCTGCTATATAGATCAAAACCTCCTTGGTGGGGCTCGTAGCTTTGGTCAGCTTACTAGATTATCTAAATATGCGAAGAGAAGGTCTTAGATCTCTGATACAGGGACTAGATCGTGGGCAACTGTTGATGCTGTCACTTTGCGTCATACTTATCCTCAATGTTGGTTACATGACCTGGGTAAGTCTGGGTGTTTGGCTGCTGTATCTGGTCCCGTTGGACTGCTCCTTCAATGACGCCATGTTCAACTCGAAAAAACCTGAAAACAGAAGGCAAACTATTGGCTTTTACGTGATGGTCCATTCTGTCTTCATATTTTGGATCGCCAGTCTGATGAAGTACGAGGGACTTCTTAAGCTTGATTGGAAATTCCTGATGGCCCCAATTGCAGTTATATGGTTCGTAGCCTGGTTCTTCATCCTCATTCTTCATGCTTTAAAGGGATTATTCCTCGCCCTGTTTGATGGAATAAACATTATTTTGTAAGTTGCTGGCAAATCGCCCTAGAAATCCTCAAAGGAGAGAGGCAGGGAAGAGCATGTTAAATTTATCTATATGGTAAGCCTGTACTTCGTATGGTTCTTGCTTTTTGCTGACATATATTTACCCTCAAGCCTTTATGAAACCGTTCTGAAGATTGTAGCAGTAGCCAACACAATATTAGTAATTGGATATTTACTTTTGGGCAAATTTGTGCAAAGATGCCTCATGGAAGACTTCTTAAATAGACATGTTGTTCATCAGGAGGGAGATAAATTCATATTTGGCTGTGGAAAAAAAAATAACAAATCAATCGCCAATATTTTGCCTCAATGCATGCTTTGCTCTAAAAAAGTGGAAATCATTCACAAAAATTGTGGAAAAGGACTCATGTGTGAGTCTTGTCTTGAAAAGTCAGGAAGAGCCATGAACTTAGGATAGGTCCACTGCCCAAAATGTCAGCCTGGATAAAAACGAGGAAAATTTTATTACATTTTTGACAAAAAGGAAGACTTGATAAGATAGCCCAATTTTTAGTTGTTTGACTACATGTAGAAAGGAGACTTTTTAGTGGGAGTGAAGCCAATAATTGAGTCCGAAGGCCACGAGTGTTGCATATACTGATCGTTGATACTCATATTTTACATTAAGATTAGGGGTTGGGGTTGGGGTTGGG
>Ga0100402_1005849_pt1 | contig 12408 bp, 16 predicted proteins | sample CryGeyme20150102_FD_80419 | JGI IMG/M metagenome (GOLD analysis project Ga0100402, IMG submission 80419) | Groundwater microbial communities from Crystal Geyser aquifers in Utah, USA - Crystal Geyser metaG 2015-0102 | ecosystem: Environmental > Aquatic > Deep subsurface > Groundwater | place...
GCTGGCATGAACCGGCTATCGGGATTGCGCGCGTGCAGCACCTGCCCGCTGCTAACATCGACCAGCATCGCCACCGGCGCTGCGGCAGCCGGCGGCACGCCGGGAACCACCGGATCGCTGCCGCTGGCGGGCATCAGGGCATGGGCAGGCAAGCCCATAAAGGCGGCCGCTAACAGTGTCAGCAGACGGGCACAGCGCAAGGGGATCAGGTATCTCACAGCTGCGGCTATACCGCCGCCCCCCGCGCTTGGCGAGGCGCGCACGGCTCTCAGTTCACGATTTCATCAGCGAGCAGGCCGACGCTCATCGCGTAATAGCTTGAGCAGTTGTATTCGAGGATCACGCGGTAATTTCCGGTCAGCAACCAGGCGGGCGTGCTGGGACCATCGGGCTGGAACAGTGACACCATGACGTCATCAGGCAACCCGGTTTGCGCAACCACGCCAGCGGCGCGCCATTCGCCCACAGTCAGCCAGCGGCTCAGCCGCTCGTGCACCCGTGGGCAGACGGGGGAGGAGAGAGCGGAACGGTAAGCCGACAGATCAAAGCCCTGAGGCACGCTCGCCCGGACACCCCACGGTTGCCCCGTCCGCCACCCGGCATCGCGGAAATAATTGGCGATCGAGGCGAAAGTGTCGGCGCGGTTGGAGATAATATCAGCCCGCCCATCCCCGTCGCCATCGCTCGCAAGGCGAAGATAAACGCTCGGCAGAAACTGCGGATTACCAAAAGCCCCGGCATAGCTGCCAATCAGCTGCGACCGATCAAAGCCCCGATCGGCGATCTTCATCAACGCGACGAATTCACCCGCGAACAGCTCACGCCGTCGCCCCTCCCATGCCAGTGTCGCCAGACTGCGAGCGAGATCGAAGTCACCCTTCACCCGGCCATAGCTGGTTTCGTGACCAAAAATGGCGACGATGATCGGCCCCGGCACGCCGTAATCGCGCTCGATCCGGGCAAGCAGATCGCGGTGCTGATTAATCACTAACCGCCCACCGGCGATCCGCGCCGCTTCGACATGGGTGGCGATGTAATTCGACATCGGCGGATAGCCGCGCGCGGTGGCGCTGCCAGGCTGGCTGTTGTCCAGCGCGATCGCCCTGGGATTGGGAGTGAGCCCTTCGGTCATCCGTGCGATAGTCGCCTCCGAAACGCCTTCACCGCGCGCCCGCGCCTTGAGCAATTCGAGATAGGCATCGAAAGCAAGCGCTTCACCGGTCTGGGCCTGCGCGGCAGCCGGAGCATTCACAGGCGGCGCCCCGGCAATTGCAAACGCGGCAATGACAAGAACGGCAGCGGAGATGGTGCGGGGAATCATGCTGATAAGGATGTCACACCTTTCGTGAATACCCAACAACCGAAGTGGGATGACTTGCGCGCAAAGTCGGTTTATGGCGCGCCTCGCAAGTGGACAGGTGGCCGAGTGGTTTAAGGCAGCGGTCTTGAAAACCGCCGTAGGTGCAAGCCTACCGTGGGTTCGAATCCCACCCTGTCCGCCAAATGCTCTTGAAATTATTGCAGAAACATCGCGCCCTTAAGTCTGTTCCCTTAACCGCTCCCCGATGATGCCTTGGCTGGAGGGGTTATCGTGCTGGTCGGGATCGAGAAGGCCTCGCTACAGGCATTGTCCACTACAGCAGCGATGTTCGATTGAGGCGGCGGATAACCTATATCCGTTCCCAAGTCCGCTTCGGACCATCTGCGAAGGACCTTGCCCTTGCTGTCGTATTCAACCTCTTGGAGGGTCTGATAAGCGGTCGTGTTGCAATCGATTCGGTAGAGGGTTTTCGTCTCCCGTTTTGCGACCTTGCGGTCACCGCTATGGTCCGCGATTATCCAAGCGAGCCGGGCCTCTTTAGGGCCGCGAAGCGAATCTGCGTCCAGTTGCCAAATTGTTCCGGTATCGAGAGTTGTGACTGAGAGTAGGCCGGTGGGCCGCTGAGGAACAATTGGCATTGCGACAGTTTCGATCGGCGGGGGCTTAGCGGGATCATCGGTAAACCGGTTCCAAAGGTAAACACCGCCGCCAATCATTACCGCAATCCAAATCAAGCCGCTCCAATCGTCTTTCATACCCGGCACTTACCCCCCATCAGATATTCGCTGGTTAAACGTTTTCGTCGCACGATACCAGCCGCGCCATAGCTCTCAGCAGCCGCGCCGCGCCTTCAGTCTCGCCAGATCGCCCGCCGTGCTTCCAAGCATTGCGGTTGCCCTTAGGTGCGCCCGCATTGGTTCCGCCGTGCATCCGGCACCGCTTGCGGCCCTTCACCGCCGGGGATTGGCACTCCGTCCCCTTGCGGGTCCGTGCCAAGCAGCGCGGGGCTTTCGCCAGCCGGTCCGGTTGCACGGGATTGTTCGCTGCTTTTTCCAATTTCTGTCCCCCCTGTGTGTTGGTGGATATGATCGGCGACAATTGCTTGCCCGCCTTCGTTTACGTGAACGTGTTTCACGGTTTGCTCGCGCGGCTGGTGCAGCTTTGCCAGCGCCTCAAGTGTCGCACGGCAATTGGCCTGAGCCTTGAGCGCCAACCGCATGTAGCGTTCCGCCGCGTCGATATACTGGCCCATGTTCCCGGCGGACCGGCGGGCTAGTTCCGTGAACATGGTATCGAGCACCACTGCTTGCGCCGCCAGAATGTCGCTTGGCATCGCCTTGTCGCCATTGCGAGCCTTAGCCATTGCATCGCCAATTGCCGCCGTGCTCGCCATGATCGGGGTCTGGTGTCCATCGCTGAATAAGCTGGCAGCGTAGTTTGATCCGATGGCCGCGTGCCTCGCGCCCGGTTCTAGCGCCACCCTCGCAAGCAGCTTGTCACGGCTCTCTCCGTCCTCCGCCTGTATGTCGAGCGTGTTGGTTGCCTTCGCCGCTCCAGCCGGTTTCTTTGCCTTTGCCATCATGTGTCCTTTCTAGCGGGACGCGGCGGCCCCCAAGGCCGCGCCCGCGTTACGTTAGTAAGGGGGGAGGTCGCCGCACCTTCGCCGCTAGGTCGCCGCGTAGATCGCCGAGAGGGTAAGAGTGAGGGTCGCCGCGTTTGCCGCAGGGGGTCGCCGCAAGGGGGGCGCCGCACTTTCTGAGGGTCGCCGCACCCTTAGGGCGACCTTAGCGCACCCTTGCCGTGACCTTGCCGTGCTCACGCCGCTCCCTCCATCAGCCGGATACCGCGCCGGTTTTTCCGGTCCGTTCCGCGCCACAACTCGGCATCGCATTCGATAACCTTGAGGGAGAGAAGCCTTTCCATTGCGGTGGCGAAGTCGGCTCGCTTCAGACCCTTGGCTTCTGGCATTGCAGCAAAAACTTGCGGGGCATAATTCGTCCCCGGCTTGTGCGAGACATTCCGGCGTTGCTCCGTGCAAAGCGCGAGGCACCTGAGGAAAGCGTCATTTCCCGCGTGCGCCTTCGCAGTTTCGGCCAGCTTGCGCGCCGTATCGGGCGGCAAGTCATCCTCCAGCACGAAGGCCCAATTTACCCATGCGAAGCGCAGCCGCTCGCCCTTACGGGCATAGTTGGCCTTGCCGACCGTGACCGTCCGCATATCGGATTGCAGATCGTGCTCTATCACGAATTGCGACCGCACCGCGTTGAGCCAAGCGGTCGAGCCTGAGTAGTCATCGCCGGATTTGTTGGGATGGCCCAGCAGGATGATGGCCGCGCCGCTATCGCCTGCTAGCCGGTTCAAGGCATTGACGAATCGCGTCACCTCGCCCCGGTCGTTTTCGTTACCGGGGAAAAGGTGCGCCACGTTATCAAGCGCTACCAGCTTGGCCCCGGTCCGCCGGATCAATGCGGCAATGCGATGATAGGCCGGAGCGAGCACAAAATCCCCGTCCGGCCCTGCCACCCCTAGCGCATTATCGAGCGCGCCCCTGAGGCTTCTCACGTGCAACTTGTCCGCAAGACTCGCCATCGGCACGCCAAGCGCCTCGCAGATATGCGCTTGTCGCCAGTGCAATTGCCCGTCGTCATCCTCGCACGTGAGGTAGATCGCCGGGGCTTGGCCCATGTCTAAGCGAAGCGTCCGCACCCCAGCCGCAAGCGCAGTTGCCAACTGTTGCGCCAGCAGCGACTTGCCCGCGCTCCCCGCCCCGGTGAATAGCGTTACCTCCCCGGCTGGTGCAAAGCCGGGAATGACAAAGGCCTTGGGCGCGGGTTTGACCTTGGCCAGCGCCGCCCAGTCGAGCGTTGCGATTGCCGCCGCCGCGATAGCTTCGCTCGCCTCGCCGGGGTCAATTTGCGCGAAGTCCATACGCGCGCGTATTGTTCCGTCCATGGCTAGGCCTCCCCTGTCAGGGTTGCCGCGATGATTGCCGCCGAGTCTGTTCGAGTGAGGTCCGCAAAATCGGCCCCAGAATCGCTCAGAACGGTTTGAGGCCTAGGGACAGCCAAAAGCCCGCCAATCGACTCAGCGGCCCTTGTAGCGAGTCCTAGGCCCATATTCTCGGGCAAGTGCCGGTCGTCATCCGCCGCAATGATGATTTGTCGCGCCGGGAACAGCCCGCGCATGGCCTTTGCGACCGGCTCCAGGTTGTGGGCGGACATTGCAGCTGCAACCGCGTATCCGGTCGCTTCATGGATTGCCGCCACGGTTGCAAAGCCCTCGCCAATCACCAGCGGACCGGGCGAAGGCCTGCCATCGGCAAGGTGCATGGCATGGGGCCAGAACAGCCCGTCAATGCGCCCGCCGGGGAGGAACCGCTTGCCTCCATCGGGTGCAATGCGCTGGAGGTTCCATATCCTGAAAGCAGGATCAAACATCGGCACAAGCAGCGCCGCGCCCGATTGCCGGATACCGAACGGGGCAAGGCATTTGGCGACAAGGTATCCGTGCGCCGAGTCCCCACTTATGGCCGCTTTCCAAAGCGCCTGAGCCTGCGCCGCCGCCGCGTCCTGCTTCGCCCGCGTTTCCGCCTTGCGCCTTGCCTCAGCCTCTTGCGCCTTGGCCATGATTGCCCGCCGCTCGGCTGGTGACAGCGTGCGGGGATCGCTCCCCGCGCGCCAGAGTGATCGAATGCCCAACCGATAATGGCGAAACACTCCGGCGGGGACTCCGTCTAGGTGGAGAACCGCCCAGCCGTTGCGCCGCCCCGGTCTGTCACCCTCGGCACGGAACCGGACAGGTTGCCCCGCCGCCAGCTTGTGCGCGATAGGCTCCAGCGGGCGAATGCCAGCCGATTGCATGGCATCAATGAAGCCTGAGACAGCATCGCTCATAGCGCCGCCCTCCCTTCGTCCGTGAGCCTCAGCACAGCCGCGCTCTTGCCGCTTGGGTTGCGCCGCCGTTCGCCGGTTGCTTCCACAAAGCCCATGGCCCTGAGTTCGGAGAAACGCGGCTGGAGGCTTTCGCGCGCCACTCCGGCAACCGGGACAGCTTCGAGCACGGTCGCCGCGCCCAGCTGGCCCAGCGTCCGCAAGGCTAGGCGGCGAAGGCGTGTCACGTCCGGCTGGATTGCCGCCGCCGCTTCTTGGCTGGTGCCATCCGGCCCCTTTACGCCGGGTGCATTTGGATAAGGGTTATCCATGGCCGTTCCCCCCGAATGCAATGCTTGCCACCATAGCGGCGAGGTCCGGGCGAATGCCGTGCGCGGCGATAAGGTGTTGAGCGCGGTATGCGGACAGGGTAAGGGATTCTTGCAAGCAGCCACCACGTTGATTGCACGAAGCCCCGCCGGTTCCAGCCAGCGGGGTTTCACTTTTTGGGGTCTGAAAATGGCCCATGCCTCAGCCCTCCCCATGAATAAGCGCATGGAGCGAATCCGCCGGGATCACAGTGCGCCCGCCAACGCGGACAGCGCGCAACTCATTCGCGGCAATCTTGGCGTAGAGGGTCGTCTTGCTAAGGCTGGTAGCTGTCACCGCCTCGCGGATCGAATAGGCGAGTTTGGGCGGGTCGTTTGTATTCGGGTGCATAACTGGCTCCCATGTTGCGCGAACGGTGGTGTTCGGGCTTGTGGGAACAGGATAAGGTTTGCCAACCTGAGTAATAGGTTAGAAGATTTTGCGGGCGGCGATGCGGTTGCGCTAACCTATTTCCGATTGGGCCTTCGCCCTTTTTTGACCAGATCGCCGAAATACAGTCTCCGATACCCCCCGCCGATTAAAGCGTTCGCCTTGTATTCGACATATCCTTTTGTCCTATTTCGCTTCATCCCCGCCATATAATCAGCGCGAACAGCCGCGACGGATCGAACCATCGGCTTGAGATATTGCGAGAGCAATCCCGAACCGGTTAAATCTGAGCCTTCGGCGACAATCTCTAGTGCCTCAGGGAGGCTGCATTCTCTGTCGAACCTAACAAGTGTCACCCTCCGAACAATTGCGTCTTGCCTCCGTTGCCTGTCGAAGCGGTTGTTGACCTTGTCACTTATTTGAGCCGTCAATTTGTCATGCCGGGAAGGCTTGCGCTTCTTTAGGTCAGCCCGCCAAGGCAAAATTGCATTTTCATCATTAGGAAGGCCTAACTCTATAAGTATTCTTATAATTTCGGATTTTGGGAGCCGTGAGATTAAACGAATAGCCCGGAAGGCATCCCCCTCCAGCGTCTCGCCTTCGTCCGCGCGAAGTCGTATTTCCGCCAACTCATCTAGCATCTTTATCAACCAGCTAATTCGCCCTTGCTGCTTGCCTGTCTCGGCAAGAAAAATCAGTTCGGGGTCTGCTGCGAGTTGAGCCAAGCCATCGGCCACATCGAAAAATGGAGACAACGGATTACGGGCTTCATCATGCATTCCGCTTCCCTTCGCGGCTCCCAAGGGTGAAGCGGGGAAGCGCGTGGGATGCGCGCTTGTCGGCTGGCCAGCCTATCCCCGTCCGCAAGTTTATCATATGGATACGCCTCCCGGTTAGTGTCGCCGCCGCTTATCCCCACACAAACTAGGGAACGCCCATGCGTGCCGCATCACTGCTCTTGTCCGTCGCCGCGCTTTCAGCCCCTATGTGGGGAGCGAATGCCCAGATCATCTATGGCAATCCCGTTGCGGTTGACGGCGATACGATCGATTTTGGCGGCGGACGCGTTCGCCTGTTCGGGATCGATGCGCCGGAACGGGCGCAAACCTGCCAGCGAGCGTCCGGGGCTTGGGATTGCGGCGCTGAGGCAACCGTGTTGCTCGCCAGCCTGATAGGGGATCGAAGGGTAACCTGTGAACAGCGCGACACAGATCGTTTTGGCAGGGCCGTTGCCGTCTGTAAGTCGGGCGGAATGGACCTCTCCGAAGCAATGGCCCGCGCCGGATTTGCCGTTGCGCTGGAGGGTTTCAGCACGGACTATGTGGCGGCGGTAGAGCACGCCCGCACTGCGCGCTTAGGGGTATGGGAAGGCACGTTTCAGGAACCAGCCGCGTTCCGGGCAAGCGACCGGGCTTTTCTCGCTGAAAAAGCCGAATCTGAGCGCAGGCTGGTGAGAGAACGGCGACAGGCCTTCGCCCCTTCCGGTCCTGCCAGATTATCGGGATCGAACGTCTATTTCCGCAATTGCAAGGAAGCCCGCGCGGCTGGTGCGGCTCCCCTTCGCAGGGGCGAGCCGGGTTATCGTGAAGCCATGGACGGGGACCGTGACGGGATTGCTTGCGAGCCATACCGTCCGCGCTAGCGGCCCCAAGATAATTATGGCTTTAGATCGCCGAACCCGGGGCCAACACGAAACGGCTTGCGCCCGCATTTTTGGCATCGGAGACGCTTGGCAACAGCCTCCAGCCGATAGCTGAGGCGGCGCTCCTGACAGGCGGCAATGACCTTGTGCGGATCGGCCAGCACCACGCGCCCGCACTCGCATTCAATCCTTAGCTTGTAATGGTGCCGCGCGTAGTCGGCCATTGTCTCAAGGCGTTTGCTGCTCATTCCGCTTTAGAACGAAAGCGGAACGATTCAGCAAGGCAGCAAGCGGTGAACCGCCGAGTTCTATCCGCGATTGTCAGATCGCCTGCCTATTCCCGATTTGTGCGACCTCAGGCCCAATGCATCGCCGCAAGGCCAATCGGTAAAAGCGCAAGGGCGAGCATCCCAAGGCAGCCTGATTTAGCCGTTGGGTCTTCACCGCCGGTCCGCTTGCGGAAAGCAATTTGCTCAGGGTCTAGCGGCTTGTGCTTGCGCGGTTGGTCGCCTTCCCATTCCAAAGCAATGCGGCATCCGATTGATGGATAATCGGGAAGGCAACCGCGTATCTCATGGATTCGGGCAACCGGCTTGTCGCCAGCGTCTAGAAGCGGGGACAATTCCGCAGCCTCTCCAGCGGCGATGTAACCAATCGTGCCTTTGACGGTCCGCACCGCAATTGCGTTTGCATCATGGGGATTGTCCGGCTCTCTCACCAGTTCCACAGCCGCGCCGGGATCGCACGAAAGTAACGTGGCCTGATAATTGGACTCGCCGACTAGGTTGTAAATGCGCTTGCGGGGTCGTTTTGCCATCGGGAAACTATATGGCACTCAGCAGCTTGCGTAAACTCATGCCGCCGCCTCGGCTCTGATAGGCGTAACCTTGCCGCCAGCCGGAGCGCCGCTTGCGCAATAGGTCGCCCAATCCGCCATAAGCCGCCGCCGCTTTTCAAACAGGTCGCCGCGCCGATAAGCCCGCTCCACCGCGTTGCCGATTGTGTGCGCCAGCGCCATCTCGGCGACCTCATGCGAATAGCCGGTGCATTCCGCCGCCCAATCACGGAAGGCGGACCGGAAGCCGTGAACCGTAACGTCCAGCTTCATGCGGCGAAGCAGCATAGCCATTGCCATACCGGACAGCTTGGAGCGTTGCGCGCCCGGGAACAGGTGTTTCCCGCCCAGCTGCTTCGTTTGCTCCAATATCTCCACCGCGCGCGGTGACAGGGGAACGCGTTGTTCCTTGCCCGCTTTCATGCGCTCGGCTGGCACCGTCCATAGCGCCTTGGCCAGATCGACCTCGCCCCATTCGGCGGCGATAACCTCGCCGGTCCGTGCGGCGGTGAGAATGACAAACTCCAGCGCCAGCGCCGAAACTGCCTCGCGCGCGCGTAATTCTGTCAGAAAGGCCGGGACCGCATCATAGGCCATCGCCTTGTGATGGCCGCGCGACAGCTTTGTGCGGGCCGGGAGAATTTGCGCCAAGTGTCCGCGCCACCGTGCCGGGTTTTCGCCTTGGCGATAGCCGCGCGCCTTGGCGCTATCGAGCACGGTTTCAATCCGGCCCCGCAACCGGCTGGCAGTTTCGGGAACCTCGCGCCAGATCGGCTCCAGCACCTTAAGCACGTGCGGGGTATTGACCTCGGAAACCGGCAAGTCCCCGAACACCGGATACGCATAGGTCTTGAGCGTGTTCTCCCATTGCTGCTTGTGCTTTGCATTGCGCCAGCTGTCTTTGTTCGCGGCGATATGGGTTTCGGCCATCGCCTTGAACGTCACCCCGGCGACCTTTGCCGCCTGTTCCGCCGCCTTGGCATCGGTCTCAGCCTGTTGCCGCTCTGCCAGTGGGTCAACGCCCGCCTTGACCTTGAGGCGAAGCGCGGTCGCCAGATCGCGAGCATCGGCGAGCGAGATACCGCCGGGGCCAGCCGGACCTAGGCCAATGTCCCGCGACTTGCCTTTGAGCATGAAGCGATAAACCCAAGAGCGCGCCCCGGTATCCTTCACCAGCAATTGCAGCCCCCCGCCATCGGCATGGCGACCGGGTTTCGCAGTCTTGACCGTTACAGCGGTAAGCGCGTTGTGCAGTTTGCGCGGCATGGCATTTTGCCCCTGTTCCCCTAACCGTTCCCCTATGGAAGGCTGGTTTTAAGGGAACCATATCGGCGAGCATCGGAAAGAATGCAAGGGGAAGCGTAGAGAAATGGCGCGTTTGCAGGGGTTTCTATTGTATCATGGGTCTGCATCGGCCCCTAGTTAGGGGGACACCCTGTCCGCCATAGGCTCAATCTTATGGAGCAAAAAAACCAATAGGTTATCTGTTCCCGAATCGCGGTAGCCACTGTATCGCTATCTTAGGATGGCACCTTCGAACTACCAAATCGGCTTGAAGCGCCGATACGCCCGATGGCTTGGCGAGCAAGCTCAGCTCCGGAAGGACATTAAAAAGATCGAGGATGCGATTGCATCGCTCGACGAGAAAAAGCAGCGTCTAGCTTCGCTTGATGAACTGACCAGCGCGACCGAAATCTTGATGAAAGAGCTCGATCCTGACTGGAGGCCTGATGCCGTTGAGCCGCAGATGACGCAAAAGCAGGTTCTGCCATGGGAGCATGGCGCAACGACGGCTACGGCATTCGACATCATCCGTGAGATCAATGAACCAATCTCAACCTTGGAATTGTCGAAGCTGACGATAGCTCGCCTCGGCGGTGACCCTGACGATCCTGATATTCTTGATCGTGTGCGATCGAACTTGGATCAAAGCCTGAGGAAGTCGAGCGATTACATTAGAAACGTAGGCGGCCGGCCATCGCGCTGGGAGGTCATACCCCCTGACAAGATGAAAATCCCAAAGCCACCTGCCTGACGATCAGAAGGGCAGCTTGTTCATGTGCTGCTGCCAATAGCCGGCGACAGGTGATCTTCCGATCTGCAGCAGGGCCTTCAGAATTGAATCTACCTGGTCACCGTTAGGGATCCGGGAATTTTCCTCTCTCCAAGCCAATTCGGCTCCATACCAGCTCACGTATTTTTTCCGCCACGAACGATACACGCCTTCCTTCGCGGCATTCACCCTTGAGAAGAAGCTTTCGGCCTGGTTGGTGCAGGCGTCTCCGTCCTTGTATGTTTTGCTATGGTTGACGCGCTCGTGCTTGAAGAACATGCGCATTGGTAGATATTGAGTGCTGTAATCGGTGTGGACTACCGTTCCCGGCCTTACTACCTGCCTGATGAATGGGATCGCATCCCCTTCCTTGTCCACGTGGATTGTGCGAACTCTACCGGGCTGATCGCTGCCTTCGGCCTTCCGTTCACGAACCACAACCAATGCTGTGTGAGTCTTACGGTATTCGTCAAAGAACTTTTCGAGTTCTTCTTCTGTATCGGTCGGACCCTTCTGTTTTACTCTACGTCCAGTCACGAACATTCCGTCGACCTCAACCTCCCCTTCCATGAAGGGGCCGTCTGCCATTTGCCGATCGTTCATGGTGTCGATTGCCGCCCTGATACGGTGCTGGAATACGAATGGTGTCTTGTAGGAGTTCTTGATTTCCCGGCGTTGCCGCAAGGCAGCCGCGCCAAGGACGCCATTTACGAAGCTCAAGCAAGCGGCCAGGATGTGCTTCAGTGAGCGTTTCCGGCTGTGAAGGTGGGTCTGTGTGGTGATGGTGTATTGGTAATAGCACCACCGCTCATTGCCGGTCTTGGGGTCCATCTGCTTTCCACGGCATTTCCACTTACGGATATTCTGCTTGTGGTCCTTCAGCGGCCAAGATTCCTTTGAACCGCAGATCGGGCAGGTGGGAATGCCATCGGGCCACCTGATTGCTTTGAGCTTATTGTGGGCCTCATCCTCGGTCAGCATCCACACTTCTCCCATCGTTAGGCTGATAGCCGGAGGGGAGAGGAGGAAGTGCTGAGCCACGTATATGATGTCCTGCACCTCATATATGATGCATGACGCTTCATGTCTAGCGTATTTGATGTGCCTCGCATCATTTATGATGCATGGCGCCTCTCTTGTAGAAATCGGTGCCCTTTGCGTTGGACAAAAGCTGACCTATAAGAATCGGTATGACCGAAACATACGCCAGTCAGCAGCCCGACCCTCCCAACGATAAAGCGTGGGAGGAGCTTGCGAAAAATCTCCTTCGCGCCGAGATGATGAGGAAGGGCGTATCATTCGCCACCCTTCCAGAGCGACTAGCGGCGATCGGCGTGACGGACACCGAATCGAACCTTCGGAACAAGGTTGGACGGGGACGCTTCACCGCCGTTTTCTTCATGCAGTGCATGATGGCGTTAGGTGTGAAGTGGATCGAAGTGCCCGACTCTATCGAAGAAGGCAGCCAGATGGGCGGCGCTCAGGCTCTTGCCAAGCGTTCACCGAAGGCACCTGGTCAAAACTAAGCAGAATCGGGACAGAAATGGCAAACGAACGAAAAACCGAGTCTTTAGTGCGCGATAGCCTGCGCGCTCTCGATTTCTATGAACCTGAAAACGGCATTACCGTAGAAGAGCAAAAATCTGAGATCGCAAAAGTTAGATCCTTGCTTTCAAAAGCAAGCAAAAACGCCAAGGGAAATGCAGGGTATCCCGAGTTCATCATCTCCAACCGGAAGGATTCTGCATTCTTAATTGTCTTCGAATGCAAGCCAGATCCGAAACGGCATGAAAGTCCTGATCATGATCGGCCAGTCGACTTTGCAGTCGATGGCGTTCTTCATTATGGTAAGCATCTAGTGATTGGAATCTAACACTTGGTGCCCGCGTCTGACGGCGGCGATGATTTTATCTGGATCGGCGGTCCAGA
>Ga0100402_1005851_pt1 | contig 12407 bp, 11 predicted proteins | sample CryGeyme20150102_FD_80419 | JGI IMG/M metagenome (GOLD analysis project Ga0100402, IMG submission 80419) | Groundwater microbial communities from Crystal Geyser aquifers in Utah, USA - Crystal Geyser metaG 2015-0102 | ecosystem: Environmental > Aquatic > Deep subsurface > Groundwater | place...
AAAAGAATACCATTATATCTGAATATAAATATATTTAATTTAATAAATAATCATTATATTAATTATTCTAAGTTATAATATAAATTTATTGCATAAAGAAATAAACTATTAAGAATAATTGTGTAATTTAACATTTTAAATGATAATTACAATTTTCTATGATATATTCTTTTTAAGTTAGAGAATATGTTATATTCTATTTCTAATCTCTTATTTATCATTCATTAATGCTTTATATTCGTTTTAAAGTCTTAATTTTTTTACTGATTAAATTCCAATAAATAAAAATTACATCATTTAATATTTTACTATTTAAATTAATAAAATTAATAAGATAAATAAGATATCAAGAAGGAAATGGAAAACAAAAACACACAGATTATGAAACACAATACATGCAACAATGATAAATTTTTAGAAAGAAAGACAATGCGAGAAGAATTTAACACAAATAAAGATAAAAACAGCAAATTTAACAGAAAATGGATTCCTTACAAATACCTCAACTGTCATGAAAAAAAGAAATTAATGGACATTGCTTCATTTAAAGATCATCAAAAGCAGGTAAGTTTTCGAAATAAAAATAAGGAATATAAAGGTCATAAAGAAAAACACGTACAAAAAGCAAAGCCTCCTACTCCACATAATACTTCCCAATACCTTACTTCAAATTTCGCTGAAGATAAAAACGAACATATAATCTCGATAAACGATTCAACAAAGTACTTAGAAAATGATATGGAGATTGATATGTATGGGGAAAATTTTAATGTGGAGAATTTTTGTATTACGGGAGGTTCTATGAAAGGGATGATAAATTTATCTAATTTTTTAGGTTGTTTCGATCAGGAAATTAATAATTCAAGTAATTCTACAACGAGCGTTAAAAAATTCAAAGATGAAGATCATAGAGAAATAAGACAGTTCAGAGAACATAAAGAAGATGATGATATAGTTAACTATATGAGCACAAGGATTATTTTTAATAAAGAAAAAGAAGACTGCTTAGAATTTAAAAATAAAGAAGTGAGAGTGCCATTGAGAGCTGTGATTAATATAACTTGCAACAATTTAGAGAATAGAGAAATAAGTAGACAAAAATATGAAAGAAAAGAGCATTCAGAAATTAAAGAAAGCAAAGAGCATAAAGAAGTACTAGCATCTAAAAGTTCAGTTTTTCTGATCAACTGCCTGAAGAAAGATGAAATACAAGAAATTGACGGTGAATTATTTAAAACATATATGAGTTATCTTTACGACAAGATAGAAAATAACGAAAACTTTGAAGATATCATTACAGTAAAGAATTCAGAAAACAAAAGCGAAGATAGTAACAGTAGCATAAGTAAAAAAGAACATATTCGAAAAGATGAATTCATCAGTAGAATTAAAACTAGTTCATGCTATCAGGGGAATGAAACTGATATTGAGAACCTTATAGAGAGCACAATCAATTCGTTATTAAAGTACATTCAAGAAAATAATAAAGAGGGAAACAAAGAGAGCAACAAAGAGAACCAAGAGAGCAACAAAGAGTCAAAAGATCCAACAGGTACTATCATATTTTTATCTAACGAGATTCAAATAAATTTACAGGAAAGAGTAGTAAACCTTTTAAATAAATTAAATAAATCAAATAATTTTAGTTTAAAGTATCTAGGATTTAAGAATCAGAACTTATCAGGTATACCTAATATTAATGCTCAGTGCAATGTTCTAGAAACTGATACTTCTCGAGCACAACAAGAAACTCAAGTAACGCAAGTAACTCAACTAACACTTAGTAACTACAAAGAAGAGATATCCAGCATACTTGGAAAGTATTTACTAAATAATATTAGTGAGGAAAGCAATGAAACAAACGATACTACTGTATCATCTAAAATTCCTGAAACACATGATAGTCACAATAATCATGAGACCTTATCTTTAGACTTACAAATTAAGATCATACAAAATAAAAAAGATTACAGAGATATCATAAATAGCTCAGAACCAGACGAAGATAAAGAAGATAATCTTAGCTTTAAAATACATCTGAACGATCATGACACAAATATAAAATCAAAACCACAAAGATATACTATTGATCAAAAAAACAAAATATTTTTATTTACAGTCACATTACCAATAAAAAACTGCACACTCGACTACGAACTAGAATTAGAAATTACAAACATAGGAAGTATCCCAATAATGAAAGAAATAAGCCTATTATACGATTGTCAACTTAAACACAATGACAAAACATTACTTACATCGCTTGACTTTTTACACTTTAAAGATATACATATTGAAGAGTTATTAAAAAACAAGGATTGTACTAAGATAAATAATAATATAAATAATATAAACTCCATAACGACAACAGACAATAGTCTTGATGATGATTGCTTTCTTAAATTAACGAAGATAACTGATTTATTTCAAGAGTCAAAAAACTACTTTAATTATATATCAGGTAATGAATCGGCAGAAACATTGATAAATGATTTGAATAAAATGATTTCACAAGTAAATAATATGAAGAATATCATAGAAGATAAAAGATCGAAATCTATTTAGGTTAAAAAATACTAGTTGATTGAGAAAATTTAATGGATGTAATGATTTTGGAATTGAAGAGAAAGTCTAGTATCATTATATATAATAATTATTAAATTTAATATATAATAATATTCATAATAATAAAGTTGTTTTGCTTATTTAATTTTATATTTTATATTTTATATTTTATATTTTATATTTTATATTTTATATTTTATATTTTATATTTTATATTTTATATTTTTAAATTGTTAATAAATAAATGCTTAAACATATATAATAATTTAATACTACTACTTAATAATAATTATTTTTTTTCGTCATTGTAATCCTCATAAAGACTTTGCCTAATATTATCTCCTGATAAAGTCTCCCAACTTAACTCAATAAAATTAAACAATTTATTTTCATTGCCCTCTGTAGGAACTCTAATATTAACATCTGTAAGTTCTTTAGATGATTTACTATGACTAAATATAATTAATAAAAAGATTAAGTAACTATATATAAAGTAACTATCATCTATTATATTATTTACCTTTCTCGATAACTATTACTGTGGCTTGAGTTTTTATCATAATGATTAAGCATTATCTTACAAAATAGTCTTTCAATCCTATAGTACTCAAATAAATGATCTATCTTCTTTAACTCGTTTGGATCAAAATAAGAACTAAATGCTGTTTTACATACAACAGTATTTAATTCTATTACATCCTGGATAAATTCTTTAACGCCTTTTTCTTCATTACCATAAAATTTATTAATTGTATCGTATAGCATATTTATTTTCTCTTTTGCGTCTGCAATAGTTTGGAAAATTATTATTAAGCAAATCATACATACAACTTTCTTTAAATATTTATACTTTTCAACAATAACACTAAAATATTTTCTTTGTGCTTCTATATATGTACTATTAATTATTAGAATAGAATCTACATATTCGTATATATTATTTTTAGTGTCGTAAGATAGAACTTCTTCGTCATTTATTTTGTCGGAGAATAAGTCTAAAAATCTTTTGAGTTCGTCTCCTAAGTACAGTTGAGAAAGTTTTGTGCCGTTTAAAATGTGAGATATTATTTCTAATTCGTTTTCTATAAAGACACATCCGAAATCTATACTACACTTATTTCCTAATTGACCCATTTTATATTATATTATATATTGAAAATATAATGCATTTAATTCTAATATAATTTAAATTGCTTATAATCAAACATACTTATACACAATAATTATATTAAATTCAAAATGTTGATAATTTAATATATTATTTATACCAACTTACTAATTATTAGTACATGAATTCTGGTTCACTTAACACAAATACAATTAATATTACCAATAAAAAACCTAACACTTTACGTATACTTTACAATTACTTAATATTACGACCAAGTGAAACATTCACAACAAGTATTGCTTTATATCCTATAATAAGATTACAAACATATTTTCAAACAAGATCAACAATAGTATTACAAGCTAAATTAATAACGACTAAAAGTACGAATTTTAAAGAACATTTAAAATATATCAAAACAACAGGAAACTTATTTGGATTATATAAAGGATTTATACCTTACTGTCTTCTCTCAGTATGTGAAATTATACCATTCTTACCTCTTTCTTTCATTATGAAGAAGTTCAATATAAATAAAGAAAATAATAAAATAATGTACAATTTTTATAATTCTTGCACTTGTTTTATTTATGCAGGATTATTTTATCCGTTAGAGATATTACAAATTAAAATGGCTTCAAGTTATAATACAAATTTTAATAAAAATGATACAGGAGGCATAGATTTGTTAATTAAAGATAGATTTGCTAAGAAGAATTATAAAGGATTCTTATTATGTGGACTAAGTTACTCAATTAAATATTATACTTTGGACAATATAATTAAAGCAAATTTACTTGAGTTAATATTTTGTACAGCAATTAGTGTTATTATTGATAATATAAGAAGAAATTATTGTTTGTCTATATTCGATAGTAGTCTAAATTATACAAGTTATGTAGACTGTGTTAGGAAAATTACAGGTAGTAATGGAACTTTAGCTTTATTTCGAGGAAGTTCCTTCTATTTACCTATATTTATATTTTACGGATTAATATTATGATATTAATAAGCTTGATTATCTTCATTATTTGTTTTATATTTATTTAGTATTCTTTGTTTAGTTAATATAAATAATTTTATACATTACATAACGTTGAATTAATGCATAAAATACTTAATGACAATCAAATAAAATATTATAATAATTACTATATAATAAATATAATAATTATTAATTTTATTATATATTTTCTTTAAATATTCAACATATATGGAAATTAAAGACATAGAAGAAACTAAAGAAAATAACAATATTTTCCCTATGAATATGGAAGAAGATCAAAATATCCCTACAACTGTTGTTATTAAAGATTTTAATGGTAATTTTCTTAGAACCGATGTAATATAAATAAATAAAATTTAAGCTAAGAGTTATAAACACATTCGGAGATATAAGAAAATTATGTTTAACCATTCCAAGTTTAAGCTATATTACCAATTATGATCTTGTTATTGAGAAAACTGAAACCGTTTGTGACGATTCAGATCCAATCGCTAATCATCAGTTAGCTGACTTCGATATTATTAAAATGGTACCTACAATGTATTCAAAATCATCAGCTAAGAATCACGTAGAAGTTTTAAAGTACATTATATATGAAAATCCTCCTTTTATTAATAAATTTACTGAAAAAACTCAAATTCTATATAAAGATCTAGATACTTTAGTTGCAAATGCTAAAGACGATAATGAAAAAGCAAGACAATTTGTTAAGGATTACTGTGATGAATTAAATGGTAGAAACACTAATAAAGAAGAGAGTGAAAAATCAGAAAAAGAAAATAGTGATGTTATTATTAGTCAAGAAACTAAAGATGGAAAAGAAGAAAAGAAAGAAGACAAAAAAGATGACAAGAAAGATGAAAAGAAAGATGACAAAACAAGTCAAACAAAGAATACAACAAGTGAAACCGAAGAAAAAAACGCAAAGGACTCTAAAACAAGTGATTTAAACAACGTTGATAAGACTGAAAAGAAAAAGACTGAATCAGAATTATTAGCTGAAGAAGAAAAGTTCAAAAAAGAGTTTAAAGAAAAAATTGAAGAAGGTTTAAAAAATATGAAAGAAATTAGAGAAAAGGTAATATTGACAGTTTCATATTAAAATTAACTAACAATAACTAATATTTTAGGTTATGGAAGTAGATTTTAAACAATACAGTTTAACCAATCTTCAAAACTCTACCTTATTCGAAGATCAGGCCAAACCTCAAAGATTCAAATGTTTAAATTCTTTATACTATTCAGTATATAACCAAGATATGGATAAACTAAATTCAGAACAAGGATATCTTTACTTTTTAGTTGTAAATACTTTAGAAAATGTAGAATACAATATAACTTCAACAGTAAGAGGCTTTTATGTAAATCAATCAACTCCTCAAAAGTTTGACCCAACCCCAGCTCATCCAATAGCTCAATCATATACTTTAGTAGGTCTTCTAAGCTTAATTTCCTCTCTTTTTAAAGAGAATTTCACAAAATTAATGACACAAGTTTTAACTGTAGATCCCCTATTCTTTTTACCAACCCCTAATAATAGGTACGATTGGTTAAAACCAAGAGAAGATACATATTTTTATAATTATATTCATAAATACGCAGAAAGTCTAAATGAACTCCATGAAGGTAAAAAACCAACACGAGAATGGAACGAAGAGTTACAAGCTGTATTTGATTTGAAAATTCCAAACAGTATAGAAAATCTACAGAAAGAAAAATTATTAAGTTCATTATATAACAACTTTAAAGATTCCGCAATAGAGGTAATAATATTATTAATACTATTTCTAATAATTTTAGGGTGCCAAATTAATAGTCGAGAAACAGCTTCAACCAGTTTCATTTTTCGATACCCCAAACAAAGGACTATTCATATATAATAACATTTTCTTAACAATCTTAGAAGACTCTTATTTAGACTTTAAAGTAAATAATATAAATATTTTCTTATATTAATCTTATTCTCTATAGACTTTCAACAACTCAAATGTAACTCAAACGTTCTTGGGAGCAGGCTTAGACATTAAACATCTTAACTTTATTAATAAATGTATGCACGATTATAACTTTTATGATTTCTATTTCAGTTTAACTTGCAATGTACACTATAGAGGTCAAAGAATCCAAGCTCAAATAATTATCCCTGGAATTATCTTTAACTCTGAAACTATGATTGAGTATGGACAAATTGAAGAAGGTAATATCAAATACTCTGTTGATTTTTATAACGAAATTAAGAAATTTAATAACAAAATCGGAGTCGAAGATAATATTATTGTTGACAAAGACGGTAAAGAATTTGAATTTTCAGGCCACCCAGAAATTAAAGGAGTACGAGGAATAGATAAGAGAAAATATCTATTCGACTTAATTCATATACTACCAAGAGACGTAAACTATCAAGGACCAGAAAACTTAGGATGTATTCTTAGACCGGAATTAATAGCTGTTTATAAATATAAAGCAACCGACGAAAAGTTACAAATTAAATATGCAGCTGATTTTGAAAACTTTAACAAAGAGCTTGAGGAGCTTAACAAAAATCACGGAAAAGTTAAGAACTACAAAAAATCCTTAGAAGATCTCCTTGTAAAACGTAAAGAACTTTATGACAAAATAAAAGCTGAAACAACTGATGTTATGAAATTTAACACATGCTTATTTACTAATGTTAAATTCTCTGATAAAGATAAGACAAAATTAGCAGAAGACGAAAAACTATTATATGACCTAGCAAAATTCCTAAAGGAAGATATGATCGACGAATATCTTAAAAAGTTTAGCTTAATCAAAGAAGACCTACCAAGTGATTCTAAATCATTAAGTGACTCTATTCATAGATATGGAATTAACTGCAGATACTTTGGAGAGATCATAAGCCGTATTGAGAAAACACCTAAAAGTGAAAAAAGCAACTCATGGCTTAAGACTTTAATCGTAAGAGATATCTATGTTCGTTCAGCAAGACATATTTTTGACAACTTAATGAAAAACATTCCTTCTTATTTAAGCACTTACTTCATTGCTCATTTCTTAAATGTTTTCCTATGCTCTGCTTCACTAATAAAGATGTTAGAACAACACGAAATCAAATATGTCAACGGAGAACTTAAACTTGTACACTCTAATCAAACAAATCAAACTCAAACTAAAGAAGATGGTGAATCAACTGAAAAGGATTCAAAACATAAAACTAATGATAAGCACAAAAAGAAGAAAGACAAGAAAAAAGCAAAAAAGGATAAAGAATATGAATTCAAAAGCTTTTTCATGGAGTCAATTACTAATACTAAACTTAATCAAATTGTAGAATTCGAAAAGATTAATGAGTTCTTAATTAAGCCTTCGAACTTTTGGACTCAGATTAGAGAGGTAGCTTTGAAAAAATACGGATATGATATTGCAACAAAAGCTAATTTTGATTATATTGAACCAGTTTTTAATAAACACGGAATGTTGAGAGATTTCTGTATGAAAGTAGGTTTACAAATTGAAGTTGTTGATTACGACTTCTTCCCTGATACTAATTTTATTTTGAAGAATGGATTGAAGTATGAAAATTTGACATTCCAGCCAAAGAATGTTGTTACAATGTATCCAGTTTTAAAAGAAGTAGAATTACCCTCAGAAATTACCAAGCTCGTTTTCGAACAGGTAAATAATAACATTATAAACTTTACAAAATTAACTTTTAAATTAATCATTTCAGGCTGAAACCTTATTCAACACAGGAAATTTCATTCATGCTATGGAAAAATTCAACCAAACCGCTTTAATATATGAAGAAATTCATGGACCAATCAATAATACAACAGCCCATGCCTACAGAAGAATTGCTCAAATTTGTTATCTTTCTGGAGATATAATGAATGTATTTAACTTATTTAATTATATTTAATCTCTTAGGCTATCTTTAATTGCCAAAAAGCTATTGCTATCTACGAAAAAAATGTTCAATATGAGAGTAATATCATTTCTCTTGCCTACTCTGAGTTAGCTCAATATTATCATGTCGAACAACAAGACTTTTTCGCAGTTAAGGCTTATTATAAAAGCTTAGAAATTCTATTCTTTACCGTCCCTAAAAATGTAATTGATTATATAAATTTTTTAGCATCCCGACATTGCATTTAGACTATATACCCTTGCCTTCTTCTATAACGATTTAGAAATCTTCGATCAAGCCAAAGACATGCTTGAAGCCTCAGTCAAAGTCTCAAACTTTTTCTTTGATGAACTCGATCCCAACGTAATAATACTACCATTAAATAATTATCAATATCAATATTATAGATGGCCAAAACTTATCTATACTTAACAACCTTATGTCACAGAACCAAAAATATCAGCAAATGCGTTCAATACTACGAGAAATATAACAAAATAGTTAAAGTATGATATAATAATTAATAATTTAGTCTCACAAAGAAAGTGAATTGATAGTTCAAGAAAGTGAAAGAGTACTTGAAGGACTTAAAATCGCATTCGATGAATACAAAAAGAAGCAAAATAATTATAAAAACTATGATTCCAAAAAGTTATACGATGAAATTTGTTTAAAACATATAACTAAACTACTTACTGTAAAATATTTGTCATGATTTATTAATAATTTAGAATGAAGATAAGGTAAACTTTATTACAAATACAATAAACTACAATGTAAAAGACAAAAATACGAAATAAGAAGACTGAGAAAATTAATATATCAATTTAATATTTATGTTTTTAAATTTATGTAATTAATAATATTTATAATAATAATTATTAATTTTATTATTATTAATAGTATTTTTATTAAAGTATGTAATTTTATATTATTATAAGTTATATTAAATTATAAAAAATAGTTTAACTATACTATGATTAGCTAAGTATATCTAAGTTGAAATGTTAATTAAATGTATTATTTTTACTATTAAACCCATTATATAAATTTAAATGGATTGAATTGGAATATGTATAACTTTCTAAATTTACCTTAATACCATATAATATGAATAATTTATTCTTTATTCTATATTATAAATTTTATATTGTTAATTCTCTAATGTTAATAAATTTTATTATTTAATTTTTATAAAGTAAATGTCGACAATTTCACTTTCCTTTCTTAAAATAATATTAATATTAATAATGAACTTTTATTTTCTTAATGCTGCTGATAATAGTCAATCAATAATAGAAATTATGGATGGAGCAAAAGTCCTCTCTAAAGAATATATAACAATAGAAAAAGCAAACATAAATAGAATTGCAGAAAGACAGTCAGGTTTTAAACAAGTAGGAAAGTTATGCTATGGAAATACAATAGAAAAAATATATCAAGAATGCATGATAAACTTAAAGAATTATAACAAATATTGGGTATGAATATAAATATAACATTAGTTTATATTAGTTGATATTGATGATAATGTACAAGAAGTGAGAAATTATGCTAAGAAGTCTGGATTCCGATATGATCTGATAATTATAAATAATAGCACATTGTCTGTGAATGTAACTTCGAATATGACAGATTTTACTGTTCCGATTTTTAGTGTTAATCAAGCCATTTTCGATAGTTTAAAAATACTAGACGTAAAAACAGAAGTTGGAAATTACATAACTAATATAACATACAAACCATTTACAAGCGATGCACTAGCTACCTTCACAACAATTACTGCATTTATTTTAGCAACTGTAATAACTACTATATAAATACTAAATATTAAATATTATATTAGTGTGTACTAGGTATGATAATTTGGTGGCACGTCATAACGTTTAGACTATATCCAAATGATAACTTAATCCTTCAAAAATCAATGAGTATACTACCATACATGCTAATGGTAAATATGTTGATTTTCATCTACTACTTCCAAATATTAAAAGGAGGTAAATAAGAATTATATAATTATATAATATAATAGATGAATATTCAAATGTTGTTGCAATGTATTTCGGCTCTATAATATCGACTATTGATTCAGTCTTTCTTACGTTCTTTTGGTTTTTTGTCTATTTAATTTCGATTGTAAATAAATACCATATATATTTAATTTTAATATTTAGGGATTCAATACATATAAAAATACCTTTACTAGAAGTGAATTAAGAAGATTAATATTTGTCTACATATTTATATATGTTTTGGTATGTTTTGATCAACTAATTGAGATACTTGTACCTTCTCATTTTAGCGTACAAAATGTAAATTGCTTTATTAATTTTATTATTAGTTGACGATAATTGATATAAAAAATATGATAATCAATATTTGTTTTGGAGTTGTAGCTGTAATAAAAAGTTTTTCAATTGGAAAGAAGCTATTGGTAATTTAAATTATTTTTTTATTGTGTTTATTGTGTTTATTTTTGTATTGAGTATATAATAACATACTTATTAATACTTTTAGATCAAATACTATTATGCAAGAGTTTACTCAATAGAGTTCATTCCTTCACTCAAATTAAAAATATCAATGATTAAAATACATACTTTCCTAATTATGTTCTATAGTATAATTACAATTTCTATCATATATCTCTACAAAGGATTTTTAATAGATAGTATAAACAAAGCAAGTTATTATAATATAACACATATATCAAACGGAATATTTATGTTTTGCTATATGTTTATATTTAGAGCAAGACCATTCCCCCAATATTATCATTTAGCCTTCGAAGACCCTGCAAACGGAGAGCTAGTCGAACCCAAAGAAATAAATATTTATCAAGTAGACTTACCATCTATAAAAGAATTAGGAAAGCCAAATGATTACGGCAAAGTTCTAAATAACTTAACTAAAAAAGAATTAAAAGAAATAGACAAAGAAACGGAAATTCCTTTTGTAATAGTAAACCCGTTCGTGCAGGATGAAAAGTTTTGTATCATGGATCATTTAATGTTGGCTAATATACCTAAGGATGGTAAATAAAATCATGCTCTTAATCTTTAGTATATTTTGATTATTATATAAATTATAAATTATAATTATACTAATTATATATTATAATTTATTAGTAGTAGTTAATTTAATTGTTAAAAATTTATGTTAAAGTTTATGTTTAATGAAAAAATAAGTTTTTTTTGGTTAATAATAATTTTCATATATTTAGTTAGTTATATAATTTATTTAATAAGTTATTCTTGTTATGTAGTATGTTATATTATTTTATCTATCATCTAACTCATTTGCATTTTTAATCATATCTGTATACCAACAATTTAGTTTATATGGTAATGTAGCACTTACAAAGGTTTGCGTCAACGACATCTAATTATATTATTTAGTTGATTAGTAAATATAGTTAATATAGCTATAGTTGATATATTTATTATCATTTATTTTTATATATTTATCTTACTTTAATATCAATTTGACTATAACCAGTAAATGTTACGTTATCATCATCAATTTCATACATGTTTATATTCAAATAGTTTTTACATCTAACAACTCCTTTTATTGGTTCTCTAAACTAAATAAATTATATCTTATTAGATTATGTCTATTAAAATATTAAATTATCGTATAATAAATTATTTACGATATCATCTATTGCAGTTGTTATATTGTAAAATATATTCTTATGAATAAATTCTATTCTTTTATCTATAGTATCTCTTTCTGAAATAAAAAATACAGGAGAATTCATAGTAGAATGTGATATATACACTGTATCTCCGATTCCTTCTAATATTTCTACTTTTTTCATTGACGTGTCCCAT
>Ga0100402_1005854_pt1 | contig 12401 bp, 10 predicted proteins | sample CryGeyme20150102_FD_80419 | JGI IMG/M metagenome (GOLD analysis project Ga0100402, IMG submission 80419) | Groundwater microbial communities from Crystal Geyser aquifers in Utah, USA - Crystal Geyser metaG 2015-0102 | ecosystem: Environmental > Aquatic > Deep subsurface > Groundwater | place...
TAAATCCATTGCTGGTGACACTTAACATCAATTTCTTGACTTGTTTCAAGTTTCCAAGCAAGAATAAGCCGTTGTTGTCAGCATTGAGATTTTCGCTAAAGGAAAAGTTAGCTCCAAATTGTTCGTAACTAAAAGTGGCACCAATTTTTGGAATAGCCTCTCCGTTTTTGCCCTTGACTTGTAGAGTATATTCGCCTTTGCTGTTTTGCTGAAGATAGGTGTCGATAAAGTTGTCGTTGTTTTCTTCCAGATCGATAGTGATATCCTTCCTGCTTCTCAATTTTTGCTTTGTCTTGTCGATCTTCTCAATTTCACTCTCAATGTCAATGTTGACTGATGAGATGTAACTCTTGATAGGTAGTTCAAGGACGTAGTCCTCACCATCAACAAACTTAACATCATCAACTGTAGTCACATGCGAAATGTTCTAGTTGTTGACCATTGTCACCTTTATATCAGTCTTTCCCAATCTTTCTAAACTGACCTGCTCACCTCCTAAATTCAACTGAGTCCTAATGACAACTTTAGCTTTATGACCCACAATAAACGACTCACTGTGGTAGAGATAATCAGCAGAGAAGCTGTAATTTTCCTGACTGATGGTGACTCTTTCCTTCTGGGCATAGCCATTGTAACATACAATTATGTTTTCAACTCCTTGGGAACCGAATGGAATGGTGTATGATTTGTTCACGTCTATGCGTTTATTGTCACGCCAGATGGACAGTTCAGGGATTTGTTAACCTTTTTAGTCGTAGAAAGTCAGCTCCTGGCCGACTAGTGTCACTTTATTTTTGGTGACAATTGTGCCTTTTCTGATAACTGCTCTGCTTGTGACTCCTTCTGCCTAAAGCTCCAAAATAAACATACCAAGTCTACCGTCAAGTTCAGGCACTTTCAGTTCTACAGTTCTTTCTTAGAAGGGATCCTTCATGTCATAAACCTCCTTCTTTTATTGCATTGCCACTAAAAATTTCAGATTGATTTGCTAGTTGATCTATCCTCCAGCCTCAAGGTATTGCTTCTCAAGGTCGATGGCAAATATCTTGATGGTGACTTCTTTGACATTCTTTATAGTCAAGCTGAGATTGACTGGCTGGTCGATCTTGTAGGTGTTGGGATTGTTGTCAGCGAAAGTCAGCTTTTTCTGTTATTTCATGGCGTTGACCTGTTCAACCGTGAACATTTCATAAATGTTGAGAATATCTTTCTGCTTGCCTTTGGCTAATTTGGCCTTCACATCTTCACGTATTAAATGTTTTCGACTGATGTATTTCTCAAGAGCAGCAATGATCCCATCGCCTCCTTGTTTTAACAAACAGAGGATGACTCTGTTGATGAGTTCGGCCTGGCTCACTCGGGAACTATCCAGGTAGTTGAGAGGTTCGTGATATTTGTTGATATGCTTGTTCTTGCCATATTTCTATTTGATTGATTAGCGATAGTTTTGCTCAAGATTTTCGTAGTTGACCGACTTCAGTTCAGATACATAACTCATGAATCTGTCGAGAGAGCAATCAACAATAGACTCTTATATCAAAAGTACCTCTTCTGTGATTTTTTCTATAAAGTAGCCAGCAAATTCATTATTTTCTTTAGTGAGCTCATTCAAAATGGAAACGCAGAGCTAACGTTTGTATTATTTTTCCTCAAAAGAAAGTTCATTGATAGTCTTGAATTTTCTGAGTTTTTCCTAGTATTTTTGTCTAAACTGTTATTTGTAGTAGTTGTAGCCTTTGAACAAGTTTGGTAGTCTCTTCTTTAATGCTTCAATTTGAGCAGTTGTCAAGGTGTGATGTAATTCTTCAGGAAATTCCTCTTCCTCAGATGAGTTCTTGTTTTCCATAGCTTTCTTCAAGAAAGAGGCCAACAAGTCAGCAAATTGTTCCGGGTCTAAAGCTTTGACAACATCTTTCTTCTCAACAAGGTAACCGAAGTCCATCTCCTTTACATCCTTCATCTGATCTAGAGGGTAGTTTCTCAAGCCATAAGGAGAGAGTTTCATAAAATTGTTTGAGTTTTACTTGACAGCTCTTAGCACTACATCTCTGACAGTTTCTTCAGTTTTCAGACGATTGTTGATTACTTTCTCACTTTGCCCCTGATCCTCAGTCAAAGCAGTGGTGAACTATGCAGGCTGTGGAAAATCGAATCTGACCTCAGCATGCATTTATTTCAATTCTTTCAGCAACTTCTGTTTTCCTTCGGGAGTGGTTGTCTGTCTAGCCTGTCTCCACAGTTTTGCCATTTTTAGTTATTTTTTGGCAGATTGAGAAAGGCTGAGGTTTCTCATGTACTATTAATCTTTGTCTGAAGGCTGATCAAGTAACAGGGAGAAGAAGTGACTGTCTTGAGGAAGTGTGACCTCCTGCTTAAGAAAGGCCTCATGATCGGCAGCCAAGATATAGCGCTAGAGCAGGGCTGTATGTTAGAGAGCAAGTGACCGTAGTTCGCTCATCGTATCTTCGATATTAAATAACAAGTACAAAATACTTATATCTCTTCCCTTTATAACCTCAAGAATAAGTATTAGTAAATGTCGGATCAAATCAATACAATCATATCAGCATTGGACTCGTGAGATGTACATGAAATAGTGGTCGTGGTCATTTGGATCATAGTTGGGGAAAAACTTGTTAGAACAGGTGCTGTCCTACCCGGAACTATTGCATACTTTGTAGCTGGATAGGTCTTAGTTGAAGAATACCTAATAGGCTGCGTGGTGGTAACTGAATTCAGGGAGATCAGGCGGTAAATGAGGAACCAGATCTTTGTTGTGAACCACCCTGTAAATTTAGTCAACTTTTTTGGCCATGAAGTTAGAAAAAGGCTTGTTTCCTATTCTTGGCTGGCCGTAGTTGTGAATGGTCACATGTTGAGACGGGAAGAAAATTTTGAGAGAAAGAGCGCTGATAGCAGCAATAGCAGCTCCTAGACTGTGCCCAGTACAAATAGTTTTCATCGTACTGGCTTTAGCTGAATATTTTTTGAGAATTGAAGCCACATGATTTCTGAAGCTTTTCTCGATCGACAAATAATCAGCATAAAAGCCTGCATGGATCTAGCAAGTAAAACAATCAGGATAGTCAATTCTTTAGAAGTTTCCATCTTAGACCCAATTCTGCCAGTTATGACTACCTCTGAAAGCAGCTATAATTTGATTGACGTCAGGTCTGTACCCCACAAAACCATGCACTTTGGTGATAGGGTGATCAATGTAGAGAATATCTGTCAAATTGTGCTCTTTTGTGGTTTTGCAAGTCCAAGGTACAATGCACTTATCATCGCAGAAAGCAACAGCCGCAAATTTGACGATTTCCATAGATTCCATCACATTAAAATTTGGTGCCCTGAGGACAAAGGTACTAGTTAGGAGGTAGAAGCATGCAGCCAGTATTATTCTCAGCATGGCCATTCAGATGATTTAAGAGATATATTATTCAACTGTGTACACATGAGGATATAAAATAATCACTGAGATTTACCTTCTTCGTTTAGCATGGCCTACATTTTTCGTGTTTTTTATTGATGCTTCTGCCACATTTTGTAACAAAAATGCATGCCAAAAAGAACAGTACCTACCAGTACGCAAGTTTTGCCCTTAGAACTCAGTTGGACTATCTCTGCATCGAGATATTGAAGCAATTTTTCATGCTGGCCGCCCATGACAATTTATGGAACAATACGACGGCTTCCATTGTCTTTGGCTTGAAAGATACCATAGATACAGACTGGCTCGTTGTGGTAGAGGATTCTTTCCTAATGAGTGGCAGACTGTCCTTCCCCCTTCAACCAATTAAAAGCCAAAACTTTTTAGCTCGGGTTAGCAACTTATAATTTCCCCTCAGCTGCCTCCATATCAAATGACGAGTTGAGCTCACAATTCCATAACCTATTTTCTTCTTCTTCTCTCTTTTTGATCACTGATTTGCTGATGGTTAGAATGTTTGGATCATGGCTGCGAGCCGTGCCAAAAACTATAGCTTTTTTATCAATAGGAAGATGTGATAATTATTAGATGTAATCCATGTGGTACTTTTGGCACTTCTGGAGATCTTTGAAAAGCTGCTGGAAATAATTTTACTTATGTCGGAAGTACATGCTAGCTGCGAAACCTCCTAAGCCTGACAGTAGCACTAGATGTTCGAGATAGAAAGCCCACGACATAATTAAAAAATAATCAAGGCTCAAGATCCTCTTTCCTTTTTCTCATCTCCACCATCCTTCCAACTTTTTATGCCCTTTCTATTCATTTTGATCTTCGTTCTTCTAAGCTCTCTTTTGGAGTGAGGTGCTCCTATAATTTTATTCGAAATTTACCTTTAAATTTCGATTATAGCAATATCCCACTATAATTTCTAATCGAATAAAACTCACATCACTAACTCATGCTACTCACACCCAATAACTACACGAACGATAGGACATACGCTCATATGTTTGCCGATAACAATACTCACAACCCTGAGTCTGCTGGGACTAAGACTAGAAAAAGAGGTGAGGGAATGATGGGACAGAAAGAGGGAAAGTTAGACAATTGGATGGATATAGAGCTTGATGGGTATGGATAATACAACGACTGTTTGGCTGATGGGCTCAGCAGTGAGAAAGGAATTGTCACTGATCGGTTTATCCCATATCGGAGAGGTCTCAAAATGACCTCTGAACCTGTCGATGTCCCCTAAAAACCCCAAAATGAGAACACACCTCCCCCAACAGACCCATCCTCCTTGTCACTGGCCGAAATATATAGAAAGTGTATCATGACCTGCCCCAAAAAAAGCATAAAAATTGACACTCCCATCTCCCACTTCACCAATAACAACACCCTCAAGTATCACACTCGTCATCCTCAACCCCTATAGACTCAAAACCACGAATAATTTGAGTTCACTAATTAACTCGTAGCTTCAATCAAAAGCAAGAGAAAGTTGAACAAAATGCCATATAAGGTGCTGGATGCTCCTGCTCTTCAGGATGACTTTTATCTTAATTTGATCGATTGGGGCCAGCAGAACTTTCTGGCTGTCGGATTGGCGAGTAACGTATACTTATGGAATGGAGATAATAGTAAAGTGACAAAATTATGCGATTTGGGATTAACAGACACTGTCACCTCAGTTGGCTGGGCCTTAAAAGGACACCAGTTCACTGTAGGAACCAACAATGGCTAAGTTCATTTATGGGATGTAACCAAATTAAGGAAGATCAGAGTCATGAAAGGACATACCAACAGAGTCAGCTCAATTTCTTGGAATTCAAGTATTTGCAGTACAGGGTCAAGAGATAAAACTATCCTCAACAGAGATCCTCGCTGTGTTTCGCCTTACATCCAAAAACTTCAAGCACACAAGCAGGAAGTTTGTGGACTGAAGTGGTCACCAGATTAGCAGCAACTTTGCTCAGGAGGCAATGATAACAGAGTATTGGTTTGGAATACAGGAGCTTCTACTCCTCTATTCAAATTTTCTGATCATACAGCTGCAGTCAAAGCTGTGGCTTGGTCTCCTCATCAACATGGTCTGATGGTGTCAGGAGGAGGAACTGCCGATCGACATATCAGATTCAGAAACACACTGACAGGATAGACCCTCAATGCTGTTGATACTGGCTCACAAGTGTGCAATTTAGCATTCGGCAAAACAGTGAATGAACTTGTCAGCACTCACGGTTATTCTTTCAACGAGGTCAATATATGGAAGTATCCTAAAATGGAAAAAGTCGGCACACTGATGGGTCACACAATGAGAGTGCTCTACCTATGCATGAGTCCAGATGGAAGCACAGTGGTGACAGGCGCAGGTGATGAAACTCTTAGATTTTGGTCAGTTTTTCCTTCAAACAAAGACAAACAAGGCGCTGGCAGTCTGCTCTCAGCCAACACAGTCCACCTCAGATGAGACGGATAAACCTGATATCGATTAATTAGTTGCTAATGTTATGATATGATTAAAGGATCAGGTGTATAGATTACTGAGATGTTATTCTATTTTTCTGAACTGGTGAGCTTCTAAAATACTGAGGTAAGATATCAACATTTCGAATGTTTCAACCTCCATATCTATTTTTTTGCTGATTGTCTTCAAGAATTCCTGCAATTTAGGATTCACGTCATACATCGCCCCACACAGCAATACTCTAACCTTCAGCGCCGCCAAATGCCCATAAAACTATAACTCTTTATTAGTGCTTATTTCCAACCAATAATCAAAAAGAACTTTCTTGACCTCAGCCCACAATATCTTCTTGTCTTTTTTGTAAGTCTTTAAGGTGTCGTAGTTAGCATATTAGAGGTATTTTTGGCCAAGGTAGTTGTAGAAATTCCAGTACCACATGCCAAGTTCAAGATGGAACTCGATAGATGCGAATTTTTGAGTGCCATAACGACGGCTCAAGTCATAAAACAAGTTGATAGTTTCCACCCAATACTTCATATCAAAAGGTAAATCTTTCTCCTCTACCAGCAATCTCACCTTGTTAGGTCTGATATCATTGACCAAATCAATCAAACTCTCATACATCCCCGCAATCATTCCAATATCAGGCCTATCACTATCATACCTGAAAAACCATCCCCACATCTCCACCAAATCTTTGGGGGTCACCATCAACACATTCATTACTCTTTAGTATTTTTCAGTTGTTACATGCTTACTCACGCTGATATGCTTTAACCATTTGTCTATGGTGAAGTTGGGCAGTAATGCTTTGATGTTGTACTTTAGTTACTCATAAACGATCTTGTGGTCTTAGAGCTCACCAGGGTTGTAGTAGAATGGATGTAGGCGGAAGTAGGTTTAGAATAGAGTGACGCCTAGGGACCATACGTCTATCTTTTGACTGTACTATTTGTCACCTTCGTAGAAAAGGATTTCGGGAGGTATATACAGAGGAGTTCCTAATTGGCCCTGCCCCACCGTACCACTTTAGAGCGACCCGAAGTCTGTTATTTTGTAGGTCTTCTCAACACAGATAATATTCCCAGGTTTGATATCTCGATGAATAAGTCCATATCCATGAACCGCATGCAACCCCTTGGTGGTATCTAGACAAATATCCAGAAATTATCTCAGTTCGATATGCGTGTTCATCTCGATGAGTCGATGCAGGGAACAAGTCCCCAATTCGAACAAAATATACATAGTCTTGTTGCGAACCCTAAGTCAAGAGGTAGCTACTAACTGGCGAAGATCTGGATAATAAAAGGGTTTTTCTTGAATACTCGTTGGCTTTCAATTTATTTATCAACCATATGTTTTACAACAGGGTTGCGACCGTATTAGCTGATGATCTTCAAGGCATATTTTTTGTTGTTTTTACCCTAAACAATCACCACTTTGCCCATGGTACCCTCGCCAATTTATCCACCAGTGAGGTAGATTTGTCCATCAATCTCGATGTCATCATCTAGAATCATTAATTATTTTTGTGATATGATTATTATGTCATGAGGAGTACATAATTAATCCAAGTCAAAATCCTCCATTTATCAAGAAAGAGGGAGGAATGACCGAAAAAAAGTATGCGATAACTATTGAGAAGGAGATTGTACTGTTTGTGCAAGTGATATTTTTTGGGAAGAAAATGAGGATAGTGAGTATAGATCATTGATATACCAATGAGTAGTGGAGATTAGTGAGATCAGATTTTTTCGAGGTTTTGAGAAGGCTAAGGGATTGTTATTTGAAGTTTTGAGGTGTGATCCTGCCATACTATGGTTGATCTCATTTCACTAAGAAGACTCATTCGAGTTCCTAAACATTACGATGTTCTTTTCTATCATTTCTTCTCTCTTCTCTTCTAGTTAGATCTTATTTGTATACCTTTTATACCCTCCGCCCCATTAGTTTCAATCCACTTAATTCTCCTCATTGTTATCATTTTCGACAAGATTTCTTCCGACTAGCAAGCATCTATCGAATTCTTTCAACATAGAGCAAAAGATCAGTCAATCCTACTGAATATCGCTCTTGACAATGCACATCGATTATGTTTTCTCTTTGACAACACAAAAGCTAAGATTTTTGTTCACCGGTAGGAACGCGGGAGTGAGGGGAGGAGTCCCTTGTGGGTGACTGATTATCAAGAGTGCTTGCTTGAGGGTTTCTGTTAATGGAATGAAATGACTTCCAGTGAAGTTTGTTTATATAGAAGGATATTAATGGAATTTTCCATATACATAAATCTTCTAATGGTCAAATTGCAAGCCATCTTCCTCGGCGCCTTCCTCTTCGCATCTTCCAAAGCTGCCAGAATACTCACCGCAACTTCCACCACTTCCTGCAACTCTGGATCATGCGTTACCGCTCAACCTTGCGATTGTGGACCCATTGTTGTGGACAACAATGTCGTCAATGGTTACAACAATGTTGTCGGAGGTGATCTCAACTGCTTGACCGGTTCAGATAACACTGTCGTTGGTACCGATAACACTTTGCTCGGCAACCAAAACACCGCTCTTGGATCAGTCAACCAGATCGACGGCTCAGTCAACACAGTTGCTGGCAACTACAACAATGTCGACGGTCACTACAACTTGGCTAGCGGATCAGTCAACACCATCAGCGGTTCAGTCAACACCGTCAGTGGAGATTACAATAACCTCAAAGGCAACTATAACGCAGTTGACGGCTCAGTCAACAACATCGAAGGTCATGTCAACACAGTCAGTGGAAATTACAACACCATTGATGAAGGTAACTACAACACTGTCGGTGGAAATCAAAACACTATAAATGATGGAAGTTACAACGGTGTTTTGGGTAACGCCAACTTCGTTCAAGGAGATTCCAACTTGCTAAACGGTGACGTCAACACAGTCCTTGGAAATACCAACGTTGTCGGTGGAAATGCCAACTACGTAGGTGGAGATAGCAATGTCGCCTCAGGAAACCATAATCAGATCGTTGGTGACAGCAATCAAGCTTACGGAGATGTCAACAATATCAATGGAAACACCAATACTGCCGTCGGTGACTACAATAACATTTGGGGCAGTGACAATACCGCTGTTGGCGATGTGAATAACATCATAGGAAACAATAATGCTGCCATTGGTGGCTTCAACACTGTTGCTGGAGATAGTAACTCTGCATATGGAGATTTGAATAATATTTACGGAAATGGCAATACTGCTGTCGGGACTGCTAACACTCAAGTCGGCAATAACAACTTGGCAGCTGGTAACATCAACACTCAATATGGAAATGGCAACACAGCTCTTGGAAACGCCAACACTCAATATGGCTATACCAACACTGCCATTGGAGATTGCAACACTCAAGTCGGATCCAATAATGTCGCCATTGGTCAAGCTACCTACACATACGGAAATGACAACTATGCTGCCGGTAATTACCTCAACACTATTGGTAACAGCAACACCGTCGTCGGCACCACCTCCACTACTGTTGGTAATAGTAACACCATCAGCGGATCCAATGTTGTCACCTATGGTAATGATAACACCGTTGTTGGATCATCTGTTCAGACTGTTGGAAATCAAAATGATGTCTTTGGAAACCACAACGTCATCACTGGTGATACCAATGCTATCAGTGGAGGAGGTAACTTGGTCTATGGAAGTGGTAATACCGTCTTGAGCTCATCTAGTGGATCTTAGGCTGCTTCTGACTTTAACTGCCCACCACCACCCCCTGCACCTGTTGTCTGTGATTACTCAGTCTGTGGACCTGCTCCCGCTCCCACTGCCCCTACTGCTCCTACATGTGATTGCCCTACCCCAAACATCCAAACACCCAGCTGCGTGACTTACACCTGCTCAACTCCCTCATGCCCTGCTCCCTCTGCACCGACTGCACCCACCTTCAGTTATACCACATACAAAGCTCCCACTTTCACAGCTCCTACCTTCAAAGTTCCCACCTTCAAGGCTCCTTCCTGCTGACTCTGATCGTAAATACTCTTACTTTTGACTTATTTATTATATCATTTTTCATGAGAATCAATTTATTAATCATAAACATAGGGTATGAAAATAATGATAAAGTAGCAGTAAAATGGCAATTAAATCAACAATTTAGTCGAGAATTTTCGTCCCAGAGTGCTTCAACAGATATTTAGTTGAATTTGTTGGCTCCCTATAATCCCTCTAAAATTTGTTTTATGAAGGTTGTCAACTCTGGTCTTTTGCAAGAATTCAGTACTTCTCTCAGGTTACAAACCAAACCCATTGAGTAACTGGCACCTCCAAATTCTCTCAATACCTCTCTTAATTCATAACAGTCAAGAATGACATCCCCAGCCACCCTTCTGACTCTGTCGTCAGCATCTCTCAGCCCTAAGACGATGGCTCTGAAATTCTGAACTCCAAGTTGACCCAAGCACCGAATACATTCTATTTTGGCCAAAGGTTGACCTTTCGTGAGTCCTTAGATGAAGAGCAATTCTGCCTGAGCACCAAAAGAAAGAATATTTTTGGCAGCTAAAGACCGTATTTTTGCTGATGAATCATCCAAGAAGCAATAGTAGAAGGGAAGCAATTGTTTTCCCTGGAAGCAGTTGACTCCTTATTCTTGTCTTTCTCTCAATACTCCTAAAGTCAACAAGCACATTTCTCTTGTCTCCACCCGGTTGTCCCTGGAATATCTGAGCAATTCCTCCACGATAGCTCCCAAAAGAGACGAACTCATTGAAACGAAAGCAAAACTACTGATAATTGCTTATCTGAGCTTGAAATCACCTCTACCTGAACCTTTCATAATGTACAACAGAAGTTATTCAGCCCCCATTCTAGCTAAAGTTTCACATACAACTTGTTTAGGAATGGAAGCGTCTTGCAAAGCCTTTATAAGAACCTATACTGTTGAAGGTTGAGGATGAACAAGAATGAGACCGAGAGATATACAAGCTGAGGTTCTTACCTTCCAATAGCTGTCTCTGAGCAATTCGGTCAGCTTAGTCTCTATTTTTCGAGAAGGAGCCGATACAATGCGAGATATGGTCCAACAAGCTGCACTTCTGATGGTGCTATCTCCGTCCCCCAAACATTTTGCAACATGCTAGATAGCCGCACTCGCTTCTGGTTTGCCAATATTGCCCAACTCCAACAGAGCTATTTCTCTAATTTTCACCGATTTGTTTCTGAGCTCAGACATAAGAGTTTTCACTACTTCCTAGCTGACTCCAATTTTTTAATCTTATTCTAATCCGAGTACCTGCCCCAATATGCTTAAATGTCTAGAAAAACTTTTTCCTCTTTGTTTGTGTGCCTTCTCCCTCAAAAATAAATCCAGATGAGCCATTAAATCCCTAGCACTGACACACAGTGTATCCCCACAATGTTTTTATGAGAAATCCCAAGGCTAGAGGCCTCCTTCGTATTGATACAATCTCATAAAACAGTAATCTAAAGTATACTAGATAGCCTTCACCCTCAAGACAGGTCGAGAAGGGACTCTCCATGATAGCATGGATAGAGCAAGACTCAGAGCAGTCTCGCTTAGTTGTCTAGAGTTAATGATATCTAGGAGAGTTTTCTCGCCTGTAATACCAGCACTTCGAATGGTGGCTAAAAGTAATTTTTTGTCGATTGTGTTGTCATGCAGAAGAGAAGTGAGTTGGAGCAAAATATCGGGGCTGTTGTTTAGCAAAGGAGCCAAACGATTGAGAGCAGCCAACGATAGATCGCGATGTCTGGATAAGTTCTCATCCATCACATCTTGCATCAAAGTAGGCATGAGGACTCCCATGATCACAGTCTCACTGCGACTGAGTTCATCAAGAATCTGATTGGACAAATTGAATAGGTTTCTGTGTGCAAGATCAAGCAAGTATGCCAGACCCATTACTCCTTGATTAACTAGCACATAGAAACCAAGCTCAAAGTCGATGACCTCTCCAACCAAATTTTAAGCCATCAATTAACAGATCTCCTAACATTATACTCCACACAAAGCTATCAATTAACCATAACAACGCCTCTCTTCTAAGACGGATGTGCTAAGCATAGCTTTGAATGATTTCGCCTGAATTTCACAGAGAATGTCTTCATGAAGTGCTTACTTGAAATAATACAACATTTAGAACATTGCAACCGCATTACCAAGCGAATTTTCCTCCTCCAACAACTGCTCTATCTTTTCCTAGTGATTAGACGAAAAATCATGAGATGACAGGTATTCCTCGTATAGTTGTCTGATCACAATAGAAGGATCATCTCTACAGGTACTATGATTATAGCTATTTTGTTATCTTTATGTTTGCTATTTGGAATTGCTGCTCTACTGGATTGGCTCTGTTTAACGAGTATGCCCCATATTGATTTACTTCTGCAGATTGATGAGGTTTTGACTCATGAGTTGCAGCTACTATTGATCTGGGTGTGGGTTGTAGCTATAGGAAAGCATAGATAGTGTTTGATATTTTAAAATTTAACTGTA
>Ga0100402_1005855_pt1 | contig 12401 bp, 4 predicted proteins | sample CryGeyme20150102_FD_80419 | JGI IMG/M metagenome (GOLD analysis project Ga0100402, IMG submission 80419) | Groundwater microbial communities from Crystal Geyser aquifers in Utah, USA - Crystal Geyser metaG 2015-0102 | ecosystem: Environmental > Aquatic > Deep subsurface > Groundwater | place...
CGCAGGCAGTCAACGCGAAGGTGCGCGAACTCTTCCAGCGCGGCAACAAGATCGAAGCCATCAAAATATATCGTGAGGCCTACAACGTCGGCCTGGCCGAAGCCAAACACGCGATTGATTCCATCGAGCAAGGGATATAACGTAACGCGAGAGTGATCTCGCACAGGGTATCGGGCAACGGTTGACGCTGGCCGAAAAATTCATGTCCCCTTTGTTTTCGCCTCGTTCCATAACGCGTCCATCTCTTCGAGACTCATATCCGATAAACTCCGTCCCTCTGACTTCGCGCCCTGCTCCACATAAGCCGCGACAATTTATTTATTCAACATCTCTTCCAGCAATTTAACCGCCATGCCACGTTGAAGATCATCGTGGTAGAACTGATTTCGGTAGTTGCGAAGGCAATTATAACAACTTGTATCATCACCACATTCGCAACTGGAAACTTTTTTCAAAGCAGATTTTGCCACCATCAATAATTTATTATTGATGCGCTCCACGTGACCAGCGCCTCCAGGAACTGTATCATAAAGAATCATGTGAGGTGGTTTTCGAAAATCCTTATAGAAAAGAGTTCCATCCACATCGTCTCGACGAATCCCTAAGGCATCACTTGCACCATCCAAGAGAGCATACAGTAATGACATCATAGATGAACGCCCATGTAATAACTGGTGGCTTCCATCAAGACTAATCTCAAGAACGTCAGTCATGAATCTGTGACCCAAGTGATATGCTTTAGTACTTCCATTACAGGGTTTTCCTGTCAAAGGATTGTTGTGTTTTGTTGTGCCTTTCAATCCAGGCGCTAACTCCACTGGCTCTGCCCATCCACACCAGTTACAAATCTTAAAACCACGACCAAAACCATCATTAACCATGGCAAGCCAGCCATGATTGGAATATCCAGTATATACAGCGAGTTTCGAGGAAGTTAATTTTTCATCAAGAATCAATTCCTTTTCTTCGCTTTGATCCTCTTTTGAAGATCTGTACTCGGTAAAATATACCTGGCTGGCGTATGTTCTTTGAGGCGCAGTTTCACCTGGAGTTTCAGTTTTACTCGCTGCTACAAATCCTTGCTCTGGAACGATAAATTTTCCTTTCATTTCAGTGTGTCCAGAAAGAGTTTCTCCACAAGATTTGCAAATTGGCGGCACGTCTGTTTCAACATATCCCCAATGAAACCTCTTGCACTGTTTACAAACTGCATAGTGAATCTCTTCCCAAACTCTGTTATTCGGTGGCAGTCGAACCCCTTGGCTACACCAGATTCTTTTTGCTGCAACAACCTCACTGCCTGGGGCAAACTCAGATATTGCCATTCGCAAATCGCGCTCCAATCGAATATTTGACGCTTCTGGAATAGATGTAAGGTGATTGGTTTTTAACTCAACAACGTCGGTTGGGAATCCGTATTTAGGCAGAACATTTCTTGATCCCAAAAAGCCAAACAAAGGTCTTTCACGAATTTGTTTAATGATCTTGCGCAATCTTGTAGCCTCTTGATCACTTTTGGCGTCGTCTTTTGCGCGAGCTTTAATACGTAATTCTTCTAGCTTTTCGATTTCGCTAATAAAGTCCTGCACTGCAAGATCAAGAGATTTAGAGTTATCATTACTTGTTAATTCGTTGATCCAAGTCCAGTCTTTTACGCCAAGTTTATCCATTAATCCGTCTGGAATAACCCGAAGGAGAGCGTCTTGAAGGTCTTGATGTTTTTGATCCAGGAATTTATTAAGTAGGTCAATTCCTTTCTCTCCATTTTCATCCAGAAGGAACTCTCCAACGTTTTCGAACTTTTTTCCATAGTTTTCAAAGACCCAACGGAAAAACGCAGAAAAAACTATTGAATGAAGGTGCCTGCGAACAATTTTTTCGTTTGAAAGAACTGCGATTGGGGGTTTTATCTTTCCCGAAACCATACTTTCAGGCTGGGCAAAATAATTTAAATCGTGGGAACGTCTCTGAGCAAAAGTCAATACATATGCAGCAGAATCTGTACGACGACCAGCGCGCCCTGCCCGCTGTATGTAATTAGCGGTCGTGGGAGGCATATTACGCATAATTACTGCTTGCAAGTCGCCAACATCCACGCCTAATTCAAACGTTGTAGAGCAACTCAAAACATTAATCTTGCCTTGAATGAATTGGTTTTGAACATTTGCCGCTTCTCGTGAAGTCCATTGCGCGGTATGCTCGTTCGCAAGTAATACAGCAGGCTTGCTTGAAAGATACTCATCTCTGTATAAATTATCTTTAAATCCAATAGATGTTTCTGATAATTGTCCAAGGTGTCCTGTGCAACCATAAGTAGCGCAAACTCTTTCAATATTCCCAAATGTAATATTTTGACATTTATCACAAGCCATCCAACCAGAATATTTACCATCGGTTGGAATTACTTTCCATGCCTTATGTGAAAGTCTTTGAGCAATTCCTTCTCCCGGGATGTCCTTGCTCTCAAAACAACTATTCCACGGGCTGGATGTCGAAGTTAGGTATTCCCAAAGATCGGCGAGTAATTTTCTTGCGACTTCATCAGCGTTTAATTCTGAATGCTTCTTTTCAGTAAGAATTCGTTTCAGATAATTAATACGGGCGTTGGCACGTGCAGAAGGTATCCAACTAAAAATTCCTTTCTTTGCTACGCTACCTTCTAATCTGACATAAAACGGTTTTGAGCGTGGCGCAAAAGAATCTTTGGCGTCAAGAAGCAAATCCGTTTTTTCGTTTAATAAATATGTGATTGCGCCTTGATAACGTAATGTGTTGAGTAAATTTACGATTAGGCGAAACGCTTGTTCACGATTAAACTTCCACGGAGGAGCTTGAAGGAAATCAGGAACATCCCAGTTTTCAGGTATATCAGGTTCAAATCTCAGCAAGCCAAGTCCTTCCAGACTAATTCGGCGATCTAAAGGAGAGAATTCCTGCATCATCCAGATCGCTGCCCGTTTTTCTTTATCAGAACCATACTCATTTGATGGATATACTTTTTCCTCCTCAATACGACATCTTAAGCGCTCCATAACTGTATGCAAGCGGAGTTGCCCCTTGCTTGCTTCTGGATCCTTTTGTAAAGTAAGCATAATTAATCTGCGACGTAAATTCCTCTCATGGGCGCGTTCAATGTATGGCGCAAAGAAAGCGGCATTTTGGCGGCTATCCGTAAAATTTAGCATCTTGCGACCATGTCCAGGCAACTCATGATGATTCTTTGCCGTCGAATCTGGAATATGTTGATATAACGCATCCGCCAGAACGCTGACTGGCGCATCCTGCCCTGTAAGGAATCGATAGACAACTCCGCCGCTGGATCTTGTAGAGCAACTGACACATCGGTTTAACGTTTTCTTGCGACCCAATTCCACTTCATTTATTTTAATAAGCGGGTCTTTGCAATCGCATACTCGCTTGCTTTGAGATTGGACTTGTCCGCAGGAGCTACATAATTGCAATTCGTTCGGATGTAAATTCTCGATTAGATCATCAGGTGTGGATTCTTGATCTGCAATAATTTCATCTTCATCTATTTCAGAAAACTTGGAAATGAGCGTATAGTATTGCGTCTTCTTTGCTACCGCAGTGCTATAAATTGCGCTATTTTGGAGTAGGTAATTTGCGCTTTGGATAGGCACAAATCCTTCTTTGTCGCTTTCCATCTCACTGCCAGGCTTTTCTTCACCAATCAAATAAGCCGTTCCACAGCGAGTACAAGTTGCCAATTCAAAAACCCGGCTTTTACATTGAGGACAATACTTTTGTCTGTGCAGGAATAGCCGTCCTTGTTTGTTGGGAGGAAGTTTCTTATGCGCTTCTTCATTCAAACAGACAAAAGCGCCTTCCAGTGCGCGCGCAAAAACATGATAGCGAGCAGGAAGCAGAGGCAAACTTTCTGAGTCAGCACGCGCAAAGACGGATAAAGCCACAAGGTTGATCAATGCTTCTGAAGAATCGGCAATATCGGGAAAAACATCTTTCGCCAGATCGTCCAATTGACGGGCATTTTTCTCTTTCAAGGAATTTAGAACTGCATGAACGTTTTTGTCTCCACGTAATATTTCATACAAGTAACGTTGAAGCGCAGCTACTGGCTCTTTCTTTGCTTCTTTGTTCGCGTTCTGAAGAGGAACAGGCAATTTATGCTTTTGAAAAATTGCATCAAATCTTGAAAGATAAACTAACATTTCATCTTGTTTCAATGGACGATTTTCTACCAATCCAGTTAGTTCCTGATAGGCGGCTGAAGTTCCTGCTCCCCAAATTTCTCCAAGCGCCTCAATTGGGACACGGTCCGCTTCTATAATATCTTGACGATCAGGATCATCCTGCTCCCACTCAAAATCTTTATTAAAGAGATTCTTTGCGAACTCCAAAACCTCAGGAAAATCGCCTCTACCATCACCAAGAGTCGCGCTGGTGGCAATGACTTGTAATTTGTCCGGTTGAGCGCCAACCACGCGATCCACAACGCGGCGCAGAAGCATTGCCATTTCGGTAGCATTGGCTCCATCGTAGACATGCGCTTCATCAAGAACGATAAAATGCCAACATTTCCCTGTTGGGCCATCAAACAACGATGAGTCTGCTGGACGCAAAAGCAAATACTCCAACATGGCATAGTTGGTCAATAGTATGTGGGGGGGGGTTTCCTGCATTTCCTTGCGGGTAAACAACTCATTATCTAATATTTTTTCCTGTGGGTAAATCTCCTTAAAAGACTTTATGGCTTTTTTCCTATCACCAGATTTATCCGTTTCTCCGATATAACGACCAAACTTTATTTTTGGATAGTTTTCCAGAAGATGACGCAAACGTTTCATTTGATCGTTCGCCAGCGCATTCATTGGATAGAGCAACATGGCGCGGACACCAGGTTGGCTCAGCGTTTCTTCTTCTTCTTCTTCTTCTCGGAACAGGTAATTCAAAATGGGAACCAGGAAAGCCTCTGTTTTTCCAGAGCCTGTACCTGTCGCGACGACCAGATTTCTTCCAGCAACTGCCTTTTTGATCGCTTTAACTTGATGGGTGTAAAGTTTACGATCATAGGGCAAATCGGGTGAATTTAAATCCGCGAATTTTGGCGAAAGAATACCTTCTTCTACCAAGCCTTTAATGCTCTTGTCTTTCTTATATGGAAGCGCAATCTCAACAAGTGGACCTTTGACTAACATATTCGGTTCGTTAATAGCCTGGGCAAATGCATTACGAAAACCTTCATCCTGAAATGGTTTAATTGTTTTTAGGTAGCGAAGGTAGGTCTCGCGGATATGATTGGTTGTATCAAGTGGATGGATTGCCATAAATTCCTCTATGCCGGGTAAGTCTGACTAAATTTTAATTCCCCGCGAATAGGCAAGCGGGGAGGGATTGGACTAAAGGATGCCCCCATCCCGCCGTGTGATTCGCGGGTATGGTCACGAATAATAAAATTTTGAGTAGTAGCCACAAAGCCACATAATCCACATTGATAAAACTTCTCTGCTCCAAGAATATTCATCTTTTCATTTTCGACATCAAGTATCGCTTCCAAAGAATGTGAAGTATTAGGGTACAACGTGGTATGTAATTTACATTGCTTTTCTTCAATTGAAACAAATTGTAAGTCAAGACCGCTTGCGTCTTTAATCGAATCGATTCTACCCCACCCACAGGGAGTGTGGACAAACATTTTAGTTGCAATATGGCCTGTTTCAATTGGATATTTACGCGCTAATTCAGAGAGCTGAATAGAATGAGCATGTATTTGTGAGGCATTCGACAAAACTTGAAATGAGAATCTTGGATTCTTTCCTAACAGCCCTGTCACTTCTCCGCCAAGCATAAGCCCTTTTTGGAAACGATCCATGACAAGTTCCACGCCACGTTTATCTTCACGGGTGATTAGAATTCCAAGATATTTATTAATCGTCTTCGAGTCCTGTTCAACATTGATCAAGCTAATAATTTTATCGTTGGAAAGTGTTGACAACAACTCGTCTTTTTCATGCAATAAACCAGACAATAATCGCAAGTTAACTGTTGTTGGTTGACTAGAATTCAATTCATTTAACAGATACGCCTCGTCAAGCCTAAGCAATCCAATCGCGTCAGCGTCAGAAATTCTTCCATCTTCGACCATGCCTGCAAGGATCTTCACAAACCTATTGTCTCTATTCTTGATCAGCTCGCGCAAGGCGTGGAAAATCACGGGCCGTTCATTCTCATTTTCAATAATCAGAATGGCGCTTTCGGGTTTAATGCTTGTTTTGGGTACATGACTTTGATATTCCTGCCGAAAATCTTCGCCAGGTTTATATGTGTTATACAAGCGCTGTAGTTGTTCAGGATAGTACATTTTCATGCACACAGCGCGCGCTGTTTCTGGGTCATATTTTCCAAGCCATTCATGAAATGCAAATAAATCTTTTGGTTTTGTCTGTTCAATGTGAGAGTAACAGAATTGAATCTCTTGATCCCGTTTAGCGGTTTCGCCCAAAGTAACATAAATACAGGCACGCTCGAGGTGATTCACAAATGATGTCTCAGGGCGTTTTAGAAGATTTTTATCCAGCCAACCGATTTGATTTTCTGGCGAAATAGTCCTGACGATATGCGCTGAGCCTTCAGGAGCAGATGTGATATCCGGTTCCCATGATGGGGCAATGTAGAAGTGGATTTCGTACCAGGAGGGCGGGAGACTATATCCCGCGGCAAGCAGGTTATATTTGCCACGCGCCTCACCAGGGATTTTGATATTCCATGAATTTGCCCAGGGTTTCCACATGGAGCGGATAAATACGCGCCGACTCCGCAAAGGGACAGATTCATCCCACAACAGAAATACACTTTCTTCCGATTCTTCTGTGCGGACATTTGATACTTCTAAGTCGCGTGTAAACGAAAGCAGGGTGACAGGCTGGTAAAGGCCTTCCGCGTTTGCAATCAGCAATTGAAATTCAAAAATCGATATATCGGTGTGCTGGCAAATCGTATCTTTTGCATTGAGCACAAAGCGGACATGATCGCCACCTAAAACGCTGATCTGCAATGGGAATTCCTGCAAAAACTCCTTTGGCTTTTCAGGATCAATCAGGCGCAGCGCCATCCGCCTTGTATGGTTTTCAATTCCTGGCATGTGAACAAGCAGCGCGGCAGTTTGAGTGGATTGCAAAAAGGCATCCACTGGCTTGCGGATCGGGCGGTTAGACCATTCGAGTTTGGAATCTTCCCCCAAAACAAAACGCCATTCGAGGCGCGAAATTGGCAAGGAGAAAGGCACATGAATGGGCAAATCTTCATGGGGCCAGATCAGGTTCAAATCAACGCGTGAAGCGGTTTCATCCAATTCAATAGAATAGCAATCATCTTCACTTGTAACGCTGATTCCAACAGAGCCTGCAAGAATTTCTAATTTAGCAGAGACAGGGAGCGTGATATGAAAAGTGATGTTTTGGTTTTCAGATGGCAAAATGAATTCAGGTAGATCTGTGATGTGTAAGGAGTGCCAAACGCGGAAGGGAAACTCGACATCCGTGTCCAGTGGACCGCGCACGCGCAGAGCGTAAGTTCCTTTTGGCTCAGTACCCAACACGGCGCCGAGAGCAAATTGAATTGCTGTATCATCTGCTATTACTGATTCAGATTTTTCACTTAACTTGAAAACCTTATGCAAGAACGGCTCTGCCTCCCAGGTTGAATTGATCTCTACATGCCAGTGTTTGAGTTCGTCATCTACCGTGACGCCAGAACGTAGCGGAATTCTCAAGAACGGGGGCGCGCCAACATATAAGGGTTTGGGATCAAGATTGGGAGCGAAAATCTCGCCGATCAATCGGGGAAGTTCCAATTGTTTTTGAATTTGGATTTCTGCAATTTTTTCATCGCCTTTGAATATATTCAGCGACCAGGCGTTTTGCAATGACCATAATTCTGCCTTCCATTGATGCCAACCTGTTGCCTGCAAATTTAATTCATGGCTTAGGTGAGCGCCACCTTCAAATTGCAGTGTTATATCACTTGGATAAACAAGGATAAGATCTTGGGCAGGGAGCGCTTGCGACCAACGCAATAGACTGCCATCCTCTTTTCGGAAGACAAGCAAATTGGGTACATCCTGTGAACGAATGTCAAATGTCCACTCGCGCAGTTGGTGAAACTCTCCACTTTCTGTCGCAACACTGAAAGAAACTTGAAATGGATCAAGTATATAGCCAAGGATCGTTCGAGTCTCTTTGGTGTATGAGGCGCGACCACGAGAAGCAATGCGCACCTTTTCTTCCCTGAGGATATTGTTGCCCTGATAAACCTGCCAGCGGACTTCATGGCCGCGCACATTCGTGCCGCTTAATATTTGTTCTGGCAGTTCCAGCACCAAGCCTTCGTCAGCGTCAAATTGAATACGCGGACGCCTGAGACCATGTTTTTCGTCTTCGTGATATTCCAGAAAAGTGATCAGTTTTTGAACGACATAAGCCGGGAGATTGTGGTCAGAAGAGATTTGGCGTTTGGCGATGTATTCACGCGCAACGCGGCGGCTAGACTCGAGAAATTCCAATCCTATATCATCACTGAACTCGAAGAAATTACGGACGGTGGAGTCAGTAAATAATTGAACGGCGGAGCGCATAAAGAGCGCATCAAGTAATTCTTTGCCCTTCAATTCAATATATTCAGGCTTCTCAATCGCGGGCATAAGCATGTTTGCGAAAAAATCCCCCAGTGAATAAGAAGGAATCCCACCATGAATGCGCATGTTGCCAACATATAAAAAACTAATATTTTCAAAGATTGGTTTTTTATTTTTCTTCAAAATATCAATAAAATGGTTGCGCCATTTGGCATTGTTAAGGTCTCCACTGCTGACATCCAGCAATCTGGCTAACGCGTCCCAAAACTCACGCTCTGTATTTTGTGCAGCAAAGGCTGCGAGAAAAGACACCAAAGTGGAAGGATAATTTTTCACAAGATTTCTTGTAGCAGGATGCAAGTTTGGATATTTTTTTATTTCCTGCTTGATCAGACCTGCGATTTCTTGCATGTCTTCAATGTTAAGCCCAAGTTCACTCAACAACTGAACGCGCGGCATTGCCCCGACAAGATATGCTTCCCACTGTTTGAGTGTACGTGACATAGTTTCTCTCTATTAGGTTGGCTTGCAGGAAGTTTCAATTATGCTCTTTATTTCCTTTGGTGCATTTTGCTCAACGAAAAACAATAAATGTGTGCGAGCTCGGGAGCTTCCTACATACATAAGAATTTCTGGATTGTACTTGAAATTCCCATCTATTTCCGCCAGAATGACCACTTTGCGCTCCAGCCCCTTAAAGCGATGAATCGTTGTAGCCTGGATCTCGTTTCTATGTTGGGATGGGTTTGTAGTCAGGGAGAAATTCCCAAGTTTTGAAGCAGACTTTAACACGCTTCGCTCTTGTGCGTGTGGAGTTAAGATCACAATATCTTCGGCAGGTATGTGCTCTTCATTGATGAGCTTATAAAGAACGCTTTGTATTCCTTTGATCATTTCTACGGAGTCTCGATAAGTGTGTAATTCGGGTACTCTTCCCATAGGCCCGTTACAAACAATTCTGGAGCGATCACTGTAAAAAGCACTCACCAATTTATGGATTGATTTTGTGTTTCGACAATTCTCAGGAAGTAAGAATGGTTCTTCATCAACAATTCCTTTTAATGACGCTGTTCCACCATATAGATTCTGATTGTCGTCATAAAAGACATAAAAAATGCCTTCCTTCTCCTTCAATAAACTCGCAAGCGCAATCCAATAGGTTTCCTTGAAATCCTGTCCTTCGTCCACAATGATGGCATCAAAGATTGGTCCCGTTTCATCTACGGCTTTCATCAGCATATCAGGAAGTACAACCTCATTGTATTCCTGTTCGCTTTTTGCAAATTGAATAGCAAAGCCTGCTTTGTTTGCCATTTCCTTACATAATCCATGAAAGTGCAAAACGCTTACATCAGGTAAGCGCTGTGCAAGATCATCTGCAAGAGCCGCATTGAAACAGGTAAGAAGGACATTGAATCCCTGCTCATAAAGCCGCCGCGCTTTTTCAACCGCTAACATGGTTTTTCCTGACCCTGCACATCCCGCAATCAATACCCGGCGACGCATGGCAAGAACATTGAGCAACAAGAATTGTCTTTCAGTTAATTGGATTAGTTTTTCATCCTCCCTATCCAGTTCCACGCCAAGCGGTATATTAAGCTTGAATGATCGCGCCAACAAGGACTCAACCATTGCCAGGCGATCCCTGCCCAAAGGCACTCGCTTGCTTTTTTCAGCCCAATAATCGAATGATTTTTGGATTGTCTCTTCGATATTTCTTAGATCATTGTAGTCAATAACGATTTCACGGGGCAGATCCAATTTCAAAGGCTTATTTTCCACAACCACATCAGGAAAACAGACCACATGACCAATTGTGAGAAAACGGCTGTTATCCCATTCGGGCAGATCTTTGAGTTTATCCAGTAATGTATAGTGGCTTTTACGCGCCTGTTCTACGGGGTCAATCACAAAGATTTCGCCGTATCGATCGGTGGTAGTCCATTCTCCAGTTTGTGCATTAAACGAAACACCACCACCCTTAACTTCCAAAACTAGCACACCAAAGTCTGGGTGAGCAATTACAAAATCAGCCTCCCCATCACGCGCCCGACCATCCTTACGCGACTGCCATGCCACACTATAAAAAATGACAAACGAAGATCCCAACCCTGAAAGCGTTTCAAAAACTTTCTTTTCCGCATTTCGTTTCGGGTCGTTTGTGATACTTTCTGGTAAATGCTCTGGGTAAAGTTTGGCCACTAGGGTCTCCCCTCCTTACAAATAACATAACAGCGGTCACATTTATCTGCCTGTTCTTAATACACCACACGTGGAATTATACTTCAAGGGTGCATATTCAATGTGAAATTCCAGCAACTTTCACCACATCATTGCGAGGGCAATTCTTCCCGAAGCTATCTCCCGTTTAGTATGGAGACTACTTCGTTCTTCGGTATCTCCATTCCTTGGGACAGTGGCACTACTAATAATGAGGGTTGCCAGTGTTTGGCGCGGTTCCGCCGGAATAGTTTTATGCCCCAATTTTCTTCGCCTCATTCCACAAGGTATTCATTTCCTGCAAAGTCATATCGGATAAATTCCGACCCTGCTTCTTCGCGTTCTGCTCCACATACCCAAAGCGCTTCTTGAATTTCAAATTTGTCCCCCGTAACGCGGACTCGGCATCCACCTTCTTCCAGCGCGCCAGGTTGACCAGCACAAAAAATAAATCACCCAGTTCCGCCGCGATTTGCTCCTGGTTTTCCGCCTGCTTGATCTCTTCGATCTCCTCCCGCACCTTGTCCAACACGCCTTCGATCTCAGGCCAGTCGAATCCGACACGCGCGGCGCGGTCCTGATATTCCTGCGCCTGCGTCAGCGCGGGCAGAGATAGCGGGACGCCATCCAACAACCCTTTCCCCTCTTTCTTCTTTCCTCTTTCTTCCTCTTTCAACCTCTCCCAATTCTGCAAAACCCCATCCACGCCGTCCACCTCCACATCCCCAAACACGTGCGGGTGGCGGCGGACGATCTTGTCGTGGATGCCATTCATCACATCCGTCATCGTGAAGTGACCTGCTTCGCTGGCGATTTGCGCGTGCAAAACGATCTGCAACAGCAGGTCGCCAAACTCTTCGCGCATGGAGGCAAAATCACCAGCATCAATTGCCTCCAGCGCCTCGTAGGATTCCTCCAGCAGGTGCGTCCTCAGGGAGGCGTGAGTCTGCTCCTTGTCCCACGGACAGCCGTCCGGCGCGCGCAGGTGCGCAACGATCTCCGCGAAGGACTCGAAGGCTGTCCCTTCCGCCAACGCGGGGATGTAGAGGCAGGTCGCGGGTCGAAAGTCGAAAGTCGAAGGTTCAAGATCGGCAAGGTGCAAGACCTTTGACCCTTCGACTTCGCTCAGGGCAAGCCTTTGACCTTCGACTAAATTCACTTCGTGCTTCTTTGGATACACCGTCAGCAACACCTCCCGCAAATGCGCGGCCAATTCGGGCGAGTCAACTCCCATCAACAGCGCGGGGAACTCAGGCGGGAAGGGCGGCACGTGCGCGTCCGCCAGGGTACGCGCGTCGAGCAGGACCAGCCGCGATACCTCGATTGGATTCAAGATATCCAACACATGCGAAACAAGGTTAAAGTCCATCGAATCCTCCGTTAAAAGGTAATTGGTAATTCGTAATTACGAATTACCAATTACTAATTACCAGCCAAAGCGTGAACTTGGGAAAAGTTTAACGCTTGGTATAAGTAGGAGCCTTGCGGGCGCGCTTGAGACCGGGTTTCTTGCGCTCCTTGATGCGGGCGTCGCGGGTCAGGAACCCGCCCTTGCGCATGGCGGAGTTCC
>Ga0100402_1005867_pt1 | contig 12381 bp, 13 predicted proteins | sample CryGeyme20150102_FD_80419 | JGI IMG/M metagenome (GOLD analysis project Ga0100402, IMG submission 80419) | Groundwater microbial communities from Crystal Geyser aquifers in Utah, USA - Crystal Geyser metaG 2015-0102 | ecosystem: Environmental > Aquatic > Deep subsurface > Groundwater | place...
ATACGAAAGCAACTTTATATACCTAAAATAGTTTCTTAACCGCGCCCTCCCGCCCGATTGGCTACCCGAGTGTGAGAGCAACCCTAGCGGTCTGCCCTCTCACCCGGGCGCCTCGGAACGGAGGAAAGGTCGGCCCTAGTAAATTGCCGAGTTTCTCCAAACCACCCTACCTAGTCAAACGTAGCCCTAGAGAGCTGGCATAGTCGAGAGAACGCGGTAGCGTTCGCTCGTAAGACGAAAACAAATAGTTCTAACTCTACTGCAATTAAAAATCGTGACCAAAAAGTGCTTTACACACCACTACTACTAGCTAGTAGCTAGTAGTAGAGACTACAAGTACTAGGCCTACTACTACTCCAGTAGTACTACTACTAGTAGCTAGCAGGAATACTACCAGGTTGGCCACTACCATACTACTGTACCTGGTAGAGACTAGCTAGAGCACGAGTACTCTAGTACTACTAGCTACTACTCAGGAGTACTACTCTAGTAGTACTGCTGGTATTAGTAGTACTACTCCTAGCTACTACTACTGTACTAATTAGTAGTGGTACTCTAGTACTCCGAGTACATGGTAGAGTATTAGATTTCCAAGCAGTTCTTTACCTCTGCACGAATGGAACTCCGTTGGCTGCCAAGAGCCAACTTCTGCACCAATCAAAACCATCAACCCAGCTAAGGGACACAACAACAACATCATATTCTGAATTCTGACGGCAACGCGAACATTCATAATTTTCTCTTGACTGCTGCCACGAGTCCTTTCGAAATAAACAAACTACACGACCAAAATAAACACCACAAACCTTCAGGTAGTATATACTAAAGACCCATTGATTATATTATACCTTTGATACCGAATACGAGATGTATTACAACTCCAACAATACGAAAAGCTTGAAAAGGCAACACTGCTTCAATAACGACGACGACGATGACGAGACGAAGCATGCCAGGAATAATAAGGTGCCCATTGTACAGTCCATTAGCAAAGAAGAAGGAGCTGATCGAGCAGCTGCTAAGTTTGTAGATCTCCAAGATGGAGTCGATCGACCTGAATCCAGATTGAATAAGATCGAAGAACCAATTAATGGACGACAAAACCGTATTTTAACGAGATTGTCGACCATTTTAGAGGGCGACGACGAATCATCTGCTTTTTTTGTAACGACCAACCATTTTTACACTATCAAATAGCGCTCAAACACTGCAGCATAGTCTAACGATAACTAAAACATTTAACTACTGCTTGTAACATGTGTCTTCTCGCTTTTAAACTTAGTACGTCATTCCCTAAGGTACGTTGACACTTGCTGTTCAAGTAATATCCATGATGAGTTGCTTACGCATGCCAGACCTTTAATGTATTGCTTGTACCTCTTGATACTAATAGTGTAAACTGTGAAACCTTTCAAACGGAATCCTAAGTTCGTTCATGATTTGATTCAGCAGACAAACTGTCCTACTTTTCAATAGTTTTTCCTGCCTCTGCAAAGTCGCTCTCGTCGAATGCATCATTGTAGTTGGAATCGACCACATTTGTGTCATCATGAGGCTCATCGGTAATCTGCACAGGAACACCTTCACTTTTCATGGGCGCCTTGACTACCAAACGTCCATCGTGAAAGTTGGCCTGGAGCTTGTCCGTATCAATGTCACCAATAAAAAAACGCTTGTCAAACGAAGTTTCGGATATCATGCCTTCTTCTTCCATCTTGCTCTCACCCCTAACCCGGAGAAAATTGTTGTCCACAACATCCACGTTCAGGTCTTCTTTTTTGAGTCCCTCCGGAACATCAATGGATATTTGGTACACATTGTCTTTTCCTTTTTGAATTTTGTATCCAGGCGACGATCCAAGAAGAGACCAGGGCGATGTCGGGTTCACTGTCGAGGTTGCTGGCGATGGGAAACTCGGAAAGTTGTCGTTAAAGAAGAATGGGTCATTGCGAAAGGCTGCATAGGGATCCCAATTGTGACGGAAAAAAGGAGAGAGCAGAAAGTCGTCGAAGCCACTGAAGGGAGGGCGGTACTTGTACATTCGTCCTGCGTATCGAGGGGATTGGCTCCTCTTTGCCACTTCTTGCTTTTGCTGTTTTGATTGAGAAACATCCTGATCTTTCTGCTCCGACTTTCCCACTTCGAGGGCATCACTTTCATCGAAACGGTCAGAAAACTGGTCGTTCGTGGTATCATTGTGTCCTTTCTTCATCTTGGAATTCACACTCGACATCCAACGTCGGCCTGTAGTCACAGCCATAACCGAGATTGGACGAACCACCGACATTGGTAGTACTGCCGGAGGAGCACGAGCGGCAAGTTGACGTAAACCTGTACGAATCATCATTTTCTATGTATTGTGATTTTTCGAAGCTTCTCTTTTTTTGTGTGATTAAGATTCTTATGGTAATTGTTTTGAGGAGAACCCTTTCGAAACATGCTGCATTCGTGACGTATTCGTGACTCAAGTGATCTTCCGTCAAACCCATGTTAGTCCGTCGATGGCCCAAATAGGGAGTACTACTACTAAGCTAGGAGTAGTTGCTAGCTAGTCTACTGGTAGTAGTAGTAATAAAAAATGAAACAATCGACTGCGCTCTAGTAGTTCGACGTCCGGTGACCATTCATGAGATGTGAGGATGAAATTCCGACCACCACCAGTGAAAGGCCACTAGTAGTAAAGATGGCGGCAATGGAAAGTGGTCCACGAGTAAGCGTCGTCACATCAGATGCTGCATCGCAGTAGTTTTGGCTGTGTGCCACAGAACGTATTATTTTGTGTGTGTATTTTTTGGTGACTTGTATGAGATGCAATTTGGCAGTTTGTAACGGTTCTAATGGAGAGATGTCGCCATGGAAGACAGAAACGAGTACTGTACTTCGAGCACTCCAAAAATTTGTTTTAGTAGACCCTAAGTCTCTAGTAGCTAGTACGGAGTAGTATGTAGCTGGTGTTGCAATTATTAGAGTGTCATGGCAATTTAGGCGAAAGATGAGGCACAGGAATTGGGAAACCCGGGCTTCAAAGATTTATTATTGCCAGTTACTGTAGTTAATTTTTACTATTGTACAGTACGCGGAATCAAGACTCGAAAATCAAACTTTCACAACTCGGATAACTCGACTTCAAGTAGGTTCTCGACTGATATACTTGTTAACCTCTTTCTAAAAGGTAAACGAGCTAAATTCAGACTCCCTTGAACACTTGAATGGTTGATGGATCATTAATACATCCTTTGTTCAGGATTCCGTTGACGCATCAATTTCAGAATAAATAGAAATCTGAAGTGGAGTTCGGCGCCTTCAGTACCACAATCCACGTAATACTAAAACCTAAGATTGGGAGGAGAGAGTTTAGTCACACGCCATCATGCCGTCCATGCAAGAAGTTGGGTCCAACTTTATCCTTTTCTTTCTTGTTTTTGGGATTTCTGCTACGGTCGATATGGATAAGCTACGGAAACAAATGGGAAATCGGTACGCTCTGTTAACGGGTGTGACACTCCAGTTTCTGATACTGCCATTTGTGGGATTTATGGTGGTTCGTCTTTTTCAATTTGAGCCGCCCATTGGCATTACTCTGTTAGTCGTGACGTCCAGTCCAGGTGGATCCTACTCGAATTGGTAAGGCAGAAGAAGGATCAATGAAAGAGTAAATTATTTGTGGATTTACTTTCCTTCGCTATCAACTCACTGAAAACTCGACTTATTCTATTTTATTGTTCCGTGAATACCAGGTGGTGCAGGTGAGCTCGCTGCCTTGAATTTATGTGCTATGCGTTTGTTCCGTCGGAGTCGAACATGCTCACACACCGATTCCTTCTCCCCCGTTTTCTTTTTTGGGAAGTTTATTCAATGCAGAGTTGGCATTATCCGTAACAATGTCAGCGCTCTCGACAATAATATCAGTAATCATGCTCCCTTTAAACTTGCTAATCTACTCCTCTGGCTCATATTCCAGTTCAGTGGTCAAGTCCTTGGATTGGTACGCACTTTTTACGAGCCTATTTGTGGTGATCGGAGGTATTAGCAGCGGTTTGTTTTGCTCGGCCTATTTTAAAGACTCTCCGACCAAGGCCCATAAAATGCACAAGGCAGCCAACCGGCTGGGTAATATTGCTGGAATTATCTTGGTTACCTATTCCATTTTTGTCTCGAGCAGCGATCACCAAGCAGCCTTGTGGGACCAGGAGTGGCAGTTCTTTGTGGGCATTGGAATACCTGCAGTGATTGGAATTACCATTGCAACGATCTTGGCAACCAGCTTCAAACTCGACAAACCTGAAAGAGTAGCAGTAGCAGTAGAGTCTTGCTACCAAAATACAGCTATTGCAACCAGTGTTGCTGTGGTCATGTTTGAAGGAGATCAAGACGCTGTTGCCCAAGCAATCAGCGTGCCGTTATTTTACGGAATTGTTGAAGCGGTGTTGCTGGCCATCTTTTGCTTGATCTGCTGGAAGGTAGGTTGGACCAAAGCACCGGTCGACGAAAAGCTGTGTGTTATTTTGGCGACGTCGTATGAATGCGAAGGAGAGGAGCTTGTCGCACAAGCTCCAAATGTTGATTTGGTGTTGAGCGAAGAGATCGAGGTATGCGATTCAGAAAGCGGCGATTGCGAAGCAGGAGAAGGAGATGCAGGCCTGTCAATGCGGGAGAAGCCAAATTTAGTTTTCGAGGAAACGGAGCCTTCCGAGACAGCCGATAGTGAACATGCTCTTCGAGATCCCCCTGATGGTCCAGTGGTGCTTCGAAAATCGGATAGTCATGAAGATGTAGCCGCCGAGCTAGAACTTCGAACAAGAGCCAACAAAACAGATGACGACAGACCAGAGAATCATAACAGTCCATCGCATTATAACTCCACAGGCGAGAACTCGTCACCAACGCCCCTCCCTTCACCTGACAACGAAATGGATAGTAGTGAAGGACATGATGAGGCTGGGGTGGGGCGACTTCGGAAAACAATTTCTCATGTAAAGGCGCGGGCCAGAGGATATAGACGCGCGCCTTTACCAGGCGATGATAGCAGGAACTCGCGAATACCACGAACGCCATCCTCTGAAGAACGAGTGTCCGGAGAAATAACAAATTCCGACGGACAATACAAAGATGCTACTGCCATGCTACCCGAATCAGAGGAATATGCTCCGCCGACTCCATTGTCTCCATCCAGGGAATCAGAGTCCATAGAAACGTCATCGCCAAACAGAACATTAGCAGAAGGAAAATCCATTGATTGACTTTATCTTTATGAAAGGGACGACAAATAATGATCTTTGCACAAATAACAGAGATTAACGCTAGTACTCTTGGTTTTACAAAACGAGTTGAATAATGGGAACTTTACATCGGAAAATACAGTAGTTGGGTGTGCAGTTGAAACAACAGAAAGCTTCGAAAGGGCAGGTAGTGTGGTGGCCAAGCGCGATAGCAGCTGAGCCAAATTCATGTGAAAATCGCTAAACAACTTGATGAAAATCGCTAAACAAGTTGACCTTTCAGATCCATCCGCGTACTGCTAGCATTGAAGTAATGTGTCATTGAACGGCCATCATCACTATGATCGTCATGCTGATCTCGTTCGGACATTGAAATTTCAATTTCGCTCAACTCTATACTCTCAGCTTCTAATACTTCGTACGACGTCCACAAAACAGTCCAAATTGGTGCACCTGCTGGGGCCTTTGTCCAGCCACTTTTCCATGCCCACAGACAGTATACGCCAATGAAAACACCTTCAACCATTCCGTAGAAGAAAGGAACACCCATTGCATCATTCAAGTCGTCGCCGTCAAACATGGTCAGAGCCAAGGAAGTTGCGATTCCAACGTTTCTATTTTGAGAGGTGTATGTTCGTTGGAAACGACAAGGTGAGATTTCTCGCTTCATTTTCATTGTTCTCAATCTTTTCGCAAACTTACTGGTAACAACACTCGACCGCCACGGTGACACGCTCGGGTTTCTTCAGATTGCAGATAGTCCCGATAATATTGGCAAAGAGCAAACCCAATATACACGGCAGGGAAACGCCCACATAAAAGCTCCAATCTCGTGACCAAATCTTCGAATCGGCATCTCCCATATTGGTTACCAAGGCCGAAAAGATAATCAATGTGAGACCCGCCAAGTTGCCTAATCGATTGGCACGCTTGTTGAATTCAAAGGATCTGATTTTGTAACTACAGTACAATCCAATGGCAATGGCGGAAATGACGATGATCAAGGCAGTAAACAAGGAAGGCCAGTTGAGCTTGCTAATGACATCATCATCGTAGGAATATTTGGTATAAAGCAACAGATTGAGGGGCAATATCGCAATGCTGAGAATTGTGGAAATAGCCGTCACTGCACACGTAAAAATAATAGTAGTGATGCCGTGAGGAGTGGATTGTCATTTGGGTGTGGTCGATCAAAGATTGGTTCGTAGGGTGAATTGTTTGGTTTGTTTAATTCAAGAATTGAATGCCGCGAAACAAAGAATGTTAAATGGGAAGAAAGCAGTTGTGAGATATCTCGACAACCTCGAATGCAGCGTCTACTAGTAATCATTGTTCCACGTTCCACCAACTCCAATGCACTTTTTTTCGTCATTCATTACTTACTCGTTACTGACAGAGCCAAATCTGCATTAAAAGCCGAACACCACCAATTGCTGTAGCTTCCTCCCGGACTTGATGTCACTACCAGCAAGGTTATTCCCATGTCGTGGTACAGGTTGAGCACATTCACCACGAGGAACCCCAACAGAGGCAGTAGGATGAATTGACAACCAATGCCAGCCAAAATAGCTTTGCGGTTTCCGGCCTGTTGCTTCATTTGATTTATATCCACCGTTGCAGACATACAACAGACCAACGTAAATAGCAAAACATTCCCCGTGAGTGCCAGTGCATCGACCATTTTATCGGTTCTTTGAGATTTGAGTTGTAATCAGATGCAGCGATGCAGCGATGCAATGAATGAGAACTGATGGCAGAGATCTCTCTGCAAAACTATGATATTTGATTTTAGTGTCGGCCTTCCAAAAGATGCTTTCAATCGTAGCTTTGGTTTCCAATTCTTGTGTGCCGAAATATTTTTGTAGGTGTCACATTATACATGATCAATATTTAGCACTCTAATCTGTTGTTGCCAAGAGGGTTGGCCGAAGAAAATTCTCGAATGCGCACCTAGATGCTTTCCAAGTCGCACACCTGCCCTCTTCCTTGAATCTTGATTAAACAACAACGTCAAACACTCATAGCATGATGCTGCAGTGGAGCCACAGTCTACAAGCTACAAGCTACTCTACAAGACAAAAAAGAGCTACAGCTAGCTTTCAGAGGAAACTGACAAGGTACAAGTACTATCTTGGATACTTTTGGCTGATTCACTATCCTTGGTTATTTTGTGAACGAACAATGCTCTCCAGGCTCTTTCCTTAATTACTATCTTCAACGGATGTGGTCCTCGAATCTAATTATTTAATTTTTCACCGCTCCTTTTACCTTCGCCGACAAGAGCCGGGAATGGAATTTATTCATTATTGAAATTATTTATTGACATTGAATAGTGTTGAGGAAATGTGTGCGTAGAAAGTAGAAATCATGATGACTTGAAATAACAATGTTTTGAATTAATGTGATGAAAAACTGTGGCAAATAAACCTGAAGTCTTCGCTGTTGAAGGTTGAAGGCCATCATGATAACGTCCTATAAAGTTCTCGCTTTGGATGAAGCAGAAGCAACAGGTCCGACAAATCCTATTTTCACTCTAATTAGTACAGTACCTGTTTACTAACAAGTCATGTTGAAAAAGTCATGTTGAAATTCACACCATTCCAATACATTTCAATGCATGGTCAACATTTTTCAACACATTTCAAAATCACCGCTCCTTAATTTCAACACAACAAGACTGAATTTTGACACCATGGACTAGTCAAAAGCATGCAAAGACAACATGGACTCAATTTCATCAATTTCAACATAACTCAATGTCAACAGTCAACACCATGTCAACAGCCACATTTCAACTTTCAACACATGTTAACACATATCAACACATTTCAATGCATTTTAACACAATTCAATCGGCAAGACTCAATTTCAACATGTATTCAACTACAAATGAAGGATATGGGCCCTATTTGGCAGACCTTCCAAGGGATGGTATTCAACTACCAACCACCAAGGATGTCTACAACAAAGCGACTTAAGGTACATACACAAAAAGCTGGTTCGGCCTTGCGTAAGACCGTTGCAAGAGCCTGTTTTTCTTTGTAATACATATCTCATATCTCACAACACAAAGAACAGAATGTAAAATAACTGTTTCCTTTCACATGAATCTAAATACTTTAAAAAATTCACAGCTCATCACTTCGAAAAGTGGTTATACTATTACTAAGTTGGTCTGCAGCAGCTTCCAAAAGCATACCTCCCGGTGCCCAGTCTTCGTGCTGCTTGTCCTGACCAATCTCCCAGAAGAAAACACCTTTCAATTTGTGAGCCACTGTGTAATGCACTTTTTCTCTGACCGCCGTCGGAGAGTCAAACATGAAACCTTTCCAGGCAGACTGGTGGGCTATATCCTTCAAGGTTGCGTCAGGATTTCTTTGGGAAATACCATCCACAATTTCAGAGTAGGTCATGGCCATGCCAGGATTGTCTTTGTGCCTCCCATAGGCAGGGATCCCCACCAAAATCTTGTTCGCAGGGCACCCTGAATCTAGCAGTGTTTCAATAGCCGCCTGCATTAGGCCAACTTTGGCATGATGACCTTTTTCTTTTGTAATCATATCGTAAGTCATGAGGTTGATACGAGACACATACTGGTAGAAGGTTTCGGGAAAGGTGTGACGGGGATGCAGGGCAATACTAATCTCAATACCAGCTCCGACTGTGAGCTCTTCGTACGCTGCCTTGACAAAGGTCATATAGTCTTCGACTTCCTCTGGAGCAATAGAACCTTCCCAATCGAAGTCGATACCATCGAGTTCTTCCTTTCGACTATAAGGGTTGGCACAACGTCCGCAAGGTTAAGCAAGTAAATTTCTGGTTCTTGTAGAACGATCAAACATCAAACGCAATCATGCTTGTACATCTTCATCCTTACCATTTTTGTTTGAGAGCCTTAATAAAGCGTGATCTCTTTATGTCGTTCGAAAAAATCATCGGAAACATTTTCGATCGACCGGCTCCACCAATCGTTAAGAACAACTTTAATGGGTTCGCATCAGGATAGTGCTCTTGCTTGTAGGCTCTGGCTTGACGTGCTCGTTCAAAATGATGGTCTTCAAGACAGCAGTCTCCCAAATCTCCCTTAGAATCAGGAGTTAACGAAAATATGATCAGGTCCGTTAAGAATGGAGCTGTATTGTTGATGTTGATATAACGTCTGTACTCAGGCAAATATCCAGCGACGACAAAAGTATCCTGTTCTTGTTCCTTGCCACTGCTGCTGCAGACTTGCTGCAGTGTGATCAACAGCAACAGGTAGAGGGGAAGAAGCACGATCATCGTTCAATGCAACCTTAGTCGAATTTTTGCTACTCTCCTTTCGATTAATTTCAGAGTCACTCGAATTAAGTTGCTTTTGAAGTGAGGTACTGTGTTTGGAAGTTTGGAATAACCGAAATCCAAGCTTTTAAAAGATCTTGCTCAAGATGTCACGGGGCCATTCTGCGTCTTTTTCAGTCGTGCACAGTAGCGTAGGAATTCGCACAACTTACTTGATCAACACTCTGTACTTTGATTTTTGAATCCCACAAGACGACAAGACCACGCAGAAAAACAACCATAGCTCGATACTAAAACTTAAGAAGCATAACAGCAGATTCAACGATTTAACAGAATAGCAGCAGCAATATGGCTACTCGGCATTTTCTAGGCGAAGATGGGGAGTCTTTACAGAAGCTTTTCACTGACAACATCATTGTCGCTGGTGAATGCGGTGTTTTTGAAATTATTCGGCAGTAATCCAGTAATCCTGTTGTCGTTGTTACTTTCGGACGTTTGGACTACTGATCGGAAAAACATCTCATATGATACGCAGTGTGGTAGCTGCCATAGTAGTAATACTAGTGACGATCGGTGCAATTTATCCACATGACAAGCAAATACTATTAAAAAACGTCGTACACAGCCATCAGGATTATCACAGCAACATCAACAGAATGTACATTGAAAACGGAAGGTGCTTTATGGTGGCGATGCATCTAATTATTGGTTCTCTCGCTTGCATTGCTGGTTGACAAACACGCAGCGAAGGAGAGAAAGCCTTTGCTCTGAGAAGGTAAAACGTCCATCACGAGTGCCAGGACCAGCGGCTCGGCATGGCGCTAGTGTAGTCTTTGAAAATTAATACAAAACAAAAACACCGACCCCAGGTTTATATTTGATGTGTAGATTTCTGCAGACGAGACAGCATCCTCATCGTTTAATCAGGTGCAAATGGCTTGTGTTACAATTTATTTAGCGGTAAGAATTCGTCAAGGTGCACAACACAGGCGATTACAAAGACGATTAAAGATGATCAAATTTCTATACAGTTTTTCTAGTTCTCATTATGCTCAATCTTTCATTAGGTACACGAGCAGAGCACATTGCTGTCTAATTGAAACCAGGGACGATCTTCGATCTGTTTTCCTCTCGGCTGCGTTTTCCTGCCCAATCAATGCCAGGACCAGAGCCAATAATAGAAGAACTCTGTTCCTTCTTGTAACCACCTGTTGCATACTCCTTGTCTTTTTTTAGCCATCGCAGTCTCTTAGCTCCTTTGAGATCCGAATTGTCCCAGCTTCCACCCCGTACCATGTAGGGCACTTCTTCCTTCTTGATTGTGCCGTTCTTCACTTTTTCACGGTATCCAATGGGAGCAAACGTATGGCTGGTCTCTCCACGTTCGAAGGCCATTTGCCAGGCTTCCAAGGATCGAGACTTGAATCCTTTTGGTCCGAGACGTCCAAGATCTTTTCCAATTTTCTTCTTGTCGTTGGCCTTGATCTTTGCATATTCTTGAGGAGAAAGTCCATCAGGGACATATGCATTCAGAGCTGCAATGGAATGGCGACTGGTGGAAGTGGAAAGGGGAGCGAAAGCTGTGGCCATTCCTATGGATAGAATTGCACAGAGTGTTAAACGGTAGATGTTGACGAGAGACATGATTAACTATTATTTGGAAAATTCGTTTTAATTTTTTGGTTTGAGTTGCCAATTGTATTTTAATGTTTTGGATTGTTATTTTATGAGAAAAAATGAGTTTGTAATTGATCGAAGGGACAACAAGTAGTCTAGCTTTGACAACAATCTAATGCTGTTCCGATACGATTGTGCGTGGCTTAGTTGCCGTGTCTATTGATCCGAATCGGCATCATCGCCCGTTGTACTGTTGTTCCGTACTACTACAGCGGAGACGGCTCCTCGTACTTTCTAGTACCGGTAGTAGTAATAGTAGTGGTAATAATAAGAACACCAGTACCACCAACCATGAAGTTGTACACTTTCAGAACTCGTAGCAATCGAATCGACTACTGGTACTAGTATTCTACTGGAGTACGTACTACTCGTGCTAGCTAGCTAGTAGGTAGGCAGTAGTAGAGTGTAGTAGTACAGCACTAGCTAGTCAGCTAATGATACTACTAGCTACTACTCTACTAGTAGTAGTAGTAGTAGCTAGCAGTAGTAGTTGCTACTAGGCAGTACCTGGTACCTGGTACTCTACTAGTACTAGTAGTAGCTAGTAGTACTACTGCTAGCTACTAGTAGCTACTACTAGCTAGTAGTAGACCCCTTATAGAGTAGTAGTAGTAGCTAGTACCGGTTCTGAATTAACGAGAAGACGAAAAGCCGAACTTGAGTAAGATCTACCAGTACGGACGAGACTAGTAGACTAGTAGTAGAGTCTAGCTGTACCTGGTAGCAACCAAAAAATTCAGTGGACATCCGCGATTTCAGTTGCTACTAGTACCAGAGTACTGTACGAAATACTCGGAGTAGACTAATTGATGATAATAATGTACCAGGTATAATACTCTACTACCACTCCGAGTGGTAGTAGCTAGCTAGGGTCTACTAGATTAGTAGTATTACCCTGGTAGTAGTATCATTCGAATTACTGTACCAGGAACCGTTACCTGGTTTATGGTAGAGTACTCAATTACTTGGTACCAGGTACTACAAAGTGCTTTAGTATTCCAATATTGCTTGTAATTGCAACTCTTATTTCCCGTTAGAGTTAATGGTTTCCAATTGTACTCGTTTTGTGCAAAAAAAAAAACCATCTGTTGTCACCAATCGAGGGATATCCCTACCCCGGGATTTCCAAAACTGCCCCGGGATGGGGAAAAACACAATCCCGGGGTTGTTTTTGGAAGTAGCATTTGTTGGGCTTAAGTAATAT
>Ga0100402_1005870_pt1 | contig 12380 bp, 9 predicted proteins | sample CryGeyme20150102_FD_80419 | JGI IMG/M metagenome (GOLD analysis project Ga0100402, IMG submission 80419) | Groundwater microbial communities from Crystal Geyser aquifers in Utah, USA - Crystal Geyser metaG 2015-0102 | ecosystem: Environmental > Aquatic > Deep subsurface > Groundwater | place...
AAAGAAGCTGTTCAAGAGGGAAAGAAGAGAAAAATTAAATCCAAAAATTAGTTTTGCTATGGTCAAATCCAAACGCGGTTTGTCGGTGCCTTCCACCAAAAAACTAGGCAAACTATGGTCTCAGTTAATAGTTGTCTTCTTAACTTCGCAATCGGCGGTTAATCTTAGGCAATGGCTGCTCCGTCATGGTGAAACCAAAAAATTCCGGTAGATTCGTGCACAAATTCATTCTTACCTTTTCAGTCGAATCTATTATTATCGAAAGAAAAATAAATATGATTTTGTAGGTCAAGCATTGGTGGAAGCTTCTTAATTTTTTGGTAGTATGGTTTTTACCTCGCCTGAAATGACCTCTCGCACAGCATTGGATGGCTCTCAGACTGTCCACGATCGAGCATTGTTGTAGAGTACAGTAATTAAACACGTCATTTGCCTTTATCCTCCCTCACGCACTTGTGGTCAACTTTGTCATCACAGATTCGTAACCGACTCCTCGTACAACGTATGAAGACAGACAGATAACGTGAAATGGTTAGACGTAAATCGGACACCCGAGATAATTATTGAGAAAGGTCGCAGACGTTCCATTGAAAAGTTTGAAAAATTAAATAATGGAGGTTGTTCAGTGACGGCCGGGGTATGAAATTTCAGTCGTTATTAGTGCTACTTAACTAGGCCAACAACACCCTGCCGATGGTGATACAGGAAAGCAAGAGCAAAGCCATGTTCTCCTGAGGCAACATTGCCAACAGACTCTTCAACCAATCTTGCTTTCTGTGCTTTCAGAGAGCAAGGTGCTTCTTTGGTGAAACTCGAAGGCGCTGTCGTGCAGAGTATAGGAAGTTCTGGCTGTCACAATCATAGGTAGGAGCTCTGGCGAGGCTCTTCTCCCATCAAACAAGGAGCCAATACATGCCGCCTTTGAGTAAGGCTCTCTTGTTTCCCACTCATGGACATACCCGACTGAAGGCGGAGGATGTACTTCAGAAGGAACAGTAGAACTTTGACTATGCATTTGTGGTCTCTACGTGCTTGAGATGTCTTGCTAATCTACTAATTATAACAAGTGCCGTCTGCATTCTACTAGCTAAATTGTGTTGCAAGACTATTTAGAACAGTGAATTAAGCAAAACTGAGGTCGCCGGGTTGGTCTCGAGTTGGAGGGGGGGGGGGGGGGAAGATCTCCTAAGGGGGGCAAATCTGCTGATAAGGCAATAAGCGCACTTGGGGCTGCAATTCTGCTAGAAATATACTCAATGCAGCAATGTCTCTGGCGGCAGGCGATGCACCTCCATAGTTGGCAGAGAGATAAATGCTTCCGACGATCGCAATCGCAATTCAAAATGGGCAAGCACTGCGGCAGTAGGCGAGCTTCACCGTCGCCCTCTACTTTTCTTTTTGCGCCCAGAGATGGGTTTCTCCACCCTTCTGTGCGGGGCTGTATAGCGCTTGTGTTGTAAATCACCAATGGTCCGCTGCCAATTCGGCTCGGCAGCCCAACCATAATTAGGTGGCACGGGATTCCGTGCAACAAACTCGTCAACGGCCGCATCTTCGTTGCCATGAGCCGCTTTCCGATACTCGGCAAGTGGATCGTCCTGAGACCACCATCCTTCCAAATTAAGAGTTCGCCGTGTCTCTTCGTCTTGAATGTTGACGACATAGTTGTGACAATCAATGCAAAACCACGTTTCGTCTCCGTCGTCGCTTCCTTCAGAGCCGTGTCGTGCTCCCATAACTCCCACTTCTTGAAGCTTGCGTCGCTTTAACTGTTCTACCAATGATTGGGACAGCATCCGAACGTGTACCGGAGAATTCCCCGAAACAAAAATGATTCCCTTGATAGAACCACCCATACGGGAGTCCCCGTGGGCATTTTTCACGTTGTCTTCCACCAAGTTGGGGTACATACCCCCGAGTGATACTAGATACTCCATGATTTCGGTAGCGGTCAACAGGGTGTGATGACGAACTTCTAAATCCTGCCCGGGTCGTTCAAAGGAGGGTGTAAGGGTATTATTGTCGTCGTCCCCTAACTGACGACGTCTTGTCTGGAGCCAATTGGTTGGCTGAGGCTGCGAGAGACTCTTCTTCTTGGGCGAAGATCGTTGCTGATCCTCCTTTTCCAAAGCTTTCAATTCTTCTTCGATCCGCAGAAGCTTTTCGTCCTCAGTGAGATGTTCCTCTTCTTCCAGCAGTTGTACTTCTCGTTCGATGCTATTCAACTCTTCTTCTTCGCTCAGCTTTTTGCTGGGTGCATCAAACGACTTGTCGTACAGATGAGAATACCCCTTGTCTCCCACCAGAGGTCGATCTGGCGGTATCCATTCCGACAAACGGGGATCTATATTGTCAGCTGCGGTAGATGGTGGATCATCAGGACCTTTCTTTTTTTTTCGACTGCGAAGGTACCGAACGGTCGTCTGCTGGGACGGAACAGCCCGTCGTCGTGCCAGGTACATTGTCGTCTTTGGAACGATCATTCTTTGTTGCTGGGAGATTGAGATCAATAACCGCAACATAATAAGACAATCCTCTTGGATTCAAATCCACCTTTGATGACAGAAATAGAGTTTGAAGAATAAGAAATAAGAATAAACATACAAAATCAATCAGGAACAGCAACAGTTAATGATCATTTTCGTCAATCCAGATCCAATCCAAGCCTTTTTGCTGCTTTTCAACGACAAAAGCAAAACGGAGGAGGAACAAAATAAAGGGACTCGGGGTATATTAAAGTTGAAAAGTAAGAGTCCTCATAAGAAAACTTCGGATGCCAGTAGTCATAGAGGCAACTATTTTTTCGTCACTGCCCCTTTCTTGTTCTTTCGTTCCATTGTTGACGTAACAAGTGTTTCTCTCGTTTTCTTTTCTTTCGACCTCAGACAGTACGAATAACAATTGAAAGTATTCTCATTACCAACTCTTTTCTTTGAAAAGAGAGTTCTGAAGGTGTCCTAAGTTTTGGTCTTCATCGGACGAAAGATAGAAAAAATAATACACTTCTATGTCGATGCAAGGATGGTTGGATGGATGATGGATCGATGCTGGATCGCACGGAAAATCAAAACAGTACAAAAGAAAATCTAGTATCGCAAAACCCTTCTCAATTGCAAGACCATAAAGTTTCGACATAGCATCCATTCCGTCTCATTATATCAGATTTAGCTTCGATCATTAGGGTTTTGTTGACTTGAAATATTATTGTACTCCAATGTAATATGATTCCTTTTCCATGGGAAATACCATGGCGCGAAACAAACGGCAATATTTCAAATAAATAATTACATACCTCAATAGATCTCCAGTGTATTGATTGATTCAACCTTGGGATAAGCTATGCAGCTGATGCCTTTCTTTCTAGCTATTGGGTGCTACCGAACTCTTGTCATGGTCAACATAAGACAATTGGACCAGATCTAGTAGTTTGTGAAATACCAAGTATGTTGCTGTTTGTTCAGATATTCTTCTGATCGAGTGGCTAGAGAGATGAAAAAGATCGCAAGCTTTTGAGGTGCTCATTACCCATTTTTGGGGCAGAATGCCTTACTGGTAACCTTCTCTCTAAACAATTGAAAACCGTTTGTGTTTTCCCCTCACTTTTTCACCCATCATCAATAAACGAACACAGCACACAGCACATCAGATCCGACAAAACTTCACCCAATACACTCTACCCAAGTAAAATCGATTCGGTGTACCACATGACTAATGGCACAAACAATCTTTAGCAGGACGAACGAAAGCCCTCATGATCGACTTGACCGGTTTTTATTCGAAGGTCAAGCCGACGACAGACAACAGCGTCAAAGACAATGGCAGCGGCAACAACCATCCTTCAGCAATGCTACTACTACTAGACTTGTAACATCGTCTCCTTGCTTGTTGGAACAACTCAAGTGCAATCAAATTCAAGAGCTTCAATTAAGTAGTACTCAAGCGACGAATTTGGATTGGCAGGCTCTGCTACAAGCCATTCAACAGAATAGAAGCGTCCAAACGGTGCGCGTACACGGATTTTTTGTGGACCAATATTTGTTGACTTCCAATCCAACCATGGTGGACATGTTTTGGAAGGCACTTGGAAAATTGCCGAGATTAAAAGAATTACATTTTCTGTATTTCCTGGATGCGCCCTTAGTTCTGGAATCTTTGGCAGAGATTCTGGGACTTGCCAAAAATCTCGAAAAAGTGTGTTTTCACGATATTCAATTGAGCCTCGATGCTACCAATACCAGCGAAAACAATAAACAACACTATGACCTGTTGCTTGCACGCCATTCAAAATTAAAAGTGGTTTATATGACCAAAATTTCTGTCTCATCCCGTGGTGGTTCTAACAGGAATCTGGATTCTTGGATGCAACTTTGGACATCGGCACCAAAGTTGCAAAAGCTGGTCTTACAGATGAGCCGACCATCCGCAGGCAGAAGTCAGCGTCTTGTCTTTACACAACAACATATGGATCGATTGTCCCAAATGACATGTCTCAAAGTTTTGGATATTAGAGCCGCAGATCTCAACAATGCATGTGTCGAACATTTGATGCAATCGTTGACAACCAAAACATCAGGAACAACCAAGCATCCGTCTTTGCTTGGCGTAACTTTGAAAGATCTAGCTCTGAATATCAATGAATCAACTACAAAAGACCAAGCAGCATCCATACTAGCTATTTGCCAGGTGTTGGAACGCAACACAACCTTGGAAACCTTGCATGTCGGATCCAATAGAATGGACGAATCAGATTGGATATCTTTAATGCAAGCCTTGCACTACAATCGCAGTCTCAAGGCGTTGCATTTACATCAGGACGAACACAATGACAGTGAAAATTGTGCCATTCATTCCGCTCGTGTTCAAGAAGCTATACTTGATATGCTGCGCCGAAATTGCTACTTGACATCTCTCTATTCGACCGACATGAGCAATAGTGGAACTCTTGAAGTGTTTGGTCTGGTGGATTTCTACCTTCAAATGAACGCGACCTGCATAAGAAGACTCTTGTTAGATATAAATGTAAATCGAGAGCAGATCTTGGACAAATTGTTTGTACACGCCGACCGATTGGACTATCTTTATCACATACTTCGTGGAAATCCGCTTTTTGTTCTTCAAGATTCTTACTACTACTAGAACTATTTTACACAAAGAAGTACTTCCCAAATTCCTTTGTAAATTACTATTCTACTATTAATAACAGCTTAGACTAGCTCTATCTTTTGTTCTTGTTTTCTTGCCATAGAAACTTTGGCGAGAGTCTCGAGAACACCCGTGTAGTTTGTCGTAATTGGGCCAGGGTCCTTATCGTCGTCAGTACTGGTTTGTTTCACTTGGCTTCCAGGTGTTAGATATCCAAAGAAGCCATCATTCCAAAATACTGGAGAAGAGGGTTTCTCATCGTCTACATCACTGTCGTCGGTCCTATCGTTCTGGTCGTCATCAGCTTCATCAACTTCATCATCATAACCATCAGGAACAACTACAGCAAGTACACGATCTATTTCTCGGTTCTTCAGGAGATTCGATACTTCATCAAAATTCATACGTGTAGCGTCTTTGCCATTGATAGCCAATAAAGCATTTCCGACATGTATCGAGCCCCGCAAAAGACTCCAACAGCGTACTCGTAAGACATATTTGCCTGGTTTGTTGTCCAGGGATCCGATCGTTATTCCTGACCTAGCGCCAGCAGGTAACACCAAGAGACGAATGTTGCGCCGTGCAGCAGCTTTTGCGCCCCTCCTTGCGGGCATGATGGATGCATAGAGTCCATCAAGTTCCTCTTCGTCGCCATTGGATTGTCCGTTGGATGTTTCGTTGTTGCGTTCTTGGATTTTGTATGCGACTTTGTACCAGTCTGTTCCCAGAAGAATGTAGGATAAGGTTGCACCTGTGGAGACGTAACCAATTGTTGCTGCCGCCGTCAGTCCCTGTAGGTCAAAGCGAAAGCCATAGGTAAATATTGCTGCAAGTGGCATACAGATTCCCCAACTCGAAACAAAGCTAACCCAGGTCGCCATTGAATATTTTCCTTGCGATCCAATGCAAGACCAGCACTGCATTCCAAAGGTCATGGTAAGGTTAGCAACCCCCACGAAGGGCACTAATTCACGTAGCATGCCTTGTAGTGTTTCATCTTTGGTAAACCAAGCAGGAATTTGGTCTTGCAGAGAAAAGTAGATCAAAGATACTACTGATGCTACCGACATTCCGAGGAACAAAGATTTGTAAGCCGACAGTTGTGCCATGGTGGGCGAGTTTTCGCCTAAATGGTGGGATACACGAATCTCTGCAGCGTCGCCAATTCCTGCTGTTGTCGTATAAAACACATCCCAAATCGATCCAAGAATAGCCCAGGCCGCCACTTCAGCTGGTCCCAAGTATGAGGCCATAAATGTCAACACGGCCCACTATAGCAGAGTAATGAACGGTGATTGCACGAGAAATGAGCGAGTGCATGCTTGTGATCTTACAATATTACAACGAAATAGTTATGAACTTACCTCAGCATTGGAGAGCAGGTATCCACAGGAGAGTGGGACAGCTTGTTTCAGCATTAGTTTGACACCTTTGACGTTCTGAAAGAGAAAAAGAATTCTGGTATGTCAGCTTTGTGGTCTGAGATCGACAATATCGTCCCAGCCAGTCTTTCACACTCACGCAGTACGTACTCTCAAGGCAAAAGTTTGATAGAGTCCTCTTTTAAAGGGTTTGAGCCATCCACGGCAATCTGCCAACGCGTACGTAAAAAAAATGAAAAAGAGTGATGTTCCGTTGTAGATCCAGGCAACATCGACCAAGGTGAGACTGTCGCCGCCCTTGATGCCAATCGTCGCACCAATGAGCAAGACATTGAAGAAGCCCCATATGATGTCGAATATTGTTCCTACAACGGCATGGTTGGTAATCTCCAAGAGCTGCCAGAGCGAGGTGGAAACGGCCGAGAAGAGGTAACTGAAAATGTAAACGCGAACAAAGGCCGATGCCAACTTTGCCGTATCGATATCTCCCCATTCCAAATATAGGACAACATCGTACATGTAGATGTACCAGCCGATAATTACTGGTATATTGAAGAGCATGTAAAATGTAATGGCAAGCTGGATGTACTCTCCGGCAAGATCGGAATTACCAGCGCCAACGGCATGAGCACAAAGGGACGTGCACGCACTAACGGGACCTCGCAAAACTCCATCGCTCAGTCCAACTAAGACTTGCACAATCGCATAGGCAGCCGCTGCTTTGGTTCCCACAAAGCGCGAGACCAGTATAAGGCAGCCATTGGAACATATAGACGTGGACAGAGCAGATACTGTGAACGGTGTTGCCAGTCCCATAATCTTTTTAGTTTCTTTGTCCACTCGAAGAATGTTCATTAATGTTACATCAACTACCGGACCAGCTGATGTGCTCATTTTAGCAGTCTTGTGAAGAGCTTCGTGGATCATGGAAGGAGCACTTTGCGCTCGCCATTGTCTCTTCCAGGCTACCATGAGTGGCACTCCAACAAGCATGACAAAGAAGCAAAAGAGTGTCGTAAAAAGCAGCAACCAGATTCCTGGGTCCACCGAGGTTTGCTCGTAGCCATCGAAGCCGTCTGATTCTGACATAGTATTGGTGTAGCGTCTGGTATTTTTGAATAGTCTTTGTGATTTTTGCTGTCTCAATTCTTCTTGTATCCTGCTCTGGATGTTCGAATGTACAGCGCTTGGTGGTGGATGGTAGTACAGAGTGGAAGCGATCAGAAACAATTATTTTAGCAAAATGCTTGTAGATGTTCTCTAGTGTGGATGAGGCCAAACGGCAAGAAAAAGTGTGGGCATGTACATTCAACCGTTGGACCCAAAACCTAACTGTACAAAAATTCAGATAGTCCAGGAAGTATTATTGGCTTTACGTAGGAACATCTAAAAGTTATATCTGGACGCGCGCGCTTTGTCATAGGAATTGTGCTAATCATCGGCTCTCATCAAAGTGTGACACATGTTTGATGACATTCGGGTCAAACCTTTGTACCATACCAGGTAAACAACAGATTTTTACTTAAAGAAACATCGAAGGGAAAGTCTTCGGAGTGCACGCTGCCTTCGTCACACAAACAACTGATTTCTTTCCTGGATATTGCTGAATACGTATCGGAAAAGGTAAAAAGAACGATTAATGACTAAATCCCATGAGCACAGGCGAAAGATTACATCAGCAGCTGCAAGGAACGTCCAGGCAAGTCTGCTACTAGCAGTAGCTACTCATAACGAGCAGAGTAGTACTAGCTAGTAGTACAGTAGTAGACTATGGCGTTGACCTGCCCAACTCTGACCAATACCCAGTGGAACTACAAGAGGCTTGGTTCTCCCAACAACAACTCATTGGACTGGACAACATGATGCAAGCCAGACTCACACAGAAGTTTGAGCAATACAAAGATGCAAAGCTTGAAGAACTATGATATCACCACCAGACAATTTGCAGCCACTAGGCAGGCAGTTTGGGAAATACAACAGCTATATGACATGAAGGATGAAGTCCTCCCAGAGTTCCAATATATCCTAGACCAGCCCATAGAAACAGTACTACAGCTCAAAAGCAACCTGATGAGATGTTGAATCAATACGTATGAGTCTATTTTGAAGAAAAGGAGTTACAATACAGCCCTGATTGCAGATTGAATATTGGTGGGGCATGGAGCCCCTGGGAATTTATTACCACCAAACCCAATCCTCCAACTTCCAATACCCACCAATTGTAACTCAAACCCCAGGTGTGTGTCACCCAATTTAGATAGCAGATCTTATCCTCCATGGAGGGCGTGGTCCGGTTGTGATCAACTCTGTCACCCTTTGGGGTGCCAATGGTTGCCTTCGGGTAGTAACCTTGGCGCCCTGCGGGCGCCATAGTTGTGATCCCCGTAAATTAGATGTTCAATTTTTTTTTACTCGTAGCTGATAGGTATTTCAGCAAGAAAGTTTTCAAACATTAAAAAATATGGTGATTGCTTGCTTGCTGCCTGCATTTTTCTTCTGTAAATAGATTTGTTCTTGTACATCCTTCTTCTACACAAGCTCATTTCTAATTTCATACGACCTAAGTAACTTAGCTGAAGCACCCTGTTTCTGAATTCATCATCTCTCTTTTTTTTATGACTCCGGTGGAGTCACACTTTCTTACAATGGGTTGCATCCGTTCCGATGTGATGAAAGCCCTGGTGTGACAGAGTCTGCTTTTAACGCTGCCTATTCATCTTGCACGCAGCTCGCCATTCCGGTATACCCGTGTTGCGCCTAGTAGAATGGAATGGGGGCATTCTCAAAGGCCAACAAAAGCAAAACCAACACATACTGACCCCCCCCCCGGACGCCCAATCCTTTGTTGGGCAAGGTTCCTACTAGTAGTTGCAGGGCCTACACAGACCATGAGGACGGCCTTATCTGCGCTCTTCGAATGCGCAGTCGGTACAGCTACCCCTTGCCTACCTTCTTTCCCATATTTTGTATGGCAAACTACTTCTAGAGCGGTCTCTTGTACGGTACGTACTGGTAAGCGATGTACTAGCTTGTAGTAGGAAAGACTCTTTCAGTGAGCCTACAATCCACGCGTCTGTGTATTTTCTGATTAAAATATTATTTCATCCCTGTTCGCTTTCCGAGATGCGGGCGCGCTTTCATCAGTACCAGTCTTCCTGGATCACGACTGTGTTGACTGGTACAGTATTCGTAGTACTACTACTACTACTCATCAGCGAGTACTACTACTACTAGCTACTAGAGTAGTCGTACGGTAGCTAGACTAGTACTCGAGTACCTGGGCGGTACCTGGTACTACAGTAGTCTGAGCGATTCGTTTTACGAATTTACTGATGCGTATCATGGGTAATGGTATTACTCTATGATGGCCTGAGAGATCTCGTCAACCAAGCGTCATCCCGTCGGCTAAGTGTGTGGCGCGTGACAAGACTGATTTGTTCATTGGAAGATTTAAGTGGATTATTTGATCATACGTCGGTGAGAGAGGAACCCAGAGTCTTTCAGATCTCTCTCGATTTTAACCACTGTGTACTATGCAGGCATCATCACAGTCAGAGCCCAGCTCGAGAAACCACACCAATCAAGCAGGTCGTGTACCAATTCAATCGAAACGCACCATCCTACAACTCCATTGCGATAGTTTGAAAACGTGAAGTTACAAAGCTATAAACTATTCCTATTCGTAGTGCATTTCTCGCTTGAGTTCACTTTCTCTTATCAGCTGCCACATTAGTAACTACTCAAGTACTCTAGTGCTTTATAAGATCATATTAAGATGGTCCGCTCTGAGAGAAGTGAAAGCTCGACATCTTTCGCATCAGCTGCGAACACAGCGTCGGCTACTACACACTCTCCTGCCGAAAGGCGACGCAACCAGAAGAAGCAGCTCAAGACTTCCGTGTGCAAGATGGTAGGCCGTGTTTTTATGCCGATTCGAGGATGCAACAAATTCGTGGCTAATGTCATTGATCAACTCCACCAAAACGATTCGGAATTTCGACTTCTCAAACTTGACGGCAGCCATACTCGGCTCAACTTTCGGAAGTTAATCGAGGCCATTGATAGAAACACCACGGTCACGCAGGTTCAGATACATGGCGGACTCGTCGCCAACTTGCCCCAGAGAGAACAGCACGAGATTTGGAATGCATTGGGAAATCTTCCCAACTTGGAAGAAGCCGACTTCAAATACTTTACCGAGGCTCCCCTTCATCTCGATGGGATCAATTGCTTCTTAGCTCGCGCCAAGGGACTCCGCAAACTGTCGCTGTATGATTCCGAATTACAATCTCACGATGTGACGCAAGGTCTCACTAACCTTGAACAACATACCAAGCTTAAGACCATATTCTTTTCACACTTGATGTTGCCCATTGATCGCAACTTTGATCCCATTTTGACATCTCTGCTGTCTGCGCCCAAATTATCCAACATAACGATTCGCATTCCTCGCCGCCGCAAAAACATGATTCAAACCGAGACACTCCGGGCCTTGTTGCGTAGCAAAACACTCAAAGTTTTGGAACTGCGGCGTACTGTTTTGACAGATGATGCCTTGAGTCAATTGGCGGAAGACTTGAAAACTTCAAAACTGCAAGAGTGTACCATTCAATGCGACGACAAACTTCGTAGAGACTGCTGTGCTGCCTTGGCCAAAATGCTCCAGGAGAACTCGACCTTGTTTCGACTGGAAGTATGGGGTCAAGCCGTCGATGAAGAAGGGTTTATTGAAATCGTCAATGCCCTCCGAGAAAATACGACGTTGAAGATTTTGCACTTGCCGCACGACATTCAAGAAGCAGGACACGATGCCCTGAGAGCGCTGTTCCTTACCAACCGTACATTGGAGACTTTGTACATGCGATCTTTTGGCCATGCCGAAATGATGGCCAGTACCGACTATTGGCTCAAGCTCAACTCCACCAAGCTGCGTGGGCTCCAATTAGACCTGAATATAGATCGCGATGGATTGGTGGAAACGATGGAAAAATACTTTGATCTCAATCATCTTTACTTTTTGTTGCGTGGAAATCCCAACATCATTGCTCCCGCTTCCCAACAACAGTAGAGAATGTTTACACCGCAAAGTTTTGGAAGAAAATACCCGAATGAGTCACAACATTGGAGGGCGCAGAAGTTGCAATTTTGTATTGTAGTATTACAATTTTCAACCCCAAAAAATGCCTGGACTGCTACAACAGTAGTTTTTCCTAGCTTGAAAAAAAATAGATGCTTTACTTAAATGTGAATGTTGCCAGTCCTGACTGCTAGCCATATTAGTATCTTTCAGTCGGCCGTCTCCTGCTCCAATCTGCTACTTACATTCTTGAAAAGATCACTCGCAGCAGCTCAGTCACACGCCGCCTATTTCGTAGTTTGGACTGCAGCGTGGGCTAGCTCTGCTCATCTGCTACACTAGCGTCCCAACATTTGCCACCTACAGTGCTTCAATCATTCTGCATCCAAACGGGATTGCTTCACTAGACTACTACTACTCCGAGTAGCTGGTATGGTAGTCTAGTCTAGTAGTAAGGTAGGAGAAGCTCAATGAAGCCAACTATCTGACGTCTGTCCGAAGTCTCAAGGGCGCCGATTTTAACTGGTAGTTTTATTTGTCGGTGACCTGACGTCGATCTGACATGTTCGTTTGTTTGAACTAGTCTAGACTACTAGACTACTACCCAGTCAGCGGTGTCGCAGATTTGGTTGTCTGTGCGTCAAAGTTTCTCAAGATCGTCAGAGCCAGCCGAAGGGAACGTGAGACAAGGAGACCCGAATCCGACGTCACCGGAATGACCTGAAATGCCCCATCCCGTCTCCCACTCAGAAACAGGAACACATCGGGAGAAATCGGAT
>Ga0100402_1005874_pt1 | contig 12375 bp, 6 predicted proteins | sample CryGeyme20150102_FD_80419 | JGI IMG/M metagenome (GOLD analysis project Ga0100402, IMG submission 80419) | Groundwater microbial communities from Crystal Geyser aquifers in Utah, USA - Crystal Geyser metaG 2015-0102 | ecosystem: Environmental > Aquatic > Deep subsurface > Groundwater | place...
AACTTAAGATATGACTATACAAATTTTTAGTACCCTACTTCTAAAATAGTAAGCTAAATATTTATCAGTACCACACAAATAAAACTTTGATAGGCCACCCACTGGCTAGAGTGGTTGGCGAAAATACTAGTAGAGTACAATACTACTACGGGTACTAACCTTGGCGCCCTACGGGCGCCATAGTTGTGATCCCCGTAAATTAGACATTCAATTTTTTTTTTTTACTACGGTACCAGTAGTAGACTAGTACTACGTACTAGTAGTACTGTAGCAATAAAATCTACGAACTCATAAAGGGATGGCCAGCGACACTAGCGACTGTGAATTGAGCTGGGTCGTGTTGATTTGTGTTGAATCGCATACTAGTAGTACTACCATACCTGGGCGGTACTACTGGTACCTGGTAGAGTGATTATCATTGCATTTTTACTACGCACTACTAGACCTCTACTAGCTAGACTACTACTACTAGTTGTTGTGTACGGTACCACAGTACGGTACCAAAAGATGAGACTATAGAAATACCGTGGTTCTGCGCGCAAGATGAATCTTTACCAGGTACTACTGTACCTGGTACTGTACCAGTAGCCTACGTACGTAGTACTGCCTACTCTATTTTGTTCCAGTAAAAAACACTCCGACATGGTTGCCGGAACTGCATTGGAGGCAGGCATGGTCCGTGGAAAAAATCAATTAATAATACCAGTACCAGGTACCGTACCAGGTAGGCGATGCTCCAAAAGCATGACAACAATGACTATTTGGATTTTGTGATTTTATGCCGTCGCACGTGAGCTCCTTCTGTTCACTTAGGAGACGAACCTCATAATTAAAGCGGTCCTGCCAATTCAAAAGTGCGGCAAAAGAATATGGTACCAGGTAGGATCTATGGATACGTGACTTCAAGATCCACTATTTTGTTGTTGTCAAAAGATACTGTTGATATATTTTTTAGTTACTACAGCATTTTTTCACTAAAAAGCCCTGTACTACCTAATAGGGTACTAGTAGTGGTAACATAAAAATTGTCAAGGCTTCGTATTCAAACACAATAATAATATTATCATTACCATGAAGCTTGCTCTCAATTTTGCCTGTTTCGCCGCTATCGTTGCTGCCAATCCTGCTAATGCCAGGGTAGCCGCAGATGCCACCACTGCAACGACTCCGGCTGACTCGTCCTCCGTGCCCGCATTCATGCGGCGTACGACCGAAGAAAGTATGAAGGATTGTCGCGATGTCAATAAAAGCTACGGCTCTGGTCAACTTATCGACCAGGCGAACGGTTTGGCCTCCAATGAGATCACAGTCGTTGGAAGCGCCACCTGTACGTTCAGTTGTGATTCCGCATCCAGCTTGGCCATTTACATGGGCTTTAATGATCCTGGTAGTGTGAGCAAAGATCAAAATGATGCCCGTAACGAAAATGCAAACTGCGGCGATAAGCTCACTGCGTGGAACTTTCGCGATGGTGGTTTTGCTACCATTGTTGTGGCAACTGATTACGTGAATTTGCGAGTCTTTTGCGATTGCACCACGTCTGACGAAATCACCAATGGAGGCGGTTGTTTTTCGGGCTCTGACACCGTCCAAGTCCTCGAGAAGGGGCAGGTCGATATGAGCGATCTGAAGGTCGGTGATTACGTTCTCGCCGAGGCGAACAAATACGAACAAGTCTACAGCTTTGGACACGCTCACAGCACCGCTCAAGTTGAGTTTGTGGAGCTTCAAACTGGCAATGGAGAGTCCCTTACCATGACGCCCAATCACTTGATCCAGACTGACAAGGGAACTGTTCGTGCTGATGCTGTCGAAGTGAACGATGAGGTTTATACGTTGTCTGGACCCACTCCAGTGACGCGCAAATCTATTCTAGACAAGCAGGGACTCTACATGCCCTTGACGCCATCTGGAAAGATTGTCGTCAACAATGTTCAAGCTTCTGCTTACATTTCCATGAGTGATTATGCCCCCATTCAGCAGCACTCCTTGTTGAAGGGCTGGCTATCTGAGGACATGTTGGTCCATTTGTGGATGGGTCCGTACCGCATGTACTGTCTTGGTGTTGCTTCTAGTTTGGATGTTTGTGCTCGCTACGTTCCCGAAGACAAGGACGGTGCTGCTGGTGTGTTGCCCTATCTCAGGTTGGGCTGGAGCATTGCCGAAGCTGCACTGCAACAACCTCTCTTGGTGCAAATCATGATGGGCGTCCCTGTTATGACAACCTTGCTCATGGTCAATGCCCTTGAAACAGCGACCGGTCCATCCATGGGACCATTGGTGATGCTCATTGCAGTTGCCTTGTTCATTCAGCGCCGTCGCCGTGTCCAAGACGGAAAGAAGGGAAAGGTCCTCTAAGGAAACAGTTCGCTGCTGGTGCACCCTCCTCCGTATGTTTACTTTATGTGTTTAGTTCTCTGATCCTATCAAGCTAGCTATTTGAGTAGCAAGCTAAGTGTTCCGTAGTAGCACTCAAGTCAACTGTAGCTCAAAAGTAGTACTATTAGTCCACTAGCTAGTAGCCCGAAACGTCGAGTGCAAAAGTCAAATACTACTAGTACTAGTTTAGCTAGTAGTAGTCTAGTTGACTACTAGCTAGAATAGTAAGGCCTTATTTACAGTAGGAGCGCTCAAAATATTAAAAACTCCTGCGGAGCGTACGGAAATAATGGAACTCGTCAAATAATAGCAGACGTCACCAACTCATTTTTTTGTCCCTACCATATCCAACAGTTTTAATTTTTTCTTTCGTTCATACATACTCTACATAATAATATTAAATTATTATACTTTAGTTGAACAAACTACCAGAGTACGAATTGGACAACAACAAAACAAAAGTCGTACAACATTATCTAATAACTTGCAGTTAACAGTAGTATGGTAGAAGTAGATCCTTATGGCAAGGGCGATGGCTCTGGTAAAATGCGGGAAGAAGCCAGCTACGTATCTGTGGATGCGAATAAGAAAACGGAGGCTCGCATGGACACTTTGGCAAAAATTCTGGTGGAGCAGTACGGCGTCGGCAATGATTCGTTGGTAAAGGCTCTCTGTGCTTTGGGTGAAGGTGCGAGCAGTGTGTGCTTGTTTTTCGTTGGTTGGTTGGTTGGTTGGTTGGTTGGTTGGTTGGTTGGTTGGTTGGTTGGTTGGTTGGTTGGTTGGTTAGCTTGTTAGCTGGCTGGCTGGCTGTTGTACAGTCGAACCGCCAGGCCGGTTCAATCCGATGTTACCTCACTTTGTTTTCTTTCTGTATCAATCTGCAACCCAAACTCATCATCCCATCCCATCCCATTCCGTCATATTACCACAGCTACGGCCCACTGTGCCGTACTCATGATGAATTACGTCGAACACACATATGCTGGCAGTCAAAACAGTTCCGGTGACGATCAACTCAATTTGGATATCGATTGCGACAATGCCGTTTTTGCCTCTGTTCGGAAATCTGGTGTATTTGCCATTGCAGCGTCAGAAGAAACTCCGGTCGAAACAGATGTGGCTCCCAAAGACGACAAAGCAAGAGGCGTATATTCTCTGGGATTCGATCCACTCGATGGATCCAGCATTATTGATGCTAATTTTTCGGTGGGCAGTATTTTTGGTATTTGGCCAGGAACGGGTGTTCTGGGACGAACCGGACGAGAGCAAGTCGCTTCGGCCGTATCTCTGTACGGACCACGCACTGCCCTCTGCATTGCCTTGCCCGCCTGCAGTACTACCAGTGGAAAGGCCATTGTTTTGGAAGTTACTCTCGTAAAGGATCGTGCTTGTTGGGAATTAAGTCGCGATGTTGTGACCATTGAAAAAGATGGTAAAATTTTTGCACCCGGTAATTTGCGTGCGACCAATGATAATGCACAGTACGATGCGCTGTTAAAATATTGGATCGAAAATCGTTACACCCTTCGATATTCGGGTGGCATGGTCCCAGATGTGTACCACATCTTCGCCAAATCCAAAGGCGTGTTTACAAATGTGTCATCCGAAAAGGCGAAGGCAAAATTGCGGTTACTGTACGAAGTAGCACCGATTGGATTACTGGTGGAGTGTGCAGGAGGCGTGACAACACACGAAGCCTACGACAAGAGTGTTCTGGACATTAAGATTGAAGACATGGATCAACGATTAGGTGTGTGTTTCGGTAGTGCCAATGAAGTCAGTACCTACAAGAAATTCATGTTTGGCGACACAAAATAATTTAATTTTATAAAAAATATCAAATGGATACATACTGTATGACTTAAATTGTTATATGTTTGCCTCTTGTAAATCGTTTGTTGTTGATCTTGCCAAGCTATTCGCCTTCTCGGGAGTATCGATGTTCATGGGGTCGCTCTCCGTTTCCATGGTTGTTGTATCGTCCTCGTTCCTCTCGCTCTTTTTATTGTTGTTGTCAACCACTACAGTACTAGTAGAATCATCCGGTGCTGTTCCCAAATCGCGGCACCATTCGACCAAATCCCACGCTTGTTGCGCTGCCTGCTGTGATCGTTCTACTTGCTCCAACAAGAAACAAGTTTTGGCATCCAATTGTGCCACAGCTCGTGCCTCACTGTGAGGATTGGCGGCCTTGGCCAAAGCGGCATGTACCGGCCAATCTTCTGGTTCCATGTGTGCACCAACAATGGCTTGTTCAATTTTGGTTTTGACAACGTTTTCATCCATGGCTCGACCGGCCATGAGCAAATAACGTGCCTTGGTACGACTTCCCGTGTAGTCCAATTCGCGATGTTTGATGCGTCGCAAAATTTCTCGTGCCCGACTGGGAAACAAATTGGGAACATGAACATCGTTGTGCAAATCCATCGTCATGGGCGCCACCGCCCCATCCGCCGCCGCCGCCGACGACGTAGACTCATCGTCTAGTGACGCCATGGCAGGAGCAGGTTGATCGGCCTTGATGACATACTTGAGAACAATTGGAGCTGGTTTGGGCAACAAATGAATCAGTTGCGCCTGCATCAATAGAGTTTGCAGCTCATGAAAGCGCATTTTTTCGCACTTGAAAAGACTTTCCAGTGTCTTGTCATTTTGAATCATGGTAGGATCGTCGTCGGCGGTCAATTTGTGATCTTGAATGTACGTGTATAAACTTGTGAGAATTTCCAACATGGACAAACTAGTAGGGACATGAATCTCTGGTTCCAGCGCATGTGGGCCCGTTTGGTGGGCTGGTGTCGTGGAAGCTTTTCGTTTGTAGCCACTGCTGTCCTTGTTGTTTTCGTTTTGCATTTCGTCTGCCTTTTTGGCTTCAGCAATCGATGCCGTGGGCAACACCGGTGACGGAAGCACAGTAACATGTTTTGGAAAGAACGTTTTGGCAAATTCTCTTGAAGGTTTGTAACGTTGCTCCGGTCCTCGAGTAGGATATAGCTGTGCTGTAGCAATGGCTCCGTACAGCTGCAACCCAGACGACGACGACGGTGGTGGTGGTGGTGGCGATTCATAATGAACAAAAAAGGCGTGTGCATCTGGCGTCGTCGTCGAGGTACTAATTCCCGCCGGTTTTGCCGGAGTTTTACCCTCTGCCGGAGTCGCACTGGTAATGGTAGTAATTGTTTTGTTCCACGTAAATTCTTCCGGATCCGACCACGTACAGAGTTTGGGATCGACAAAAGCTGGTTCCTCTGGTACAACCGGCTCTGGAGTACTTTGTCGCTTGGATATACTCCCTCGTTTCTTTTTGCTACCAGAACCTCCTTTGGGTGTGGATGGAGCAGCAGCAGCAGCACCAAAAGAAGAAGTAGCACCAGTAGCAGAGGCAGCATTGCCACTCATTGCTTTCTCATCAATGGGATGATAGACGGATTGAAACTGTACCACTAGTTTGTCAAAAAAATGTGTAAAGTTCATTGGCTCCAGCCTCTCTTCAATTTCTGATGGTTGTGTATTGGTAGTATTTTGACTCGTCGCAATGGCCAAACTCGAATGATCTTCCGACACTCCATGTCTCCTCATAAACTCCTTTTTGAGTCGATCATCAAACATCTTGGCTGAATGATGATCCAAATGATCGATCAGTAACTTTCCTTCTATTACTAGTGTCCATTTACGAGATCTTTCTTCTTCTTCTACTACTACTTGTTGTTTTTGTTGTTGTTGTGTGGTAGGACCATTGCTATCCTTGGGAGCTTCGTGAGCTGCTACCAGTGCATCGCTTTCGTTTGATCGATCATGATGCGAAACAAACAACCGCAGGTGTGATAATCGATGAGATGGAGCTGTGTCCAAAAGGTTCAGTATCCGACGACGTAAGCGGGTGGAATGGTCATCCATACGCTTTTCTAGATCATCGATGCGACGGTACTGTTCCAAATGGTCCTTCCAAATGGATCCCAATCGACAGGAGGAGGATGCCAATAATAATAATAATGGTGGTGTCGATGGGTTCGTTGTACTTGGTGGTGGTGAGACAGTTTCTGCAGGTAACGTAGGTTCCTTGTTGTGATTTGTTGACGATGACTGCATGGTAGCTTCCAACACTGTAGATAGCTTAAATAATAATAGTCAACTAGCTACTATTCTGAAAGTGTTGAGTGTATTATATTATGTTGTTGTTTCTTGTTGTGATGTGGAGCCCTGTAGTGATGAGACAGTTGTGAAAGCTTGTTTTGTGTCGCCTCTCGTCTCTCGCCTCCTCTCGGACAGACTTCACAGTGTCAGCCGGACGTACAATCACAGCGGGAGCTCCGGGCTGTACCACCCGGTAGACAAGAACGATCAACCGATAGCATAATATTGGTATTGTATAACCCAAGAGCATACAAACAACTGGTGGAGCTTCTGTAATGCAGTTCTATAGGACTACTGAAATGAAAACATTTTTTTACTAGCAAGCAGCAGTGAATGTGTTTATTTATTCCTGAGACTTTTTGTTTCCGAAACGAAATAAACGCACCAGACCAGAATAATAATATGTGCCATCGTGTGCGCTGTACAAAAAAAAGATTTTCTACATTCGTATTGGATCATTACCATCGGACGACAGGATGATCGCATTCCACCTGACAGAGGAAAGGCGCATTTAGTTGCTGTATTCCTTCGGCTCCTCTGCCGATGGTTTGAATTGATGCTTCAACATGATTTCTTGATTGTCTCGATCTTCGCAATAATCATCAATGTCATGCGCCGTTGGAATAGCCAAAGATTGAAATACCTTGAGATCCTTGTACAGTCCTACTGCTCTCTCACCAGATGGACTGTTTCTGCTCAGAAGTGTCCTGCTTGCAGAAGCAATGACCTCTTCAACATCAATTATGGGACGCGACGTCATTGCTTTGCTATTCTTTGGCGAAGGTTGCAGTGAGGGTGAATTCAGATTCGAATCGATGGATACATTGTCGTCCGAATAGGTAACACACTTTGGGAAGGATTTGTATGGATGGTTGGACGTACAGACACTTGCGGTAGTTGTGCGCTTGGTACTGTTGTCCACAGAAACTGTGCGAGCACGACTCGCGGAACAGCTGGAGGTGGGTGTCGCCGTGGCAGCTAGCGTGGGAATCGTTCCGTCGACCGAAACGGAATCCTTTTCGTCGTCAGGTTTCCCATCGTCCAATTGCAACAAAGGGCTCAACATGTTTTGAGGCATGCGGGTTGGCATACGCTGTGGATATGGCTGCTGCTGATGAGCGCCGTCGACACTATAGGACGGTTGCTGGCCTTGTTCGGTCTCTCGTTGCTGTTGGAATCGCTGTTCACCCTTCTTTTCTGGATAAAACAGAAAGTTAAATACTTTCGATCCGACGTGCTCGCGTTCCATTGGATATGTTTGATGCGTCTGGGAGGAGGACGAAGAGGAAGAAGAAATGGAACGGGACGATGTTGGCTGTTCATTGACTGTTGCTGTTGAATCTGATTTGTGCTGAGGTTCAGGAGCAGGTTGCACGGATAAATGTCGATCAAACCCCGCAAACAACTTCACGGGTGTATACGACGGTGCAGAAGAAATCGAATCAGGTGCCGATATCTTGCCCATGTCGTTGGCGGTGGATTTTGTAACCGCACCACCATTTTCCTGGTTCTTTTCGATGACGACTACATTGTTGGAATCTTTGGGATTGTTGGATGTAGCACTTTTCAAATCAGTAAGTGGATTCTTCTCTTGGAATGCAGAGAAAATTTCGGAGGCAGGTGCTTGCTCCACTGTAGCGTCTTTGGTAGCTCTCGTCGTCGCATCGGTAGAATCGCCATTATCCTGACCCTTCTCCGACGCGACATTGGTCCCTTTTACTGACTTGGCATCAGCCTTTTCATCTCTTGACACTGATCCTTCCGATGGGCAATCCTCAGCATTTATCATACCGAACTCATCCTCAAAGTCTTCCTTTTTTTCTTCCTCCATTTCCCTTTGTTGTCGTTGCCGCCGTTGCTTCAGCTGTGACTGCTGTTCTTGTGCTGCCGCCTTGAGCTGTCCCTCATGTACCAACAGGGCACCTACGACATGTTGCTGTAAGAGCCGCTCCATGTCCGTCTGTCGTGACATGGTTACATGTCGTCGTAACGCCTGCACTTCTCTAGCCAGGACTCGCTTTTCGGCATTTAATCTCGTATTTTGTTTGTGCAAGGCAACCGATTTCTTTGCCAATTTATGGGCCAATGCTTCAGCTGTGGCAGCTCTCGCCAGGGCATCTTTTGCCGTCTGCTGCGCCTCGACAACATCCTGAGCCGACACGGCAGCTTCTTCGATGGTTAATCGTGCATACTCTCGGACGTGGAGGGAAGCATCCAGCAGTCGCATTAAATCGGTACCAAACGTTGTCCCTTGCAAGCAGGTGGAGTTGACGACTGATTCTGGAGTTATGACAGCAGAAACATCATCTTCTGATTCCTCCGTTTCTGCATTTGACTGGGTCGCGCGTTCCATTTGTCGCGTAATGGACCGGACGCCCTCGGCAAACTGTAGAAGGGCTGTCAGTGTCTGCTCGGCGTCAGCTTTCGCGTGTTTTAGTTCATCTTGAATGTCATTATTACTGACTGTAGGTTGTAGCGTATCTACTGAAGGTGGCATGTTAACCTGTGGTATAGACTGCTCAGGCTGTCCTGTTGTATGAGAGACCGACATCTTGTGAAGAGGTTCCGCAAGATTGATTGCTCCCTTTGTCTGCTTCAGCGATCTTCTACTATCGTTCGGTTTTCCTGAGAATCGTTTTCGATAATGCGCTCTTTAATGTGTTGAATATGTGGCTAAAGATAATATACTGTACAGTAGTTTAGTTAGATCTGCTACCGGAAAGCTACTTACTCTTATACTTCAAAGCTTCAGATGTTATTACATACAGCTGCCTTTTAGTTTCTCTTCCCGGTCGTTTGACACTCGAAATCTTTCGCAGTCTTGTAGAAGCGCGCCATCGTGACTGGCACGTTATAAAAATTTAGTCATCCTTGGCAACGAGGATCGTTGGTTCTTGTAAGTAAAGCACGTCTCATACACCTCGCCAAAAAGTAACGTTGGTGGCACACTTAAAGCCGGAAGTCATTTTCGCGAAACATCTTTGCACAAACGTCAATAATGGATCGGCAGGCAAAGTAGTCTAGTCAGTCTGGCGTATGGCGGCGGCCAGCTGCTGCTGTTGGCTTCTACCCTAGTACAGATAATAATAATAATAATAATAATAAGATCATAATAATAATTTGCCTGTCACTACTACTGGATGATCCCCGTAATTAGACATTCAATTTTTTTTACTACTGGACTAGAGTAGGTGGTTCTGGTGGACGAGGGGACAATCAAGGGGTCTTCGTGAGAGACGTTTGTAAGGGTAGGCCCTGCACACTTTTTCATCGAAACGGAATAGTGATAGCAATAACAATAACCACCTAGTCAGAGAGCTACTAGCTAGTAGTCACAAGCTGCACATCAGCATAGTGGGCCGGTGGTGCCATGCAACGATCTGGGATTAGTGCACCTGTTGGCTGTAACTGTTACGGCTATTTTGAACGGTACCGGTGCCCTCTCCGCATTTTGTGAATTTAGTAGCTTACTACTAGTCTAGTGCCCTGTTTTTATTTGCCGCCTGGTGATTCGACATCACAGAGCACACATACCGAAAATCAATGTGAGCCAGCACAACGAAGTTTAAAACTGCGGGGTTTCAAAGGTATCTTAAACTTAGGGTATCCCACCTTTTGAAGATCAATCATCAGCCACGCAGAAAAGTAGTCTACTCTAACTAGTCTACCTGGTACACAGTAATAGACCACCAGAGGACTACTCTAGTAGCTAGTACTGTAGTACTCACTGAGTACAACTACTACTCGTAGTAGTAGTAGTAGTATTACTGTAATAGGTATTACTCTAGTTCTCATACCTCCATACCAGGAGACACGAGCAATTCTACTACAGAAGCAATTTCATACTCCATCATTATAACAACACAAACAACAAACTAAATTAGCTCTAATCCATCTTTCTCAATTGGTCAAAAATGTCTCAAACGATAAAACAAAAGCGCAAGGCTCTTGATTCGGCAGAAAAAGAAGAAAATGAGAAAGAAGAAGATGAAGACAAGGTGTGCCGTTTTTGTTTCGAAGGGGATGAAGGCGACGAAGAATTAATCGCACCCTGCCACTGCAAAGGTGGCCAGAAATACATTCATCTATCTTGTCTGAGACGATGGCAGCGTATGGTACTGGTTAGTCAACCCACACATCCCGATTTTTGGGAAGATGACGTCCGTCACAGCAAGTGCAATGTCTGTCAAGCGACTTTCACTTGTGCTCCTCCCACGCGCCAAGAACTCATGCTGGGCTTTACTGGCCCCGAAATTGCTGCGCTGATCAGCCCCGGTTGCATCATCGGCAGCCATGAATCTTTTAATCGCAACATCGAAGAGCAGATTCGAAACAATCCGCTGTTAGCCACCCTTGCGTCTGTACAACACTGGCTCAAGGGTGTCTATTTGATCACCAAAGTGGAAGAAGACAAGGGTGAAATTGAATGGGCCCTGGAGGACTCAAGGGACGTACGTCAAATATTTAATCGATTAGAGATTGGTAGCACAGAGGATTTTCCCTTTTTGGAGTTGGCGGATGGCAGCAAGTACACGCTCCAAGCTCGAGGGCCGTTGGAGGGGCTTACTGTTTCCCAAATGAGTGAGCAGGATCTTCGGAGACTACTGCTAACCAAGCTACCCTGTCATCTGGTGTTTAAACCCAATGATCCTCCTACAAATAATTTCACGGACGACAAGGTGGAGGCTGTAAATTTGACAAGACCTTTTGAACCGAGAGGAGACTTCAAAAAAAGGGCTGACAAAACCATACAAGAAACCAAAACACAATCAGTAGACGTCACTTACTACCGAGGAGGGCCCTGTGAAGAAGAACGAATCGTTACGTGCCTGGTTTTGGGAGGACGTAGGCGAGGGTATACAGTAGTCAAATCATTCAGGACGGCACTTTTAATGGCCAGGCGGAATGCCATGCAAGCTAAAAATGATACGGTTCGGTGTAACATTGCCGTAGGCCAACATGTCGTTATTCAGGGACTTTGCAAACGACCGGACTTGAATGGAAAAGCAGGTGCAGTGCAAGCTTATGACGATTCCGAAGGACGGTTTGAAGTTCGTCTATTTGAAGGGCAGCAGCAAGACAACAACACTACTAACGATAGTGGGACAGCATCTACCACTCAACGTATCAAAGTCAAAGCCAACAATCTTATCGGTCACTCCAGTGGCGCTGGGAGGAACGGAACCGTACTGGCTTTTGCGGGCGATGCTCGATGGACTCGTGTCCAGCTCTTGGGGGAGATTGCCAAGACTTCGTGGGGACTTTGTCAAGCGCAGACATCGGATCTGTATCAACCGGCATCAGAACTATACGATGCGGTGTTTTCTCGTTTGGTATATGCTCCACATTCCGAAATGAGTCGAGATTCCGAGCAGGATAGAGACGATTTGGCTGCACTAAGGAGAGGGGCGATTGAGGCGGCTGAATATGCTCAGGATGAAGGGGAGTAAACTTCTTTGGTGCAGTCAAGTGGGCACTTTTAGTGGGTAGTTAGTAGCTTAGTAGAGTAAGCAATCTCATGCGACGCTGTAGGCTGGCGGAAACCAAAGCAAGTATTCTCATCGACATGAGATAGTTTATTTTGAGTACTGGACAAAAGCAGGGTTCTTTTGAAGCGCAAAACCGAAGACAGTCAGTCATGCATATGATCGGCACTGAATGTCTACTCGCTACTAGCACTAATACTACTACTAGCTACGTAGTAGAGATTACGTACTTTAAGTACTAAAAATAGCGGAGGCAGGAAGGTCCGCCAAACCCCTATTTAAACCCTAAGAAGAGAAAAATAGCACGAGTTCTGGTAAAGCTCTAAAATTCTGAAACTTGTGTTGAAATAATTTGAGTCATGTTGAAATTTGTTGA